>Ga0209415_10000362_pt1 | contig 82343 bp, 77 predicted proteins | sample PeaSoiSIISIP2007_FD_187696 | JGI IMG/M metagenome (GOLD analysis project Ga0209415, IMG submission 187696) | Peat soil microbial communities from Weissenstadt, Germany - SII-SIP-2007 (SPAdes) (version 2) | ecosystem: Environmental > Terrestrial > Soil > Wetlands > Peat | place: Germany... | reverse complement strand
GGTACCCTGCCGGGAATGTCCGACTACGTCATCCCCGAGCCCGAGCCCAAGCCGATCGACGAGAAGCTCTCCATGGAGCTCCAGATCCTCTCGTCCAACGCGGTGCTCCGCGGCCACCCCTCGGGTGACGAGCAGTGCAACAACTGCCGCTACTACCTGGACGAGACCGCCGACTTCTCCTACTGCTGGCACCCGAAGATCCGGATCCTCGTCGGCGAGCGGTGGTGGTGCCAGTGGTGGGAGGAGATCCCCACCGCGACCTGAGCGGGCGGCCGAGTACGTGGGTGGGAGTGTCCCGGGCCCAAATGGGCGGGGAGGGAGGCGACATGGTGATCGAACGGTTCGAGGTCCAACGCATGATCGAGGCCGACCCGCCGGCCATCTTCGCGGTGCTCCGCGACCCCCACGGTCACGTCACGATCGACAGCTCCGGGATGCTCATGGACGCGACCGGCGAGCCGGTCGGGGCGGTGGGGGACACCTTCGTCGTGCACATGGACCGCGAGGCCCTGAACGACTACCCGCTCGGTCGCTACGACGTCACGGTCACCATCACCGCGTTCGAGCCGGACCGGGAGATCGCGTGGAAGGTGCAGGGCGAGGGACGCCCGTCGATCGGCCACGTCTACGGGTACCGGCTGGAGCCGGCCGAGGGCGGCTCGCTCGTGACCTCCTACTACGACTGGTCGCAGATCGGCCCGGAGTGGAAGGACAGCGGGGTGTTCCCGGTCATCTCCGAGCTGGCGCTGCGGGCGTCGCTCGGGATCCTGGCCCGCACGGTTGCGCCGGCCGGCCCCCGCCCGGCCGGGTAGCCCGGATCAGCGCCCGCGCAGCGACTCGGCCTCGAACTGCACGACCGCGTCGTCGAGCGGGAGCACGACCTCGGGGCGCACGTGGCGGTGGGCGTCGGCGGCCAGCCGGACCGCGGTGCCCCAGGCGGTGAACCCGATGACGTGGCGGGCGAAGCGGATCGGGCCCTCGGTGACCTGGACGCCGACCACGCCGCCCGCCTTCATGCGCAGACCCGAGGTCTGCATCCGCTCCATGGCCGTCTCCCGGGCGGCATAGAGGGCCTCGGTCAGGTTGGTGAGCTCCACGTTCTGGCTGGCCTGCCGGAGCGCGGTCCCGGCGTCGCGGCGCGGCGCGTAGACGAAGCTCGCCCCGAAGGCGAGCCCGAGCGGCGCCCACCCCGAGCCGTGCAGGAGCACGAAGTCGCGGGCCGACAGGTCCGAGACGAAGGGGTGCCCGACCTTTTTGCCGGTGGCCACGGGCCGCACCGCGGTCCCGACCAGGGCGACGTCGACGTGCCGGGGGTGGACCTCGATGTCCACCCGGACCCCGACCACTCCGTGGCCTCCGGCCGACGCGCACTCCCGGCCGAGCCGCGCCGCCGCGTCACCGACGGCGAGGTTGTGCGCGTCAGAGGGCGACTGCAGCTCGCCGCGGCCCCAGGTCCAGACCCCGGTCTGCACCGAGCACACCGACGCGCCGAAGACGAGCTCCACCGGCTCCCAGCCGATCGAGTGGAGCAGCAGCGCCTCGTCGATGCTGAGGTCCGAGGTCGTGGCCCGTTCGTCCGGGCTCTGCCCGCCGCCGGCCAGCCACCGCGCCGCGGCCGCCAGCTCGGCGCGGGGGTCCGCAGACGCCGCGGGGGAATCGGTCACGAGAGCCGGACCGTCGGTCGGGGCGCCGGCATCGGGTCGAAGTCCTTGAAGCGCCGGACCCTGGTGCCGCGCAGCGTGCACTCGAGCACCTGGTCCCCCGAGCCGACCTCTCGCTCGGAGGTCCACACGGTGGTGCCGTGCATCGTGTCGTGGCCCAGTTGGCGCCGGGCGTGGTCCCGGGCGAGCGCCCGGACGGCGAGGTGGGCCTCGGAGACCTGCTCGATCTCCTGGGTCGATTGGTTGGTCTGGCCCCAGCCGAGTGCGCCCCCCTCCATGAGCCACTCGGTGATGCAGTAGGCCCACACCCGCACCGAGGCGATGACCGCGATCACCGAGATCGGCATGAACCCGGCCTCGAGCAGCTTGGCCAGTCGCTGGCCGGCCAGGTAGGTCGACCACGGCTCCCCGCCGGGGGGCGGTGGCCCGTCCTCGACCACGACCGCGGTGCCGAGCACGTGGAACTCGGCGATGTTCGTCTCGGGCATCGGGCGGGAGGTGTCGGTGACCCCGATGATGCCGTGGGCGCCGACCTCCTTCGCCTCCTCGACCATGCGGCCGAACGCGGCGTTGAAGCCGGCCAGCCAGGCGTCCTCGACCCAGGTCTGCTCGTAGTTCTGGCCCCACGAGCGGTGCTCGGCGCTGACGAACCCGTGCGGGCAGTACCAGTTCTGGAGGTAGGTGCCCTGGCCGCCCGGCGCCGCATACGGCGACATCCCGCGCATATACGGCGACCCGGCCCCGTACCACCCCCACTGCATCGCGCAGAACCCCTGCACGAGGCCCACCGGGCGAAGGCCCATCTGCAGGCAGGCCGCGAAGTCCGGGACGGTGAGCCCCGAGGAGAAGGAACCCGACTCGAGCCGGCGGGGCGCCGCCTCCGGGAGGTCGCCCGGTCCCGACATCAGTTGTCGAGCGAGATGATGACCGTCGGCCTCGGGAGGGTGACGTCGCCGTCACCCTTCGTCACCGCGGTGCCGATCGACAGGAACTCGATGGTGTGGGAGCCCCACTGGTGGGACTTCTCCTCGAGGCGCACCCCGACGACGCCGGAGGCCCCCAGCCGGTTGCCCTCGTCCTGCATCCGGGTCATCGCGAGCTCGCGGGCCTCGTACAGCGCCTGGGTGAAGTTGGGGAGCTCGACGTTCTGCCCGACCGAGCCGAGGGTCTGGCCGAGCCCGCGGTGGGCGATGTGGTACACACACGTCCCCATCACGAGACCCTGCGGGACGTACCCCGTCTGCATGATCGTCCAGAAGTCCTGTCCTGAGAGGTCCGAGGTGAACGGCTTGCCGAGGGCGTTGCGATAGGACTTGCCGTCCTCGGACTTGACCGCCGTGCCCAGCGCGATGAATTCGGCCGCGTCGCTGCCCCACTCGTAGTAGTTCACGTCCAGCCGGACGCCGACGACGCCGTCGGCGTCGAGTTCCTCGGCCTCCTCCTCCATGCGGGTCATGGCGAGCTCGCGGGCGTTGTACATCGCCTCGGTGAGCTTGGTGAGTTCCTGGCTCTTGTTCCACCGACGACCCTGGAACCCGGTGTGGTAGATCGACGAGCCCATCACGAACCCGAGCGGATGGAAGCCGGTCTCCTTCACGAGCAGGAACTCGTTCACCGAGAGGTCCGAGGTGAAGAATCCGTGGCGCAGCTCCTCGAGGCGGTGCTCCGCATCCTTCGGCAGATCAGCCGGTCCGGTCATCGGTCTCCTCCGATCATGATCTTCTCCAGCGCCTGGCGGGTCGCCTCGGACTGGGCCGCCTCGGCTTCCAGCGCGCCGAGCAGCCGCTTCAGCCAGACCGCCATGTCCACCTGTTCGCTCCGGATCCGGATCCCCGCCGAGGAGTGCCCGATCGTGCACCGGACCGAGTCCCCGTCGACCTCGGCGCGGAGCACGTCGTTGCCGAGGTTGACCTGGACCGTCTGGATCTCCTCGGACCGCCGGAGTAGGCCGCCGCGCCGCTCCACGGTCAGGCGGCCGCCGAGGCTGGAGGCGAGCTCGGCCACCAGCAGTTTCATCATGATCCGGACGTCGGTCGAGTTCGAGGCCAGGGACGCCACCGCGAGGTCGAGGTCGAAGCCCTCCAGGGGACCGCCCGCCGCCTCCAGTTCCCCGCCCGCCATCGGCCCACTGTAGGAGTGAAAGGGCCCGGTGCCCCAAGCGAGGCCTAGCGCGGGGACCCGGCCCGGACCTGGCGAACGAGCCGCCGCCGCTCGGCGAGCGTCCTCACCCGCACCCGCTCGAAGTCACCGGTTGGGTCGAGGCGGACGTCTGCGTACGGGCCGGTCGGGTCGTCGTGGAAGTGGAGCACCGAACGCGACCGCCGGTAGAAGGTCCCGGGCTTCTTCTCGACGAGGCCGGGGATCCGCCGCAACTCCTCGAGCAGGTCGGCGAGCTGCTCCAAGGTCTTCTGGTCGGCGTGCTTCACGGGCCGGCAGCGTAGTGGGCCGGTCCGTCGGCCCCTCCCGCATGGAGCGAACCGAGGGCCTCGATGACCGTCTCGGCGTCGTCCGCCTCGAGATGGGGCCGATCGGGAGGCCCGGGACCTCCCAAGAGAGGCGGGCGGCGAGCCGGTCGAGCTCGGGAAACGAAGCCTTGCTCACGTTCCCTTCCGGTCGGTCGACGGGTCGTAGAGGTCGGGGCATAGGACCAGGAGCACCGCGTCGGAGGAGAAGTCGCGGCACTCGATCCAGCTCCCGGCAGTGACCGTGAGCACGCTGGTCGGGCTCTCGAGCCGGAAGACGTCGGTCGCGCCGCCCCGTCGGACCTCGACGGTGCACGATCCCGCGACGCAGTGGATCCACTCTTCGTCCGGGATCTCGTGGCCGCCGCGCGACGCCCCTTCGGGCACGTCACGGATCACGAAGTACCGACTCGGGGCGAACGGGATCTCGGGGACCTCGGCCGCGACAAGGCGACCGCGGCCGTCGGTGTGCACCGGCAGGTCGAGCTCGCCGGCTGCGCGTCCTCCTCCAGCGGTCCCGCCGGTCACGCCCTCTATCAAACACCCTGGCCGACGGCCCGCGATCGGGCCGACGCTACAGTCCTGCCTGGTGGCGACCGAAGACCAGGTCGGACCCCGGCCCCACCACCGGCGCTTCACGGGTCGTCGATGGGTGGTCTATGCCTGCCGGACCTCCTACACGGCGGAGATCGCGGAGATCATCTGGCGTCGCAGCGAGCGGATCGCGCTCCTGGTCGACAACCTCGACGCCGACGACGGGACGTCGATCCCCGACGCGCTCGCCGGCGCCCGCCTGGTTCGCCCCGCCGGGGTCGATGACCGGGCGCGGCAGTTGCCGGTGGTCGTGCCGCTGCTCACTCCCGGCTACCGCCATGCGGTCGTCGCCGAAGCCCGCGGCGTCGGCTTCTCCCTCTTTCCTCCGCTCCTCGATCCGACGTCGGTGATCGGCTCGACCGTGTCTCTCGCGGACGGGGTGGTCGTGAACGCCGCCGCGGTGCTCGGTGCGCAGTGCGCACTCGAGCTGTTCGTGCATGTCAACCGGTCGGCCTCGATCGGCCACGACAATCTCCTCGGGGCGTTCTCGACGGTTGGCCCCGGGAGTGTCCTCGCCGGCCACGTGCGGGTCGGGCGCGGTGCGTTCATCGGTGCCGGAGCGACGTGCGCGCCCGAGGTGGTGATCGGTGCGAACGCGATCGTCGGCGCCGGGTCGGCCGTCGTCAGGGACGTCGAGCCGGGGACGGTCGTCGCCGGCAACCCCGCCAAGGTGCTGCGGGAGACCGCGGGATACAGGGAGGTCTCGGTCCCGACATGAGCCCGCTCGCGGCGTGCGTGCTGATCCCGACCCACGATCACGCGGCCACCCTCGATCTCGCGGTCGGCTCGGCGCTCGAGCAGACGGTCGAGGACATCGAGGTCGTCGTGATCGGCGACGGGGTCGGCGACGACACCCGCGAGGTGATGTCGTCGCTGTGCCGCGCCGATGAGCGGGTCCGATTCGAGGACCTGCCCAAGGGCCCGAACCACGGCGAGATCTACCGCGCGACGGTGGTGGAGGCGACCGACGCTCCGATCGTCTGCTACCACTGCGACGACGATCTGCTCTTCCCCGACCACGTGGAGTCGATGGTCGGGCTGCTCGCCGACGTAGATCTCGCCCAGAGCCTGAACGGCTGGCTCGATCCGCAGGGCGCGTGGCACGCGTACCTCGGGGACCTGGCGCTCCCGGAGTGCCGGTGGCGGTTGCTGGGCGAGCCGCTCTGGAACTGCGTCTCGATCACCGGCACCGCCCACACCGTCGAGGCCTACCGCCGGCTCGCGCTGGGGTGGCAGACCACCCCGGTCGGGATGGAACCGGACCACTTCCTGGCCCGCCAGTTCGTGGCCGAGCCGTGGTTCCGTGGCGCGACCTCCCGGCGGGTCACGGCCGTGCAGTTCCCCTCGCACATGGACGAGCGCTCGTCGTGGCCACCCGAACGCCGCCGGGACGAGCTCGAGGCATGGCTCGAGCGGATGGCCGTGCCCGGGGCGCGGACGGCGTTCGACGCCGAGGTCACCGGGGTCCTCAGCACCCAGGCCGCCCTGAACTGGATCTGGATGGAGTCCCTGTACGGACAGGTGGGACGACTCGAGGGCAAGCTGGCCAAGCGGGAGGAGAAGAAGGCGGCCAGCCGGGCGCGACGCGAGGCCACCGGGCCGCCCGACTGAGCGCGCTGGCATCCGCACCGGGGCCTGGCGCACCGCTGTCGGCGGTTGACTACCGTTCCGCCGTGGCCAGCAGCCCACCGAACCGGCACGCCACCTCCGAAGAGGCGTTCATCACGACGGCGCTCATCGCGGAGAAGCGGGCCCCCGGGTGGGCGCACGATTTCACCAACCGCTCCTATGAGTGGCGGCGGATCTTCGCCGAGGCGGTCGGCACCTTCTTCCTGGTGCTGGTCGCCGCCGGGGCCGGCGTCGTCGATGCCACCTCGGGCGGATCGGTCGGACGGGCCCCTTCGGTGATCGCGCCGGCCCTGATGGTCATGGCCCTGATCCTGGCGACCGGGGCCGCATCGGGGGCGCACTTCAACCCGGTGGTTTCGGTGGCGTTCGCCCTGCGTCGCGAGTTCCCCTGGAGGCGGGTCCCGGCCTACGTGGTGGGTCAGCTGATCGGCGGGCTGCTCGCGTGCCTCTTCCTGCGGGCCATGTTCGGGACCGTCGGTCATCTCGGAGCGACGCTCCCGGGGCCCCACATGACCGATCTGCGGGCGTTCTTCATCGAAGCCGTGCTCACCTGCGGTCTGATCACCACCATTCTCGGGACGGCGTCGGGCGCCCAGAACGTCGGCACGCTCTCGGCGGTGGCCGTCGCCGGGTACATCGCGCTCGCCGGCCTGTGGGCCAGCCCAACGAGTGGCGCCTCGATGAACCCGGTCCGGTCGTTCGCACCCGCCGCGATCGCGGGGCAGTTCGATCACTACTGGGTGTACCTCGCCGGGCCGGTGGCCGGGATGTTGATCGCGGTCGTGATCGCCCAGGCCCTGCGCGGACCGGGCGGGGACGCCATGGCCGCCCGGGCCGCCCAGGGCACGCTTGACTCGATGCTCGCCAAGAGATTGAAGTCGGCCGGCCACGGCCCGGCCGACTCCTCCGCGCCAGAGGAGCACTGACATGGCCAAGTCGGACAAGCCCAAGGCCAAGCAACTGCCGGCCGAGCATTGGAAGGACGAGCCCGATGAGCACGACTTCCCGGCCGCCGGCGACTACCTGAGCCTGGTGTTGCGAGACGACGAGGTCGAGCGCGCCCTTGCGGCCCTTCGGGCCGCCACCATCATCCACCGCAAGGCGAAGGACATCCTTCGGGCGAGTCGGCTCGAGCTCCTGCCTGAGGAGGACGCGCACGTTGCGAGCGATCTGGCCAAGGTGCGGCACGGCGAACGCCTCTCTCCGGTGCTCCTGCTGCGCGGTGATGCGGCACGCGATGTCGCCCTCACGGTTGCCGACGGATACCACCGGGTCTGCGCCAGCTACCACATCGACGAGAACGCCGACATCCCCTGTCACCTGGCTGATCTTCAGCGCTGAGGTCACGACTGGGGGGCGACCGGATCGGCTCCCGCTCGGCGTTCGGCCGTCAGGTCGGTGTCCGGAGACCCTAGCGCAGGCTCCCCAGGGACTTGAGGACCGCGTTTGTCCGTTTGATCCCGGCCGATATCGCTGGCCGGTACTCGGCCGTCAGATGGCTGTTGTCCTCGATCACGCCGCGCGTGCAATCGTCGGCAGCTGTACCAAAGTCGCGGAGCGCCGCAGACCAACGGTCCTGGATTGCGACATCAGGGATGCGCGGAACCTGCGAAGCCGTCCCGACATCGGCCGCCAGCTGTGCACAATCCGATGTGATCTTGGTGATGGATCCGTTCTCGATGCTCACTGCGACTGCCTTGATGTCGGTCTGCAGACTCGTGAAGATGGTTCCGTGCGCCTTGATCCACGATCGGACCGCCACAACCTCGGACCGGTCGGTCTTCGCCGCTCCAGCGGCCGGGGAGAGGATCATCACACTCACCAATGAGCCGATGAGCAACAAGGCGATCGGCGCCGCACGCGTCATTCGGAGAGTCGGTTGCATGTGTACCGCACTCAAGATAACGACGACGAACCCGGCATCCGCCGCGGGAGATCCGGCTGAGCCGACTAGCTCGGAGCTCGCTCTCGCGCACAAGGCGGCGAATTTCACGCTTCGTCGTCACCGAGGTTTCTCAGTTTCATCGTCGGGCCGAGAGCCATATCGGAGGCGCCGCCGGAGCTTGGCGCTTGCCCGGTCCGACACCACCACCAGGCTCTCAATCCTCCGATTGAGAGGGGTAGACCGTTCAGGACGAACTCTTAGCAATTCTTTACGATCTTCTTCAAGAATCTTTCCGGAATCCACAGGTCCCAGGTCTACATTCCTCGACCGACGACCGGAGGGTGGCCGGCCCCGGCGGGCCTTCGAAGTGCCGGGCGCACCGAGCGCCACGCCGTGGCACGGGTTCGCAACCGAAACTCCACGGTCGGAGAAGAGGCAGACCCGAACCGAGGAGTTCAACGTTGGCCGAGACTCCGATCTCCGAACCAAACGGTCCTGACGCTCCGACACTGACGCGCACGCCACCCGTCATGGGTGAGGATTTCGGGCCGGTAACCGACGAGCACCAGCTCGACGGACTCAACGGACGTGGCCGCTCACGCACACGGATGGGGCGAGTCACAGGTGCAATGCGTCGGCACCTGGTACGCGTCATTGCCGTTGTCGTCCTTCTCCTCGCCGGTGCCGGTGTGGGTACCTGGCTGCTCACGCGCTCGAGCGGGTCCAACTATGTCCTGGCCTCTGCGGGAACCGGCACGGTGCAGCAGTCCGACTCGGCCACGAGCACCATCGAGGCCGTCAACCAGGCTGACCTTGACTTCGCTATCGCCGGCAAGGTCGCAACCGTCAACGTCGTCGTTGGTCAACAGGTAGCAGCCGGCGCGGTGCTCGCGACCTTGAACCCCGCCAGCCTCGAGGCGACGGTGGCGCAGGACGAAGCGGCCGTTGCTGGCGACGAATCCAAGCTCCAAACCGACGAGTCGGGCGGGAGCCTCGCGAGCGCCCAGCAGGCGCTCTCTACGGCTCAGCAACAGGTCATCTTGGAGCAACAGCAGATCGCCGCCGATCAGACCGCCATCACCAACGACCAGACGGACCTGACCGAGACCACCGACTCCAACCAGATCTCGCTCCTGCAGGCCCAAGACGCGGTGACAAATGCCCAGACGAAGCTAACAAGCGATGAGACGACGCTCTCGAACGACGAGGGAACGCTCTCGACGGCCGAGGGCAACTTGGAAACAGCTCAAGGCCAATACCAGGCGGACGGGTGCCCAGAGCCCTTCCCGAGCGCACAGCCCAGTGGGCCGCCGTGCTCCTCCGATTGGACCGCCGTAAATGGCGCACAGAACACGGTGAATGCGGACTCAAGCAAGGTCACCTCGGACGCGAATACCGATACCCAGGACCAGCAGGCGCTCCAGATAGATCAACTTTCGCTACAGAGCCAACAGGTCAAGAACGCCCAAGCGCTCACCAATGCCCAACAGGCGATCACCACTGCCAAACAAACCCTCTCCAATGCCCAGGTGACGCTCCAGAACGACGAACAGACCGTCATCAACGATCAGAACAACATTCCGAACGATCAGGGAAGCCAGAGCGCAGCGATCGAGTCCGATGAGGCTTCGCTCGAAGCAGCGAACGTCACGTTGCAGTCCGCACAGAGCAACCTGACCGGGGCAACCTTGACGGCGCCGGTGGCCGGCACGGTCACCGAGGTCAATGTTGCCGTCGGCAATGAAGCCACCGCAGGGAGCTCGGAAATCGGATCGGCTGCAGCATCGAGTTCGAGTTCGAGTTCGTCCTCGGGCAGCGGGGGGAGCTCGCCAACCTACGCAATTGAGATTGTCGGAACCGCCGCCTTCGACGCCACGGCCAGCATTTCCAGCGCTGATGTCAGCCAGCTCCAAGTCGGTGATCAGGCGCAGCTGACTGTGTCGGGGTCGAACACGCCGGTGTACGGCACCGTGAGCTCGATTGGCATCGTGGCCACCGTGAGCTCGGGGGTTGCCACCTTCCCGGTCACGATCGCCGTCACCGGAACCCCGTCGGGCCTGTACTCGGGCATGACGGCCCAGACCTCGATCATCATTCTGGATCGGAGCGGCGTCCTGACCGTGCCGTCGAGTGCCGTCCACACGGTCGGGGCGGCGAGCTTCGTCTACGAGCTGAAGAACGGCAAGGAGGTCGAGCATCCGGTCGCCGTCGGCGCGGTCGGCACGACCCTTACCCAGATCACCTCAGGGCTGAAATCCGGAGACAAGATCGTGCTCGCCAATCTCTCGACGCCGATCTCGTCCGGCTCGACGAACCCGAGCTCGAGGTTCGGTGGCGGTGGCTTCGGCGGCCTGGGCGGCGGTGGCTTCAACTTCTCCCCCAGCGGTGGAGCGAGGACCTTCGGCGGAGGCGGAGGAAACTTCTAGGTGGCCCCATCACCGGTCATCGAGATCGAAGGGATTTGGAAGACCTATCACCCCGGCGATTTCGCCGTGCACGCGCTGCGGGGGGTCGACTTCTCGGTCGACGACGGTTCGTTTGTGGCAGTTATGGGCCCCTCGGGGTCGGGCAAGTCGACCCTGATGCACATCCTGGGTTGTCTCGACACGCCGACGAGCGGGACCTATCACCTCGGCGGTCAGGACGTGAGCACGATGACCGAGCAAGAGCTGGCTCGGGTCCGCAACCGCCGGATCGGCTTCGTCTTCCAGGGGTACAACCTCCTGCCCCGCCTAAGCGCGTGGCGTAACGTCGCCCTCCCGCTCGTCTACATGGGCGTCTCGCCCAACGAGCGCCGCCGCCGCGCCCTGGACGCGATCGCGCGGGTGGGGCTGGCCGACCGGGCCGACCACCGCCCAAACGAGCTCTCCGGGGGCCAGCAACAGCGGGTCGCCATCGCGCGGGCCTTCGTGAGCAATCCGTCGGTCATCTTGGCCGACGAGCCGACCGGGAACCTCGACTCCATCGCGGCAACCGAGATCCTTGACTTCCTACGCGAGCTCAATCGGGGTGGCCGGACGCTGGTCCTCATCACCCACGACCGCGAAGTGGCATCGGCCGCCCCGCGGCTCGTGCAGATTCGCGACGGCCAGATCGCCTCCGATGAGATGGCGGTGCGGGCGTGAAGCTACGGGACACCCTGAGCTCGGGCTTCGAGGCGCTCCTCGGTCATGGCCTGCGCTCCCTGCTCACGATCCTCGGCATCCTGATCGGGATCGCCGCGGTCATCCTGACGGTCGGGCTGGGCGAGGGGGCGCAAAGCAGCGTGAGCTCGGCCATCTCCTCGCTCGGGTCTAACCTGCTCGTCGTCACGCCGGGCAGCACCACGAGCGCCGCCGGGGTGAACGGCGGCTTGGGCTCCGCGTCGACCCTCACCCTGGCCGACGCCGACGCCCTCGAATCCAAGCGGGTCGCCCCCAACATCGCCTCGGTTGCGCCGAGCGCCCAGACGATTTCCACGCTTACCGCTGGGTCGAGCAACTGGACGACGAGCGTGGTCGGGACCACCCCGTCGTGGCTCCAGGTCCGCGACCGGTCGCTGGCCGAGGGAAGCTTTTTCACCCACCAAGATGTCAATGGGGCGGCCGACGTCACGGTGCTGGGGGCGACCACTGCCGAGAATCTCTTCGGGGTCGGTTCCCCCGTCGGTCAGACCGTTGACGCCAACGGCGTGGCCCTGACGGTCATCGGCGAGCTCACCTCGGCCGGGTCGTCGTCGAGTGGGACCAACGAGGACGACATGGCCCTCGTGCCGATCACCACGTACGAGGAGCAGGTCTCCGGGGGCACGAACCCGACGAGCGTGTCGACGATTTATGTGGAGGCCGATTCGGCCGCCGGGCTGTCGGGGGCCTACCAGGAGACGACCGACCTCTTGCTCGCTCTCCACCACATCAACCAGCCTGCGAACGCCGACTTCACCATCACGACCCAGTCGCAGCTCCAGTCGACGGCAAACTCAGTCAACCGTACGCTCACCGACCTCTTGGCCGGGATCGCCGCGATCTCGCTGCTCGTCGGGGGCATCGGGGTGATGAACATCATGCTCGTCTCGGTGACCGAACGGATCCGCGAGATCGGCCTGCGCAAGGCGGTCGGTGCCGCGCCGAACGAGATCCGCCGGCAGTTCCTGGTGGAGGCGTCCTCACTCGGGCTCTTAGGCGGGATTGGCGGCGTCCTGCTCGGCCTGGTGGGGGCCATCGTCCTGCCCCACCTCGAAAGCAACCCGGTGACCATCTCCCCTACCGCCGCGATCGGGGCGGTTGTGGTCGCCATGGCCATCGGGCTCATCTTCGGGGTCTATCCCGCCAGCCGCGCGGCGCGGCTATCTCCGATCGACGCATTGCGAAATGAATGACCACACGACACAGAGGCTTATGAACACTATGTCCATCACTCCCATCCTGCGCCCCGGCGAGCACGCGAGCCGGAGGGCCAGCGCCCTTCGACGATCTGCGGTCGCCCTCATCGTGTCCGGCTTCTCACTCGGCCTGAGCGGAATCGCCGGGGCCGCCACGACCACGACGACCACACCACGTCCGAACTTCTCGACCGCGTCTGGGACCGTTGCGGCCCTGACGCAGGCAACGAGCTCGATGGAGGTCCAGAACCCCACGAGCGGGCAGGTGACCGTCAGCTGGACCGCGACGACGACGTTCACCCAGACCGTGACGGTTTCGGCATCTGAGGTCGCCGTCGGGAGCTGCGTGACCGTCACGAGCACCAGTTCCAAGTCGAAGAGCGGTCATCTCACCGCTTCGACGGTCGCGGTACGCCAAGCCGGCGCGAGCGGCTCCTGCACCGGCGCAGGCGGCGGAGGATTCGGGTTCGGTGCAGCCCCTCCGGGCGGCGCCAGCGGGTTCCGACCACCAAGTGGCACGTTTGCGGGGGGCACATTTCCGGGCGGCAGGGCATTCGGCTCGAGGGCGGGAGCGGGCGCGAGTGGCTTCGCCGCTGCAGCCGGCCGGGTCGCCTCCGGCCAGGTGACCTCGGTGTCGGGTTCGACGTTCGTGGTCAAGGGGGTGACCCCCGTGCTCTCGAAGGCGAAGTCCAAGACCGCGGATCCCAAGTCCACCAAGGGCACGAAAGAGTCCTCGACCACGAACACCACCTTTCCAAAGATCAAGACGAAGACCACGACGACGACCGTGACCTACGGCAAGTCGACGGTCTTCACGACCACCCAACCGGCCTCGGCCAGCAATCTGAGCGTCGGGCTCTGCGCGACCGCGCTCGGACCCGCGAGCCAGACGGGCGCAATCACCGCCACGACTATCAGCCTCCGGACGGCGCCAGCTGGCGGGTGCACAATCGGCGGGGGTTTTGGGGGCATTGGAGGTTTCGGCGGGGCCCGGGGCAGCGGTGGGGGGAGCGCCACCTAACGGATCCACCTCGGGGCGTTCACCGCGATGTCCATCACACGCTCGCGACTCTTGCACGGGTCGTGCACCGGTGGGCGCACGGGGCTCGGGGCGTTTCGGCCGGTTCGATGAGGGTGGCGTATGACTGCTGGAAGGCGGACCGACTTAAGCACCCCGCGGCGGCGCCTAACGTGGCGGGCTTGCCCGCGGCTGCCGACGCTCTGATCGAGACTGCCCGCCTGATGCTCCGACGTTGGCGGCCCGAGGATCGCGAACCCTTCGCAGCGATGAACGGCGACCGCGAGGTCATGGAGTTCTTCCCGTCGATCCTCACCCGTGCCGAGAGCGACGCCCTCGTCGAGCGAATCGAGGCCGGCTTTACGGCCAACGGGTTTGGCCTCTGGGCGGTCGAGGCAAAGGAGAGCGGCAGACTCCTCGGCTTCACCGGTCTCTCGGTGCCGGGGTTCGAGGCCCCGTTCACCCCGGCGGTGGAGGTGGGGTGGCGGCTCGCCCGGTCGGCCTGGGGCTCGGGGTACGCGACTGAGGCGGCGACGGCGGCGCTCGACCGGGGGTTCTCCGCCCACCACCTCGATGAGGTGGTGTCCTTCACCACCGAGCAGAACATCCGGTCGCGTGCCGTGATGGAGCGGCTGGGTATGACCCGGACCCCGGATGACGATTTCGACCACCCGGCGCTGGCCGGCCACCGGCTGGCCCGCCACGTCCTCTACCGGATCGGCGCGGCCCGCTGGCGCGCCGGGCCAGCGGTTAGCCGCCGGCCGGAGGGGTGACCCGGAACACCGGGTGGTTGGCGGCGATGGCGAGCAGCTGCGCGTCGCTGGCGTCCGGCCCGGTCCCCTCGAAGAAGGTCCCGACCTCGGCGCGCCACCGCTTCAGATAGGCGCGCAGGATCGGCGGTTTGTCGGCATCGGCCACCTCGAGAACCGAGATCGGCTCGCGTCGGCGCCCCAGCCGGAGCTCGCCGCCACCGGCGGCGCGGATGTTCCGGACCCACTGGGTGGTGCCCCGCGGCGCGACCAGGTAGCGCTCGCTCTCGAAGGTGAGCAGGTTGACCGGCGTCGTCCGCCACTCCTGTGAGCGCCGACCCCGGACAGCGAGCACCCTCGAGCCCCAGACGCTGAGACCGAGCCCGGTGAGTCCGCCCACCGCCCGATTGAACACGTGGCGCGTGAACCACGAGGGGGCGAGGTAGCGGTCGGCCATGATCCACCCTACGTGGCAGGCCGGAGGCTCAGTCGGGCGCGGTCGCCGCGGGACGGGCACACGATCGGACGGCGCGCTTGGGCTCGGCCGGGCGAGGTGCGGGAAACTGGCCGCTCGGCCGGAGGGAGGGCTCGTGAGCCAAACAGTGCGGGGCGTGGTGGCGAGGAAGGTGAGTGCTCCGGTCGAGGTGGTGACCATCGAGGTGCCCGAGCCCGGCCCGGGTGAGGTTCTGGTCAGGGTGCAGGCCTGCGGGGTGTGCCACACCGACCTGCACTACCGAGAGGGCGGGATCAACGACGAATTTCCCTTCCTCCTCGGGCACGAGGCGGCGGGCGTCGTCGAGGCGGTCGGCGAGGGGGTCGTCGATCCGAGCCCGGGGGATTTCGTGATCCTCAACTGGAGGGCGGTGTGCGGGCAGTGCCGGTCCTGCCGGCGGGGGCGGCCGTGGTACTGCTTCTCCACCCACAACGCGGCCCAGAAGATGACCCTCGACGGCCATCCGCTTGCTCCCGCCCTCGGGATCGGCGCGTTCGCCGAGAAGACCCTCGTGGCGGCGGGCCAGTGCACCAAGGTCAACCCGGCGGAACGACCCGAGGTGGCCGGCCTGCTCGGCTGCGGGGTCATGGCCGGGCTCGGTGCCGCGATGCTGACCGGCGAGGTCGCACCGGGCGACAGCGTGGCGGTCTTCGGCTGCGGCGGGGTGGGCGACGCCGCGATCGCCGGTGCCCGTCTCGCCGGCGCAACCACGATCATCGGGATCGACCTCGACCCACGCAAGCTCGCGTGGGCGCGCGATTTCGGAGCCACCTACGTCGTCGACGCGTCCGCCGAGGATCCGGTCGAGGCGGTCCGGGCGGCCACCGGAGGAAACGGCGCCGATGTCTGCATCGAGGCCGTGGGCAATCCGAAGGTCTTCGAGCAGGCCTTCTACGCGCGCGACCTCGCCGGCACGCTCGTCCAGGTGGGCGTGCCGACCCCGGACATGCGCATCGAGCTCCCGTTCATCGAGTTGTTCGGGCGGGGCGGCCGGATCCGGCCCAGCTGGTACGGGGACTGCCTCCCGAGCCGCGACTTCCCGAAGCTCGTCGACCTCCACCTCGATGGCCGGCTCCCCCTGGAGAGGTTTGTGTCCGAGACGATCGATCTGGACGGCGTCGAGGAGGCTTTCCACAAGATGGAGCGCGGCGAGGTGCTGCGCTCAGTGGTGGTCTTGTAGGCGCGCCATCTCGGCCGAAGCCACACCGAAGGATCGACGGTCGGCCAACTCTCCGTTTGGGGCGCAGAATGTCTCAATGGAGGTCGAGGAGCTGAGGGTTGGCTTCAGGGAGACCGGCGTGGTTCGGCTCGATGGCGCCTTCAGCCGCGACCAAGCGGCGGCGATCAGCAAGGCGGTCTGGGGATATATGGAGCGCCGAGCCAGCGTCCGGCCTGAAGATCCCGCGACGTGGCCGCGACCAGGCGCGGTGAGCCTGAAGGGTCTCAAACGCAATCCCGCCTTCGTGCCCCTCCTCGGCAGTTCCGCCGTATCCGCCGCTCTCGACACCATCTTCTCCGACACCGGTTGGGCTCCCGCGAAGTCGGGCTCGCAGGTTCTCCTCTCCTTCCCCACCGAGGGTCCATGGATCCTGCCGCGGGGAGGCTGGCACATGGACTGCGGGTTCGAACGTCCCACCTGGCCGGTGTCCACGGTCAGGCTGTTCGCCTTCTTCGATGAGGTGCCACCGGAGGGAGGCGGCACGTTACTGCTGTCGGGGTCCCACCGGCTGGTGGACCGCTATTCCGCCACCCTTCCGCCTGGGACCGGGGGAAACTCCGTCACCTGGGGCAAGTTCATGAGACAGGATCCATGGCTGCAAAGGCTTTACCGCGGCGGCGATGAGTCCGAAAACGGCCGGGAAATGATCGGGGTCGCCCACGATATTGACGGCGTTCCCGTCGAACTCGTGGAACTCACCGGGCAGCCCGGTGACGTTGTCATCACCCACGTCCACGTCTTTCACTGCGTCGCACCCAACGCAAGTGGTCGACCCCGCCAAATGGTGGGCGCGACCGTAACTGCGGGAACTCCAGCCGACAGCCACCTCGGCCCGTCGCGGGCGCGGGTGCGGTAGTCCCCGAGACTCCGGCCGGTCACCGGGCCTGGCACCACGGTCCGGGGAAGGTCGCCCATGGCCGGCTCCGGACCGGGCGCCCGCGTCAACCAACGGCCGTCGCGCAGTCCTCGATCCAACCCCCCACTTCCGCGAGGTCGACCTGCTCGGCGCGCTTCTTGAACCCGGAGCGGCGGTTGAACGCGTCGATCAGGGCGGGATCGACGTCGCTCCGGTCGTCGTAGATCTCCGTTGGTCGCGGGCCGATGCGGTCAGCCGCCGTCTGCAGCTTCGCCTGGTCGAGCCCCAGGCATGCCACTGCGTTCTGACCAAGGATCAGGCGCAGCTCGTCCTCGGGCACGTTGCGAAAGATGGCGCGGAGCCACTGGAACGTGTCTGGCCAGGTGCCTTCAGGGTGCGGATAATCGGTGGCAAACAGGAACTTGTCGATCCCAATGTCTCGTCTCATGGCCACCTCCGATGGCCGCGGTGAGCTCGGCGCGATCCAACAGTTGCGCTTGAAGTACTCGCTCGGCTTCAGTCTCAACCCCGGGGCCACCTTCGCCGCCTGCGCGTCGAGCCGGGCCAGGGTGGCTGGGAGCCAGTCCGCTCGCAATTCGATAAGCAAGACCTTTAGGGCTGGGAAGCGGTCGAACACGCCCCCGACCATCAGATGCGCCAGCGCCCGCCGTCCACTGTGCAGCGCGTTGGCCCCGAATCGCGCCGTCATGCTCTCCGGCGTCCCGCCTCCCAGTTCGAGCATTTCGTGGGCGGTCAGCGAGCTCACGTCGAGCGAGGCGAACTCCGGGTTCTTCGAGACGAGCTCTTCTTTCATGCGGCTCTTCTGACGCAGCATGTCGAGGATCCGTCCCTGTTGGGAACCGAACGCCGCATGAATGACGAGACCGAGACCGAGCTCTTGACACGCGGCCCAGAACCGATCGAAGTACGGGTCGTGAAGCTCGGGAAGGGCCGGGTCGTGCACCGTGCCGGGCATGAACACCCCGACGAAGCCAGCCTCGGCGGCCCACTTCAGCTCTTCCACCGTGGCGTCGAGATCGAGACACGGACCCGGGTCGGCGACAGGAGCCAGTCGGCCATCCCCCTCGGAGGCGAAATCCAACAACCACCGGTGAAAAGCCTTCGCGCCGGCGGCGCGCAACTCTGGGGGATAGACATCGTTCGAAATGGAAAAGAACGGCGTCGTCGCCAAGCCGTGCCCATTCAGGAGCAACTGGCCCGCAACGCCGTCGGCGTCCATCTCCTCGAGAAGTCGCTTGGCATCGAAGACGCCATAGCGATCGAGGCTCTGACCTCGCTGGAACCCGTGCCAGAAGGTCTGCCCCGACCACAAGTCGTTCTCAGCAGACAACCCGTCCAGCGCATCGCGATAGCGCGGGTCGATGTAGTCCCTATAGAACTCGGGTGGCCCTCCCACGTGGCTGTCGCACGAGAAAATCATCAGCCGCTCGGACATCCCTACCTCCCTCGATAGGAATTCAGACGGGCCACGCCGAAATTCTGAGCCCAGGCGAAGGATAAGTCGAGATGGACTCCGACGGCGCCGTCGCCATCGAAACGGTACGCCTCGGGTCCAACGAGGTGTCGAGACGCACCTCCCTCGGCCAGCCCTTCGATCGGTCCTCCTTCGCTGGAAGCGCAAGCTTCCCCCGGCGACCTCGCCATATCTGGCGGACGATGACACACGTCGTCACGGTCGAGAGTTGTGCCGACGCCGGTGATGGGAGTCCGGCCTTGACGTCGCCAGGCTCAGATGAGGCTGGCCCGGACGGACTGGCTCGTTGTGGCGACCAGTCGCCCGCATCCTCGTCACGTACGGGCGAGGCAGGACCCGGCTGTGCAGGCCCTCGGATGGTGAGCACCAACCGGGGCACACCCCGGGGGTGAGGCCGCCGCCAGGCCCAACCTGACCGGCGTTAGTGTTCAGGCGCTCGGTCCTGACCAGGGGGTGCGATGACGGACGACGTAGCCGAGAATGAAGAATCCAACGCATATTCCCAATTGGGGATGCAGGCGCTGCTGGACCTGAAGGCGCCTCAGCCGACCTACCGCGAGCTGATCGACCAGGGCGGCCTTCTCCTGCCCAGCCCTGGCATCGCGATGAGCTTCTCGCGCTCGACCACCGAGTACGTGCTCCGGAACCCGGCGCTGTTCTCCTCCCAGGTCGAGATGAGCCTCGGGAACGTGCGACCGCTCATCCCGCTCAATGTGGATCCCCCGAAGCATTCGGGGTACCGCAAGCTGCTCGATCCCCTGTTCACGCCCCGGGCGATGGACCGCCACGAGGAGGACATCACCCGGCGGGTGAACGCTCTCATCGACACCTTCATCGATCGGGGTGAGTGCAACTTCACCGATGAGTTCGCCGACCTCTTCCCAACCGCAGTCTTCCTGGGTCTCATCGGGCTTGACGAGACGAAGCTGCCGATGTTTCTCCACCTTCGCGACGGGATCCTGCACCCCGAGAAGCTCGACCCCGACGCGATGTTCGACATTGACAAGCGTCGGGCCGTCATGAACAAGACCGGCCAGGAGATCTACGAGTACTTCGGCGACCTGATCGAACTCCGCAAGAAGGAACCGGCGGACGACATCATCACCCGGTTCTTGTCGGTCGAGATCGACGGTGAGACGCTCAGCCACAACGACATCTTGGACATCTGCTTCCTTTTCCTCATCGCCGGCCTGGACACAGTGAGCGACACGCTGACCTGCTTCTACGCCTTCTTGGCGACTCATCCCGAGCATCGACGTGAGATCGTCGAACATCCTGAGGTCATACCGAGTGCGGTGGAGGAGCTGTTGCGATGGGAGTCTCCGGTCCCGGGTGGTCCCCCCCGCGTGGCGACCCGGGACGTCGAGTTCCCGAATGGTCAGATCGTCACGGAGGGAACCGCCATCCTCGTCAGCTACGGCGCGGCCAACGTCGACCCTGCCGAATACCCGGACGCTTTCGACGTGCGATTCGACCGCGAGAAGAACCCGCACATCGCGTTCGGCGGGGGCGTTCACCGCTGCCTCGGCTCCCACCTCGCGCGGCGGGAACTGCGCGTCACGCTGCGCGAGTGGCACCGCCGTATCCCCGAGTACCGGATCAAGCCCGGCCATGAAGACCTTCAGTACCCGCCCGGCCTGCGACACGTGAAGGATCTGACGCTGGCCTGGTGATGGCGCTCGATTCGTTCCCGACCGGAACGAACGACTAACGCGGGCGTCTCTGGGAGCTCTCGGCGCGTCGCGTCGGAGCTCCGCCTACAGACCGCATCCGGCGGCAGTGCTCCACTGGCCCCATCCGCCGCTCAGATAGATCTGGTAGTTGATCTGGTCCTGGACCGCGGGAGGAGCGTCGCACGGAAGGCCGGTCCCGCCGGCCCCCTCCCAGGTCGAGAGCGAGTCCTGGTAGGCGCCGTAGTAACCGTTGCCGGTGTTCTCGCCGTAGTTGTCACCCGACTCGGCTTGGCGGATGCAGGCAACACCGGGGCTCACCGCCCACGCGGCGGCGCTCGAGGTGTCGACGTCGGGCTGCGGCGCGGTCGGTTCGCTTGGCGCCGTCGGGGTCACGACAGGGGCCGGTGGGGGTGATGCGAGCGCCGGCGACAGGCCATTGGCCGCAGCCACCCGCAGCGACGCGTCATACATGGCCGCGTGGATCGGTAGCGTCAGCGCCGCCTGGGAGAGGTCGTTGGCGGCGAACTGAGCCGAGGCTGGTGAGGCCTGCGGCTGCAATGTCATGACAACGAATCCGACCGGGACGATGGCGAGCACAAAGGGGAGTGCTCGTCGTCCTAGCTTCCTGAGATTGGGCCGGGGTCGCTCCAGCGACCGCGGCGTGAGATCGATACGGCGGATGTCCACGTCCGCTCCTTTCGTCGCCCGGGTGGGCTGATCGGGGTTGCGTGGGCTGATCGCCGCTTTGGTGCTTCGCTCACCGGTCGTGTGGCCCTCGATACGAAGGAGGGCGCCGGGGCAGTCAGTCTGCCGTGCCGGTTACGGGGGCGGAGATTCGGTTAGCCCGAGGCACTTAGCCCAGGGGCGACCCTCCACAAATGCCCTCGGCCGAGGCTTTGGAAACCTCGGTTGCGGGTATCTCTCTCCCCATCGCAACGCCAGGTGCGATGGGGGCGCCCGGGTCCGCCTGAACCGGCGTCGGGGCGCGGCCGGCTCGCCGCCGGGGCGCGGACCGATGATCCGAGGGGGCTGCGGGCGCCCGGCGAAGGGCGCCGATTGGGGGGGCTTCGAGCATGATTCGCCGGCCAGCGAGCCCGCACGCGACCCGAGGGCTACAGGTGGGGGGTCCGGGTCGGTGCACCGGTCGGCGGCGCCTGAAGCGCCCGTCCGACGTCGTCTCCCTGGCGGCTCCGGACACTATAACCGGCTCCTGTGGCGTCCTGAACAGGACTTTTAGGTCGTGTCGACCGCCTGTGCCGGGTCCTCCGTGCCTGGACCGGCGGCCTCGACCGAACGACGGCCCGGACCGCCGAGGAGCCACAGCGCCGCCCCCACCAGCAGGAGACCGCAGAGGGACCAGCCGAGCGCCGACGTCCCGACACCCACATACTTCAGGCCAGACGCCAGGATCACGACCGTGATCACGGGCCGGACCAACCGGTCGGGGGCCCTCGAGGACACGAGCGAGCCGATGAGCACACCCGGCACCCCGCCGACCACGAGCGAGCCGGTCACTGACAGCTCCACATGGCCGAACGCGACCGCACCGAGCGCAGCAGCGCAGGTGAGCGGCACCGCCTGGGCGAGGTCCGTTCCCACCAGTTGCTTGGCACCGATCTCGGGATACACGAAGAGAAGGAGGACGATCATGAGTGACCCGGAGCCGACCGAGGTGATGCCGACGACCAGCCCGCCGACCACTCCGATCAGGATCGACGCGAGCGGTCGGAGCACGAGGTCTTGCACGACGGCATCACGGGGACGCTCATTGCGTCGGTCGAGGAACTGACGCAGGAGCATCGCGGCGGCGCCCAGCAACAAGGCACCACCAAGAGCGTGCTGCACGTTGTCCTCTGCGGTCTTCGTGTCACCGAAGAGGTGGAGGATGTAGGTGCCGAGGAACGCCGCGGGCACCGACCCGACGACCATCCACCCGACGAGTCGAAGATTGACGGTGCCCTTGCGGAGGTGGACGGTCGCACCGATCGGACGCATCACGACAGACGCGACGAGGTCACTGAAGATGGCGGTCGACGCTTTCACGTGGAAGAGCAGCACCAGCATCGGGGTCATGAGCGCCCCACCGCCGGCGCCAGTCATCCCAACCAAGTACCCGACGACGGCGCCGCCGAGGACGATGTACGGATCCATCGGCTACCCGGCGCGCCGCGCCGCGACCCGGCTCGATGTCACGGCGTCACCGCGGCGATGAGCTCTTCGAGCGCCGGCGTGCGCTCGGTGTCCTTGAACGACGACAGGCGCGCATACAGCTCAGCGGCCGACGCCGCGGCGCCGCCCGGCAGTCCCGCTGCCTCGAACGTGCGAGCGATCTCGGTCATCTCATCGACCCAACGCCACGCTCGTCCGGCCACCGCTCCCGCGCCGTCGGAGCGGACGACGAGGTCGGCGTCGCGGCGCTCCCACAGCGCGCACAGCGCCTCGTCGACACCGGAATGCTGCGCCACGGCGCGGATCGCGATCAACAAGGCGGACGTGCCCTTCGTCCACGCGGCGAAGCACATCTTGAGGGCCGAGGCGGCGGCGGGGTCGGGACCGAGCGCCGTCACCGCGAGGTCGGGAGTGACGAGCTCGGCCGCGAGCGACGTTGCCTCGGCGCCAGAAACGAACAGGTCGGTACGGCCCCCGGGATGGGGCGGGCCTCCGACGATCCCGCCGTCGACATAGTGACCGCCCGAGCGCTCGACCACCGACGCGACCTCCCGGGCCCGACCGGGCGAGATGGCGTTGGCGTCGAGGACGCGCGACCGGGCGCCGGTACGGGTCATCGCCGCCGCCACTTCCGTCGCCACCACGACGGCGCAGGCGGGCGGGACGATCGAAAGCACGAGGTCGCTCCGTTCCACCAGCGCCTCGAGTCTGCCCACGTCCTCCAGTCCGGCTCGGCGGGCCCGTTCGACCGAATGCGGGCTGCGACCCTCGAGGGCGACGACGACGTGCGAACCCGCCGCCGCGAGACTGCGCCCGACCGCGCTCCCCATCGACCCGGGGCTGACGACCCCGATGCAGCCGAGCACCCGACCTCCTATGTCAACCTGACCAGTGCCAGCGAGGTTGCCAGCATGACGACGCTGATGGACAGCGCATGCAGCGCCCGTTCGAGCGGGGCCAGCAGCGTCGCCCGGTCGAGCACCTGGCGCCCCCCGTCGTCGAGCGTAAGCGTGCCCTCGACCTCCTGGGTGCGCCGCCGGAGCAGCCGGGCGGGAGTCGAGAGGCTGCGCTGGGCCGCGGAGAGCGCGAACGCGGCGAGGGCGGCAAGGACGGCGCCCCACGAGAGCCCCTGGGCCTCGGCGACGTAGGCGGTCAGGACTGGGAAGGCACCCCAGGCGGCGGCGAAGACGACGTCGCGGTGCACCAACGGCACGTCGAGGTTGTAGGTGACGACAACGAGCGGGCCGACGACGATGAATGGCACCAGGGTCCACCCCACCCGGTCGACGCCGATCGCGCCGAGCACGACCGCGCCTCCGATCCCGGCGACCGCGGTCGCCACGAGCCACGGGGAGGGGATGCGGGTCCCGAGCGGGCGGCCCCGAAGCTCGTCGAGCGCGTGCGCGGCGAGGCCGACGGCGAGGAAGAACCCGAGCAGCGTCCCCACCAGCCGGTCGACCCGGACAACCGGGGCCAGGCAGGCGCCGACCACGACGTAGGAGAGATGCCAGGCGGTGTAGGGCGGATGGAGAAGCGTCCACCAGTCGCGCCATCCCCCCGGCCGAGCGGCGTAGAAGGCGGGCCGCAGGGGCGCCGGGGCCGTGTCGGGACCCGGCTCAGACGGCACGCCGGCCCCACATGACCAGCCCCCCGCCGAGGCTCATCCGACGCACGCCGACGTCGACCAAACCGGCGTCCTCCCACGCGCCGACGGTCCAGGGCACCGGGTAGCGGCGGTAGTGGCCGCTGATATTGGGTCCGAGGAAACGGCCGACCCGCCACCACTCCCGGCCACCGGTCAACCAGCCCGCCACCGGGAGCAGGAGCCGGGTATAGGCCCACCAGGCTCCGCCCCAGAGGGGACTCGGGGGGGCGAGGAACTCGAGGCTGGCCACCGCCCCGCCCGGCCGCACCACCCGGGCGAGCTCCCGCAGGGTCGAGGCGGGGTCCTCGACGTAGCGCAAGAGGTAGGTGAAGGTCAGCGCGTCGAAGCTGTCGTCGGGGAACGGAAGTTGCTCGGCCCGGCCTTCGACCAGGTCGATCCGGGCGGTGAGCCCGGCGTCATCCACGCGTGCGGCGCCCTGTCGGAGCATCGGAAGGGTCAGGTCGTAGGCGACGACGCGGGCCTCGGTGCGCCTGGCCAGCGCGATAGCCACCCCCGCGGTGCCGGATGCGACGTCGAGGAGCCGACGGGGTTGCCCGCCCGTCGCGTGGTCCACCATGCACCGCCGCCAGCGGCGGTTCTGCCCGAGCGAAAGCACTTCGCAGAGCAGGTCGTAGCGACGGGCGAGCGGCGAGAACAGGTCCATCGCGAAACCGTTTGCGCTTTCCGACGGGCCCCGCCCCACCAGGACCACCTTAGGTGGACGGCTCCGGCGGCGTCGGGCCGGGTCCGGGGCTGAAATCCCTGGTCACGGGCCCGGTGGATCCCCAACTTTGGAGGGTCGGCCCTCTAGTCTCTTTTTGATCGGAGGCAGCTGCATTGGCGCCGACGAAAAGGCAAACCCTTCGCGAGAAGGCGACGCAAAGCCACGGGACTCAGGGAGTTAGCCGGGCCGTCGAATCGGTGGCAGCAGTGCTGCCGAGTCGGAGGCCTTCCCCGAGTCGCCACTGGGAGAGGACGGGGACGGGTGTGATGGCCACCGAGCCGGGCCGGAGCAGCGCGCCATGAACCCGCTTTCGCGCGCCCTGCGACGCCTCCGGTGCGACGAGCTCCCTGATCACTGCATCCGCGACCGCGGTGATCAGGGGTTCGGGATGATCGACTGCATCATCGCCATGGTCGTCCTGCTCGCGGTGCTGATCCCGACGAGCTACCTCTTCACGAACGTCCTCTCCAACGCGGCCTCGGCACGCCAGCGGCTCACCGCGCTGTCGGTGGCAGAGCAGTGGATCGAGAACCTCAACACCCAGGGCCCGCCCGAGGACGCGAACAGCCAGCCCGAGGTGGGCACGGCGCTCACCGAGCCGAGCTCCATCCTCTCAGGCATCACCTACAAGGTGAGCGCGCTGTTCAAGTGGACCGACGCCTCCGGCGGCACCCCTGACTTCTGCGACACCAACACTTCGCCGGTCCTCGGTCTCCAGGTGACCGTCTCCTGGGCCTCCAACCAGAGCATCACGGACCAGGCGATCCTCAACTTCCCGGCGACGGGGAACCTCACCGACGGCTACCTGGCGATCCAGGTGAACGGCGATCCGGTCTATCCGGGTACCCCGCCGACCGACGTCTCCAACGAGACCTGGGCCCAGCGGGTCCAGACGGTGCCGGTCCAGGTCTCCGGCTCCAACCTCACGACGCCGTACTCGCTGACGCCGGGATCGAACGGCTGTACCTTCCTCGAACTCACTCCCGGCACCTACACCGTCCAGGTGGGGCCGGGCGGGAGCGGCTCGGCGTATGTGGCCAGCTACAACGAGGCGTCGTCGGAGACCCAGCCCTCCAACCAATCGGCCATCACGGTGACCGACGCAGAGATCACCGAGGTCGCATTCCAGTACGACGAAGGGGCGTACGTCGGGCTCTCGTACCCGACGACCACGGCGATCGACGACGGCATCACGTGCCCGACCACCGCGACCATCGTGACGTGTCTCGTGATGGGACAGACCCCCACCAGCACAGCCTCGCCCAACGCGTCGCCCGCGGCGTCGGGGATCGTGAAGACCGGCTCGGGGTGGGCGGTGGCGGCCTTCCCGTCGACGATGACCCGTGTCGAGGACGCAGACTGCAGCTCGAGCGCGTGCATCGCCGTGGGTTACAGCTCGTCGGGGGGCGCGGCAGCCGTGTCCACGAACGGCACAACCTGGACGAGCAGCACGCTCCCGGCGGGCGTTTCGCAGCTCACCGAGATCGACTGTCCGAAGAGCGCGACCACACCCGCGTGCATCGCGATAGGCGAGAGCACCACGTCGACCGGGGTGCTCCTCACGGCCACGATCTCGGGGTCCACGGCGACCTGGACGAAGGACACCATTCCCTCGACCACCGCGCTGACCAACCTCGTGTGCCCGAGCTCCACCGCGCAGCCGCTCTGTTTCGTCACCGGGACCACCTCCAGCGGATCGACGATCTTCTCGAACACCGGGTCCTCGTCCCCCGGTACGACCTGGACGGCCTTCACCCAAAGCGGCATGACGATGAGCACCATCGTGCAGATCACTTGCAACAGCACCACGTTCTGTGTCGCGGTCGGCACGGGCACCGTGAGCTCGAGTCTGGTTCCCGTCGCGATCACGATCACGAGCGTGAGTGGCACGACGGTCACCTGGAAGCCATTCACTTACAGCGGCTTCACGATGAGCACCTTTACCTCGGTCGCGTGCACGACTTCGGGCAACTTCTGCTGGGCGAGCGGGACGGGGAAGATCGGCTCGGGCTCCGTTGGCCCAATCGTCATCTACTGCAACACGACCACCGGGTCCAAGTGCGCGAGCGGTTCCAGCGCCTCGGCCTGGTTGAACGACACCGTCCCGTCGGGGCTGAGCTTGATCACCGGTCTCACCTGCCCGTCGACGGCGGTGCCCTGCTTCGCGCTCGACACGACGAGCTCGTCGGCGGGCGTCATCGAGCTCGCGAGCGGAACTGCGTGGGCTTCCCAGACGCTGCCGAGCGGGATCGTCACGCTCAGCGCGCTGGACTGCCCGACGACCACGGCGTGCTATGCGGTCGGCACGAGCTCCACCGCCGCGATCGTCGACGTACTCAAAGCGGGCACGTGGAGCAGCGCGACCTTCTCGGGCACGACCGGGGGCAACCCCGTCTATATCAGCGGTCTCCACTGCACGGCCGCCACCACCTGCGAGATGGCGGCCGCCACCGAATCGGCCGGTGAGGTCTTCGACTACGCCAACGCCACCGTCTCGTTCAGTGCCTCGTCCACCCCGAGCACGCTCGCAGGGATGTACCTCGACAACCCGCCGATCATGGTGTCGAACTCGAACCTCTCGCCGAACACCACGATCGAGATGTCCGCACCTACCACCGCCAACGGGCCACAGGTCGAGGTCGGCCCGCTCTTCCCGTTTGAGAGCGGCTATTCAATCGCCGTCGGCTACTGCGCGTCCGAGTTGACAACCGCCTCGGTCTCGGCGTCGACCACGCCGGGCGCCACGCCGACCACGAGTCCCATGGCCCCGACGGTCGTGTTGCCGATGGGGCTCCTGCCGATCGAGGCGGTCAACTCGAGCGGGGTCGCCCTCTCGGGGGCGACGATCTCGATCGTCGACGCCTCGTGTTCCTCCTCGGCGGAGCTGACCCCCTTGAGTAGCGGGTCGTTCCCCGCTCTGACCAACCCGCCCGCCAACCCGTCCAACCCGACGAGCTACTCGATGCCCACGACCGGCGTCGACGGCCTGAGCCGCATCGACGTGATCTACGGCACCTACAGCGTCACCGTGAAGTCGGGGGTCACATCGGCGACGACGACCGTGACAGTGAACCCGACGTCCATCGTGGTCGGGGCGACGACGTACTACATGCCGAACTTCGTGCCGGTCGCCGACTGATGCCCGGTCCGGTTCCCCGACTCATCCGCCGATTCTCCCGCTCGCTCGACGCGCGGCGCGGCGGGAATGGTGAGGACGGCGTGACGCTCATCGAGCTGATGATCGCGGTCCTCACGCTCCTCATCCTCTTCGCCATGACGGTGCCCATCGTCGACACGCTTTTCTCGACCGTGGCCCGCGTCAACAACACGTACATCAACGTGAACCAGCTTCTCCCGGTCTCGACCAACCTCCAGCGGTTCATCCGTTCGGCTGTAGAGCCCGGACCGACCAGCAACGGCGTGCCGGTGCCACCCTTCGCCACCGGGGCGATCCTCCCGACGTCCATGACCTTCTACGCGAACATCGGCGACAACAACGGCCCGGCCAAGATCGTGGCCAGCTGCGCGTCGTCCACGCCGAGCAGCGGGCTGTGCAACGCGGGCGGCACGTTCACGGTGACCGAGGCAGCAGCAACCAGCGGGACGTGCCCTCCCACCGGATCGGCGTGCACCTGGGGGACCGCCCACACACTGATCACGGTGAGCGGTGTCTCCAACGCGAAAGACAACCAGCCGTTGTTCGAGTTCACCCTCCTCATCGCGACGTCCTCGAGCTCGACCACCACGTACACGACATCGGTGGTGGGGAACTCGACGATCAACGGGAACAGCTACTCCTGCATCCCGAGCCAGGCGAACACACCGGCCAATCCCTACGGCGCGAGCGTCGCATCATGCCTCTACGGGGCCGACCACGCCACGTTTGCGACCTGCACCAGCACCGGGAGCTCGACCGGAAACGTGCTGGCCAACTGCCCGGGTGCCGAGATCTATGCCGTGTCGATCGACCTCCAGGTAAACGGGGTCTCGACCGGCAGGACTGCAGGCGGTCAGTCCGAGGACAACAGCACCGTGTACCTGCTGTCGCCGTACTCGTCCACGTACCAGCAGATGGTGGGGTGAAGATGTCCGTGCACCGGCGCGCCTGGAGACACATCGTCTACCACCTGGACGACGACCGTCGGGCCGCCCGCGCCGTCAGCCGGGCCCGGGACGCTGGCCAGGCGGCCATGGCCATGGTGATCGGCCTCATCCTGCTCATCTCGCTGAGCGCCGGGACCCTCGCGGCGACCGCCATGCAGCACGACCCGCTCGTCTCCAACGACGTCGTCCAGCACCTTGCCTACCGGGCGCTGCAGTCCGGGATCGACTCGTACCTTTCGGCGATCAACCAGAACCCCAATCTGATCAACTGCAACAGCGGCAACACGTCGACCTCCTCGACATCGTGCCCGTCCTCGGAGCTCCCCGCCCTCAACAGCTGGGAGACGGTGACCGGGAACACCAACAACCCGATCACCGAGAAGTTCATGTGGACCAACCCGGCGCTGTGCTTCAACACGGCCTGCAGCGCGGCCGGGTCGACCGCCGGGCTGACCCTCGACTACGTAAAAGAGCAGATCTACGGAGTGGCGTCGATCAGCAAGACGGTGTCGTTCCAGAGTTCGTACGTGAACCTCACGCCCGAGAACGGGTTCCTCACCCACATCTTCTGGAGCAACTACGAGACGAGCGTCCCCGCTTCGGGGGAGGCACAGAACTGCACCTACGACTGGAACAACAACTACGAGGGGCCGGACACCACCAACCCGGGGAACTTCAACAGCTCGGACTGCGCCGCGATCTTCTTCGGCCCGCACGACGTCCTCTACGGTCCCGTGTACTCGAACGACTCGTTCTATGTCGACGGCAGGCCAAACTTCGGCTCGAGCTCGGACCCCTCGACGATCACCACCCACGACCCAAACTGCCTGTTCGTCGACCCCAACGACAATCACTACACTCCGAGCAACTGCTCGGCCGCGGCCAGCTCCGATGTCGGGACCTACAACTCCGCGACGAGCTCGGACAACGCCTCGATCGAGCCGATCCCGGCGACCGACACCTCGCTCGCCGCGATCGCCGCCCAGAGCGGGTGCCTGTACTCGGGCCCGACCACGATCGTCCTGTCGAACACCTCGACCACCGAGTACATGACAGTGACCAGCCCGAACACCCCCTACTCGTCGTCGGGGGTGAACCAGGACGACAACCCAACCAATCCCAACTCGTGCGGGACCGGGAAGGTGCTCGCACCGGTCAACGGGGTGGTGTACGTCGAGAACACCCCCTCGTCGCAAACCTGCAACTCCTTCGCCAATCCCTTCGACGGCGAATCGCCGAACGGGACCTACTCGCAGCTCGGGCTCTACTACGGTCAGACCGGCAGCCCCGACTGCGAGGGTGACGCCTTCGTCCAGGGGACGGTGTCGGGGGCGCTCACCATCGCGACCCAGAACGACATCATCATCCAGGGCAACATCACCTACGCGGACTGCGGCAGTTCGTTCAACAGCACCTTCGCGAACCAGTGCGCGTACAACTCGACGGCCGCGCCCAACGACGCGCTCGGCCTGATCGCCTATGCCTACGTGGACGTGAACCGGCCGCTCGAGACCTCCGGCTACACCACCTTCGTGATGATCACCTGTGGGGCGACGGGCGCCCAGCCGGCCCCCTACTGCGACCCGGGGGCCAATGGCCTCACCATCGACGCCGCCATCCTGGCCCTCAACGACGGCTTCGGCGTCGACAACTTCGCCTTCCAGGGCAACGGGAACTTCAGCGGCAACACCGAGGGGACGCTCGACGTCTACGGCACGATCTCGGAGGACTACCGGCCTGCCGTCGGGACCTTCAACGGCAATAGCCCGTCGGCGGGCTACACGAAGTACTACCTGTGGGACAGCCGTCTCGAGTACGTCGAGGTCCCGGACTACCTCAACCCGGGCACGCCCAAGTGGTCGATCGCCTCGACGGCGGTCAACCAGGGGGTCGCCTGCACGGCGACCACGCTCCTGCCCGGTGTCTGGTCGTCCAGCCAGAACTACGGGAGCTACACCCAGTCGAGCGGCGAGCCCTACTGCGACACCGCCCCGAACCACCCATAGTCAGGGGATGGCGACCTCCGCCAGACCGGCGGGGGCTGGGCCGTCCACCGGGGTGGCCCGACCGATGACCTCCAGGATGTCCGGCCCGACCAGCTCGTTGCGGGCCAGCAGGGCATCACGCAGCGCCTCCACCACGTGGCGGTTCTGCTTCAGCATCGACCGGGCCTCGGCCTTCGACCGGGCCAACAGGTGCTCGACCTCGTCCCGTGCGGCGTCGTTGGCCAGCACTCTCGAGGTCGGGTCGGCCGAACCGCCCAGGCCGACGGACCTGTCCACGATGAGCGTGGACCCCATGCCAAGCGCCCCCACCATCTGACAGGCGGTCGCGGTGGCGGAGGCCAGGTCGCTCCCCACCCCCGAGGACGACTCACCGAAGAACAACTCCTCGGCGGCCATGCCGCCCATGGCGATCTGGATGAGGGCGCGCATCTCGCTCTTTGTGCGGGTGAAGCGCTCCTCGGCGTCGGAGTGCGCGAGGAGGCCGAGCGCCTCCTTGCGCTTCACGATGCTCAGCACGTCGAGGGTGCGGCCCCGTCCGATCAGCCAGGCCACAGTGGCGTGGCCGGCCTCGTGGGTCGCGATCATCCGCCGCTCCGCTTCGGTGTACACGGCGCCGTGGGCGAGACCGATCTCGTTGGTCATCTTGGCGGTCGTGACGTCGACCCAGGACAACGCGTCGGCCCCGCGGCGCAGCGCCCAGATCAGCGACTCGTCGAGGAGGTGCTCGATCATCACGGGGGAGTAGCCCGCCGTCATCCCGGCCAGCGCCTCCCGGCGGACCTCCTCGTCGAGCTCGGCGGTGTGCGCCTTCTTGGCGAGGTAGTAGTCGACGATCTCGCGCCGGCCCGCCCGGGTCGGGAGGTCGAAGTAGATCGAGCGGTCGAAGCGGCCGGGCCGGAGCAGTGCCGGGTCGAGATCGTCCACCCGGTTGGTGGCCCCGATGACGAGGATGTTGGCGGGCGCCGGGCTCGGCTTGCGCAGCCGGCGGCGCGATGGCAGCCACTGGTTGAGGAAGTCGACCATGAGCCCGCGCAGTCGGGCCCCCCCGGTCGGGGTCTCGAACGACTGGAGCTGGATCAAGAGCTCGTTGACGACCCCGGCGATGCCCTCGCGGTGCCCGATGCCGTTGGTCGCCCGGCTGGCCCCGATGGCGTCGATCTCCTCGATGAAGCCGATGGCCCCGCCCTCGCGGCGGGCGAAGCGCCGCAGGGCGCGGAAGTAGGAGCGGATCTTCCGGTTGGTCGCCCCGTAGTACATCGACTGGAACGCCGATGACGAGACGAACAGGAACGGCACCCCGGCTTCGGCCGCCAGCGCCTTGGCCAGATAGGTCTTGCCGGTGCCGGGCGGGCCCTCGAACAGGATCGCCCGTCTCGGGGTCCCGCCCATCTGCTCGGCGAAGGTCTTGTGGGCGAGGAACAGGTTGAGGGTCTTTCGGACCTCCTCCACGACTACCTCGGCGCCCTTCACGTCGTCGAAGCGCATGTCGATCTCGCCGGGCCGGTAGAGGACGTGGGGCGAGCGGCCGCCGCCGAGGAGCCCGGCGACGAGGACGATCCCGAGGAGGGCGATCAGCCCGAAGGCCGGCAGGTAGTGGGTGACCGAGCCCGAGAGATGGGGGAGCCCGAAGGGGCCGTGGTGCCAGACGAGGTCCCGGACGGCCAGCCAGACCGCGATCGGGAGGAGGGCCAACCCGAGCCACAGCAGGCGCCGTTGGCGGGCGTGCTCGCGGCTCTTGCCGACGTCGGCGCCGTGGCGCAGCGTGTGAGACGAATGGAGTGGATCGTGGTCGCGCGCCGATTCGTCGGCGCGCTTTGGGCGCGGCTCAGGGGTCCCGACCCCCGCGGGTCGGGTCGCCGCGCTCGGTTCGAGAGGGTCCTCCGCCCATCTCGGATCGCTCAATGTGTCCGCCGGGCCCAACACTCGTCCTTTCGGTTCACAGTCCGAAAGGGCGCCGGTTTCGCCACTCGCTCCCCGCCAGTCAGGCGACCATCTGTGCCTGACGGATCAACGCATCGCCCCTGGTGCCGACGGTTCCCCCGCGGGCACCGACGACAGTGTGCACATCACCGTGTCTCTCTAGCGTCCCACACCGCCTGCCACCAGGGAAAGTGGTTTTTTCGACGGGCAGCGTCCCACGGGCTTCGTTGCGCCCGGCCCGGGTTCATGGTGGGCTGCACCGATGCCCCGGGCCCGAGCGCTCGCCACGCCGGCCGGACCGGCCGAGCGGTTGCGCCGGGCCGTGCGCGGGGCGCTCCCGGAGCCGGCGTTGCGCAGCATCCGGTCCCTGCGCGGCCATCGGCCTCCGAGGGTGATCCCCCTCGACGCGCTCGACGACGAGCTCGAGCGGGCGGCGACGCTGTTCGCCACCTCGGAGGACGCAGCGCGCGAATTCCTGCGGGGCTTCTGCGTGGCCCCACTCGCCGGCCGCCCCGCGGACCCGTTCTCCGACGCCTACCGCGAATGGGTGTGGGCGCTCTACCGGGAGGTCTCGGGCCGGGCCGAGTACGCGCTCGAGAACGAGGCGAGCCCGTTCGACCTCGACGAAGCGGTCCGGGTCCCCTACCCCTACTCCACGCGTTCGACGACCGTGGTCGGCGAGGAGCTGGTCGCCCGCGGCTTCATCATCGCCGCCCTCGGACTGTCGCCACCCGCGCGGGTCGTGGAGTTCGGCTCGGGGTGGGCCAATCTCACCCTCGATCTCGTCGCGACCGGCTTCGACGTGACCGCCGTCGAGGTCGAAGCGCGGTTCGGCGCGCTGGCCGAGCGCCGCAACCGCGTGCCCGAGCGCCTGCACGTGGTCCACGCCGGCATGCTCGAGTTCGAACCGGACGGGCGCTTCGACGCGGCCATCTTCTACGAGTCGTTCCACCACTGCGCCGACCACATGGCCATGCTCGGCCGCTTGGCCCGGATCGTCGGCGACGGGGGCAGGGTGCTGTGGGCCGGCGAGCCGATCGCCCCCATGGACGCGCCGTGGGGGCTGCGGCTCGACGGGTACTCGCTGTGGTCGACCCGCACCCACGGCTGGCTCGAGCTCGGGTTCGACGAGGCCTACTTCACCGAGGCACTCGCGCGCACCGGCTGGTACCCCCGCCGGACCCGCCTGCCGGCCGGCTCCCCGCTGGCCGACGTGATCGTGGCGGTCCGGTGACGAGTCGTGACATGGCGGGCGACGCGAGGGGGTCGGTAGGGTCGGGCGAGCGGGGGGAGTGGACATGAGTGCAGCCGTTCGGGGGGCGAGGGGGGTCCTCCTCGCGATGGCACTGGGCACCTCGGCGCTGCTCGTGCCGGCGGTGTCGACGCCGAGCGCGGCGGCCGAGGCGCCCCGGGTGCTCCTCGTGGGGTCGTTCCACGGGGTGAAGGGGCAGTACGCGAGCGTCCAGGCGGCCGTCGACGCGGCCAAGCCGGGCGACTGGATCCTCGTCGGCCCGGGCGACTACCACGAGGACGACGACGTGGCCTCGCCGGCGAGCGACCCCTCCGACTACGGACACGGCGACTTCGGCGGCGTGCTGATCACGACCGGCGGCCTGCACCTGCGGGGCATGAACCGAAGCGGGGTGGTGATCGACGGCACCCTCGCCGGCGCGCCCCAACCGTGCGACTCGACGCCCCAGTACCAGGACTTCGGCACCGTCGCAGCCAGCGGCCAGCTCAACGGCCGCAACGGCATCGTGGTCTACAAGGCCGACAACGTGAGCATCCAGAACCTCACCGTCTGCAACTTCCTGGCCGGCACGGGCGAGTCTGGCAACGAGATCTGGTGGAACGGCGGGGCCGAATCGGGCAAGGTCGGGCTGTTCGGCTACTCGGGCAGTTATCTGACCGCGACCTCGACCTTCTTCGGGCCCGACGGCGCCGTCGCCGACCCCGAGGCGACGGCCGCCCAGTACGGGATCTTCTCGTCCAATGCTGCGAATGGTTCCTGGGACCAGATCTACGCGTCCAACTTCAACGACTCTGGCTCCTATGTGGGGGCATGCCGCCAGATCTGCAACGTCACGATCCAACACGCCTGGATGGAGTACAACGCGCTCGGCTACTCGGGCACCAACTCGGGCGGGGCGGTGGTGATCGAGCACTCGGAGTTCGACAACAACAAGGACGGCCTCGACACCAACACCCAGATCGACGGCGACGCGCCGGCGCCCCAGAACGGCGACTGCCCGGGCGGCAAGACGAGCCCCATCACCCACACCCGTTCGTGCTGGGTGTTCCTCGACAACTACGTACACGACAACAACAACCCGAACGTGCCCGAGGCCGGCTCGGCCAGCCTCGGCCCGACCGGGACCGGTATGACCGTCTCGGGCGGGACCAATGACACGGTCATGGACAACCGCTTCGTCCACAACGGCGCGTGGGGGGTGCTGGTCCTCCCCTACCCCGACGAGAATGCGCCGGTCCTGAACCAGAGCTGCGCCAAGACCGGTGGGTTCAAGTTCCCGGGCTTCGGCTGCGTCTACGACCCGAAGGGTGATGCCCTCGTGCACAACACCTTCAGCGGCGACGGGTTCTTCGGGAACCCCGCCAACGTCGACTTCGGGGAGCTCACCCTGGCCGGGCACCAGCCCCAGAACTGCTTCCGGGCCAACGTGGCGCCGCAGGGCAGCGTGCCCGCGAACCTGGAGCACGCGCAGGCCATCTGTGGCCCCATGACCAAGGCCGCCAACGCCGACTCGACGCTGCTCGGCCAGGTGCTCTGCGACACCGGCTTCGGGTCCTGCCCGGCGGGGGCGAGCTACCCCGCGTTCAGCGGGGTGGTCATGCACCCGCTGCCGAAGCTGGCCACGATGCCGAACCCCTGCGCTGGTGCCCCCGACAACCCCTGGTGCAAGTCGGGCCGGCCGATCTGAGCGGCCGGCTCCGTTCGCTCTTTCCAGGCAGAGCTCGAGCCAACCGTGTTCCACGCTTTCATGGGACGTCATCCAACGAAGGCGCGCCGGCCGCCGACCTCCCCCGGTGATCGTCGCCTCATTGGGTCCGACGTTGAGCGCCACTCGTCGTGAACCGGCCCGCGACTTCGCCCTCGTTACACCGAAGGCGGATCGGGCCGAGGTCCCGACGAGGGAGAGTCGGTCTGCGTTGGTGAGCAGTCGCGAGCTCCGACCGCAACGGCACCAGCGCCGCCCGCGCAGCGATGACGCGGATCGGCAACACCCGGCACGGCCGCTGCGCAGCCCGGCGTTGCACCGGCTCGACCGAACGAGAGTGTCGGCTACGTTGGCGGGCGGCCGACTGGGAGCTTGGGGCGAGAGCGGCGTCGAGCGGGCGCGGGGAGGTCGCTGCCCGTCCGGTGTCAGCCAGGGCTGAGCGCGCTGGGGAGGGGAGACACGGGTGGAGCAGTTTCTCCCATTCGTGGTCATCGGTATCACGACCGGCTCGGTCTACGGCCTTGCCGGCACCGGCCTCGTCCTCACCTACAAGACCTCGGGCATCTTCAACTTCGCCTATGGCTCGCTTGCCGCCCTCACGGTCTTCGTCTTCTATTTTCTGCACGTCCAGCACGGCATGGCGTGGCCGCTCGCGGGCGCGCTGTGCCTGTTCGTGTTGGCCCCAATCGAGGGCCTCGCCCTCGAGTACTTCGCGCGCATCCTCGAGCCGGTCGGGGCGACGCTCAAGGTGGTCGCCACGGTCGGGCTGTTGCTGATCGTGCTCGGGATCGGCACGATTTGGTACGGCGACAACGCCGTCAACTTCCCCGCGTTCCTGCCGACCAAGACGGTCCAGATCCTCGGGGTGAACGTCGGTTGGGACCAGATCACTGTCGTGATCATCTCGGTCGTCGTGACCGCCGTCCTGTACTACTTCCTGCGGTTCGTCCGGCTCGGTATCGCGATGCGGGGGGTGGTCGACAACCCCGACCTCGTCTCGATCACCGGCGCGGAGCCGATCGCCATCCGCCGGTGGGCGTGGGTCATCGGCATGATCTTCGCCTCGATGGCCGGCCTGCTCCTGGCGCCGAGCCTGAGCCTGGACGCGCTGGTGTTCACAATGCTGGTCGTCCAGGCGTTCGGGGCGGCGGCGATCGGCTATTTCTCGAACCTGCCCCTCACCTTCGTGGGTGGGCTCGTGATCGGCATCGCCGGGTCGATCGCGACCAAGTACGCCGCCTCGATCACCTGGCTGAGCGGCCTGCCGGTCGGCCTGCCCTTCATCATCTTGTTCGTCGTCCTGGTCGTCACACCGAGGCGGCTCCTGGCCGAGCGCCGGGTTGTGACCTCGCTGCCCGTGCGGCGGTCCTGGTACGCGCCGATGCGGGTTCGGTTAGGGACCTTCTCCGTCGTGCTGGCGTTCTTGGTCTGCCTGCCCTGGGTGCCCGGCCTCGGCGGAATCCACCAGGCCATCTGGTCCAACGCCCTGATCGACATGATCCTCTTCCTGTCGCTCGGGCTCCTGGTCCGCGTCTCGGGGCAGATCTCCCTTTGCCACCTGGCCTTCGCCGCGGTCGGAGCGGCGGCCTTCGGGCACTTCGCCGACAGCTACCACATCCCGTGGCTCCTCGCGCTGTTGCTGGCAGTGCTGGTGGCCATCCCTGTCGGCGCGCTGGTCGCTATTCCGGCGATCCGGCTGTCGGGGGTGTTTCTCGCCCTCGCGACGTTCGGTTTCGGGATCCTGCTTCAGCAGGTGTTCTATACGACCGGGTTCATGTTCGGCCCCACGACGGCCGGCGTCTTCTCGCCGCGACCGTCGGTGAGCATTGGCTCGTGGAACCTCTCGAGCGACAACGGGTTCTACTGGGTGCTGCTCATCTTCGCCGTGCTGACGGTCATCGTGATCATGGGCATCCAGCGCGGGCGGATGGGTCGGTTGCTGGCCGCACTCTCGGACTCGCCGACGGCGCTCGAGACGCTCGGCGCGACGACGAACGTCATCCGAGTCCTCATCTTCTGTATCACGGCCGCGCTGGCCAGCCTGTCCGGGGCGCTCGTCGCGATGCTCTTCCACTACGGGGTGGGTAGCAACTACGACTCATTCCAGTCCCTCCTCCTGGTCGCCCTCGTCGTGATTGCCGTGGCCGGTGACCCTTGGTACGCGGTGATCGCCGCGGTCGGATACACGGTCTTCCCCGGGTACGTGACGGTCGGCAACGTCAGCGTGTACCTCCAGATCGCCTTCGGCGTGTTTGCCGCCACCTACGCCGCCCAGGCGAGCCGCATACCCACCGTGCCCAAGCGGGTTCGTGACTTCCTCGACCGCATCGGCGGGAGGACACCGGAGCCCGCCGTGCTCCTCGCGGCCACCGCGGCGACGACGATCGTCCAGCCGGACCTTCGGTCGGCCGCGGTCAGCGAGGGGCGCCGGTCCGCCGCCCCGACGGCCGGCCTCGAGGTCCGGGACCTGTCGGTGCGCTTCGGTGGGGTGGCGGCGGTCCAGTCGGTCAGCTTCGAGGCGCCGATGGCGAGGATCACCGGACTGGTCGGACCCAACGGTGCCGGCAAGACGACGACGTTCAACGCCTGCTCAGGTCTCCTCAAGCCGACAAACGGGCGGGTGGTCCTGCACGGCCGGGACGTCACGGACCTCAGCCCAGCCGGCCGGTCGAGGCTCGGCCTCGGTCGCACCTTCCAGCGGGCCGAACTCTTCAACTCGCTGACCGTGCGCGAGAACGTCGAACTGGGCCGGGAGGCGCATCTCGCCGGCGCCAATCCGGTGAGCCAGTTGGTGAGCCGGCGGGCAGACCGGGTCGCTGTCCGCCGAGCCGTCGGCGAGGCCATGGAACTGACCGGCGTCGCACCGCTGGCCGAGCTCCAGGCCGGTCTTTTGCCGACCGGACGCCGGCGCATGGTGGAGCTGACCCGGGTGCTCGCAGGCCCCTTCGACATGCTGCTCTTGGACGAGCCCTCGGCCGGCCTCGACCCGAGCGAGACCGAGCAATTCGGCGACATCCTCACCGCAGTCGTGGCCGAGCGCGGCTTGGGCATCCTGCTTGTCGAGCACGACATGTCCCTCGTCCGGCAGGTCTGCGCCAACATCTTCGTGCTCGATTTCGGCGAGTTGATCTTCGAGGGCACGCCGACGGAGATGCTGGCGAGCTCGGTGGTCCGGGACGCCTACCTCGGCTCCGAGGGGGTCGAGCAGGAGGCCGAGGCGTTCCGCGAGCAGGCCGAGGAGCGTCGGGCCGACGACGCGGCCAACCCGGTCTGAGGGTCCCGACCCGACAGAACGGAAAGGACGGCTTCGTGCTCGAGATCGACAACGTGACGGCCGGCTACGGCGACACCGTCGTGCTGCGCGACGTGACCATCTCGGTCCCGGACGCAACGGTCGTTGCGCTCCTCGGTCCCAACGGCGCCGGCAAGTCCACCACTCTGCGGGTCGCGTCGGGCCTCATCGGGGCGATCCGGGGCCGGGTGGTCCTCGACGGTGAGGACCTGACGGCGCTACGGGCAAGCGTCCGGGCCCGCAAGGGCATGTGCCTCCTGCCCGAGGGCCGCGGGATCTTCCCGTCGCTGTCGGTGCGCGAGAACCTCATCCTCCAATCGCCCAAGGGCAAGGAGTCCGACTCCATTGAACGGGCGGTGGTCGCGTTCCCCGAGCTCGGGAACCGGCTGCACCAGGTGGCGGCGAGCCTGAGCGGCGGCGAGCAGCAGATGCTCGCCCTCGTACGGACGATCGTCTCGGAACCGAAGGTCGTCCTCATCGACGAGGCGTCGCTCGGGCTTGCGCCACTCGTCGTGGACCGCGTCTTCGACACGGTGCGCCGCATCGCGTCGACCGGGGTCTCGCTGCTCCTGGTCGAGCAGTACGTGACCCGGGCGCTCGAGTTGGCCGACTGGGTCTATGTCCTCAGCCGGGGCCAGATCGTGTCGTCGCGTGCGTCGAAGGACCTGCGCGCTGAAGACGTCTTCGAGCAATACCTGGGTATCGGGGCTGAGCCAGCGTCCGGCCCGTGAGCAGCCGATGCGGCCCGTCGCCATCGTCGGCACTTGACAATCCCTGGACACTTCCATGACCACCGCGTAGCGTCTGTGCTCTCGATACTCAGCCATCGAGTCGGGCCGGGGGGTCTCGTGCGCACACTTGGATACCGGTTGCTACTCGCCGCCAGCTCGCTGTTCGTCCTGAGCGGCCAACTGATCGGGGTCGGTTCCGGCTCGACCGCTGGCGCCGCGACGGGGGCGCCGATCACGATCGGCATCGCCTGTAGCTGCACCGGGCCGCTCGGGCCCGGCATCGCCGTGAGCCCGCCCGGGTTCGAGGCCTGGGCCAAATACGAGAATGCGCACGGGGGGCTGAACGGCCACCAGATCAGCGTCGTCCTGAAGGATGACGCCGCCAACCCGGGCACCGCGCTGACCAACGTCGAGCAGATGGTCACGCAGGACCACATCTCGGTCCTCCTCGACGACTCCCAGGGCGACACCGCGTTCGCATCGTTCGTCGACCAGCACCACATCCCGGTGATCGGCGGCTCGTCCACCTCGGACCTGTTCCTGAGCGACCCGAACTGGTTCACCCCGGGGGAGACTGTGGACACCTACTTCCTCTTCTACATGGCCGCAGCCAAGAAGATCGGTCTCAAGAACGTCGGCCAGTTCTATTGCGCCGAATCGACGGTCTGCCAGCAGGGGGTGCCGTCATTCCGGGCCGACGCCAAGGCCTACGGACTGACCGTCGGCTACGTTTCTTCGATCTCCTACTCAGCGCCTAACTACACCGCGCAGTGCCTGGCGGCCAAGCAGGCCGGCGTGCAGGTGCTGAACGTCGCCGACGCGGCCTTCGTGGCCGAGCGGGTCGGGCAGAACTGCGTCACGCAGGGCTACAACCCCTGGTACGTGGCGGGCGGTGCCGCGATCTCTGGCGCATTCCCCGTCTCGCCGGGCTTCCAGAACCACTTCTTGGGCGCCGAGGACGACGTCCCCTACTTCGACACGGCCGTTCCCGGCGTAAAGACCTTCGTCAACGCGATGAAGAAGTACTACCCAGCGACGCTGACCAACTCCAACTACACCGACGGCACCATCCAGAACTGGATCACGGGACTGGTGCTGGCCCAGGCGGTGAAGGCGGCCAACGCCGGGTCGAGCAGCCCGATCACGACGGCCGAGATCTACAAGGGCCTCTACACGTTCCACAACCAGACCCTGAACGGGATGGCGCCGCCGCTCACCTACAAGAAGGGCGTGCCCAACCCGGTCCACTGCTGGTTCTGGATCAAGGCTCAGGGCAGCAAGTTCACGACGCCCTACGGTCTCAAGCCCGACTGCGTCACGCCGCCACACTCCTAACCGCGACCTGACGGCTCGAACCATGGTCGCTCGGGCGGGCGTCGTTCGAGCCGCGGCCGCGGTGACGGCCGAGTGCGGGCAGCCGTCTGGTCGGCGGCCGACCATGCCGAGCCCCTGCGCCGGGGCGCTCCACAAACCCTGGCGCGAGGCGGGCCGGTCGATCTGCCGGCTCAGCCTGCCGGTCCGCCGGCCAGGTCGCGCTGGCGCCACCCGAGGTCGGCGCACTCCCGGCAGACCCGCTCGGGGATGACCCCGGCCCGCATCAGCAGCGCGAACACCCGGCAGCCGAGGCACAGACCGAGGGCCGACTCGAGGAGGGCCGCCACGATCAGCGGCACCAGGACATACCGGGCCACCGACCATCCGGCGGTGGCCCAGAGGGCGACCGCGGCGGTGCTCATCGCCGCCCCCATCGCCTGGGCGAACCGCTTCGGAGGCCCGGGGGTCGGCCGGGGCGCCCACCCGAGGGCCGGCACAACCACCCGGGTGGCGAGCTGGCCGAGCGGGCTCAGGGTCGGCCCGGTGAGCACCCGGGCCCAGAACCCGTAGGCGATCGGCACCAGCATCCACGGCACGCCGGCGGCGACCGCCACCGTCGCCATCACGACCACCCCGGCCGCCACGGTGCGCGCGGCCAGCTCGTTGACCGGGTTGGGGAAGGTGAAGAGCGAGCGGAGGCGGTCGTGCACGGTGGTCGTCCCTAGTGTCCGGGACGAGCGCAATGGGGGCGCCAGGCGCTCAGACCGCCGTGCGGCGTCGTGCGGCGAGACCCGTGAGCACCCTGGTCATCCCCGCAGGCAAAGAAGGGGAGGCTCGTGATGAAGAAGCCCACGAGGGTGAGGAGGAGGCCGACCGACAGCGCGTGTACTGCCTGCATCGGTCAGCTAGGGGATGCGCAATCAGGGCAGGTGCCGATGATCTCGACGGTATGGGTGACGTCGATAAAACCGTGCTCGTTGCCAGTCCTCGTGGCCCACCGTTCGACCTCTGGTCCTTCGACTTCGATTGCGCTGCCGCAGTGGCGGCAGACGAGGTGGTGGTGGTGCTCGCCGGTGGCGCAGCGACGGTAACGAGTTTCGCCATCGTCGCTTCGTAGGGCGTCGAGCTCGCCGGCATCGGCGAGTGCCCGCACTTGGTTGTAGACGGTGGTGAGCGCGACGTTCTCGCCGTGGGCTTGGAGTTCGGCGTGGAGTTCTTGAGCGGAGCGGAACCCGTCGGAGGCTTCTAAGACGGCGGCGAGGGCGCGCTTTTGCCGCGTCGAGCGCTCTTGGGGCGCCCTACGCGGCTGACCCTCAGCGTCGGCAGCGATCACCATTGCGTCTGTACGGGGGCTCAGTGGTCGTCCCAATGGCCGTCGTGGGAGGCATGGCGATGCCCGTCGTGTAGGTAGTCGACGTGATCGTCGTGGGGGACGGCGACATGTCCGCAGGCTTCCCCGTGGGTGTGATCGTGTCCAGGGTGTTCGGTGTGGCCCTCGGTGATGCACTCGTCGAAGTGCCCGTCGTGGGCGGCGTGAAGGTGCCCGTCGTGGATGTAGTCGACGTGATCGCCGTGGGGGACCGCGACATGGCCGCAGCCGTCACCGTGGACGTGGGCGTGGTCGGCGTGCTCGAGGTGGGTAGTGGTCATGGTTGTTCCTCCTGGGAGTGGCGGATGGCGTCGTTGACGATGTGACCGACGTGGGCGTCGGCAAGTTGGTAGGTGATCTCGGTACCGCGCCGGGTGGTCGTGACCAGGCCGGCTTGGCGCAGGACCTTGAGGTGCTGTGACAACAGTGGCTGGCTCACCGCCCGCCCGCAGACGTCGAGCGACGCCTGTAACTCGTGCACGCAACGAGGCCCCTCGCAGAGCTCGACGACCGTGGCCAAACGAATGTCCGACGCCAGGGCCTTGAGCAGACCCACCGCTCCGGCCAACCGGTCAGTCACCTCTGTGTTAACCACGCCAAATACATTAGCTCTTCCTTATATAAGGAGCAAGCCATGGATCCGAGACGAAAGCCTTCTCCGTCGTGTATTTGCAACCATTCCAGATACGCTACGGTTACCTGAAACCAATCCAGACAAGCTCCTGAGGGAGCGCGCTTTTACCTCGAACTTGGAAGGGATTAGACGCCATGTCGACGACGCCGAAGACCGACAGAAAGGACCGGAGGACGATCGTCAGATTCGCGAAGGGGGCCGCGGGGATGGTCGGGCTCGGGGCGGTGCTGACGACCGCCGGGTGGGGTGCATTGTCGACGCCCGCCGCGGCGAACAGCACGAGCACTGTGGCGGTGGTGGCGGGAGAGAACGAGTACGGGAACGTTGCGTCACAGATAGGCGGCAAGTACGTGAGCGTGTATTCGGTGGACTCGAACCCCAACACTGATCCGCACACCTATGAGGCCACGCCGAGCGTCGGCCAGAAGATCGCCAACGCCAACCTGCTGATCGAGAACGGGGTCGGTTACGACACCTTCATGGGTACGCTTGCCTCGGCGTCGCCGAACTCGGCTCGCAAGGTGATCAACGTGCAGCATTTGCTGGGGCTGCCGGACAGCACGGCGAACCCGCACCTCTGGTACAGCCCGAGGACGATGCCGGCGGTGGCGAAAGCGCTGGCCAGCGATCTGTCCAAGCTCGACCCGGCCCACGCGTCGACCTTCCACGCCAACGAGACCAAGTTCGTGGCTTCGCTCCAGCCCTGGTTCAACGCCATTGCCGCCTTCAAGGCCAAGTACGCCGGGACGACCGCGGCGACAACCGAGCCGGTCGCCGACTACCTCTTGACCGCCATGGGGATCAACAACCTGACCCCGTTTCAGTTCCAGGCCGACATCATGAACGGCACCGATCCCACTCCGCAGGATGTCTCCTTGGAGAAGGGGTTCTTCACCAAGCATCAGGTCAAGGTGTTCTGCTACAACCAGCAGGTCACCGACTCGCTCACCGACTCCATCCGCCAGACCGCGCTCTCCGCCGGTGTGCCAGTGGTCGGGGTGTACGAGACGATGCCGGTGCCCGGCTACGACTACCAGACCTGGATGGTGGCCGAGCTCAACTCGATAAAGAAGGCCATCACCACCGGTGCCTCCACCCAGCACCTGTGATTGTGACGACTGACCCCGTGGCGTCAACCGGAGGCCCGCCGTTCCGAGATATCACCGGCGGCGTCGCCGAACCGGTTCTCCGGGTCGAGGACGTGAGCGTGTCGCTCGGAGGCCGACGGGTTCTCGACCGGGTGTCGTTCTCGGTCGAGGGCGGCGAGTTCTGTGGGCTCATCGGCTCGAACGGCGCCGGTAAGACGACGTTGTTGCGGGTGATCCTCGGCCTAATCAACCCGAGCAGCGGCCGGATCGAGGTGAGCGGCGGGACCCACACGCGGCGAAGCCCCCAGATCGGTTACGTGCCCCAGAAGATCGTCCTCGAGGCGGACATGCCGCTGCGGGCCCGGGACTTAGTGGGGCTCGGTCTCGACGGGCACCGCTTCGGAATCTCCCGACCAGGAACGCAGCGCCGTCTCGCCGTCGAAGAGATGCTCGACGCGGTCGGAGCGACTCAGTTCGCGGACGCCCGCATCGGGAACCTGTCAGGTGGCGAGCAGCAGCGGGTCATGATCGCCCAGGCGCTCATCTGCCGACCGAAGCTGCTGCTGCTCGACGAGCCGTTGGCCAACCTCGACATCCGCTCCGCTGCCGAGGTAGTGCAGCTCCTAGCCCGGATCGCGGCCGAACACCAGATCGCGATCCTGCTCTCCGCACACGACATGAACCCATTGCTGCCCGTCATGGACCGCGTCGTCTACCTCGCCGAAGGCCGGGCGGCGTCGGGTACGACAGAGCAGGTGGTCCGCACCGACACCCTCAGCGCGCTCTACGGCCACCACGTCGAGGTGATTCACGTCGCGGGCCGCGTGCTGGTGGTCTCCGGCGCCGAGCATCAGGCCCACCATCCTGATGACGCCGACCCCTTCTTGGGGTGGGCCTGATGCTCGTCGCGCTCTCCTGGTCCTCGCTGTTCGAGCCGGGTTTCTTCTCCTCCGAACCGGTCCGGGTCGCTCTGGTCGTGGGCGCGCTCGCGGCGGTCGTCTCGGGCATCGTGGGAGTGTTCACGGTCATCCGGGGCCAATCGTTCGCCGGGCACGCGCTCTCCGACATCGGCACCGCCGGCGGCTCCGCCGCGGTCCTGGTCGGAGCGTCCACCCTCTCCGGGTTCGTTGCCTTCAACGTGGTCGCTGCCGGTGTCATGGAGCTCATCGGCATCCGCAAGCCCCGAGGGCGCGACCTGGCCACCGGCATCGTGCTCGGCGCCTCGCTGGGGCTGGCGGCCCTATTCCTCTACGAGGACACCATCAGCTCGAGCACCACCGGGGCCACGGTGAACGTGCTGTTCGGGTCGATCTTCACGTTGCCGCCCGGCATCACGATCCCTATGGTCGTCCTTGGCATCGCCTCGGTCGCTCTGATCGCCGTCCTGTACCGGCCCCTCCTCCTCAGCTCGGTGAGCTACGAGCTGGCCGCGGCGCGCCGGGTGCCCGTCCGGCTGGTCGGCGGCGGCTACCTCCTGGCGCTCGCCTTGGCCGTGTCGATGTCCGCGATCACGATCGGGGCCATCCTCTCGACGGCTCTTTTGGTCGGACCGGCCGCCATCGCCCTGCGCTTAGCCACCCGCACTGGGGTCGCCATCGCGGTTGCCGCCACGGTCGGCGTGTTGGCCTGCTGGGTGGGGACCCTGATCGCCTACGACAGCACGGTCTGGGCCGGCGGGAACGGCTGGCCGGTGAGCTTCTGCATCGTGGCCGTCATCTTCGTCGTCTACTTCGCCTCGGGGGTCGTCTCGCGCCTCCGAACGGATCGCCGACGAGCGACGACCAGCGATCGCGGAGGGGTCGTCCAGCCGTTCGAGGTGGCCTGATGTTCGCCAGCTTCATGATCAACGCCTGGGAGGCGGCCACGATCGTGGCCATCGTGGCCGGCGTGGTCGGGTTCTTCACCGTGCTGCGCGGCGCGGCCTTCGCCGCGCACTCCCTGCCCAATGGGGCCTTCGCCGGAGCGGCGGGGGCCTTCCTGATCGGGGCCAACACCATCGTCGGCCTCGGGGTGTTCTCTTTGGCTGGGGCCGGGATGATCGCCGGCCTGGGCCGGCGCGCCCGCAGCGACGTGGCCACCGCCCTCACGATCGTTTTGATGCTGGCTCTCGGCGACCTGTTTCTGTCGCGCACGAGCGAGTACGCCCCCGAGATCTTCTCCCTGCTCTTCGGCGAGGTCCTCGGGGTTTCCGCCAGCAAGCTGGCACCGACCGCGGTCATCGCCGCGGTGTGCATCCTGGCCGTCAGTGTCCTGTACCGGCCGCTGATGCTCTCCTCGGTCGCCCCCGACGTCGCGGAAGCCCGCGGAATCAACACCAAGGTGATGGACCTGGCCTTTCTGGTTGTGCTGGCGCTGGTGACCACCATGGCCGTCCCGGTCGTGGGCTCCCTCCTCATCTTCAGCCTGCTCATCGGCCCGCCCGCGGCCGCCCGGTCCTTCACCGACCGTCCCCCGGTGGCGATCGGCCTCTCAGTGCTGTTCGCGCTCGTCACCGTTTGGATCGCGATCGCGGTCTCCTACGAATCGAACCTCCCCATCGGCTTCTTCGTAGGCGCCACCAGCGCATTCGCCTACATCGTCGGACGGGCGTGGACCAGCCGGCAGCAAGCCCACGGGAGGTGACGGCACGGCGATCGGGACCAAGCGACTCTGGCTAATCCTGCCGACCAGGGCACAGCGAGGTCGGTGGTCAGATGACCCGTTGGTCCGCAGCCAGGACCCGCCCGCGCCGGCTTCGACCCCGCACGATGGTCGGCGTCTAACTTCGGATCACCGTCTCGAAATGCTCGACGAGCGGCCTGGAGGGGTAGAAGTGGTGCAGCCGCCGCCGCCACTCCTCATAGGCGGGGGACCCTCGGAACCCGATCTCGTGGTCCTCGACCGAGTCCCACTCGACCAGCAGCACATAGCAGTCGGTTCGTTCCAGGCAGCGCTCGAGCCGCAGCGAGCGGAACCCCGAGGCCGCGGCGATGATCGGCGTCGCCGCGTGGAAGGCCGCCTCGAATTCGGTTGCGGACCCCTCCCGCACGTCGAGCACCGCGTGTTCCAGGATCATGCGACATCATCCCGCGGGCCGGCCGCCATGCGTACACCGGCGGTTCCCCTTCCCTGAATGCCGGTGTTCCTGTTGCCGATCAGACCGTCTTCTACGACGCCGATGGCCACGATGGCAGCCAGGTCCTCGTGTTCGTACACGGTTTCCGGAGCTCGTCGGAGTCATGGGCGCCCGTGAAGGCGCGCCTTGACTTCGCGCATCTGAAGGCGTGCTATCGGCGCATCCCAGACGCACGGTGAGGTTGCCGCTCCCTCAGCCTTCAGACTGAGCACTCCCTCCGGGTAGGCCAAACCGGGACGTTGGGTAAGCTGGGGCGCCGGCCGCGCGCGGCCACGGGACCATCGCCGATCCGCACTGCCGGCTGTCCGAAAGGCGACGTGAGATGACGAAGGTCGAAGACGCACGAGAGACCCGGCCCTCCGGCGACATCGTCGAGGAGATCCGGGCCTGGTTGAAGGACAACTGGGACCCCGACCTCACCGTGGCCGAGTGGTGGGAGCGCCTTGGGCTCGCCGGCTGGTCCGCGCCGAGCCTGCCGACACACGCGTTCGGCCGGGACCTCTCTCGGACGGACTCATTGGTGGTCTCCCGGGAGATCGCGGCGTTCGGTGCACTGGGCCCGCCCGGGGGCCTCGGGTTGCTGCTGGCCGCCCCGACCATCGCGAGCTTCGGGACCCCCGAGCAGATCGACCGCTACGTGCGGGACATCGTCACCGGCCAGCGGGGCTGGTGTCAGCTCTTCAGTGAGCCGGGCGCGGGCTCCGACCTGGCCGGGCTGACCACCCGGGCGCTCAAGGACGGCGAGGAGTGGGTGATCAACGGCCAGAAGGTCTGGACGTCGCTCGGGCAGGCCGCCGACCTCGGCATGCTGCTCGCCCGGACCGAACCCGAGGTGCCGAAGCACCAGGGGATCTCCTGGATGGTCCTCGACATGCATCAAGAGGGGGTGGAGGTTCGCCCGCTGCGCGAGATGACCGGGCACGCGCTCTTCAACGAGGTGTTCATCGCCGACGCCCGGGTCCCGGCCGAGGACGTCATCGGCGACGTGAACAACGGCTGGGCGGTCGCGAACGCCACGCTCGCGTTCGAGCGTTCGGGCCTCGGCGCGGGCGGCGGGGGCGCCGCGAGCTCGGCGGCCATGCCGGGCACGATCGCCGGACATCTGTCCCGCCGGGCCGGCGACTTCGTGTCGGGCCGGGCCAATCGGGGCGGTGCGGGCGAGGAAGCGGCCATCCTCCAGCCGATGGGCACCCAGATGCTTCTCGCCCTGGCCCGGGAGAACGGCAAGGACAAGGACCCGGTGATCCGTCAGGGACTGGCCAAGCTCTACACGCTCGGCGAGCTCGGACGCTTCAACGCGGAGCGGATGAGAGCGGCCCGAGCCGCCGGGCGGGACATCCCGGGTCTGCCCAACATCGCCAAGCTGTCGATGAGCGACATGATGCGACTGTCGCGCGACTTGGGCATGGCGATCGCCGGGCCCGCGGCCACGCTGCACGCGTACACGGCCGAGGCGCGCCCGCCGCTCGAGTCGCTTCCTCAGAGCATGCTCGTCGGGGCGGTGACCGGGATGGCCCTCTATGCGCAGGCGCCTCCCATCTACGGCGGGACCGACCAGATCCAGCGCAACATCATCGGCGAACGGGTGCTGGGGCTCCCGAAGGAGCCCAACAACGACCGCACCGCCAAGTTCTCGGAGCTGCCGAAGAACGGTTGAGGCCGGGCGTCGCTCCGGCGCTCAGATCGCCCGCAGCGCCCCAGGCTCGGCCCGCTCCGCGCGGGCGAGCGCCGTGAGCACCGCCGCGTCGCCGTGGTGGGCCCGGGCCAGCTCGACCAGCACGCCGATCGCCACCGTGGCCGGGCCGTCACCGAGCGCCGGTGGCGCGAGCCCTGCGCTCACGGCCAGGTCGTCGGTATGCACGACCAGCTCGACCACCCGGGTCCGCAGGTAGTCGCCGAGCGAGGTCGCGGCGCCGGGCACGGTGAGGACGGCGACCGGACGCTCGAGGGAAGTTGCCTCGAGGAGCACCCGCAGCCGCCCGATGAGCGCGGCGAACTCGGCCGTCAGCGCGTCGGGACCCAGTTGGCCGGCACGGCGCCCGTCGTCGCGGACCGCCCGCTGGAAGTCGCTCTCGCGGTCCTCGGGGTCGTCGATGCGCGCCCGCCCGAGGTACTCGGCCGGCCGGAGCAACCGGGCCGCGGTCGGCGGGTCCGCGCCGAGGATCGTCTCGGTGCGCCCGGTCGCCCGGACGAGGTGACCCGCCAGGCTGGCGACGGTGTACCCCTCGAGCGCGCTCGGGGACTGCCACGCCGCCGCGACCTCGGGAGCGCCGAGCACCGGCAGGGCCCGCTCGGCGGCGGCGAAGAACGAGTCGGCCGGCTCCACCCCGGGCAAGTTACCGGCGGCCGCGGCCGAGGGCAGTGCCCTCAGAGGCGGCCGAGCGTCGTGGCCAGGTGGCGGGCCCAGTGCTCGACCGGGGCGAGGCCGTAGCGGAGCCCCACGTACGCCATCACCACCTGCACCACGACCGCAAGCCAAAGGACCGTCCGCTCGACCCGGCTGGGGCGGTCCGGGAGGAGGACGAGGCCGACCACCGACAGGAGGACGACCACCATCGGGGCCGACAGTGAGCCGCCCAGCCAGACGTCGGTGACGAAGCAGGCGAGGAACGAGAGTGCGGCCACGCAGGAGGCCGGCCGCCGGCCGAAGAGGATGGTGCCGGCCACGACTAAGACGGGTGCGAAGACGAGGTCGCCCACGACCGCACCGGCGGCCCGGGTGAGCGACGCCCCGACCCCGCCCGGGAAGTGCAGGAGCGTGGGGTCGGCGAGCGCGAAGCTCCTCGTCCAGCTGCCAGCGAACCGCCATTGCAGGAACGCCCATCCGGCGACGGACGCAGCGGTCGGGAAGAGGACGACCGTGGCGGCGGCCCGCCGGCGCGCGATCTCGCGATCGGCCCGGGCTTGTGGCGCCACGAACAGCGTCGCCAGGGCGCCCGCCACTGCGAACGGGGCGGCCGAGAGGTCGCAGAGCGTGGCGAGCCCGAAACCGATGCCGGCGATGAACCCGCTCTCAGTCGAGCGGTTGAAGATGAAGTCGAGCAGGCCGGTCAGGGCCACCGACAGCAGGCAGAGTGTGAGGAAGGCGTCGAACTGCTGGGTGGCAAGGAACCAGAACGCCGGCGTGGCGGCGACCGCCGCGGCCAGCAATAGCGCCGTCGGGCGTGGCACGGATCGCAGAATGAGTCGCTCGACCGTCAGCTGCAGCAGGATTCCGCTGCACAGCCCGCCGGCGATGGCCAGCCCCTCGGCCCCGCCGGGGACGAACCGCGCCACCGCCAGGGGGAGCGGTGGGAAGGCATGGGCCACCCAGCCGAGCTGCCCCGATGCCCAATGGAGTGACGCGGCCCGGTCGTGGAGCGCCCGGTTCGGCGCCGAGGCACCGGCCGACGCGTTGGCGAGATCGGCCAGCGCGACGTACGGGACCGAGATGGCCAGCCGGAGCCCCCAGCGGGCCCAGTTCGCCCGCGGCCAGCGCTCCTGACGCCACCTAAGGAACGCCGGGGCGCGCAGCGAGGTGGTCGCTGAGGCCATGTTCCGTCTTCTCCCAGTAGTGAGGCTTCACGATCAGCTGCCACAGCGCCTTGTAGGCGGCGAGCGAGTGCAGCAGCCAGTAGAGGGGGTTGGCCAGGGCCCACAACACGAGTCGGTAGCGGCGCCGCTTGAAGACGCCCATCATCGAGACGTAGATCATCATGGCGTTGCCGAGGATCAGGCAGGCGACGCTCACCCATAGGACCCAGCCCGGGAAGAACCGGGCCACCGACTTGGGCCCCACGATCATGGTGATCGCAAAGAGCAGGTAGAGCGGCGGCACGAAGAGGAACGACAGCGGGGTGCCTCCGACCAGCAGCGCGAATCCGAGGGTCTTGGTCCACCCGGCCGTCCGGACCAGCTCGATCGGGTGGCGCAGGTGCACGAGCGTGGTCTGCATGTAGCCCTTGATCCAACGGGAGCGCTGGCGCACGAAGTTGCCGTAGGCGTTGTTGGCCTCCTCGAAGGTGGTCGAGGAGATGACGCCGACCGTCTCGCCGAGCGCGGCCGAGCGGATGCCGAGATCGGCGTCCTCGGTCACGTTGAACGGGTCCCACCCACCGAGGCGGCGCAGCGCGTCGGTGCGGAAGTGGTTCGAGGTCCCGCCGAGCGGGATGGGCAGCCGCAGTGCCTCGAGCCCCGGCAGCATGTAGTCGAACCAGAACGAGTACTCGAGCGTGAACATCTTCGTGAGCATGTTCTCGTCGGCATTGAAATAGTTGAGGGCCGCCTGCACGCAGACCTGGCGCTCGTCGGCGCGGTCGAACGCCACCAGCGCGGCTTTCAGCTGCCCCGGCTCGGGCCGGTCCTCGGCGTCGTAGATGACGAGGTACTCGCCGCGGGCGAGGAACAGGCCGACGTTGCACGCCTTGGGCTTGGTCTGGGGCTGGCCCGGAGGGACCGTCACGATCGTGACCGTCTCGGGCGGCCGGGCTGCGATGGCGGCGGCCCGGGTCTCCTCGTCGTCCTGCTCGAGCAGGAGAAGGATCTCGAGCTTGTCGTGTGGGTAGTCGAGCTCCGCGAGGTTGGCCATCAGGGCGCCGACGACGTTGGCCTCGCGATAGGCGGGGACGAGGATCGTGTAGAGGGGCAGGTCTGCGTCCCGCAGCGCCTCGATGTCGTTCTCCGTGACCGACTCGGTGTACTCGTAGCGAGAGCCGACCATGCAGACCACGAACTTGAAGAGCACCGACACGAGGAAGCCCACGCCGACGACCGCCGAGAGAATCACGGCCGAGCCGATCGGCGCCAAGAAGAACGCCTCCGCCGTGATCACCAAGACCGCGATAGCGACGACCGTCTGGACGCTCGAGAGTACCCGGCGGGCCGAGTGATCCTCGTCGTGGCGCCACAGGCCGAGGGTCGCCTCTTCGAGGATGGTGTCGGCGAAGCACTGGGCGATCGCCTTGCGGATGTCCCAGTCGGTCGTGGCAACGAGCCGCACCGGGAGGCCCAGCGCGATCGCGATGTACTCGGCCCGGTGCCGGTCGGGCCGCTCGGCGGTGGCCACGAGCACCGAGCCGTCGTCGAGCCGCCGGACCGGGATCCACTGCTCGTCGGCCAGCCGGCGGGGGTCGAGCTGGCCGAGGAGCGCCCGGTCGATGCGGGTGACCGTCAGGTCGACGAACTGGCACCCCCACGAGTCCGAGAGCACCCGATAGACGTCGATCCGGCGCACCAGCCCGGCGGCGATCAGGATGCTCCCGAGTCGCGATCCGGTCACCCCTTGGACGCCGAGCGCCCAGTCGAGTTGTTCGTGCGAGAGCAGGCCCCGTTCGACGAGTGAGGTCCCGAGCGGTTCGGTGCGCCGGGCCAGCGCCGTGGCGACAACCGTCATCGGGTCAAAGACTAAAGAGCCACCCTTCGGGCACCGGGGATCGTCGCTTAGGCGAAGAGGGTCACCTTGGAGACGGTGACGGCGCGCCCGCCAAGGACCACCCGGTCGCCGGTGACGCGCATCTGGACGGTGCCCCCACGGGTCGAAGCTTGCTCGCCGGTCAAAGAGTCGCGCCCCAAGCGGGCGGACCAGAAGGGCCCGAGGGTGCAGTGGGCCGACCCGGTCACCGGGTCCTCGGGGACACCGAGGCCGGGCGCGAAGAACCGGCTGACGCAGTCGACCCCCGGGCGGTCGCCGATCGCGGTCAGGATCAGCGCGTCCGCGAAGGTCCGCTCGATGGCTTGGAAGTCGGGGCGGAAGGACCGCACCGCCGCCGCATCGGCCAGCAGTGCGAGCCCGTAGCGGCGACCCCGGCCGAACCACTCGGCGCCCTCCAGCCCGACCCCCCGGGGGGTCTCGGCGGCCGCGGGCGGGTCGGCCGGGAAGTCCATCTCGATGTGGCCGTCGGCGAACGTGCAGGCCAGCTCGCCGCTCTTGGTGGTGAAGGTGGCCGGGCGGCCGAGCACATGGGTGGTCGCCAGGGTGGCGTGGCCGCACAGCGGCACCTCGACCGTCGGGGTGAACCACCGCAGGTCGTAGCGACCCTCGGCCCGTCGGACCGCAAACGCCGTCTCGGCGAGGTTCATCTCGGCCGCGATGTCCTGCATGAGCCCTGCGACGGGGAACTCGTCCACCAGGCAGACCGCGGCGGGGTTCCCCGAGAACGGCCGGTCGGTGAACGCGTCGACGACGGTCAGCTCGAGGATCACGGCGGAGACCCTACCGACGGTCCAGGGGTCCGCCGGCGCGTGCGGAATCGTTTCCAATGGGGGATGATGGCGCCGCGGTCCCGGGTCCGGGCCGCATCGTGCACCGACGAGGGAGGAACCGTGGGGGAGCTGTCGGGGAAGGTCGCCGTCGTCACCGGGGCCAGCCGGGGGATCGGGGCCGCGGCGGCCGAGCGCCTCGCCGGGGCCGGGGCGGCCGTCGCCGTCACCGCCAGGACGGCCAACGAGGGCGACCACCAGTTCGCAGGGAGCCTGTCGACGGTGGTCGGGAAGATCACCGAGGACGGCGGCACCGCCATCCCGATCGCCGCCGACCTGTCCGACCAGGCCGACCGGGCCCGGATCATCGAGACCGCCACGAAGGAGCTCGGGCCGATCGACATCCTGGTCAACAACGCGGCCATCACCTACTTCGAGCCGGTCGCCGACTTCAGCGAGCGCCACTACCGGCTGATGTTCGAGGTCCAGGTCCGTGCGCCCTTCGAGCTGTGCCAGCTGGTGCTGCCGGGGATGAGGGAGCGCAAGTCCGGCTGGATCGTCAACGTCTCCTCGGGGGCCGCCCGCCACCCGCAGGGCCCGCCCTACCCGGGGCGGGGCCGCGGCGGAGGCGCGGTGTACGGGATGTGCAAGGCGGCACTCGAGCGGTTCACGACCGGGCTCGCGGCCGAGGTCTACGACGACGGGATCGCGGTGAACGTGGTGTCGCCGTCGGGCCTCGTACTCACCCCGGGCGTGCTGTACCACCGGTTGGACCAGTTCAGCTCGCCGGACCGCCACGAGCCGGTCGAGGTGATGGCCGAGGCCATCTACGCGCTCGCCACCGGCGACCCCGCCACCCTCACCGGAAAGGTGACCTACGCCAAGCAGATCCTGGCCGAGGTCGGCAAGTAGAGCTCGAGCGGCCGGGACGCCCTCGCGCGGGGGGGACGATCAGGGCACCGGCCACAGCAGCGGGTTCCTCGGACCGACGGCCAGCTCGCCGGCGCTCGTCCCCTTGAGCCACACCGCCAGGTCGAAGGCCTGATACCGGTTGACGGGCTCGATCGCGCGGGCACCGTCGGCGAACCAGATGATCGTCATGACCTCGCGCATCTGCGTCGTCGGGTTCGGGCCGGCCCGGTGCAGGGTCCATCCGCGGTGGAAGGTGGCGTCACCCGCGTCGAGGGCGCCATAGGTGAAGAGCGTCAGGCCGCGGGCCGCCACCGTCTCGGCGGCCGCTTCGTCGCTGGCGTCGGAGATGTCGTAGGCGCCCAGGTCCCCGAGCGACTGGCTCCCGGACGCGAACGTCATCGAGCCGACCTGGTCGGGAATGTCGACGAGGGGCATCCACATGGTGATGGTCCGGTCGGAGTCGAACGGCCAGTAGATCTGGTCCTGGTGCCACGGCGTGGGCCCCCCGCCGGGCTCCTTGAACAGGGCCTGGTCGTGATACAGGCGGACGCCGCCGACGCCCAGCAACTCGGCGGCCACCCGCGCGAAGCGGGGGGGCCACACGAACGCCCGCACGTCCTCGTCGAGGCGCCAGAGGTTGGTCGATTGCAGGAAGGCCCGGCCGTAGGTGTCGCGCTGTTCGAGGGGCACCGGATCGGGGTTCCGGCGCGCCGCGGCGGCGCGGATCGCATCGCGGTAGGCGGCCACCTCGGTCCTCGTGCACAGCCCCCGGACAAGGCCGTGTCCCTTGGCCGAGAACTCCTCGACGGCGCCGTCCGGCGCACCGCGGGTCGGGCCGAGCTCGGGAAGGCTCCCGATCCGCGGCACGAGCGCTCAGAACGACGGAGTCTGGCGGGCGTCGGCGATCAACCCGTCTGCCTCGCTCGGCCGGAGCACGCCGGCCATGACCGCCGCGGCTGCGGCCTCGGAGAAGCGCGCCACGTAGGTGTCGCGGTCGGCGTAGAGAGAGACCAGCGTCTCGACCGAGAACGGCTCGTGTCGACCCCCGAGGCCTGCGAGGCCCTCGAACGGGCTGATCCCGGTGTTGTGGGCGAGGGGCACCTCGACCCCCGGCATCCGCACCCCGCCCCGGGCATTGCCGTGCGCGTCCCTAGCGACCGTCGCGTCACCCTCGAGCTCGATCCGCGCCTGGGTCGGTGGCGGCGGCCCGCCGGTCATCCAGCGCTGCAGGTGGCCCAACGCGGCGCTGGCCGCCGGAACGTAGGAGATGTGGGACGGCGGTTCGGGGTTGGCGCGGACGGTCACCCCGTCGCGCGCCGCCTTGGCGGTCCGCCGGGCCATCTGGGGCATCGACACATGGGCGGCTCCGGCCACCTCCCAGAAGCGGAACCGGTCGGTGTCGGGCTGGCGCGACGGGGTGTAGGCGGGGGTCTCGGTCTCCGAGTTGACGAGCATGATCGGGACACCGACGTCCCGCAAGCTCGTCCGGGTGCGGAAGACCGAGCTGGCCCGGGGGGAGCTGGCGTCGAAGACCGCATCGTCGTCGAGGGGGGCCCCGCTGCCGAAGTGGATCAGCACGAGGAACCCGTCGAAGGCCGAGTCGAGCGGCTGGACCGCGTTGATGTAGGTGGCGAGCCGCGCCGCCGACTGGGAGGCGCCGAGCGCCACGGTCCGCTCGACCGGGAGCCCACCCATGGGGTCGGAGGGGCCGGTCGGACGGCCGGGGCCGAAGGCCCGGGCCGCCGCGCTCAACATCGCGTAGGAGAAGCGGTCGCCGGGGTGCTCGAGGCTGCCGTAGCGCTCGGGGTCCCACGCCCTGAGCCCTTCGGGGGCGGTGCCGACCCCGTTGACCCCGACCTGCTGGACCGAGGCGCACGCATAGGCGAAGCCCTCCTCGAGGAGGGACGGCAGATCGGCCAGGAGCTCGTAGCCGGCGGTGACGTTGTTCCAGCCGACGACGACGGTGCCGTTGAACCGCGAGGCGTCGCGGGGCCGCTGCACCAGGACCCGGGTCCGGAACCGGGCCGAGTCGCCGGGTTCGGCCGCCCACCGGCCGTCGGTTCCGAAGTCCGCGGTGGCGCGGAACGCGTTCGCCTCGCCCTCGAGGAAGAACTCCTCCTCGACGTAGCCGATCGCGCCGAGGTCGTCGAGCGATGCACCGAACGGCCAGCCGTGCCGACCGCCGGTGATGGGTCCCTCGATCGCGGCCCGATCCGCCGCCGCGGTCACGTGCCGGTGAACCGCGCCGGGCGCCGCTCGCGGAAGCTGGCGCCTGCCTCGGCGACGTCGTTCGGGGCCCGGCGGGCGTAGCCGAGCCCGGCGGTCTCGTACACGAGGGCATCGCGCAGGGCGACATCGATGTTGTGCTGGAGCACCCGCTTGGCCGAGCGGGTCGCAACGGGCGGCAGCGACGCGATGGTCCGGGCGAGCTCGAGCGCCGCGTCGAGCGCCCCCTCGCCTTCGGCGAGCCGATCGAGCAGTCCGAGCCGATAGGCCTCCTCGGCCCCGACGTCCCGGCTCGTGAAGATGAGATCGGCGGCCCGTGAGTAGCCGACGATCCTCGGGAGGAAGTAGCTCATCCCCGAGTCGGGGCTGAGAGACCGCTCGGAGAAGACCGTGCGGAAGCGGCTGCGCTGGTCGCCCGTGCGCAGGTCGCAGGCGAGGGCCAGGCTCATGCCGGCTCCCGCCGCCACCCCGTTCACCGCCGCGATCGTCGGTTTCGCGATGCCCGAGACCCCGAGCGCCTGCCGACCCACCCACCCGAGCTCGTCCGACCGCTCGGATTGAGTCGCCTGGGGCCGGTCAGTCGGCCGCTGCCCGGTCAGGTCGGCGCCGGAGCAGAAGCCTCTCCCCGCGCCGGTGATGATGAGCGCCCACACGTCGTCGTCCTCGTTCACCTCGCGGCAGAGCTCGAGGATCTCCGCCGAGAGCGCCCCGCTGAGCGCGTTCAGCTTGTCGGGGCGATCGAGCGTCGCGACCGCGACATGGTCGTCGCGCTCGACCCGCAGATGTTCGGGCATGTCTCTCCCGGTCGGATCAGTCGAGCCGCTCGATGACCATCGCCATGGCCATGCCGCCGGCGGCGCACATCGTCTCCACGCCGATCGTCTTGTCCAGCGTCTGCAAGTCGTTGATGAGCGTGGTCATGATGCGGGCACCGGTCATCCCGAAGGGGTGACCGAGCGCGATGGCGCCGCCGTGCGGGTTGAGCTGGTGCTCGATGTCGATGCCGGTCTCCCAGCACACCGGGAGCACCTGGGCCGCGAACGCCTCGTTCAGCTCGACCACGTCGACGTCGGAGATCTTCATGTTGGCGGCCTCGAGGGCCCTCGGCACCGCGTCGATCGGCGCGACCCCCATGATCTCGGGGTCGTTGCCGCTGACGGCGGAGGCCACGATGCGGGCGAGCGGCTTGAGCCCCAGATGGTCGGCCCTTGCGCGGCTCATCACCAGCACCGCAGCGGCGCCGTCGTTGAGCGGGCAGGCGTTCCCGGCGGTGACGGTGCCGCCCTCCGGCTTGAAGACCGGCTGGAGTTCGGCCAGCCGCTCGAGGGTCGTGCCGGGCCGCGGCCCGTCGTCCTTGTCCACCACCGTCCCGTCCTCCTTGGTGACGGGCGAGATCTCCCGCTCGAAGACGCCCTGCTCCTGGGCGGCGACGGCACGGTCCTGGCTCAGCTTGGCGAAGGCGTCCTGGTCCTCCCGGCTGACCTTGAAGCGCTCCGCCACGTTCTCCGCGGTCATGCCCATCGGGATGTAGACGTTCGGGAAGCCCGAGTCACGGCCGAGCAGCTTGGGGTTGAGGCCACCGGGGCCGATCCCGCGGCCGCGCGGGGGTGGCGCCGCCTCGCCGCCCTCGGGGGCGGGCGGCCGGGAGCTCTTCTCGACCCCGGCGGCGATGAACACCTCGCCCTCCCCCGCCTTGATGGCATGGGCCGCCGATCGGATCGACTGCAGGCTGGACGAGCAGAACCGATTGAGGGTGAGGCCCGGCACGGTCAGCGGGAAGCCGGCCAGGATGCCCGCCGTGCGGGCGATCGAGAACCCGGTCTCACCCTGCTGGGCCACGTTCCCACAGATGATGTCGACCACGTCCTCCTTCTTCACCTGCGGGACCTTGTCCATCAGGGCGTTGAGGATGGCCGCCATGAGCTCGTCGGCCCGGTAGTCGACCAGGGCGCCCTTGTTGGCCCGACCGATCGCGCTGCGGGCGGTCGCCACGATTACGGCATCTTGTTCCGGCACTTCGTGCTCCTCGTCTCTCGTCGTGTGATGGGTGCGCGCTGCGCGGGGATCAGCCGACCACCGGCTCCTTTGGGAGTCCGAGGGCCCGTTCCCCGATGATGTTGTGCTGGATCTCGCTCGTCCCCGAGAAGATCGTCCCGGCACGGCTCCCGAGGAATGCCTGCTGCCAGCGATCGGTCCGGTAGCCGGGACCCTCGGGCCGGATCATGCCCTGGGCGCCGACGAGGTTGACCGCGATGTTCCCGAAGCGCTTGTGGTACTCGGACCAGAACAGCTTGTTGATGCTCGCCTCGGGCCCGGGCTCGCGCTTGGCCGCCAGCGTGGCAAGGAGGCGGAGCCCCGAATACCGCATGATCTCGACCTGGGTGTAGGCCCATGCCAGGTCCTGCCGGACGAGCGGGTCGGTATGGCTCGACTGCTTGCGCGCCTCGTCGACCAGGTCCCAGAACTCGCGCTCGTAGCGGAGGTGCATGGTGGTGGCCCGGCCGCCGCGCTCGTTGCCGAGCGTCGTCATCGCGACCCGCCACCCGTTGTGGAGGCCACCGATCACGTTGAACAGAGGCGCCCGGGCCCCCTCGATGAACTCCTGGCAGAAGCCGCTCGCCCCCGACATCTGGCGCAGCGGCTGCAGCTCGATGCCGTTGCTCGAGCCGTCCGCCCGCGTCATCGGGATCAGCACGTAGGACAGGCCCCGGTGCTTCGGCACGTCCGGGTCGGTCCGGCACAAGGTGAAGATCGTGTTGGCGAGGTGCGCCCCCGACGTCCACACCTTCTGGCCGGTCACCACCATCTCGTCGCCGTCGACGACCCCGCGGGTCTCGACCCCGGCGAGATCCGAACCGTGGTCGGGCTCCGAGAAGCCCTGGCAGTACCGGTCGGTCCCGTCGATGATGCGGGGGAGGAAGTGCGCCCGCTGCTCGTCCGTGCCGTGCACGATGATCGAGGGTCCGACGAGCGACTCGCCCATGCCTCGCATCACCCTTGGCATGCCGTCGCGGTCGAACTCCTCGTTCAAGACGGCCATCTCGACCCCCGACAACCCGCGGCCGCCGACCTCGCTGGGCCACTGCGGGCAGATCAGCCGCTCGGACGCGAGCGCCGCCTCCCACTGGCGCCAGGCCTCGGCCCGGTTCTCCGAGTCCTCCTCCGCCTGGCCGGCGAACCCGGCGAGAGGATCGACGCCGGCCAGCTGTTCGATCCGGTGTTCGGAGAGGAAGGTCCTGATCTCGTCGCGGAATGACCGCAACTCGGGCCCGAGGTCGAGTTCCACGCGCCCCCCTTTTCGTGTCGTGCTGTCGCGAAACTACTCCCCTCAGCCGCTCGCCACATCTCCGAAGAGTCCCAGGTCACGGGCGGTGAGAACGGTTCCCAAAATTGATGGCCAAACGGACGTTTTGGCCCGCTGGGGTCGGGGTATGAAACGTGTCGGGTACATCCCCGTCAGTCACACAGCGCAGGCGGCCCCTGGACCATCCCCCCCTGGATACCAGGGGTCGTTGCGCGTCCGGCCACCCCTCGCGGTGATCGTGGAGCCCGCCGAACGGCGGTGGTCAGCGTGTTGACCAGGTCCAACGGGTATAACCGCTGCAGAATGCCGTTCGATCTGGCCGCTTGCCACGGTGGATCCCCCGGGGGCGGCGGCGCATCCCGATGAGCGACCACACGGTGCTCCAGTCGCCGCCGCCGAGCGGTCTCTCGGGCGCGGTTCCCGGGATGGAGATGAAGCACGAGGGGCTCGGATCTCCCGCCCAGGCCGTCGCGCTGGCGACGCTCTGCGTCGTCCTGTTCCTGACCTTCCTCGACAACACGATCGTGAGCGTCGGGCTCGCCGACGTCCAGAACGATCTCCATGCCGGGGTCACGTCCCTCCAGTGGGTGGTGAACGGGTACGCCCTGACGTTCGCCGCCTTCATGCTGGCAGCGGGGAGCCTCGGCGATGTCCTCGGCCGCAAGAAGATCATGCTGGCGGGAGTCGGGGTGTTCTGCGCCGGCTCGGTCCTCGCCGCGCTCAGCCCGAACGTCGACACGCTGATCGCCGGGCGGGTGATCATGGGCCTCGGGGCCGCGGCCTCCGAGCCCGGCACCCTCTCGATCATCCGGCACGTCTACCCGGACGGCCGGACCCGGGCCGACGCCCTCGGCGTGTGGGCGGCCGTCTCGGGGCTCGCGCTCGCCCTCGGGCCGGTGATCGGCGGTGCCCTGGTGGGTCTCCACAGCTGGCGCGACATCTTCTGGTTCAACCTCTTCGTGGGCGTGGTCGCGTTCAGCATGTCGCTCCTTTTCGTGCCGGAGACCTCCGACCCGGCCGGGCGTCGCATCGACGCCGTTGGGACCATCCTCGGCGCGCTCGCGCTCGCCGCCGGGTCCTTCGCGGTGATCCAGGGGGAACAGTCCGGCTACGGGAGCGGGTCGATCGTCGCGCTCTTCGTGCTGGCGGCGGTGGCGATGGTGGTCTTCCTGGCGGTCGAACGTCGGGTGAAGAGCCCGATGCTCGAACTCTCGTTGTTCGCGCGCCCTCCCATGGCCGGGTCCAACTTCGTCGCCTTCGCCTCGTACTTCGGGATCTTCTCGATCTTCTTCTTCACCGCGCTCTATCTCCAGGTGGTGGCGAACGCCTCCGCCTACCAGACCGCCGTGGACTTCGCGCCGATGGCGGCCGGGCTGATCCTCTCCTCGATCTTCACCGGCCGTTGGGTCGGCCGCATGGGGCCGCGTATCCCGATGACGGTCGGCTGCCTGATGGCCGCCGCCGGGGTGTTCGCCACCGGCGCGGTGCTCGATCCCCACGTTGGCTTCGGCACGCTCGGCTGGGTGCTGCCGATCGCGGGCATCGGGTTCGGCATCGCGCTCGTGCCCATGACCTCGACCCCGCTCAGCGTCGTGCCCCCCGAGCGCTCGGGCATGGCCGCGTCGGCCACCAACACGAGCCGTGAGCTCGGCGCCGTCTTCGGCGTGGCCATCCTCGGCTCGATCGTCAACGCCCGTCTCACCGGGGGCCTCGCGGCGAGGCTGCGCGCCATCGGCATCCCGCCCTCGTTCCAGAGCCTCGTGCTCCATGCCGTCACCGGCGGCGGGCTCAGCTCGAACGCGGCGACGAAGGCGGAGCAGTCGAAGAACGTGGCGGTCTCGCGGATCGCCACCAAGGTCGTCCAGGCCGCCTACAACGCCTTCGGCTCCGGCCTGCACACCTCGCTCGAGATCTCGGGCGGGCTGCTGTGCGCAGGTGCGGCGGTCGCAGCGATCACGGTGCGCCATGTCCGGGGACGCGGCGACCAGATCTAGGTTTGGGTCTTCGCAGTCACCCCGGCGCCCGGCCGGGGAGCGGAGGGGGCCACATGATCGAGGCGACGCGATCGGCGACCGCGATGGCGTTGGCGGTCGCCGCCGCCCTGTTCGTCGCGCTGGGCAAGATCCTGATGGCGGTGGCCTTCGCCGTGCTCAGCGGGCCCGCCAGGGTTGGCACCGCGCACGACCTGTCGACCGCCGGCGCCTGGCTCGCCGCGGTGGGCGGGGCGGTCGCGGTGGTTGCGCTTGGCTGGGCGGCCTGGGCCATGGTGCTGCGCCGGAGCGCGACCGACGCCGTCGAGCTCGGTGCGGCGGCCGCGGCCACGCTGCTTGTGGCGGTCGGCCTGCTCGTGGCCGCGGCCACCTCCCCGACGGGCTCGGAGGCCGCCAACGTCGTCGGCGCCATCGGGTTCGGGGCCTGGGCGATCCTCCTCGTCACGAGGGCCGCCCGCCGCTCGCTCCTCGAGGAGGCCCAGCCGGGGCTGCCGCACCAGGCCGCGCTGTGGCTCTGCGCCGGGGTCGGGCTGGTGCTGGTCGCGGTCGCGGTTGGCCTGCCCGACGCCTCGGTCGCCGACAAGGGTCTCGCGGTGGCGACCGCGGTCCTGTGGGCGCTCGGCCTGGCCGCTCTCACCGCCGCGATCGAGCTCGCCCGCCGCAAGGGCTTCCTCGTCACCCGCCGCTGGCGGGAGCTCGTGGCCGGCCTCGCGATCCTGGTGGCGTCCTATGTGATCGCCACCGTCGTGGCCGCGGCGGTGTTCGGGCCGACGGCCTCGCTGACGGCGGTGCGCATCGGGGTGCCGCTGGCGGTCGCCGTCGCGGCGGCCGGACTGGTCGTCCTCGCCCTGGCCGCCTGGAACCGCCTGCGGGAGCTCACGGTGCCGGCCGCGGCGACCCCCGTGTCCGAGGCGCCCCCGCCCCCGGCCGCGGTTGCCGCCGCCGGGCCCCCGAGCTGATCCGGTGTCCGGACCTCGCTCCTAGGGGTCGAGCCGGGCCCGGGCCGTCCCCGACAGGACCCGGTCGCCGGCCTCGTTGACGGTCACAACCGAGATCGACGCGACCTTGCCGTCGTCGCCGTCCTCGATCGACTCGACCGTCGCCGTCGCGGTCAGCGTGTCGCCCGGCCAGACCTGCTTCTCGAATCGGACCCCGTAAGAGAGCAGCCGCCCGTCGCCGGCCCAGTCGGTGAGCAGGCGGCCGGTGAGACCCATGGTGAGCATGCCGTGGGCGAAGACGGACGGGAAGCCGGCCACCTTGGTCACGTAGACCTCGTCGCTGTGCAGAGGGTTGTAGTCGCCCGAGGCGCCCGCGTACTGGACGATCTGGGTGCGCGACAGCTCGTGGGCGACCACCTCGCTCCGGCTGTCGCCCACCTTCAGGCTGGATGCCGACAGTGCCATGGTCCCTCCTAGTTCTTCGGCGCGGGGCCGGTCGTGCGGACGCCGACGCCGCGGGCGGTGACGACGAGGTTGCCCTCGGCGTCGTGCCACTCGGTGATGGTCTCGGAGAACTGGAGATGTCCGGAGCGGCCCTCGCGCTCCCAGGTCTTGCCCTCCTTGTTGGTCGGGGTGAGCACGTCGCCCGGCCGGATGGGCCGGTGGTACTCGAAGTGCTGCTCGGCGTGGAGGCCGACCCCGCCCCCGCCGCCGCCTCGGCCGCCGCCCGACTCGCCCGAAGACTCCGGAGCCGGGGCGCCGGAGCCCGACGGGTCCTTGCCCGACCCGAACCACCGCTCGCCGATCTTCGGTCGCAGGAAGTAGCTCGGGTTGAACTGCGCGCTCGCCTGGATGAAGGTCGGCGGGGCCACGATCCCCCCGACCTCGGTGCGCTTGGCGGCCTCCTCGTCGTAGTAGACGGGGTTGGGGTCGCCCACCGATCGGGCGAACATCATGATGTGCCCGGCCTCGACCGGGAAGCTCCACTCCGACATCGGCACCTCCTCGCGCACCGGCCCGCGCGAGCACCGCGGGGTCCGACTGGGCGGCCAGGCTACTCGCAGACCGGCCCACCTAGAATTGGGTTTTCGCCGGCGCGGCCTCGGCCGGCGCCTCCCGGGAGGAGCGCTCGTGAACAGTGCCGACTTCGCCGAGATCGTGTCGGTGACCCGTGACTTCATCCGGGGCCGGGTGGTGCCGGCCGAGAACGAGATCGAAGAGCGCGACGAGGTCCCCGACGACATCCGGCAGGCCGCGAAGGACATGGGGCTCTACGGCTTCGCGATCCCCGAGGAGTACGGCGGGCTGGGCCTCGGCCTGGAGGAGGAGGTCCAGCTGGTCTTCGAGCTCGGCTACACGACGCCCGCCCTCCGTTCCATGTTCGGCACCAACAACGGGATCGCCGGTCACGTGTTGCTCGAGGGGGGCACGGAGGAACAGAAGAAGGAGTGGCTCCCGAAGCTCGCCAGCGGCGAGCTGACGGCTTCGTTCGCGCTGACCGAGACCGAGGCGGGCTCGGACCCCTCGACGCTCACCACGAGCGCGGTGCGCGACGGCGACACCTGGGTGCTCAACGGCTCGAAGCGCTACATCACGAACGCCCCGATCGCGGACGTCTTCATGGTGTTCGCCCGCACCAACCCGGCCGCCAAGGCGACCCGGGGGATCTCCACCTTCCTCGTGCCCCGGGACCTGCCCGGCCTGACGGTCGGCCCCCGGGACAAGAAGATGGGCCAGTCCGGCGCCTGGACCTCCGAGGTGTTCTTCGACGACGTGCGGGTCGACGCCCCGGCGGTCGTCGGCGGCGACGACGGGGTCGACAACGGCTACGCCACCGCCATGCGCTGCCTCGCCCACGGCCGCGCCCACATGGCGGCCTGTTGCGTGGGCCTGGCCGGTCGCCTGGTCGACGAGTCGGTCAACTACGCCCGGGAGCGCAAGCAGTCGGGGCGCCCGATCGCCAGCTTCCAGCTGATCCAGGGGCTGATCGCCGACTCGGTGACCGACTACATGGCCGGCCGGAGCCTGACCCTCGAGGTCGCCCGGGCCTTCGACGCCGGCACCGACCGCAAGCTCGGCCCCTCGACCGCCAAGTACTTCTGCTCCGAGATGGTCTGCCGGGTGGCAGACCGGGCCGTGCAGATCCACGGGGGGGCGGGCTACATGCGGGGGGTGGCGGTCGAGCGGTTCTACCGGGACGCCCGGCTCTTCCGGATCTTCGAGGGCACCAGCCAGATCCAGCAGGTGATCATCGCCCGCCAGGCGCTCGGATCCGAGGCTGACGGGTAGGCCCCGGCCCTCGGGCAAATAGGATTTCGGGCGTAGGGTGGGCCCCGGGGAAGGCCTGCCTTCATCGGCGAGAGGAACGTCCATGCAGCTCGAAGACATGATCCTGGTGAGCATCGACGACCACATGATCGAGCCGCCCGACATGTACAAGAACCACGTGCCGGCGAAGTGGGCGGACAAGGTCCCGAAGGTGGTCCGCAACGACCAGGGGATCGACCAGTGGGTCTTCCAGGGGCACGCGACCTCGACCCCGTTCGGCATGGCGGCGACGGTGGGCTGGCCCAAGGAGGAGTGGGGCTTCAACCCGGGCGCGTACTCAGAGCTGCGGCCAGGCTGCTTCGACGTCCACGAGCGGGTGAAAGACATGAACGCCAACGGCGTGCTCGCCTCGATGAACTTCCCCACCATGGCCGGCTTCAACGCCCGGACCTTCAACGAGTCCGAGGACAAGGAGATCTCCCTCGTCATGCTCAGGGCGTACAACGACTGGGCGATCGACGAGTGGGCCGGCGCCTACCCGGCCCGCTTCATCCCCCTCGGCATCGTGCCGATGTGGGACATCGACCTCGCCGTGGAGGAGGTGCACCGGCTCGGCAAGAAGGGCTGCCGATCCATCAGCTTCCTCGAGACTCCCCACGTCCAGGGGTTCCCGAGCTTCCTGTCGGGCCACTGGGACCCAATGCTGAAGGCGATCGTGGACGAGCACATGGTGCTCTCCCTCCACATCGGGGGCGGCTTCGACGTCATCAAGAAGGCGCCGGAGGCGCCGGTCGACCACCTGATCGTGCTCGCCTGCCAGATCAGCGCCATCACCGCCCAGGACCTGCTGTTCGGTCCGACGCTGCGCCGGTTCCCCGACCTGAAGGTCGCCCTCTCCGAGGGCGGGATCGGCTGGATCCCGTTCTACTTCGACCGGATCGACCGGCACTATCACAACCAGGCCTGGCTGCACCACGACGCCGACTTCGGCGGCAAGCTGCCGTCCGAGGTGTTCCGCGACCACATCCTGGCCTGCTACATCACCGACCCCTCGGGGCTGCTGCTCCGGGACCGCATCGGGCTCGACATCATCGCCTGGGAGTGCGACTACCCCCACACCGACACGACATGGCCCGAGTCACCGGAGTTCTCCTGGAAGGAGCTCCAGGACGCGAGCTGCTCGGACGACGAGATCCACCAGATCACCTGGCAGAACGCCTGCCGCTTCTTCGACTGGGACCCGTTCAAGCACATTGACAAGGAGCAGGCTTCGGTCGGGGCGCTGCGGGCGCTCGCCAAGGACGTCGACGTGACCCGCATGCCGAAGAACGAGTGGCGCAAGCGCAACGAGGCCGCCGGCATCGGCGTCCTCTAGGTTGGGCCGGCCGCCGGGCCGGTCGTGTTCAGACCGAGATGTGGGCGCGCGCCGCGTTGACCCGTGGCCGGGTGATCTCGAAGAACCCCCGGTGCTCGGAGAGCACGCAAATGGCGTCCCACAACCGGAGCGCGTCGGGGCCGGTGGGTGCCGGCGCCATCACCGGGCCCTTGAACCCGTGCGGCGGGTCGGCGCGCACGACGACGGTCGGCGTCTGGGTCTTCGGGCCCCCGAAGGCGTAGGCGACCTCCATCGAGTCCCGGATCGGACCGTCCCACTTCTCCTCGTCGGCCGCGCCGGTCAGCCGTCCGTCGAGCCCGGCGGCGGCCACGACCTCGACGAGGAGCTGGTCGGACGCCGGATGCCCCGGTGAGAACCGCCGCCGCCCCCACTCGGCGTACAGCCGGTCGACCGCCTCCTCGCCCGCCTCGGCCCGCGCCGCCTCGAAGATCCGGAGCATCCGGTGGGCGATGGCGTGGCCCTCGAGCGCGGCCTGCCGGTACTCCGGCAGGACGGTCGGGGCGACCCCGTAGTCATCCCGGATCTCGAGGCAATAGGAGCGCCAGAACAGCGCGAGGTCCCGCTCGGGTGCGACTTCGAGCAGCCAGCGAGAGGTGATCCACGCCCATGGGCATCCGGGATCGACGAACACCTCGACGTCGGTCACGCGCGGAGCCTATCGGCGGGAGAGCCGATCGAGGCTGGCGATATGCTCGCCCGGTGACGAGCGCCTCGGCGCAGCCGGCCGAACCCGACGACCTCGAGAAGCTCCGGGCGGCGCGCGGCGAGGGCTGGCAGTGGCACCGAATCCAGGAGGAGCCCTGCCCGCAGTGCGGCCTGAATCCGGCGTCCCTGCCGAACGAGTCGCTCGGCGGGCGCGTGGTCGAGCTGGCCGGTGCATGGCGCAGGTTCCTCTTGAGCTCGGACGATGCGACCCTGCGCCACATCCCCGAGCCCGGGGTCTTCTCACCCCTCCAGTACGCCGCGCACGTGAGCGGGACCCTGCGGGTCGCCGGTGACCGGCTGCTCCTCGGCAAGGAGCAGGACAGCCCGGTCGTCCCGATCTTCAATCCTCCCCAAGAGGAGTGGGCCGCCTACAACGAGCTCGGCGCCGGGGAGTTGGCCGACGAGCTCGAGGGCTATGCCGGGCGGGTCTCCGACATCCTGGCGTCCTTGGGGCCGTCCGAGTGGACCCGGACGGTGGTCAACGACCGCGGGCGCTACGGGGTGTACAGCTTCACGCTGGCCGGGATCGCCCGCAACGCGGTGCACGAGTCGCACCATCATCTGCTCGACGCCAAGGGAACCCTGAGCCCCGGCGCCACCGTCTAGCGGGCCGGGGTTCCCGCGGCAGTTCGCGCGTACGACGCAACGGCCACCCGGGGCCGATCGGGAGGTGGGCGGGGGACGTGGCTGAGCTCGAGGACAAGGTGGCGGCGCTCGAGGCGCGGGTGCGGCTGCTCGAGGACCAGATCGAGATCCACCGGCTGATCAACAGCTGGGGCCCGGCCGTCGACACCGGGGACGCGGCCGCGGCGGCCTCGCTGTTCTCCGACGACGCGATCTTGGAGTCGGACCTGTCGTATCTGATCGGCCCGGCGGCGATCTCGGCGATGGTGCTGGCCGAGGGCCACCAGTCGCTCATCGCCGGCGGGTCGGCCCACATCCCCGCCTTCCCCCTGGTCCGGATCGACGGCGACCGCGCCACCGCCGTCGGCTACAGCCGGGTCTACCGGCACACCGACGACGGCTACGACGTGTGGCGGGTGTCGGCCAACGCCTGGTCGTTCACCCGGACGGCGGAGGGCTGGCGGGTGTCCCGGCGGACCAACCACGTGATCGATGGGGGGCCGGAGGCCCCCAAGCTCCTGCGCCGGGCGTTCGAGCCCGACGCTTGAGCCGCGGTGCCGTCCCGCCGGCGTTGTACCGACCGGTCGGTTGACCGCGGTGGGACCCGGACCTATCTTCGCTTCGTGGCCGGCCGGGGTGGACACCTCGATCCCGCCCTCCCTCTGACGGCGTCGTGACCGAGCGAGACGTGACGAGCCCCGGACTGGCGCCGCTCCCGGTCGAGCGGTGGAGTGAGTCCGCCCGCACCGTGCTGCCCCGGTACCTGCGGCGCCCCGAGCGGTACCTGTCCGGCGACCACCCGATGCCCCAGGCGCTCGGCTTGTTCGCCCACCACGTGGAGATCGGCGCCGCCTGGATGGGCTTCGCCAACCTCCTCGCCGGGCCGAGCTCGACCGTCGAACCCAAGCTGCGGGAACTGGCGATCCTGCGCGTCGCCTGGCGGACCGGCTCCGACTACGAGTGGACCCAGCACATCCGCATCGCCCGGGACGCCGGCGTGACGACCGAGCAGCTTCACGCCATCCCCGGCGGACCCGGCTCGGGCCACTGGACAGCGCTCGAGCGGAGCGTGCTCGAAGCGGTCGACCAGATCGTTGACGGGTGGCGGGTGGAGGGACCGACCTGGGCCGCGCTCGCCGGCGAGCTCGACGAGCCCCAGCTGCTGGAGCTGTTGTTCGTGATCGGCAGCTACCTGTGCTTCGCGACGGTGGCGAACAGCGTCCGCCTCACCCCCGACGCCTCGACCGAGGTGATCGACGCCCCCCGACTCCCTACCCCGACCGAACCGCGCTGAGCACCGAAGGAGATCCCCCATGCAGCTCAAGACGATCGACCTCAGTCCCCGGATCGGCACCGAGTTCCTGGCCGACGCCGACGACCTTCTGAGCGGCGCCCACAGCGACCAGATCCGCGAGGTCCTCGGAGAGCGCGGGCTCGTGCTGTTCCGTGAGGTCGACATGGACGACCGCCAGCAGGTGGCGTTCGCGCGCACCCTCGGCGACATCATCGACCAGGGCGTCGACAACATCTACAAGGTCACACTGGACAAGTCGATCACCGCGACGGCCGACTATCTCCTCGGCACGTTCCTCTGGCACATCGACGGCACCACCGACGCGATCCCGTCGCGGGCCTCGCTCCTGAGTGCCCGCGTGCTGTCGGAGACCGGCGGGCAGACCGAGTGGGCGAACACCTACGCCGCCTACGAGGACCTCCCCCAAGAGGAGAAGGACCTCGTCGACCGGCTGCGGGTGGTGCACTCCGTCGAGACGATCTCGCGGCTCGCCAACCCCGATTTCACCGAGGAGGACGTCGCCGACTGGCGCACCCGCTCGGTGCGGACCCATCCGCTCGTGTGGACGCATGCCTCGGGGCGCAAGTCGCTCGTCCTGGGGTCCACCGCCACCCAGGTGGAGGGGATGGAGGACGAGGAGAGCAAGGCGTTGCTCGAGCACCTGCTCGAGTTCGCCACCCAGACCCAGTACGTGTACCAGCACCACTGGCACGTCGGGGACCTCGTCATCTGGGACAACACCGGCACGATGCACCGGGTGGTGCCGTACTCGGCCGAAAGCGGGCGAATGATGCACCGGACGACGCTCGTCGGCGAGGAACCGCTGGTCTGAGACGCGGGGCGAACGGGGGACCGCGGTGCGGGTCGGCGTCATCGGGCGGGGCTTCGGCGAACGGGTGGTCGCGGCGGCCTTCGCAGCGACCGACGGGTGCGAGGTGGCCGAGGTCGTCTCGCCCCGGGACGGGGCCGCGGTGGCGTCGCTCTGCGCCCGTCGCGACGTGGACCTGGTGTCGGTGCACTCCCCGCCGTTCCTGCATCTCGAGCACGTGCGGCGGGCGGTGGAGGCCGGGAAGGACGTGCTGTGCGACAAGCCGTTCGGGCTGGACGCCGGCCAGGCCGCCGAGATGCGAGGGCTGGCCGAGTCGGCCGGGGTCCTGCACTTCTTGAACTTCGAGTACCGCTACGACGAGGCCCGCCGCCGGGTGCGGGCGGCGGTGGCCGAGGGGGCGGTCGGTCGGCCCGAGCACGTCGCCTTCACCGGCCTCATGGCGGTCTCCCGGGTCCCGCTCCGCCCCTACGGCTGGCTGTTCGACGCGGCCGCCGGCGGGGGTTGGCTCCGGGCGATGGGCTCGCACCAGATCGACTTCGTCCGGTGGACCTTCGGGGAGGTCGAGGAGGTCGCCGGCCAGCTCCGCACGATCGTGACCGAGCGCCCCGACTCCGAAGGCACGATGCGTCGCTGCACCGCCGACGACGGCTTCGCGCTGGCCCTGCGCTGTGCCGGCGGGGTCACCGCCGCCATCGACAGCACCTCGGCCGCACCGGTGAACCTCCCGCTCTCGATGGTCGTGATCGGATCCGACGGCGTGCTCGAGGAGGGCGGGAACACGGTGGTCCTCCGCACTCCCGAGGGCGTGCGCGAGCTGTACGCGGGTGAGCCCCAGGCGAACCCGCTCCTGGCCGCCATGACCAGCTTCGCCGCGGTCCTGCGCGACGCCGCGCGTGACCGGGAGGTCCCGGCCGGGACGCCGACCTTCGAGGACGGGCTGGCCTGTGCCACGGTGATGGACCGCGCCGGCGTCGGCTGAGTCCGCGTCCGAGCCGAGGGAGGCACCCGTGAGTGACTGGAGCGAGCCCCGCGTGGCGGTGGTCACCGGCGCGGCGTCGGGCATCGGCCTCGGCGTCAGCCGCCGGCTGGCCAGCGATGGGGCAGCGGTGGCGCTGTTCGACCTCGACGGCGACGGGGCCCGGCGGGCCGCCGCGGGCATCGAGGCGGAAGGCGGCCGGGCGGCCGGCTTCGAGGTGGACGTGACCGACCGGGCCCGGGTGCGCGAGGCGGTCCACGAGGTGGCCGAGCGGTTCGGGCCGCCGCTCATCCTCGTGAACAACGCCGGCCGCTCGAGCTTCGCCCCGTTCCTCGAGATCACCCCCGAGCACCTCGGCCAGATCCTCGACGTCAATCTCGTCGCGGTGTTCCACTGCTGCCAGGCCGTGCTCCCCTACATGGTCGAGGCCGGGTGGGGCCGGATCGTCAACATCTCGTCGTCGAGCGCCCACAGCGGCACGCCCCGCATGGCCGCGTACGTCGCGGCCAAGGCCGGGATCAACGGGCTCACCAAGTCGCTCTCCCGCGAGTTCGGCCCCCAGGGGATCACCGCGAACGCCATCCCGCCCGGGTTCGTCGACACCCCAATGCTGCGGGCGGCGGCGGGGGAGGGCTCCATCGACATGGACGCCGAGATCGCACGCACGCCGGTGCGCCGGCCCGGCCGGCCCGACGACATCGCGGCGGCCTGCGCGTTCTTGTGCCGCGACGACGCCGGCTACATCACCGGCCAGGTGCTCGGCGCCGACGGGGGCCGGCCGTAGGCGGGGAGTCGGTGGCCGCCGGGCGGTGCGGGGCGCTCTTCGGGCGTCGACCGTCCTCTCGGATCGACGGCCGAGGGCGTCCGGAGCTCAGGCGACGGTCTCGAACACCGCGGCGAGGCCCTGGCCGCCGCCGATGCACATGGTCTCGAGGCCGAGGGCGGCGCCGCGCCGGTCCATCTCCCGCAGGAGGGTGGCGAGGATCCGGCCGCCGGTCGCCCCGATCGGGTGACCGAGCGAGATGCCCGACCCGTTGACGTTCAGCCGGTCGAAGTCGCGGGCCTCGAGGCCCCACTCCCTCGTGACCGCCAGCACCTGGGCCGCGAAGGCCTCGTTCAGCTCGATCAGGTCGATGTCGGCGAGGGAGAGCCCGGCCCGTTCGAGGGCCTTGGCGGTGGCCGGCACCGGTCCGATGCCCATCGTCGCCGGGTCGACGCCGGCGACCGCCCAGGAACGCAGGCGGGCGAGCGGGCGGATCCCGAGCTCGGCCGCCCTCTCGGGCGTGCTGACGAGGCACACCGCGGCGCCGTCGTTCTGGCCGCTGGCGTTGCCGGCGGTGACCGTGGCCCCGGGGTCCTCGCGCAGCCGCACCGGGCGAAGCGCGGCCAGGGACTCGAGCGTGGTGTCGGCGCGGGGGTGCTCGTCGGTGTCGACGACGGTGTCGCCCCCCCGGCCGGCCACCGTGACCGGCACCAGCTCGTCCTTGAAGCGGCCCTCCCGCTGGGCGGCCACCGCCCGCTCGTGGGAGCGCAGGGCCAGCTCGTCCTGCTCCTCGCGGGGGATCGAGTACTTCCGGCGCAGGTTCTCGGCCGTCTCGATCATCCCGCCGGGCACGGGGTGGTGCTTGCCCCCGGCGGTGATCCGGCCCCGCGACAGCCGGTCGAAGAAGGTCACGTTCTCCGCCCTCGCGCCCCACCGCATGGAGGTCGTGTAGTACTCGGTCTGGCTCATCGACTCGGCCCCCCCGGCCAGGACCACGTCGGCCGCGCCGGTCTGGACCTCCATGGCCGCATAGAGGACGGCCTGCAGCCCGGAGCCGCAGCGCCGGTCGACCTGCATCCCGGGCACGCCGACCGGCAGGCCCGCGTCGAGCGCGGCCGTGCGACCCAGCGCCACCGCCTCCCCGTTGGGGTAGCCCTGTCCGAGCACCACATCGTCGACCGCCTCGGGTGGGATGCCGGTGCGGGCCATGACCTCGGCGACCACCGCGGCCGCCAGGTCCTGGACCGGAACGTCCCGCAGCGCGCCGCCGAACCGCCCGACCGGCGTGCGCACGGGCTCGCAGATCACCGCCTCACGCATTGCTCCTCCTCATCGTCATATTCGTTCGGGTCGGCCCGGTGTGGCCGCCCGCTCACAGGTGCCGGCCGCCGGTCACCTCGAGCACCGTGCCGGTCATGTACCCGGAAAGCTCGGAGCCCAAGAACACCGCGACCCTGGCCACGTCCTCGGGCTCGCCGGCCCGGCCCATCGGGATCTCGGTCAGCCGCTGCTCCCAGATGTCGGCCCGCATCTTGGCGGTCATCGCGGTCCTGATCAGTCCCGGTTGGATCGCGTTGACCCGGACCCCGAGGTGGGCGAGCTCCTTGGCCGCCGCCTTCGTCAGGCCGACGATCCCGGCCTTCGCGGCGCTGTAGTTGGTCTGGCCCGGGTTGCCCACCTTCCCCGAGATCGACGACATGTTGATGATCGAGCCACTCCCCTGCTCGCGCATGACCGCGCCCGCCGACTTGGTGCCGAGCCAGGCGCCGAACAGGTGGACATCGATCACCGCCCGGAAGTCCTCGACCGACATGTTGCGCATGGTGGCGTCGCGGGTGATACCGGCGTTGTTGACCATCACGTCGAGCGACCCGTGCTGCTCGACGCAGGCACGGACGAGCGCCTCGACGTCGGTCTCCGAGGTCACGTCGCACGGCTCACCGCGGGCGTCGGCACCCGACTCTCGCAGCGCCCGGGCCGACGCCTCCACCGCGGCACCGTCGATGTCGCCCATCACCACCCGGGCGCCCTCCTCGCAGAAGGCGCGGGCGATGGCGAGGCCGATCCCCTGGGCGCCGCCGGTGACGACGGCCGCCTTGCCTTCAAGCAGTCCCACGCTCGCCCTTCCAGACGGAAGGGGAGAGCGTAGCGGCAGGCCCTGTGGGAGAGTCTCAGCCGCACCGAGGGAGGCGCTCGTGAGGTACGCCGATTGTCCGACCGTCGAGGTCCACGCCCAGATCCCGGCCGATGCCGCCTTCGTGTGGGGACTGCTCTGCGACGTGAACTTCTCGTCCCGGTATTCGAAGGAGTTCGTCGGCGGCGAGTGGCTCGATGGTGCGACCGGGCCGGCTCTCGGGGCACGTTTCTTGGGTCGCAACCGCCATCCGTCCGCGGGCGAGTGGGAGTCGGTCAGCGTGGTGACCGCCTGCGAGCCCGGCCGGGTGCTCGAGTGGGCGGTGGGGGATCCCGCGTTCCCCGCCGCGGTCTGGCGGTTCGAGATCGCCGAAGCCGAAGACGGGGTCGTGGTCACCCAACGGGCCCAGATGGGCCCCGGCCCCTCCGGGCTCACCCGGGTCATCGAGGCCAGCCCGAAGCTCGAGGACCGGATCGTCGAACGTCGGCTCGCCGAATACCAGGAGAACATGCAGGCCAACCTGGACGGCATCAGGGACCTCGCCACCGCATCCAAGTGACCGCCTGGTGCCCCGGGCCGTGAGTCTCCGGATCGGGATCGGCGCGTCGCCCCATTCACCCGCCGGCGTCGCGTTCGTCCGGGACGCCGAGCGGCTCGGGGTCGACTCGGTGTGGGCGTCCGAGGCGTGGGGCTACGACGCGCTGACTCCGCTCGCCTACCTCGCCGGCCAGACCACCCGGGTCCGGCTCGGTTCGGCGATCGCCCAGCTCGGGGCCCGCACCCCGGCGATGCTGGCGATGTCGGCGCTGTCGCTCCAGCGCCTCTCGGGCGGCCGCTTCGTGCTCGGCCTCGGGACGAGCGGCCCCCAGGTGATGGAGGGGTGGCACGGGGTGCCGTTCGCGCGCCCGCTCCAGCGGACCGCCGAGACGATCGAGATCGTCCGCCTCCTGGTGGCCGGGGAACGCTCCGCCCACGACGGCGAGATCTTCCACCTGCCGCTGCCCGGCGGCGCCGGGCGGGCGATCCGCACCTCGGCCCCCCCGGAGGCGGTCCCGATCTACGTCGCGTCGCTCGGCCCGGGGAACCTGGCCCTCACCGGCCGGCTGGCCGACGGGTGGATTGGCACCTCGTTCCTGCCCGAGAGCGCCGAGGCGTTCTTCGGGCCCATCGCCGAGGGGGCGCGCTCGGCCGGCCGGCGGATCGAGGACCTCGACCTCACCGTGCCGGCCGCGGTCGAGTTCACCGACGACGTCGAGGAGGCGGCCCGCCGGCACGCCCGCGGGTACGCGTTCACCCTCGGGGCCATGGGCAGCGAGCGCCAGAACTTCTACAACGACGCCTTCGGGCGTCAGGGGTTCGCCGACGACGTGGCCGCGGTGGCCAGGCTCTGGCGCGACGGCGACCGGGAGGGCGCCGCGGCCCGGGTCCCGATAGAGCTCGGCCTCCGCACCAACCTCCTGGGCCCGGCTGGGGCGGTACGCGAGCGGCTGCGTCTCTACCGCGACGTCGGGGTGACCACGCTGCGGGTCCAGCCGGCCGGGGCGGCGCCGACCGAGCGGCTCGACACCCTGGGCACCCTGCTCGACCTGGTGGCCGAGGTGAATTCCGAGTCGGACGCCTGATTCGGCGCCGCCGCGGCGGTCAGGCCGCGCTGCCCTCGGCGTGGGAGATCCACGTCTCGTACATCTCGGCGTAGCGGCCACCGGCCGCCACCAGCTCGTCGTGCGAGCCCATCTCGATGATCCCGCCCTCGTCGATCACGACGATCCGGTCGGCCTTCATCGCGGTGGTGAGCCGGTGGGCGATGAGGATGGCGGTCCGGCCCTCGAGCAGGATGTCGAGCGCCCGCTCGATCTTGCTTTCCGACATGAGGTCGAGGTTCGAGGTGGCCTCGTCGAGGACGAGCACGCGGGGCTGGGCCACGAAGGCCCGGGCGAGCGCGATCAGCTGTCGCTCCCCGGAGGACAGGGACTGGCCCCGCTCGTGGACGACCGTGTTGATCTCGTCGGGCAGTCGCTCGACCACCTCCATGAGGCCCACCGTCCGGATGGCTTCGCGCACCTCGTCGTCGCTCACATCGGCGCGCGCGAAGGCGATGTTGTCCCGGACGGTCCCGGCGAAGAGGAACGGCTCCTGGGGGACCACCCCGAGCTGGCGGCGGAGCGACTGGATGGTCACGTGCGCGATGTCGTGTCCGTCGATCAGCACCCGGCCCTCGGTGGGGTCGTAGAAGCGGGTGACGAGCTTGGCCATGGTGGACTTTCCGGCCCCGGTCGGCCCGACGAAGGCCACCGTCTCGCCGGCGTCGATGGTCATATCGATCCCGTGCAGGACCGGGGTGGCCGGGTCGTAGCCGAAGGTGACGTGGTCGAACCGGATCCGGCCCTCGATCGGGGGGAGCTCGGTGGCCGCTTTGTCCTCGGGCACGCTCGGGGCCAGCCCGAGCAGCGTGTTGAGCTTGATGATCGAGGCCTGGCCCTGCTGGTAGGTGTTGTACTGCTGGACCAGAAGCGTGATGGGCTGCAGGAACCGGTTGAGGTACAGCACGAAGGCGAGCAGCGCGCCGAGCGAGAGCTTGTGGTGGAGGACCATGGTCCCGCCGACCCCGAGCAGCACGACCATCCCCACATACGAGAGCATCTGGGTGCCCGGGCCGTAGATGGCGTTGATCTGGGCGGTGTAGAGGTTGGCGTCCCGGTACTCGCCGACCACGTTGCGGTGGTGCAGCACGTTGTGGCGCTGGCGGTTGTGGGCGGTCACGACCCGGACCCCGTGCAGGCTCTCGGAGAGGTCGGACAGCACGCCCGCGATCCCGTCGCGCACCCGGACATAGCCGCGCTCGGACGCGGCGCGGAACCACAGTGACAGCACGGTCAGCACCGGGATGATGGCGAGGACCGTGATGAGGGCGAGCGTCGCGTTCATCACGAACAGCACGATCGTGATGACGATCATCGTGAGGCCCTGCACGGCGAAGCTGGCCAGGCCGTCCTGGAGGAGCTGCTGGAGGTTCTCGATGTCGCTCGTCATGCGGGTCATGATCACGCCCGCCTTCTCGTCGGTGTAGAAGTCGAGCGACATCCGCTGCAGGTGGGTGAAGACCTTCACCCGCAGGTCATTCATGACCCGGGCGGCCAGGCGGCCGGTCACCCTCACCTGGCTGTTCTGCGCGACACCGCTGATCCCGATCGCGAGGAAGAACAGGATCGAGCAGTCGACGATCGTGCCGAACACGCCGGGGAGCGGCTGGTGTCGGGCCGACGCGACCACGGCCGCGGTGATCGCGTTGGTGCCGTGCTCGATGAGGAGCGGTCCGGCCTGGTTCGCCACGCTGACCACCGCAACGAAGAAGGCGGCGGCCACCGCCAGCCCCCAGTGCTGGAAGATCAGCTGACGGATGGTCAGTCGCCGTTGCTCGGCGGCGGTCATCTGGTAGCTGAACGCTGCGGTGGGCTGTGGGTGGGTGGGCTCCTTGTCGAGCAGGAGGTCCACACCCTCTTGCAGTTCCGAGGGGATCCCGGCGAAGGGAAGCCCGTTGCCGGGGTTGCCCGCGGACGGTCCCGGCCGACCGCCCATGCCGCCGCCCCCGAACATGCCGCCACCGCCGGGTCCCCAGGCCATCAGACGATCCCCCCGATGCCGAGTCCGTCGGGCTCGGGCCGACCAGCACCGAACGAATCGCCCTCGGGCGGCTCAAGGTGCGATGCCGCCGCGTGGCTGCTCTCGGCCAGCCGGATTGCGTCCTCCTTCTCGCCCTGGGCGAGCACATCCGCGTACAGGGGCACCGTGTCCATGAGCTCGGCGTGGGTCCCGTCGGCCACGATCCGCCCCTCGTCCATGAGCAGCACCCGGTCGGCCAGGCTGATGGTCGACAGCCGGTGGGCGATGATCAGCGTGGTCCGGCCCTCCATCAGCCGGCGCAGCCCACTGTGGATGGTGAGCTCGACCTGCACGTCGATGGCGCTGGTGGCGTCGTCGAGGATGAGGATCGGTGGGTTGACGAGCAGCGTCCGGGCGATGGCGATTCGCTGGCGCTGGCCGCCCGACAGCGTGTAGCCGCGCTCGCCGACCACGGTGTCGTAGCCCTCGGGCAGTTCCCGGATGAAGCCGTCGGCGCCGGCGGCCTTGGCCGCCGCCTCGATGTCGGCGATGTCGGCGTTCGGCTGTCCGTAGGCGATGTTGTCCCGGATCGACACCGAGAACAAGAAGGGCTCGTCGAGGACGATTCCCACGTTGCCGCGCAGGCTGGCGAGGGTGAGGTCGCGGACGTCGTGGCCGTCGACGACAACCTTGCCGCCGGTCACGTCGTAGAAGCGGGCGAGCAGGCGGGCGACGGTCGACTTGCCCGATCCGGTCCGGCCGACGAGCGCGACGGTCTCCCCCGGCTCTATGTGCAGATCGAATCCGTCGACCACGAGCGGGTTTTCGTCCACGTAGCGAAACTCCACGGACTCGAATCGCACGTCGCCCCGGCAGTCGACGAGGTCCACCGCGCCCGGCCGGTCGACCACGGTCGGCGGTTCGTCGAGGATCTCGTAGATCCGCTGCGACGACGCGGCGGCGCGCTGACCCATCATGATGATCATCCCGAGCATCTGGAACGGGGCCTGCAGCATGACGATGTAGAGGCTGAACGAGGCGAGGGCGGCGATCGGCAGCTTCCCGTGGAGGGCGAGCCATCCGCCGTAGAGCAGCACGAGGGCGAGGCCGATCTGGGGGAGGTTCTGGACCGCGGGGGTGAACCGCGCCCGGATGTCCGCGTCCTTCACGTAGCTCCACTGCAGGCGGTCCGCCGCCTTGGCCAGCGTGGTCAGTTCGCGCTGCTCGGCGGCGAAGGACTTGACGACCCGGACCCCGTTGATGTTCTCGTCCACGATGGTGGCAACGTCGGCCAATCGGGACTGGATGAGCCACGACACCGGAAACATCCGTCTCCGCATCTGCACACCGAGGAAGTAGACGAACGGCGTCGGGATCATGGCCACCAAGGCCAGCGGCACGTTGATCGACAGCATGTAGGCGAACGCCACGAATGCCACGCTGCACTGGACGAGGATCGACGGCGCGAACGTGAGGTACATCTGCACGGAGCGGATGTCCGAGTTGGCCCGCGAGATCAACTGCCCTGACTGGACCCGGTCGTAGAAGGGGAACGACAGCTTCGACAAGTGGGTGTAGATGATGTTGCGGAGGTCGAACTCGATCTCATACGCGGTCCGCATGAGGAAGTAGCGGGAGATGTACCCGGCCACCCCCGCCAACACGGCGAGGATCAACATGATCGTGATGTAGTGGCTCAGCGGCGCGCGCTTGAAGATCACCGAGTTCTCGATGGCGTCCTGCAGCAGCTTCGGGATCTGCACCTGGAGGAGCAGCGTGACGAAGGAGAGCCCGAGCGAGGTGAGGAAGATCTTCTTGTGCGAGAACAGAAGCGGGAGCGCCCGGCGGAGCCAGGTCTTCTCGCGGTCCGGGTCGATCGCGGCCTTGGGCGGCCGGTAGCGCGCCTCGGTGGCGACCGGCTCGAAGACCGAGCGGTCGCCGAGTACGTCCTCGAACCTAGGCAGTTCCGGAGGCCGCCGCGACAGGATCGTCATCGGCCCTGCCGCTCCCGCAGCGCTCGCAGGGCGTCATGCCACAGCGACAGGTTGTCGAGGGCCTTGGACCCCTTGGTCGACCCGAGGCCCGACGCGATGTCCTCGAGGCGGTCGTTGACGGCCTGGTTCGCCGTCTCGAGCACCGCCACGCCCTCGGGGGTGAGCGCGAGGGCCACCCGCCGCCGGTCGTCCTCGCTGTGGGTCCGCTCCACGAGCCCTCGGGCCACCAGGCCATCGATGACCGAGGTGACGCTCGGGGGCCGGACGGCCAGCCGCTCGGCCAGGGCCGAGGAGACCGCCGAGCCCTCGACCAACACCCCGAGGATCCGGTACTGGGAGAGCGACAAGTCGACGTCGGTCAGCGCGATCTCGACCTGCTTGGCGAGCCAGGCCACGGTGCGCCCGGGGTTGTAGACCCGCGTCGGGGGGTCCAGCTGTTCGATACTCACATTATTAGAATATCTAATAGATAGGTCGTGGGCAACACATGGTCCCGCCGGCGGGGCCCTGCTTGTTGTCCGGGCGCGCCGCCACCGCGATACTGAGTCGCATCTCGCGACCATCAGGGGAGGCGGATATGAGGACCCGAGCAGCGGTATGTCTCGAAGAGGGCGCTCCGTGGAGCACCGAGGAGATCGAGATCGACGAGCCCCACGCCCATGAGGTCCAGGTGCAGACGGCCTACGCCGGCCTGTGCCACTCCGACGAGCACCTCCGGCTCGGCGACATCGTCGCCCCGCCCGAGCTCCTCGGGATGCTGGGGTTGAAGTCGGTGTTCCCGGTGATCGGGGGGCACGAGGGCTCCGGGGTCGTCACCGCGGTCGGCCCCGAGGTGTCCAACGTGGCCGTCGGGGACAAGGTGGCCGTGGCCTTCATCCCGGCCTGCGGGATCTGCTTCTGGTGCGCCTCGGGTCGCCAGCACCTCTGTGATCTCGGGATGTACACCTTGGCCGGTCCGATGATCTCGGATGGGACCTGGCGCCACCACCTGGGCGACCAGGAGCTCGGGAGGATGACCCAGCTCGGCACCTTCGCCGAGACGATGGTGCTCCACGAGGCCTCGGTCGTGAAGCTGGCCGCCGACGCCCCGCTGCGGGCCGCCGCCCTGATCAGCTGCGGGATCTCGACCGGGTTCGGCGCGGTCGTCGATCGGGCCAAGGCCCGTCCGGGCGAGGTCGTCGTGGTCGTCGGGTGCGGCGGGGTGGGCTCGGGTGCCCTGCAGGGGGCCCGACTGGCCGGCGCCCGGGCGATCGTCGCGGTCGACACCGTCGAGTTCAAGGTCGACCAGGCCAAGCGGATCGGGGCCACCCACGGCGCGTCCTCCATGGCCGAGGCTCTGCCGCTCGTGGCCGAGATCACCCAGGGCCGTATGGCCGACGTGGTGGTCCTGACCCCCTCCACCCTCACGGGCGACCTCATCGCACCGGCCTGCGCGCTCGGCTCGAAGGACGGCCGGATCGTCACGGTGGCCGTGGCGCCCATCCAGCAGATGGACGTCCAGTTGAACCTGTTCAACTTCGCGATGTACAACCAGGCGTTGCTCGGGACGGTGTTCGGCTCCGCGAGCCCCCGCGTCCAGGTGCCGAAGCTCCTCGCCCTCTACCAGAGCGGCCAGCTCGAAGTGGACGAGCTCATCACGAAGGAGTACTCGCTCGACGAGGTCCAGCAGGGCTACGACGACCTCCACGCCGGGCGCAACGTCCGCGGCGTGGTGAGGCTGGCCGGGGACTGACCCGGCGTCAGCCCGCTGACCCACCGCGGGCATCCCCGGCCGGTGGGAGGATCGTGCGATGGCGGGGGCGTGGTTCGAGACGGTCGCCGAGGCGCAGCGCCGGGCCGAGCGACGGTTGCCGCCGTCGGTCTACAGCGCCCTGTTGGCCGGGTCCGAGAAGGGCATCAGCTACGCCGACAATCTGGCGGCATTCGGGGAGCTCGGGTTCGCGCCCCACATCGCTGGGCTCCACGACAAACGGGACCTCGGCGTCACGGTCATGGGCCAGCCGGTGGCGTTCCCGGTCGTCATGTCGCCGACTGGGGTCCAGGCCGTCCACCCGGGTGCCGAGGTGGCGGTCGCCCGGGCCGCGGCGGCCCGCGGGACCGCGACCGGGCTGAGCTCGTTCGCCAGCAAGCCCATTGAAGAGGTCGTGGCGGCCAACCCGCAGACCTTCTTCCAGCTCTACTGGGCCGGACCCCGTGAGCGAATCGCCGCACGGGTCGAGCGGGCCCGCCGGGCCGGTGCCGTCGGGCTGATCGTCACCCTCGACTGGTCCTTCGCCAACGGGCGCGACTGGGGCAGTCCGACCATCCCCGAGCGGCTCGATTTGAAGACGATGCTGCGCTTCGCCCCCGAGGTGTTGCGCCGGCCCCGCTGGCTGGCGGCCTTCGTCGGGTCCCGCCATCTCCCCGCGCTCACGGTGCCGAACATGGCGCTCCCCGGCGAACTGGCACCGAGCTTCTTCGGGGCCTACGGCGAGTGGATGCAGACTCCCCCGGCGACCTGGGCCGACATCGCCTGGCTGGTCGAGCAGTGGGGCGGCCCGCTGATGGTCAAGGGGGTGATCCGGGTCGACGACGCAAGAGCGGCGGTCGACGCGGGGGCGACCGCCATCTCGGTGTCGAACCACGGCGGTAACAACCTCGACGGGACCCCCGCGACGATCCGCGCGCTTCCGGCCATCGCCGCCGCGGTCGGCGATCGGGTCGAGGTCCTCCTCGACGGGGGAGTGCGCCGCGGCGGTGACGTGGTGAAGGCCCTGGCGCTCGGCGCGAGGGCGGTGATGATCGGCCGGGCCTATCTTTGGGGGCTGGCGGCGAACGGCCAAGAGGGCGTCGAGAACGTCCTCGACGTGGTGCGCGGCGGGATCGACTCGGCGCTGCTCGCCCTCGGCAAGGCGTCGGTCTCCGAGCTCGGTCCCGACGATGTCGTGGTGCCGCCCGGGTTCACCCGGGTGCTCGGCGGCGTCGGTTGAGCGCTACCGGGCGCGGTCGGCCGCCCGACGACGGGGCGGTCGGAGGCCCGTGACCACGGGGATCAGCGGCCGGAGGGTCCG
>Ga0209415_10000361_pt1 | contig 82410 bp, 82 predicted proteins | sample PeaSoiSIISIP2007_FD_187696 | JGI IMG/M metagenome (GOLD analysis project Ga0209415, IMG submission 187696) | Peat soil microbial communities from Weissenstadt, Germany - SII-SIP-2007 (SPAdes) (version 2) | ecosystem: Environmental > Terrestrial > Soil > Wetlands > Peat | place: Germany... | reverse complement strand
CCCGATGTTGCGAACCGTCAGATCACCCTCCGCGGATTCTGGGAGTCGAAAGCCGGAACATTGAACTGCGCCTCGGGGGCAGACTTCGCACCGACGGTGACCTTGTACCGCTTGAGCTGTTCGAACATGCTGCGCCAGCAGGTGATCCGCTGCCACTGTTCTGGGCAGTCGTTCGCGTTGGATCCCCTGGAGGCGACCATTTATGGGTCCGGACCCTAAGGAGGCGGCGCATGTCTGCCCGAAGCCTGACCTCGTTTGCCGTTGTCAGCTTGTGCCTCGCATTCAATGCGGCGCCGGCTGTCGCTCAGGACGCACAGATTTGTTTTGCCGCGGCGGACCGGGCGAAGGAAGGCACCGCGCTTCGAGATGAGGAGAAGCGCGCGGCGCATGAGGCGTGTCTGCGCGCCTTTGCGGACTCGTCGAACGTGGTGCAGAAATACCATCTGCAGGAAGCCGATTTCGACATCATGGGCACCCGCCCGAAACAGTGAATCGGGATGAGCTGCCAAAGGCCGTTGCCCCCTCAGGGCAAGGCTCTTTGCGTCAGCATCGGGCAGTCGAGGGTTTTCCTGAGAGCCGCGGTCAGATCCGCGGCCGTCTCGGCGGCGATATAGAGCCCGCCGTTCTGCTCGGCCAGGCACTCTGCGTCGAGGATGCTATGCTCGCCCGTCCAAGAGAAATCCTTAACGCGATAGCCGATGATGTGGATGGTCAGCTGCTTGGCCGCGGCATGGAGCTCCTTGCCAAGGTCGCAAGGCGACCCTCCGCAGGTCTCTTCGCCGTCGGTCACAACCACGATGAGGCCAGGCTTGTTGCGGTAGTCGAGCACGTCGGCGGCCTGCTGCACGGCCGATACCAGCGGCGTGCGGCCCGCCGGCGTCAAGGCATTCACCGCGCGCATGATGGGGTCCGCTGCGTTCGCCGTTGGCTCGAGATCGAGGTGAACGTTGCACTGTTGGTAAGGCCCCGGACCAAAGGTGATGAGGCCGACGCGACGAAACTTCGTGGCGCTCGGCAAAACCTCGGCGAGCGCGTGCCGCGCTTCGTCGATTCGCGGGATCGTGGTCCCGATGCCTTGCCCCACATTTCCTGCCATCGAGCCGGACGCGTCGAACACGATCATGGCGTCTTCGTTGCACGGATTGGGTTGCGGCTCCTCCGCGCGGGCGACGGTGCTGGAGGCCGTGAGCGCAAGGACGCCGGCCGCGGTGAGCGTGAAGAGCTGAGTGCGCTTGAGCGGGACCATCGCGGGAATCTCCTTCGGCTCAAGACCATCCTGAGTTGAAGGAATCATGCATTATCGCTCGGACGAGCGCTGTGGCATTGGCCACACGATAGAATTTCATGCGCTCCTCCTGCCCACCGGGTCGCCGGGGGCGCCATACCGTGCGACACGGTCAACGCGATTGCGGCGCGGCGAACAAAGCAAGCCAGCAAGGCTATGCTCCGTGCTCCACGGGATTATTGGACTTTAGTCCGAAACCTTGGCGTCGGGTTGGCCCTCAACGACGCATCGGCTTTGGCGAACCTCAGGGTCGGGGCCCGCTTTCTTGCGGAAAATGCACGGCGAGCCAGATTGTCGGCGGCTCGCTTTGCGTCACCGTGACGCGATGGCGGCAATGGGCGGGCAGCAAGATCCAATCGCCTTCAGTAAGCTCGCGGTCCTGATCCTCGCCCTCGATCCGGAGGCGCGCGGCGCCGGCAACCAAGAGCACCCACTCGTCACTCTCCTGATCGTACCACTGGCCTTCTTTTGTAGTCTGGCCCGTCGACACGATCCGCTCGATGCGCATGGGCACCCGCTCGACCAGAATTTCCACGACCTCCTCGGGCAGCGGCCGCGAAGGCAGGTTCCGCTTAAGGCTTCCGGCCTTGACCATGCTTGGCCCCCACAATCACCAATGCAACATTTCCAGGATATGTCCTTCAGAGAGGCGGAGCCAAGCGCGTGGTCGGCCGCTCGGTGGAGAAGGCGGGCAGGTTGTTGAGAACGGCCGGCGCCGGTAGTCTGAGGGTCTTAAGTCATGGCTTGGAGGAAGGACAGGAATGGTCACGCGCGGCTTCACGGGACGGCAGCGACCGCCGGACATCGCCAAACGACTTCCGCCGGGACAGTCTTTGACCGAGGATTTCCCCGTGCTCTCCGCCGGCCCCACGCCGCATATTCGCGCCGAGGACTGGTCTTTCACCCTAAAAGTCGGACCGAAGCCCGTGGCGCGGTGGAACTCGGCGGAGTTCAACGCCCTGCCCCAGACCAAGCAGACGCGCGACATCCATTGCGTGACCAAATGGTCGAAGCTCGACACGCCATGGCAGGGTGTGCTGATCGACGATGTCCTAGCCGCGGCCGGTCTCGAGCAGCCGCCCACCCCCTTCACCCTCGCCCATTCCTACGACAGCTATTCCACCAACGTGCCCACTACCGATCTTGTCGGGGGCAAGGCCATGGTGGCGCTCCGCTACGAGAGCGCGCCGCTCCCGCCCGATCATGGCGGGCCGGCCCGGCTGTTGGTCCCGCATCTCTATTTCTGGAAGTCGGCGAAATGGGTGAATAGCTTGCAGTTTACCGAGCGCGATGAAGCTGGCTTCTGGGAGCTGCGCGGCTATCACATCTATGGCGACCCCTGGCGCGAGCAGCGCTTTACCGGTGACTGAAGCTGAAGCCGCCAATTTGGCCGGTGAGCGCGGCTTGCGCTGGCAGCAAGCGCCCATCACCGCCATCGTTCCTCAAACATCGCGCGTAAAGAGCTTCTTTCTCGCGCCGACGCATCCCTTCTCCTTCCGCACCGGACAGCATGTGGACGTGCGGCTCACCGCTCCTGACGGCTATCGGGCGGAGCGCAGCTATTCCATCGCCTCGACGCCAGAGACGCGGGACAGGATCGAGCTTGTCATTGAACGGCTCGACGACGGCGAGGTCTCGCCCTTTTTCCACGAAGTGGCTGAGGTCGGCGACGACATCGAGCTGCGTGGACCGATCGGCGGCCATTTCGTATGGGACACCGCCGATGGAGGACCGCTTGTGCTGTTGGGCGGCGGCTCCGGCGTGGTGCCGCTCATGTCCATGATCCGTCACCGCGCGGCGCAAGGCTCAACCATTCCGACGCTGCTGCTCTACTCCGCGCGGAGCTGGGACGAAATCATCTTTCGCGACGAGCTGCCGGCCTTGCATGACCGGCAGGACGGCTTCGAGCTGGTGTTCGCGCTCACCCGCGAGGCCGCCCGGCGGGAGCGCGATTATGGACGCCGTGTTGACGCCGAGTTGCTCGCCGAGCTTCTGGCGCGGCTGCCGCAAGCGCCGAAGCAAGTCCTTATCTGCGGCTCAAATCCCTTCGTGGAGGCCGCGGCCGAAGGAGCGATCGCGGCAGGAATCGGCGCCAACATCATCCGCACCGAGCGCTATGGGGGCTAAGCCGCGCGATACTCGGCCCGGCCCTCGCGGTCGAGCGTGGCGAACTCGTTATCCGACAGCTCGATGTTGACGGCGGCGACATTCTCTTCCAGATGCGCGACTTTCGACGTTCCCGGAATGGGAAGCATGACGGGACTGCGCTTGAGCACCCAGGCAAGCGCAATCTGGCTCGGCGTGGCGCCATGCGCCTTGGCGATCGCATCGAGGATCGACCCGTTCTTGGCGAGATTGCCCGCAGCCAACGGATACCAAGGGATGAAGCCGATGCCGTGCTTCTCGCAAAAGTTCAGCACGTCCTCGCTGCCGCGATCGACGAGATTGTAGCGGTTCTGCACGGTCGCCACGGTGAACACCTTCGAGGCGGCTTCGATGTCGGCGACGGAGACCTCGCTCAAGCCAGCGTGCCGGATGATCCCATCATCTTGCAGCGACTTGATCGCGGCGAATTGCTCGTCACGCGACACTTTCGGGTCGATGCGGTGCAATTGCCACAATCCGATCTGCTCGAGCCCAAGCCGCTCGCGGCTCTTGATCGCCTCTTTGCGCAAATAGTCTGGGCGCCCATCCATCTCCCAAACGCCAGGACCAGGGCGCCTGAAGCCCGCTTTGGTCGCGATGAGCATGCCGTCATAGGGATAGAGCGCTTCGCGGATGAGCTGCTCGGAGAGGTCAGGTCCGTAGGAGTCCGCCGTGTCGACGAAATCGATTCCGACCTTGGGAAGGTGTTTGAGAGTCCGGATAGCCTCCGGCTTGTCGGTGGGCGGGCCCCAGATGCCCCGGCCGGTGACGCGCATCGCCCCGAAACCTAGCCGGTGAATTTGGATATCACCGCCGATCTTGAATGAGCCCGACTTGCGGGCATCCAGTTTCGTTTTTGTACTCGCCATGATCACTCCATCCTCTGTCCAAGAATGTGAACTCCCGCGGTCCTCTTCCGGTTCAGCCTGCCTCTAGGCAGAGTGTCGCGGGTGCTATCTTGCTTGTTAACGGCGCGCGGATCATTGACAAAAGACCCATGCCAGCCCCGGTTCGGCGTGAGCCGGAGATAGGACACGGGCGATGGCGCGGTGATGGCCGTGATCGCCGGCAGATGATGCAGCACGCGGCGCAGAACTGCGCGGCGGCTTGGCTCAAGCCGAGCGGTCCGTCCTTGTCATCGGTCGCCGGCGCGCCTTTGGCATCATGCAGACTGAAAATGGATGTGCACGCCGCTGCCGACGCCGTCCGCCACGGGCATGGGCGAGAAGATGGCGCGATGGCCGAGGCGAAAGGCGGCCGCGCGTGCCATCTCCCGCGTGATGACGGCCTGATCCGCGTCTGCGAGCGCAGGCGCGGGCGCCACCGTGACCTCATATTGGCGCGGGCCGTATTCCGGCAGGAAGGTGTCCGGCATCAGGCCCGCGGCGCGCAGCGCGGCGATCAGGCTCTCGCCGAAGCCGCCCTGACGGCGCCAAGCGCCAAGGCTATAGGCGTGTCCGGGCCGGTCCTCGACGCCGGTATAGACGAACTCCTGCTCGAAGGCGGTGATGAGGTGCAAGCCGCTCGCCTGTTTCAGCGCCTCGACGGCGCGGCGCAAGAACTCGCGCGGGCAGCACTCCCAGGGCGAGCCGTCGGTGTTGCGGATGTCGCCGAGGAAGAAATGCTCAGGCGAAGAGCCATCGCCGAAATCGACCCGCACCTCGGCGTCCTTGTCTCCGGCACCACCATCAGATCGTCGCCGGTGCCAAAGGGCGTATTGAGGATCGGGCCAAAGGCCGTCTGCATCAAATTGGAATGGGTCCAGCCGATCCCCTTTTTGTGCCTTGCCTCGATCTCGCTCGCCGGGAATCCCTTGCCGCGCACATGGCCCGCGATGTCGCAGGTCCCGACGAAAATCAGCTCCTCGCGGATCATGATGCTTCCTTACCCCCTTTAGCCAAGCGGAAGCAGCTTACGCGAGCGCCAGAAATAGGCCAAATTGTGCCATTCGTTGCGCGCTTGCGCGGTAGGGCTCGGACTAAGCGACGGGCCCGAGACGAAGCCTTGAAATCCTATGCAATGAGCCTGGCCGTCGATCCCGAATTCTTCGCCCTGCTCGTCGGCAGCTATCGCCGCATCGTCGGGGCGCCGCCGGTGTTTCTCGAATCCGGCCAGCCCCAATCGGCCGAATGGCTCTACCGAGACGCAGCCTATTGCGTCATGGCCCACAATACCGACCCCGATCCGCGCTTCATCTACGCGAACAAGGCGGCGCAAGCCTGCTTCGAATATGATTGGGCCGAATTCACCTCGCTCCCCTCGCGCCTGTCCGCCGAGCCCGCCGACCGCGCGCAACGCCAAAACTTGCTAGATGCCGTCGCCCGCAACGGCTTCGCCACCGGCTATCGCGGGCTTCGCATCGCCAAATCCGGACGGCGATTCTGGATCGAGGATGGCATCGTCTGGCAGCTCGTCGATCGCGACGGCGCCCTTCGCGGCCAGGCCGCGAGCTTCGGCGGGTGGCGCAGCGCCTGACACACTTCGCCTGACCGGCTTCGCATGAGCAAGCTCATCAGCTTGCGCAAGCGACCATCGCCGACGCCACCGCCCTTCCTGCACCAAAAGCACCAACTCCATAGCGAACGGCTATTGGAAGAACGGCGCGCCACCAACCACCTATCAGATGTTCGATCGGACCAACGGCCAGCCGGTTGAAACATCGATCAACAGGCCGACACCAGATAGGAGAACCCCAATGAAGAAGCTCTTCCTCGCCGTCGCTTTGGTTGTCGCCTTCGCCGCCGCGCCGACCATGGCCGAGCAGTTCGCCAACCCCTTCAGCCAGCACTAAGCTTCGAACGCCGTGCTTCGGTGATCTGATGACCACCAACCTCTTCCTGCTTCCCTATTGGGCACCCCGCGTTCCAGCGGGTGCCCCTATCTTTTCCGGTCCCCGACGATAATTCCGTGTCGGCCGAGCGTTGCTCCCAAGGCACGCGCGCTCGTCGCCGCGACGCCTTCCGGGTCCAGGCTTTGCTGCACTTCCCCTCAGCGCGAGGGGGATGGTGCGCCGAAAAGCGCAACTCCTAACGGTTCGCGTCCGTCGCCAGACGCGCGGGCGCCTCTCGGCGCGCCATGAGCGGCGTTTGTTCGGGTGCGAAAGGCCCGTCATTCTAGATTCGTCCCGCCACACGACGCCTCGCGAAGCGCCAAGCGGACGAGGTGCGAGCAGGATAGACGGGATTTTAGGGGCGGGGATAACTCCCTCCCCTTGCGGAAGAGTCAGGGAGCGGAGCTCAAAACCGACTCACACTCCAACTCGACACTCACTTTTTAGCGGCCGCTTTCCGGCGCTCCACTTCGGCTTGCGAGACTTCGCCCGACTGAACCAACGCCGCCACGCATGCGTGGGTGAGGTTATCGCCGTGCTTGTGCATGCAGTTTCGGAGACCTTTGCTTTCGATCCCCCACTCGCCGCAGAACTTTTTATAATCCTGCACACAATGCTGCTGCACGTGTTTGCTTGGCGCGCCTTCCGCCCCGCAGACGAAGCAAAGCATCGAAGCAAAGCCGATAAGCAGACTAGCGCGATAGCACGTCATCGACGGATCCTCCCCTGCAACCCCGGTCAAGCCATCTGACAAGCTCAGGGAAGCTTAGAGCGTTTCTGCCGCGAGAGCCATGCTTTCAAAAATGAAGGCCCGTGCTTAGTGGCGGCCTTTTTCCTGACTCATCACATAGGCTTTCGAGACATCACCCGCCTGAATCAATGCCCGCACGCATCCCTTGGACAGGGTGCGGCCGTTCTGTGGAAGCAGAGAGTGAGAAGCGAACTTCCGAGCCCATATTCGGAGCAGTAATTGTGATAATCTCATTGACATTGCTTTTGCACGGCTGCGGTTACGTTTAAGGCCCCTGCCGGGGCCCCCCTCACATCCCCATGGCTTTAGCAGCGTTGAGCAGCGCTTCGGCCTGACGAATCGAGGCTATGTCGATCAGGCGGCCGTCCTGCGACGCGGCGCCCTTGCCGTCCCGCGCCGCCTTACGCGGCTCTCGCCAGCAGGCTCCGCCGCATCTGCGCCCGGATCGGCTCGGCCGCGTTCCCGACCAGCTCGGCCGACAGCGCCCGCAGCTCTTCGCTCTGGCGGGCGAGCGTCCCCATGCGCTCGTGCCAATAATGCATCTGCAAGCGCATGATCTCGATGGGGGTCTTGGCGCCGGCCAGGCCCTTGGCGAGATCGAGGCTGGAATGGACATTCGCTTGCGCGATGTCGAGGAGCTTGCGGTTCACCGCGATGGCGCTTTGTCTCGCGGCTTTCAGCGATCCCTCGATGCTCTCTGCCGCGCCCGCAAGTTCAAGTTCTGAGGCTGCCGAGACGGCTTGCGCCGCCGGAGCGGCTTGTTCGAGGACAGGTTTCCGCGCCAGCGCCCGTGCAGGCACGCTTACTTGTGCGAGGACAGGCTTCCGCGACGGCGTCCGCGCAGGCACGCTTGCTTGCTCAAAGACGGGCTTCCGCGACGGCGTCCACGCAGGCACGGCCGCTGGCTCGACAAGCTCCCGCGACGGCGCCGAGGCCCGCACGCTCACCGTTGGCTTGGCTTCGGAGACGGCGGTCTTCTTCCGCTGCTTCTTGTCGCCGTTTGCCTTTGGCTGCTTGTCGTCGTCTGCCTTGCGCGGCTTTTCGCGGGGCGATTTGGCGCGGTTCTTCATGGGATCATCCCCCTTTGGGGCCGGCACCGTCAGCGACAGGATCTGCCCTGCACTCTGACCATGCCCGCAGTTCGGGCGCATCGACGCGCCGACTCAACCGAACTATGGGTGCCTCGCGGCCATTTTGGGGCAGGCGCGCCGTACCGCTTACATTCCCATGGCTTCGGGCGGGTGGTGCAGCGCAGTTGCAGACATAGCAAAGGGCCGCTAACGAAGAGCGGCCCTTTGCTTCGATCGCTGTTACGCCTTGCTACTCCTTGTAGCTCTTCGATCCGATGGTGGGATTGGGCTTGGAGGTTTCAGCCGCAGAGGAGCCGGGCGGTGCGGAGCTTTGCTCCTTCGCCCCGCGCGACTTGTCCAAGCTGCCTGACGATGGGGCCATGGCGTCCATGTCGGGCTTGGTTGCACTCGCTGTGCCGGACGCCGGCGGCGCCGAGCTCTGCTCTTTCGCGCCGGCGGACGTGTCCGCGCTACCGGACTGCGGCTGGTGCGCCGACTTGGATGCTTCGGGCGACACGCCGGGTTGGGTCGGCGGTGCAGAATTATCGGCAGCCAAAACTGGCGTAAAGCCAAGTAACACGGCCACTGCCGTGCAGGTGAGAAGACGTTTCATCTTGCTCTCCTTCACGTTTCCGTTCGGTTTGGCAACAAAGGTTTGCGTAGAACCGGAGATAAATCCCCACCCCGCTGCAATAGAAACGTCACCCGCGCAAATTCGTTCCTTCACTTCGTTCTCTGAATTTCGGCAGGCCGGCGGTCCTCACATCCCCATGGCTTTGGCCTTGTTGAGCAGGGCCTCCGCCTGGCGGATGGAGGCGATGTCGATCAGCCTGCCGTCGAGCGACACGGCGCCCTTGCCTTCCTTCGCCGCCTGCTTCATCGCCTCGACGATGCGCTTCGCCTTGGTGACCTCGGCTTCCGAGGGCGTGAACACCTTGTTGGCGAGCTCGACCTGGCTCGGATGAATCGCCCATTTGCCCTCGAAGCCGAGCACGGCCGCGCGCTTGGCCGCCGCGAGATAGCCGTCGGGATCGGAGAAATCGCCGAACGGACCGTCGATCGGGCGAAGCCCATAGGCGCGGCAGGCCACCATCATGCGCGACAGCGCATAATGCCAGGGATCGCCCCAATAATAAGCCCGCGGGGCGTCCCCATCCTTGTCGGCGAGGATACCGTAATCCGGATGCGGGGCGCCGATGCCCATGGTACGCGCCCGCGTCGAGGCGGCATAGTCGGCGACGCCGAACGACATGGCCTCGACCCGCTTGCTCGCCTGGGCGATCGCCTCGACATTGGCCATGCCGAGCGCGGTCTCGATCAAGAGCTCGAATCCGATGTGCTTCTCGCGCTTCTTGCCGTTCTCGATCTGGGTGACCAGCATGTCGAGGGCATAAACGTCCTGCGGTACGCCGACCTTGGGGATGAGGATCATGTCGAGCCGCGGGCAGGCTTCGACCACATCCACCACGTCGCGATACATGTAATGGGTGTCGAGCCCGTTGATGCGCACCATCATTGTCTTGGTGCCCCAATCCATGTCGTTCAGCGCCTGCACGATGTTCTTGCGCGCCTGCTCCTTGTCGTCGGGGGCCACGGCGTCCTCGAGGTCGAGGAAGATGATGTCGGCCCCGCCTTTCGCCGCCTTCTCGAACAGCGACGGGTTGGACCCCGGCACAGCAAGCTCAGAGCGGTGCAAACGCGGGGTCGCCTGTTGGATCAGGGTGAAGCTCATGCGTCGATTTCCTTTCGCTTTCCGAAGTTAGCCCGTGGCCCCAAGGCCGGCGGCAATGCAGTTGATGGACAAGAGCAGCGCGGATTTGTACCGCTCCCGCTCAGCCTCGGCGGAAGCGCCGCGGAACCGGCGCAAAAGCTCCACCTGCTCGCGATTGACCTCATTGATTGTGGTCAAACGATCCTTGAGCACGTCCCGATAGCGCGGGAAGCGCTGGCCGACCTCCGCGTCGCCGCTCACCTGCCGCACCATTTCCGTGGTGAGCCGGTATTCGGCCTCGATCATGGCGAAGATGGTCTCGCGCGACGCCGCATCGACGACAAGCCCGGAATAGTCGGCCGCGATGTCGAGATCGACGAGCAGCAGCGTCTTCTCCACCTCGTCCATGATCAGGCGGAACAGCCGCGAATCCTCGAACATGCGGGCAAACATTACTTCGCCCGCCTCGCCGCGGACCTCGATGAAGCTCTTGAGCGCGCTGCCGACGCCGTACCAGCCGGTGATGATGTGCCGGTTCTGCGCCCAGGCGAACACCCAGGGAATGGCGCGGAGATCGCTCAAGCTCTTCGCCCCGAAGCGGCGGGCGGGGCGCGATCCGATATTGAGCAGCGAGATCTCCTCAAGCGGGCTCGCCGCCTGGAAATAGCCGACGAGGTCGGGATGGCCGACGAGCTGCGTATAGGCCGCACGCGAGGCGCCGGACAGCGCCTCCATGGCGTCGTCGATCTCGGCCCGGGGCTTCAGCGCCTCCTCGCGCTCCGATTTCAGCGCATGCTCGAACACGCTCGCCGCCAGCAGCTCCATCTGATAGGCGGCGGTGCCTCTATTGGCGTATTTGGAGGAGACCACCTCGCCCTGCTCGGTAACGCGGAAGCGTCCCCGGATCGAGCCCGCGGGCTGCGCCGCAATCGCGCGGCCCGTCGGCGCGCCGCCCCGGCTCACCGAGCCGCCACGTCCGTGGAAGAATGCGATTCTGACGCCCATTTCGTCGCTGAGCTTGGTCAGCCTCGACTGCGCCTTCGCGAGCTCCCAGTTCGAGGCGACGAAGCCGCCATCCTTGTTGGAATCGGAATAGCCGATCATGACTTCTTGGACGTTCCCCTGCCAGCTCGTGCTGCGTCTCACCAGCGGCACGCTCAACAGCTCGCGCATGATCCGAGGGGCCGCACGCAAATCCTCGATGGTCTCGAACAGGGGCACCACGGGCAGCGGACAGATCTCGGTGCCCGTGGCATCGAGGAACACACCAGCTTCCTTCGCGAGCAGATAGACGCCGAGCACGTCGGCGACCGACCGCGTCATGCTCAGGATGAAGCTGCCGAACGCTTCCCGGTCGAGACTGCCGCGCATCTCGGGAACGAGCCTGAGCATGGCGAGCGTCTCCTCGACCTCCGCCGGGAAACCGGTGAGGACGCGCTCGGCCGTCCGCGGCCGCGCGAGCTCCGCCAGCAGCCACGCTTTCCATGCGTCCGAATTCGGGTCCGGCGGCTCGCCGCCCCCTTGTCCCATGGTCACACGCCACAAGGCTTGCAGTGCCTCATTGGTGCGGGTGGTGTTCTCGCGGAGATCGAGCCGCACGGTCGAGAAGCGGAAGATCTGGACCGCGAAGCGCACCGGGCGCACGAGGTCGGCGGCGAGCGAGGCCAAATTCGCATCCTCGAGCGCGGTCTCAAGCACGCGCAGGTCGACGATCAGCTCGTCGGCATTGGCGTAGGCGCGCTGCCCCTGCGGAGCTTCCGTGCCCTCGGTCTTGAGCATCGTCGCGTCGATCTTGCGCAAGACGCTAGTGAGATATTGGCGGTACGCTTCCCCGGGATTGCGCGTGGCGATCGCGACCGCGTCACCGCTCGCCTCGAGCTCGCGGAGAAGCTCGGCGCGGAAGCTCTCGGGCACCGGCGCCGCCCGCTCGGTGATCGACAACATGCGGCCGAGCTCGGTCACCCGGACCTTGTAGTGGCGAAGGCTTGCGAGCGCGTTCTGCCGCAACGTCGCCCGCGTGACATCCGTGGTGACGAAGGGATTGCCGTCGCGGTCGCCGCCGATCCAGGAGCCGAACTGGAAGAAGGGCGGCACGTCGAAGCGCCGGCCCGGGTAATAAGCTTTAAGCGCAGCATCGAGACCGCGGAGCAACTTGGGCGCCATCTCGAACAAGGTCTCGTCGAAGAAGTGCAGGCCCCGCAACACCTCCTGCTCGACCGATGGCTTTTCCAGATGCAGCTCGCCCGTCATCCAGACGAGCTCGATCTGGTCGCGCAAATCGTCGATCAACGCGGCTCGCTCGCGATCCGTCCAGCGCGGGATTTCGAGCTCGAGCAGCAAGAGGTAGATCTTGCGATATTTCTCGAGCACCGTGACGCGTTTCGACTCGGTCGGATGGGCCGTGAGCACCGGTCTGATGCGCAAATTCACGATGAGCTTCTGGATTTCGTCGGGCCCGATGCCGTCGCCGGACGCCTCGGCGAGCACATTGCTGAAGGTGCCGCGCAACTGCTCGCGGCCTCTGTCGCGCTCGATCCGCCGCCGCCGCTGCATCGCCGCGTTCTGCTCGGCGATGGAGAGCAGCTGGAACCAGATGCCTTGCGCCTGCAGGGCGCGCGCCATGAGCTCCGGCGTGAAGTCGGAGATGTTTGCTCCGCCCTTGAGCACGGGCTCGATTTCGGGCTGATGCCGGCGCGCCACGTCGAGCAGCAGGCGGAACAGCAGATCGGCCGTCTCCATCACCGGCGACGCGGCGCTCGCCGGCACGGCGGAGGAAGGATCGCCCGGGGCTTTCAGCTGGTTGACATCGTCCTTCATGGAAGGCTTGGAGCACTCCTGGCAGCGACGATCAGCTCCAGATCGAGATCGTCATGGCGCCATGCCTCGATGCCGCCAAGGCAAGCCGAAGCGAGGCACCTCTTTATGCGAGACCAACCGCCTCCAGGCTCACACGAAGACCCGAGGCCCCGACGCTCCCGAAAGCACCCGCGCCACCGTGGCGCCGAATTCGCTCGGATTCGGTGCCACAGTGAGGCCGCAAGACCGCATGATCTCCGCCTTCTCCGCGGCGCTGTCGCCCGCCGCCGAGATGATGGCTCCGGCATGCCCCATGCGCCGTCCCTTGGGTGCGGTGAGGCCAGCCACGAAGCCGACCACCGGCTTCGACATGTTCTCCTTGATCCATTCCGAGGCTTCGGCCTCCTGCGGGCCGCCGATCTCGCCGATCAGGAGCACCGCGTCGGTCTCCGGGTCATCTTCGAACAACTGCAAATGGTCGAGGAAGGATGAGCCGTTGATCGGGTCGCCGCCGATGCCGACGCTCGTGGTGATGCCAATGCCGACGGCCTTCATCTGCGAGGCCGCCTCATAGCCGAGCGTGCCGGAGCGCGAGATGATGCCTACATTGCCCTTGAGGTAGATGTGGCCTGGCATGATGCCGAGCATGGCCTTGCCCGGGCTGATGATGCCCGCGCAATTGGGCCCGACCAGCATCGGACGCTTCTCCTTCGGATAGCGGCGGAGATAGCGCTTCACCCGCATCATGTCCTGGGCCGGGATGCCGTCGGTGATCGAGCAGATCAGCCTGATGCCGGCGTCGGCAGCCTCCATGATCGCGTCGGTACAGAAAGCCGGGGCCACGAAGGTGATGCTGGTGGTCGCACCCGTCGCCGCTACGGCCTCCTTCACGGTGTTGAAGACGGGCAGGCCCTGATGCTTGCTGCCGCCCTTGCCGGGGGTTACGCCGCCGACGATGTTGGAGCCATATTCCACCATCTCCTTCGTATGAAAGGAGCCTTTGTCGCCGGTCATGCCCTGGACGATGATCGGGGTCGTTTCGTCGATAAGGATGCTCATTGGTCTTCTCCCGGCGGTTCTGTCAGGCCGTCGCTCTTACAGGTTCCTGCGTCTCTCTAAAGGCCGCCACGGCCTTCTGCGCGGCTTCCGCCAGGGTCTCCGCAGTGATCAGCTTCAGCCCGCTCTCGGCCAGAATCTTGCGGCCTTCTTCGACATTGGTGCCGGCGAGGCGCACCACCAGCGGCACCTTGACGTCGACGGTCTGGCAGGCCTGCACCACGCCCTTGGCGACCCAATCGCATCGATTGATGCCGGCGAAGATGTTGACGAGCACCGCCCGCACCTTGGTGTCGGACAAAACGAGCTTAAGCGCCGTGGCGATGCGCTCCGGCGAAGCGCCGCCGCCGACATCGAGGAAGTTCGCGGGGCTGCCGCCTGCGTGCTTGATCATGTCCATGGTAGCCATGGCGAGGCCGGCGCCGTTGACGATGCAGCCGATCTCGCCGTCGAGACCGATATAGTTGAGATTGTGCTCGGCGGCTTGCGCCTCGCGCGGATCCTGCTGCGAGGGATCATGCATGTCGGCGACGCTGTGCCGGCGGAACAGCGCGTTGTCGTCGAACGACATCTTGGCGTCGAGCGCAAGCACGCGGTCGTCCTTGGTCACGACCAGCGGATTGATCTCGAGCATGATGGCGTCGCGGTCGCGAAACGCCCGATAGGCGTTCATGATCGTCGTCACCGCGCGCTGCACCTGCTTGATGTTGAGGCCAAGTTGAAAGGCAAGCTCGCGCGCCTGGAAGGCCTGAAGGCCCACCGCGGGCTCGACGATCACTTGCAGGATGGCCTCGGGCTCGGTCCTGGCGATCTCCTCGATCTCCATGCCGCCGCGCTTCGAGGCGATCACGCGAATGCGCTCGGTCTTACGGTCGAGCACATAGCCGAGATAGATCTCGCGCTCGAAGGGCTCGGCGACCTCGATATAGACGCGCTGCACGGGCTTGCCTTCCGGCCCCGTCTGGATCGTCACCAGGCGCTTGCCGAGCATGTTCGCCGCGGCCTCGCGGACCTCGTGATAGGTTTTGCACAGCTTGATGCCGCCGGCCTTGCCGCGGGCGCCCGCATGGATCTGCGCCTTGACCGCCCAATTCCATCCGCCGAGTTCGGTGGCGGTGTAAACCGCCTGGTCGGGGCTGAAGGCGACGGCGCCCTTCGGCACCGGCACGCCGAATTGAGCGAGCAATTCCTTCGCTTGGTACTCGTGGACGTCCACTTCTTCCTCCCTTTTTTGATTTCTTGGCCGGTCTTGATAAGCGAGCCTCAGCTCAGCTTGCCCTTTACCAGCTCATAGGCTTTCTCGGTCACTCCTTCCGCGCCGGATAAGAGCGTCTCCAACTCCTTCAGCTTAGCGTCCGCGAAGGCTTTGTCAGTGATCATTTTCGCGTTCGTGTAAACATTTAGCGCCGCGCTTCGCAGTGCAGCATAAGCGGCGAGCACGCCGACGCCCGCGTCGCTGATCACGTTGAGATTGCCTTTGGCCGACGTGGCCGCAGCAAGGTCGATGACCTCGCGGGCGGCATGGCAGCAGCGCAAGGGAACCTCGGTCGCGAGCTTGAGCGCCGCTTGGATGGCGCCGCTGCGGGCGGCCTTCTCGGCGTCGGTCTCCTTCGCCATGCCATAGGCGCCCATGACCGCATCGAAGGCCTTGACGTCGTCCTCGATCATGCCGGTAAGCCGATGGCGAAGCTCCTCCGCCTTGGCGAGCAGCGATCGCATCTCATCCTCGACCTCGGCGTATTTCTTCTTGCCGATGGTGAGATTGCACACCATGGCGACGAGAGCCGCGCCCATGGCGCCGATGATCGCGGCGGCGCTGCCGCCTCCCGGCGTCGCACGCTGGCTCGCCAATGCATCGAGGAATTTATCGATGGCGCTCTGCTTGATCATCGCCGTCACGCCATCTCCTTGGCCAGAGCGTAGATCTCCTCGGCATCGAGCACCCCTTCGGAGCTCTCGAACAGCTTCCCGATGCAGGCGCGATGCAGCTTCAGCTTGAGCCCGCCGATGCCGAGCGCACCAAAGGCGAGCTTGCCGTGCCGCTCCTTGCCTTTGTCGGTGCCCTCGATGCCTTCGATGCCGAGTGGCGGCTGGGCGTTGCAGTCGGCGAGCGTCTCGATGTTTGGGTTGTCTTGCCAGTCGGACGCCTTCAAGAGTTGCACGCCGATAGCGCCCGCAGCAAACACGATGCTGGCATCCTTGACGTCCGCCGCACGGGCAGCGTCGTCGGCCCCCACGACCCCTTTCACCTTCACCCCGAAACGCATCTCGATGGCGCGGGCGGCGCTCTCTGCCCGTTGCTGCGAGCGCGAGGTGAGGGTCACATCGACACCCTCCTCGGCAAGAAACGCCGCCGCCCGCATGCCGACCGGCCCCGTGCCGGCAAGCACGACAGCCTTCTTGCCCTTGAGCTTCTTTGCCTTGGCGAGCAGCGCCACGCCGGCCGCAGCCGTAGTGTTGGAGCCATTGGGATCGAGCATGATGGAGATGCGGAAGGGGCCGAAGAAGCGCCTCTTCACCGCTTCAAACAGGGCCTCGCCCTTCCCTATGTCGCTGCCGCCGACGAAGATCGCGGTGTTCTGCTTGTCCTTACCGCCGCGGGTGAAGATGGTGCCGTCGACAAGGGCGCCGACATTGTCGGGCGTGACATTGGCACAGCCCATAACGTGATCGGCGCCGCCGTCATAGCCCACCACGGTGTCGAACACGCTGGCGTAAGCATCGGTGTCGAACAGGAAAAGCAGTTTCTTCATTGCGGGCCTCCAAGCCTCTACTCCTTGACGACGTTCTGCGGCTTGTCCGCGACGAACGCCTCGATATTGTCGATGAGCTGATCGGCCAGGATCTGCATGGCCTCCTGGCTCGCCCAGGCGACATGCGGCGTCAAAATGAAGTTCGGAAGTCTGAGATCGAGGAGCACATTGCCGTCTTTCGGCGGCTCCTGGGTCAGCACGTCGAAGCCCGCGCCTCCGATGGTGCCGTCCTTGAGCGCGTTGGCCAGCGCCTCCTCGTCGACAAGCCCGCCGCGGGCGGTGTTGATCAGGATGGCGGAGGGCTTCATCATCTTGAACTCCTTCGCCCCGATCATGTTCTTGGTCTCGGGCGTGAGCGGAGTATGCAAGGTGATGACGTCGCTCTCTTTGTAGATTGTCGGGAGATCGACGAGGCCCGGCTGGGGGAAGACGTCGTAAGGAAGGATGCGCATGCCCAAAGCCTCGGCGCGCTTCGCTACCGCCTTGCCGATCGCGCCAAAGCCGATGACGCCGAGCGTGGCTCCGGCAACGTCATGGATTGGATGGTCGAAGAAGCAGAACTGGCTGGCCTTGTTCCACTTGCCGTTCCGCACGTCCTCGACATAAGCGAGCAGCTTACGGCGGAGGGCAAAGATCAGAGCCAGCACATGCTCCGGCACGGTGTTGAAGGCGTAATTGCGGATATTGACGACGGTGATGCCGTTCTCCTTGCAATAGGCCTTGTCGACGACGTCCGTTCCCGTCGCCGCCACCGCGATCAGCTTGAGCTTGGGCAGCTGCTTCAGCGTGTCCGCCCGCATCGGCACCTTGTTGATGATGGCGACGGTCGCGTGTTTGAGGCGATCGACGATCTCCTCAGGCGTCCACGTCGATTCGTACTCCTTGTAGCTGTGCGGAAAGTTGGGCCGGCGCACCTTGGCGTCGACCGATTCTCGATCAAGGAACACGATGTCGTGCTGCACCGGACAAACCCCTACGACTCAACGCCACGCTTCGCAAAATCGCCTTTAGCTTCCCGAGGGCATAACGCCTCGCCGCTCCGCCGGCGCACTCGAAGGCGGAAGGCGGCCAGCACCGGCGAAGCTTGTCGGCGAAATGGCCCCTGTCCACTGCCGAACCCCTCGCGAGCGCGGGGGAGCCTATTCGGCAGCGACCTGCTTTACCTTCGCCTGCATGCCGCCGCCGAAATGCGCCTGCGCCGCGCCGACGCCGCTGCCAAGCTCGACCTCGATGCCGACATCGCGCATGGCCATTTCCGCGCCGGCGATCCCGCCAAGCAGCATCAGCTCGTTCAAATCGCCGAGATGCCCGATGCGGAACAGCTTGCCAGCGACCTGCGACAGGCCCGCGCCGAGCGCCAGATTGTAACGCTTATAGGCAATGTCGATCACATCGGCGCCGTTGAATCCCGGCGGCACCATGATGGCGGTCACCGTGTCGGAATGCCATTTCGGCTCCTTGGCGCAGAGCTTGAGCCCCCACGCCTCCACCGCGGCGCGGGCGCCCCCGGCCAGATGATGGTGGCGGGCAAACACATTCTCGAGGCCCTCCTCATCGAGGATGTCGAGCGCCTCGCGCAGGCCGTAAAGCATCGGCAGCGTCGGCGTATAGGGGAAGTAGCCGGTGGGGTTTGCCTTCATGTGGTCGGTGAAGTCGAAATAGCAGCGCTTCAGATTGCCGTCCTTCATCGCCGCGAGCGCCTTCTTGCTCGCGCAGACGATGCCGAGGCCGGCGGGCAGCATCAGACCCTTCTGCGAGCCGGTGATGGCGAGGTCCACGCCCCACTCGTCCATGCGGAAATCGAGGCTCGCGATCGAGCTGACGCCGTCGACATAGAGCATGGCCGGATGCTTGGCCGCGTCCATGGAGCGGCGCACGGCGGCGACATCACTGGTGACGCCGGTCGCGGTCTCGTTATGGACCACCATGACGCCCTTGATCGCGTGGTTCTTGTCGGCGCGGAGCGCCTCCTCGATATGCTCGGGCGAGGCGCCGGTGCCCCACTCCTCCTCCTGCACGATGACCTCGAGCCCGTGACGTTTGGCGAGGTCGATCCACAGATGGCTGAACTGGCCGAAGCGCGCCGCAAGCATCTTGTCGCCAGGCGCGCGGGTGTTGGTGAGCGCCGCCTCCCAGGCGCCGGTCCCGCTCGATGGGTAGATGAAGACCTGCCCCTCTTTGGTCTTGAAGACCTTCTTCAACCGCTCGAACAGCGGCAAAGTGAGCTTGGGGAAATCCGAGGACCGGTGGTCCTCCATGGCGACGTGCATGGCGCGCAGGACGCGGTCCGGCACGTTGGTCGGCCCCGGCACGAACAGAAAATTGCGTCCCGGCTTTCTGGTTCCCGACATTAGTTCCTCCACTAAAGTATTATTGACTTCCCCTGAGACCTCGGCGCTCAGGCCGCCGGCGGAAAATGGTGGTAACGCCCGCTTGCGCCCCTGGCAACCCCTTGCTTCGCTAGAACAGACCCGTAATGCGCCCGTCGGGGGCAAGTTCGATGTTGTTGGCGGCGGGAACCTTTGGCAGGCCCGGCATGGTCATGATGTCGCCGCAGACGACGACGACGAACTCGGCACCGGCCGAAAGCCGCACCTCGCGGACCGGAATGGTAAAGCCGGAGGGGGCGCCTTTGGCGTCGGGATTGGTCGTGAAGCTGTATTGCGTCTTGGCCACGCAGATCGGGAACTTGCCGAAGCCTTCCTTCTCGAGCTCGGCGAACCGGTCGCGCACGGCCTTGTCGGCGCTGATGTCGGCGGCGCCATAGATCTCTCTCGCGATCATGCGCGTCTTCTCCCAGAGCGACATGTCGTCTGGATAAAGCGGGTGGAAATCGCTCGGCTTGGTCGCAATCGTACGCACCACCGCGCGGGCGAGATCGGCCGCTCCGGCCGCGCCTTGCGCCCAATGATCGGCCAGCACGCATTCGACGCTGAGCGCGGCGCAGAGACGCCTGAGTAGCGCGACCTCGCCTTCCGTGTCGGTGCTGAAGCGATTGATGGAGACGATGACCGGCACGTCATAGCGCCACAAATTTCCGACATGGCGCTCGAGATTGGCGAAGCCCTTCTCCAGCGCCGCCAAATTCTCCTTCTTGAGATCGTCCTTGGCGACGCCGCCATGCATCTTCAACGCGCGGATGGTCGCCACGAGGACGACGCAGTCGGGCCTGAGGCCGGCTTTGCGGCATTTGATATCGAAGAATTTCTCGGCCCCAAGGTCCGCGCCGAAGCCTGCCTCGGTAACCACATAATCGGCGAGCTTGAGCGCCGCCTTGGTGGCGATCACCGAGTTGCATCCATGCGCGATATTGGCGAAGGGACCGCCGTGGATGAAGGCCGGGTTGTTTTCGAGCGTCTGCACGAGGTTTGGAGCGAGCGCATCCTTGAGCAGCGCCGCCATGGACCCGGAGGCGGAAAGATCGCTCGCCGTGACGGGTTTCCTGTCGCGCGTCTGGCCGATCTGGATCTGCCCGAGCCGCCGCTGCAAATCGGCAAGATCGGACGCAAGGCAGAAAATGGCCATCACTTCGCTCGCCACGGTGATGTCGAAGCCGGCTTCTCGCGGGAAGCCATTGGCCGCGCCACCTAACGAAGTGACGATCTCACGCAGCGCCCGGTCGTTCATGTCGACCGCCCGGCGCCAGGTGACGCGGCGGGTGTCGATATCGAGCTTGTTGCCCCAATAGACATGGTTGTCGATCATCGCCGCGAGCAGATTGTTGGCGGCGCCGATGGCGTGGAAATCCCCGGTGAAATGGAGGTTGATGTCCTCCATCGGCACGACTTGCGCGTAGCCGCCGCCGGCAGCGCCGCCCTTCACGCCGAAGCAGGGCCCAAGGCTCGGCTCGCGCACGCAGACAACCGCCTTCTCGCCGATATCGTTCAGCGCATCGCCGAGACCGACGGTGGTGGTGGTCTTGCCCTCCCCGGCGGGCGTCGGCGTGATCGCCGTGACGAGGATCAGCTTGCCGTCCGGCCGGTCGGCCAGCGAAGCGATAAAGTCGAGGGAAATCTTCGCCTTGTAATGCCCGTAAGGCAGCACGTAGTCCGGCGGAATATCGAGCTTGTCGACCGCCACCTCGACGATCGGCCGCATCTTTGCCGCTTGGCTGATTTCGATGTCGGATTTTGGCTTGAGATGCTGCTCGTCTGGGCGCCTGCTGGGTTTCTCGGCGCTCTCACGCGGCTGGACTGACATAATCGAACTTTCCCTGGGATTTGCGGTGGGCGTTGCCACCGGAATAGGCAGCGTAATTCATTCGCTTGCCTTCTTGCAATCGTCTGTGCAGGTTCGGCGGCGAGAGGGAGACCAAAATGACGCCAGCCGAACTTCTCAAGGCCATGTTCAAGGCAGCGGTCGACGCCGCCCAGCCCGCGCTTTGTTTGCCACCGCATTTGCCGGCAAGCCCCAAAGGCCGGACCATCGTGGTTGGCGCGGGCAAAGCCAGCGGCGCCATGGCAAAGGCCGTCGAGGACCATTGGCAAGGGCCGCTTGAAGGGTTGGTCGTCACCCGCTACGGCCACAGGCTGCCGACAAGCCGGATCGAGGTGGTCGAAGCCTCCCATCCCGTGCCCGACGCCGCCGGCCGCGACGCTGCGATGCGCATCCTCAAAATGGTGCAGGGGCTTTCGCCCGACGATCTCGTCCTCTGCCTCATCTCCGGCGGGGGCTCAGCGCTGCTTGCCCTCCCTGCGGAAGGCGTGAGCCTTGCCGACAAGCAGGCGGTGAACAAGGCGCTCTTGAAGAGCGGCGCCACCATCGGCGAAATAAACGCGGTGCGGAAGCATTTGTCGGCCATCAAGGGCGGCCGGCTCGCGCTTGCCGCTGCGCCGGCGCGCGTCGTGAGCCTCTTGATCTCCGACGTGCCGGGCGACGATCCCTCGGTGATCGCCTCGGGGCCCACGGTCCCCGATGCCTCTACCTATGCGGACGCCCTTGCCATTCTCGAAAAGCATGCGATTGCCGCCCCAGCCTCCGTGCTGGCGCGGTTGAAGAGCGAGGCCGAGGAGACGCCGAAGCCCGGCGACCCACGGCTGGCCAAGGTTGAGACCATCATGATCGCGACGCCGCAGGCCTCGCTCGAGGCCGCCGCTTCCGTTGCGCGCAAGGCAGGAGTGACGCCGGTCATTCTCGGCAACGCCATCGAGGGCGAGTCGCGCGACGTGGCGCTCGTCCATGCCGGCATCGCCCGCCAATGTGCGGGATACTCGCAACCCGCCGCGCCCCCTTGCGTACTCATTTCCGGCGGCGAGACCACGATCACGCTCAAGGGCAAGGGCAAGGGCGGCCGCAACACCGAGTTCCTGCTCGCCTTGGCAATCGCGCTTGACGGCGACCCGCGCATCTACGCCGTCGCCGGCGATACTGACGGCGTCGACGGCTCTGAGGACAATGCCGGCGCGCTGATCTATCCCGACACGCTCGCCCGCGCGGAGGCCGCAGGGCTGAACGCCAAGGCGATGCTCGCCGACAACGATCCTTGGACCTTCTTCAATGGCATCGGCGATCTTCTCGTCACCGGCCCGACGCTCACTAACGTCAACGACTTCCGCGCCGTGCTGATCGAGGCGAAATAGCGCTAGAGCCCCTACCTCTCCCACGCTTTGATCGTAATGTTGCGCCTTGCACGCATCGGTGCCTAGGGGGCTTGCCCCACATGTTCGCGTCAAAGCCAAAGCCCGTCACCCTCGACTACCGGGTGCGGCTCACGGACATCTTGAACAACCTCTCGGGAGTGGCCGTCGCCCGCCGCTTCCCGCGGACCGCCGCGGACGAAGGCCGGACAATTGAGTGTCTGGAACCTGACGGCGACGGCTATCGTCTGCGCCAACAATATTGCCTCGATGCGCTGTTTCTCGGCCTTCCCGATGAAAGGGACAATGACCGCGACAAGCCCCGCCGGCACCCGATATCTCGCCGATTGGATTCCTGTCATCTGAAGCGGCTAGCTTCGGCCGTCACATTGACGGAAGCTTCACATGACACCCATCCATGCACGATCGGCACGCTTCTGGCTTGGGGCAACGACGCTTGGCCCGGTCCTTGCCTTTTCTCTCGCCTTGGCGGCAACAGCGCCGGCGCTAGCCCAGAATTCATACTCGGCCCCGGACTTCGCGGCGAAGTCCTGCCCGCCGGAGGCCCTGTCGCTCGACACGCCTCGGCCTCTCGATCTCCAGTCCATCGCCGAGCGAATGAATGTCGGCGAATACAAGCGCAAGCTCACCGACTACAAATGCTCCGGCGATTACGACAAGGATGTCGACCGGGTGCTCGAATGGGCGATCGATTTTGTGGAAAAGCATGCCGGCGAGGTGAAGCAGCCGGCGCTGGTGCTCGATATCGACGAGACGTCTCTGTCAAATTGGCCCGCCATCCTGACCGACGACTTTTCCGTCCTCCTGGATTGGCCCCTGCGATATGGCCATTCCGGGCGCCTGCGGCTGGCGTGCCTGGCAGCAGCGTGCCAAGGACAAGCCCATCGTGCCGACCCTCAAGCTCTTCACCGCCGCCAAGGCGAAGGGCGTCGCGGTGTTCTTCATCACCGGCCGTTGTGAAATCGGACCGGCACGCGACGCGACGGAAGCCAATCTGAGAGCCGCGGGCTTTGACGGCTGGATGAAGTTGTACATGGTCCAGCCGGTTGCCAACCTATGCCCCCATCTCGACAGCGCCGCCGACTTCAAGGCGCCAACGCGCGCCATGATCGAGGCGCAGGGCTACACGATCATCGCCAATGTCGGGGATCAGTGGAGCGACTTGAACGGCGGCCATTCCCGGCAGAACTTCAAGGTGCCGAACCCCTTCTATTTCATCAAGTAACGGCACGGACTGAGATCCGTCCCGAGCTCGACCCTGAAAAATTGAGCCCCTGCATAGCGTGGGGCAAGGCCGACTGTCCCTCAAGATCGCGGCTGGCAGCGACCAATTTCGCAGTTGCGAATTGGGACCGGCGCGCTACTCTTCCAGCGAATCTGCCAAGTCCCCGCGGGCTCAACTCGGCTGGAAGCCCTCTATACGGGGCGTGGCGCCGCCGAGACTGCGGCAAAGGCTTGGGAGCTGGCACCGAGGTGCCACGGAAGAGTCGAATTTCCGTCGACTATGGGCCAGGGCAGCTCGATCGACCGGACGCCCAGGGTCGACTGGATGCGGGGCCCGAGCCCGCGGCCGGCTCGGCGGGTGTGGCGGACACCTGAATGAGGGGAGCAAGAACGATGCTGAGACGTACCGGCCTTGGCCTCCTCGTTGGAGCGTTGCTGTCTGCTCCTTCGGTCGCCACCGCCGGGCCAGCCCTCGTCTTCGAGCCCATCAACGGGACGGTGTTCTACTCCGAGGATCCGGACGCGCCTTGGTTCCCCGCCTCGCTCACCAAGCTGATGACGGCCTATGTCACCTTCCACGCGCTGAAAGACGGCAAAATCAAGCCGGATACCCAGCTCGTTTGCTCGAAGACTGCTGCGGCGCAGGCTCCAAGTAAGCTGGGCTTGGCGGTCGGAGGGCAAATTACCGTCGACATCGGACTCAAGGTCCTCATCGTCAAATCGGCCAATGACGTCGCCGTCATGCTGGCCGAGGCGGTGGCTGGCAGCACCGACGCATTCGTGGAGCAGATGAACGAGACGGCGCAGCGCCTCAACATGACGCACACGCACTTCGTCAATGTCAACGGCCTCCCCGAAGAGGGTCAGGTCACGACAGCCCGCGACCTCGGCAAGCTGACGCGGGCGATCATCGTCGAGTTTCCCGAATATGCCGACCTCTTCGCGATGCCGCAGGTCCAAGTGGGCAAGCAGCTGATCCGGTCGCATAACGGTCTTTTGCGGGACTTTCCAGGGGCCGACGGCATGAAAACCGGATTCATTTGCGATTCCGGCTTCAACATCGTGGCGAGCGCCACCCGCGACGGCAGAAGGCTTGTCGCTGTCGTGCTCGGCGAGGTTTCGATCGCGTCCAGGCGCGACCGTGCCGCCAATCTCCTGGAAAACGGTTTCAAGCGCTATTTCTGGAAGTCCGTGTTCGGCACGACCATCGACGGGCTCGCCATGCAGGCGTCCTTGAGCGATGAGCCCGCGCATTTGCACGATAACATCTGCGGCGCCGGACGCGCCAAACGCGTGCGCAGTCAAACCGCGGTCCGCGCCAGGTCGAAGGCCAAGCTCAAGGGTCTCGATGCCGCGGCGACTACGGCCCCCGCGGTGAACAACGCCGGCGCCGAGTGATCTCGGCCAAGCTGTCTCAAACAAGCCCGGGGGAATATCTTGCCCGCCAGCACGCGATACCTGCCGCTCTCAAGGCGCTTACGGCGCTGCTCATGCTCGGCAGCATCGTCTCTGCCCATGCCGCCGAAGCACCCGACAACGTCGAGGCCGAGATCGCCGATGCGGTGCAGTCCTGCAAGGACTTGGAGGGTACCCCCAATGCCGACGCCGTGCTCAACGTCGAGGATGTGAATGGGGATGGCGGGGAGGACTGGATCGCCGACTATGCGAAGCTCAAATGCGAAGGCGGCATCAACCAGATGTGCAACGTCGACGGCTGCACGCTGCAAATCTTCCTCTGGGACGGGGCCACCGCCTGGACGCTCGCTTTCGAGGAGACGGTGAAGAGCTATCAATTCGGCAAGAGCGGGGGCAAGCGCGTGCTGCATGCCGTCATGCCGGGAGCCGCATGCGACAAGCCGAGCGACCAGACCTGCAACGTCACCTTTCGCCTCGACCAGCGCGCCGTCGTGCCCGTGAGATAGGGCTCAGAAGGACGAGCCGGGCGTGGCCAGGAAGGCCTGCTCCTCCTCCGTCGACGGCCGCGCGAGCATAGCGTTCCGGTGTGGAAATTAGCGTTCCGGTGTGGAAAGCGCCCGAAGCGATCAAAGATCGCCTGATGCCTCAGCGCGAAATCGAGCCCGAGCGGATTGCCGAGCATAGTAAACAGCGCCACCGCGCGGGCCTGGTCGTCTTTGTCCTCGGCGTGCTGGAACGGCATGTAGAGAAACATGCGCTGCTCGGGCCTGAGCTTCGCGTCGAGTCCTTCCGCAATCGCCCGCTTGGCAAGCGCCAGCGCGGGCGCGTCGGTCACGAAACAGCGCGCGTCCCTCCGGAACATATTGCGGGGAAACTGATCGAGCACGAGGATCGCCGCGAGCATGCCCTCTGGACGGTCGAGCCAGGCGGCCGGAACGCCGGACTTGAGCTTGTTATTAGGGTCGCGCCGAAGCGCGAGGCGACCGTCCCATCAAGCGCCTGCGGAACCAGTCCTTGGGCTCGAGCTCCTCGAACCAAAATGGAGAATGTCGTCGATCGTGGCGGAGCCCATCAACTTCGCTCCTTTGCAGCGGCTATGCGCTCGCCGGCGCCGCGATCGCGGCCCTTATCAAAGCGAGCGCCTCGGGCGAATCCCAGTCCGCCGGACCGACAAGGCGGCCGATCTCCCGGCCCTCCCGGTCGATGAGCAGCGTTGCCGGCATGCCCACCGTCTTCAGCGCGGCGAACAGCTTGCCGCTCGGATCGGTATAGAGCTGCAAATGCGTGGCGCCGGTCTCGGCGAGAAAAGTCTTTGGCTTGTCGCCCTGCCCGCGATCGATATTCACCGCAACCACATCGAAATCCCTGCCGCCGAGCTCTGCTTGCAGCCTGTCGAGGGTCGGCATCTCCTCCCGGCATGGCACGCACCAGGTGGCCCAGATGTTGACCAGCACCACCTTACCGTGCCAGTCGCCCAAGGATTTCGGGTCGCCCTTGACGTCGGCAAAGGCAATCTCCGGCAGGCCCAACGGCTTGGCCCGGGCGACGAAAGCCGCCATCGCGCCCTTGTTCAGCCCCGCAAGCGGCCCTTGCCCGGCGACCCCTCCGCCGGCGGCCGAAGATGGCTCCGTCGCCACTCCCTCGCCTTGGGTGTTGGGCGAAAGGGCAAAGCGCCCATTGTCAGAGGGGGCAAAACTCACATATACCGTGCCAAACCCGGCAATCGCCGCGAGCAGCGCAGCGATGACAATGGTGGCTGGCGACGCGTCGCGGTCACGTTTTTCGCTTCTGTTCACGTCTTCCTCGCTCACCTCGCCTTAGGTAAGGCCCGATACTCGTGACCAACACCATGTGGGGCGCCCGTTTCGCATTGAGCCCCGCCGCGATCATGGAGGAGATAAACGCCTCCATCGACTTCGACAAGCGCCTCTGGCGCCACGATATTCTTGCGTCCAAGGCCCATGCCGCCATGCTGGCCGCGAGCGGCATCATCGCGCCTGACGAAGCGGAAGAGATCGCACGCGGCCTTGACACGATCGCGGCCGAGATCGAGGGAGGCAAATTCGTCTTCAGCCGCGCCCTCGAGGACATCCATCTGAACGTCGAGAGCCGTCTCGCCGAGCTGATCGGGCCAGTCGCGGGCAAGCTGCACACGGCGCGGTCGCGCAATGACCAGGTGGCGACCGACTTCCGCCTTTACGTCAGGGACGAGATTGCGGCGATCGACACTCTCTTGGCCGAGCTTCAGCTCGCGCTCGCCGACAAGGCGCTCGCCCATGCCGGCACGGTCATGCCCGGCTTCACCCATTTACAGACCGCGCAGCCCGTCACCTTCGGCCATCATTGCCTCGCTTATGTCGAGATGCTGGCCCGTGACCGGGGGCGGTTCGAGGATGCGGCGAAGCGCCTCAACGAGTGCCCCTTGGGCGCCGCCGCCCTCGCCGGCACGAGCTTCCCCATCGACCGTGACATGACGGCGACGGCGCTTCAGTTTGCACGGCCTGCGGCCAATTCGCTCGACGCCGTGTCCGACCGCGACTTCGCCTTGGAGACCTTGGCTGCCGCCTCCATTGCAGCCACGCATCTGTCGCGGCTGGCAGAGGAGATCGTGCTGTGGACCTCGCCGCAATTCGGCTTTGCCCGCCTCTCCGACCGCTACACCACCGGCTCCTCGATCATGCCGCAGAAGCGGAACCCCGATGCCGCCGAGCTCATTCGCGCCAAGACTGGCCGCATCGCCGGGGCCTTTGTCACGCTGCTCATGGTGATGAAGGGCTTGCCGCTCGCTTATGCCAAGGACATGCAGGAGGACAAGGAGCCCACTTTCGATGCGCTTGCCGCGCTCAAGCTCGGGCTTGCCGCCATGACGGGCATGGTGGGCGATCTCGTACCGGACCCTCGCGCCATGAAGAAGGCCGCCGGCCGCGGGCACGCCACGGCCACCGACCTCGCCGATTGGCTGACGCGCGAGGCGGGCCTCCCCTTCCGGGAGGCGCACCACATCACTGGCCGCATCGTGGCGCTCGCCGATGCCAAGGCCTGCGATCTGGCGAAGCTCACCCTTGAAGACCTCCAATCGGTCGATTCGCGGATCATCGACGGTGTTTTCGGGGTGCTCGACGTGGGCAGCTCAGTCAAAAGCCGGACCAGTTATGGTGGTACGGCCCCTGCAAATGTGCGGCGCGCAGCCAGACGGTGGATAAAGCGATTGAAGAAAGACGGCCTGACGCTATAAGCTTAGCTAAAAGGGCCATCCAAGGCTCTGGGAACAGGGGCACGACCATGGGAAGCGCTTTGCGCGTCCTTCTCACCATTGCGCTGATCCTGACCGTGGGGCTCACCGGCTGCGGACGCCGCGGCTCGCTCGAGCGGCCGAAGCCGAGCTACCCCGAGACCAAGGCCGATCCATCCACTAAGATGACGCAAGCGCCCGACCGCCACCTTTGGATTGACCGCCTGATCCAATAAGGCTTCATAAGCCTCCCATGCACCATTTCGCTTACCGGCGAGGCGCGCCCCCTGCGGGCGTCGCGGACGCGAGCGTCCTCCACGCCGAAGACATCAATTTGATTGACCTCGCGGATGCCGTCGGCACGCCCTTCTATTGCTATTCGACGGCGACCTTGGAGCGCCACTATCGGGTGTTCGCCGAGGCCTTCCACGGCGCCGACGCCAAAATCTGCTACTCGGTCAAAGCCAATTCCAGCCTCGCCGTGCTCGCCACGCTCGCCCGCCTCGGCGCCGGCATGGACGTGGTGTCGGAGGGCGAGCTCCGCCGCGCGCTCGCCGTTCGCGTGCCTCCCAACAGCATCGCGTTCTCGGGCGTGGGCAAGACCAAGGACGAGATGGCCTACGCGCTTGCGCAAGGCATCTTCGCCTTCAACGTGGAGTCCGAGCCCGAGCTTCGCCTTTTGAGCAAGACGGCGAAGGCCCTGGGCAAGCCCGCGCATATCGCGCTCCGCGTCAATCCCGATATCGATGCCAAGACCCATCACAAGATCGCGACCGGTAAGGCCGAGAACAAGTTCGGCATCCCCTTCGCAGAGGCACTCCCGCTTTATCGCCTGGCGCGCGAGCTGCCCGGCATCGACCCCCGCGGCGTGCACATGCATATCGGCAGCCAGATCACCGACCTTGACCCCTTCCGCAACGCCTTCGCGCTGCTGAAGGAGCTTGTCGGCGCGCTCAGGGCCGACGGCTTCGCCGTCCACTTCGTCAATCTTGGGGGCGGCCTCGGCGTTCCCTATCGAACCGACGAGCCAGCGCCTCCCCTCCCCGCCAAATATGGCGCGCTCGTCAACCAAGCGGTGGGCGATCTCGGCTGCAAGCTCCTGTTCGAGCCCGGACGCATGATCGCCGCCAATGCCGGCATCCTCGTGTCCCGCGTGATCTGTGTGAAGCGCGGGGCACTGAAGACCTTCACCATCGTCGACGCGGCGATGAACGATCTCATCCGCCCCACGCTCTACGAGGCCTATCACGAGATCTGGCCGGTGGTGGAACCTGCGCCAGGCACGCCCACCATCGTCACCGACGTGGTCGGTCCGGTCTGCGAGACGGGCGACTATCTCGCGCTCGCGCGGCCGCTGCCGGAGCTTCGCGCCGGCGATCTCATTGCCGTGATGACGGCCGGCGCCTATGGCGCGGTGCTCGCTTCGCAATATAATAGCCGGCTGCTGGTGCCCGAGGTCCTGGTCTCCGGCCATCGCTTTGTGGTGACGCGGCCTAGGCCCGACTATGACGACATGCTGGCGGCGGAGCGGCTACCCGATTGGCTTTAAGCGCGAGGCGCGCAGTTAGGGTCTCCATTTCGCCCGCTTCGCTCCCCAAATTACCTGCGCGCCCCACGCTTTGTGCTAGCCTTAGGCGATGATGCGATCCGTATTTGCAAGGAAGGGACCGGCTCCCGAAGCTCCGGAAGACAAGACGCGCGCCAGGCGCTTCGAATGGCGCGTGCGCTTGAGCGGGCTTGCGCTCCTTGGCGAGCGCATCTGGGAGGCCCTGCTCTGGCCCTTCCTGGTGGTTTCGGTGTTTCTTATCGTGTCGCTATTCGAGCTATGGGGCCTCCTGCCGCCGCTCGCCCACCGCGCCCTGCTCGGGGTCTTTGCGCTCGCGCTGCTCGCCTCCTTCCTGCCGGTCATTCGGCTGGCCCCGCCGACGCGCCAGGAGGCACTCCGGCGCCTAGAGCGAAACGCCAACATCAAGCACCGGCCGGCCTCGTCCTACGAGGACCGGCTCGGCACCCCTCCCCGCGGCGAGACGGCCTTGCTGTGGGCCGCTCACCGCGAGCGGCTCGGCCGCCTGGTGGCGAAGCTCAAGCCGAGCTGGCCAACCCCCCGGACCGACCGCAGGGACCCCTACGCCATCCGCGCCGCGCTCCTGCTGGTCCTGATCGTGACAGCGCTTGCGGCCGGCCCTAATCGTTGGGACCGCCTCACCGCGGCCTTCGCGCCTGCCCCCCGCGCCGCCACGGCGCTGCTTCGCCTCGATGCCTGGGTGACGCCGCCGGTCTATACTGGGATCGCGCCAATCGTGCTCGCCGATGGCAGCGAGCCCGTGGGAGCTGGATCGGAAAGCTTCCGCGCGCTGTCCGTCCCCGAACGGAGCGAGCTGATCGTCAGGGCCTATTCTCCGCAACGCGAAACCGTGAGCCTCGTCGCCAGCGCCGAAGATGGGTCGGAGCCGAAACCCGTGACGCCCAAGACCACAGGCAGCAGCCAGGGCCTTGTCGAGTTCAATCTGCCGCTGACCTCTCCCGGCGCTGCCGAAGTCAAAGTCGGCGGCAACACCGTGGCCAAATGGCGCTTCGATCTGATCGAAGATGCGAGCCCCCGGATCAGCCTCATGGGCAATCCGACCGCGACTCCCCGCGGCGCCTTGCGCCTCACCTTCCGTGCCGATGACGACCACGGCGTGGCCAGCGCCGAAGCGAAGTTCGCACTTGCCGAGGCTGACGAGGCCGCCCCCGCCCCCCGGCCCCCGGACCCCGGCCAGGCCGCCGGCAAGGTGCAATCCGATCCGCTGCTCGAGCCCCCGGTCATGCCGCTGCAACTGCCGCGCGCCAATGCCAAGCAAGTCGATGGCCACGCCACGCAGGATCTGACCGCCCACCCTTGGGCGGGCCTCAAGGTGCGCATGACGCTGGTCGCGCACGATCAGGCGGGACAGACGGGCACGAGCGAGCCTTACGAATTCATCCTGCCCGAGCGCAAATTCACGAAGCCGCTAGCCAAGGCGGTGATCGAGCAGCGGAAGAAGCTCGTGCGCGAGCAGGACGCGGCTGACCCCGTGGCGCGGGCGCTCGATGCGCTGACGCTGGGCGGCGAGCGGGTGATCGATGACAGCTCGATCTATCTTGCCTTGCGCAATGCCTATTGGCAGCTCGAAACCGACCGGTCGCGCGAAAGCGTTGCGAGCGTCGTCGCCCAGTTGTGGGACGTGGCGCTGCGCATCGAGGACGGCGACCTGCCGGAAGCCGAGCGCGAGGTCAAATCGGCGCAAGACCAGCTGACCCAGGCGCTGAAGGAGAACGCGTCGCCCGAGGAGATTCAGCGGCTCGTCGATGAGCTGCGCAGCGCCTTGTCGCGCTATTTGCAGGCCCTCGCCGAGCAGGCGCAGCAGAAAGGCAATCTCCCTCAGCAGGAGAGCCAGAACGGCGATCAGCTCATCTCCCAGCAAGACCTCAACAAGCTTCTGAACAATATCCAGAACCTGGCCAAGTCCGGGTCGAAGGATCTCGCCGAGCAGATGTTGAGCGAGCTCAAGGACATTCTCGATCGGCTGCAGACCGGCACCTTCGCCGACAACGCCAAGCAGCAGCGCGCCGAGAAGATGATGCGCGACCTGAACGACCTCGTCTCGAAGCAGCAAAAGCTTTTGGACGATACCTTTAAGACCAAGCGCGAGCAGGGCGGCAAGGAGGGCGACCAGTTCAATGTGAGCCCGCCCGGCCAGCCGATGGATTTCGGCCAAGGGATGTACATGGAGCCTTTCGGCACCCCCGGGCAAGAGGGGCAAGACGGACAAGACGGTCAGAGCGCTGAAGGCGACCAGAGCGCGCAAGGACCCTCGAGCGGGCGCGGCCAGCCGCGCCGCCAGAAGAGCCATGGCCAACGCCCAGGCCAGTTCGACGAGCTCGGCAGGCAACAGGGTGAGCTGCGCGACAAGCTGCAAAGCCTAATCGACCGGCTCCGCATCGACGGCGCCAACCCGCCTGACCAGTTCAACGACGCCGGCGACGCCATGGGCGACGCGAAGGACGCGATCGACCGGGAGAAGCTCGACCGCGCCACCGAGCAGCAGAGCCGCGCGCTCGATCAATTGCGCCAAGGCGCCCAATCGATGGCCGAGCAGATGACGCAGAATGGCGACGCCCAGCCCGGCAAGGGTCAGAGCAACAGCAACGGGCGCGACCCGCTCGGCCGCCCGGATCGGACCAACCAGCCCGACCTCGGTCTCAGCGTGAAGGTTCCGGACGAGATCGACATTCAGCGGGCGCGCGAGGTCCTGGACGAGCTCCGCCGCCGCCTCGGCGATCCGTCACGGCCGACGATCGAGCTCGACTATCTTGAGCGCCTGATCCAGCCCTATTAGGGCGAGTATAGCTAGGCCAAATCCCGCAACCGCAGCTCGGCGATGAAAGGAAGCTCGCGGTAGCGGTTGCGCAAATCCATGCCATAGCCGACGACGAAGACGGGCGGGCAGGAGAAGCCGCTGAACTCCGGCGCGATCGGCGCCGCGCGCGGGACTTGCTTGTCGACGAGCACGCAGGTCAGCACGCGCGCAGCACCCCGTGCCAACAGCAGCGCCTTGGCGAAGGCGAGCGTCCGCCCGGAATCGAGAATGTCGTCGACGATTACGACATCGCGGGCCGCAACATCGCTTTCCACGTCGCGTAGCACCCTGACCTCGCCCCGCGATGCGGGAGCGCCGTCATAGCTGGCGAGCGAGATGAAATCGATCTCGGGCGCAAGCCCCTCGCGATGCAGTGCCCTGACGAGATCGGCGGCGAAGATGAAGCCTCCTTTGAGCACGGCGACGATGATGAGCTCGTCGAGCTTTGCCGCGGCGATGTCGCGGGCGAGCTGGTCGACGCGCTCCGCGATCGCTTCGGCGCTGAACAGCGGCTTTATGGCGCCGTCCAGAGCGCTGGTCATCTGCGTCAGCCAGCCTTGGCGAAGCGAACCTTGAGGCTGCGGACGGTCTTCGGCGGGGAGGATATCTGCGCCGTGAAGGGCGCGCGCGCGCCGGCGACAAGCGGTGCCACCTTGGTCGTAAACGCCGAGATCTCCTTGCCGCTATCATCTTGCAGGGCGATGACCACGTCCGGCACGGTGACAGTGCCGGAGGTGAGGTTGACGATATTGCCTTGGACGCTCAGGACCGGGGCCCCGGCAGCATCCACCCACGCATAGTGGACGTCCTGAATGGCAAGCGCGTGCAGTGCAACCGGCTTGCCCAACATGGCATAGAGACGAGCAGCACCCGGCAGCGCGGATACGACGCTCCTCGGGGCGAGCGCCAGCATGGCGGCGAGAATGATGAGCAGGAGCGCAAGGAGACCCCAGCCGATGGCGACGGGGGGACGGACCTTCGGCTTCCGGCGCTCCCCCCCAATGGGGATGTTCGTTGCCTCGCTTGCGGGTTTGGTCAGCACTCCGGCATTGAAACTGCCGAAGTCCTCGCCGAAGGCTTGGCCACCGGCGGAGGGTTGGGCCTTTGGCCACGAGCTGCCGGCCGTTGCCGCGCCGTCCCCGTTACCCCGGACATCGGCTTGGAAGTCGTCTTCCTCGCCGAATGAGGCATCGGTCCCCGCGGCGGGCAGCGCGCTGCTCGGAACCTTCCCATTTGGCTCTTGCGGCGAGGCAGCGCCCAAGCGTCCCATGGCTGAGCCAACCGCCATCGGCCCGGACGGCGGCGCTTGCGGAGCAGGACGCGGCTCCATCGGAGGAACGGGACGGGGCCCCATCGGAGCAGGGCGAGGCGCCATCGGAGTAGGGTGCGGCTCCGCAGCCGCGGCCCGGGGCGGCGCGGCGACCGGAGGCTTCGCAGCCTCGACCGCCGCCGTCGCCTGCCAAACGTGGCCGCATTTGCTGCAGCGAACCTTACGCCCGCCGGGCGGGATCACCGCTGCGATCTCGTAGCGGGCGCTGCAAGCAGGGCAGATAATGAGTGTCGACATGGCTACAACCACCGTCGCCGGGTTTGTCTACATTTCGCGAAGAGGCCCACGGCTTTGCCCAAATCCATTGATACCGGACAGCGAGTTCAGCATAAAGACGCAAGTTGGGACGAATGTTAAGAGGATCGAGGTCGACGCGTGATCCGCTTTGAAAATGTCGGGCTGCGCTACGGCACCGGCCCCGAGATCCTGCGCGACGTCACCTTCCATGTGCTTCCGGGGTCGTTTCACTTCCTCACCGGACCATCCGGCGCTGGCAAGACGACCCTTCTGCGCCTCCTGTTCATGTCGCTCCGGCCCACCAGGGGCTTGATCTTCGTTTTCGGCGAGAACGTCTCCGAGATCACCGCCGCCGGCAGGGCCGAGCTCAGGCGACGCATCGGTATCGTCTTCCAGGACTTCCGGCTGCTCGACCATCTCACCACCTGGGAGAATGTGGCCCTTCCCTTACGGGTTATGGGCAAGACGGAGGCCGACTATCGCGAAGACGTCACCGATCTGCTGCGCTGGGTCGGATTGGGCGACCGGATTGACGCCTATCCGGAGGTGCTGTCGGGCGGCGAGAAGCAACGGGCGGCCATCGCCCGCGCCGTGATCGGCCGACCCGAGCTCTTGCTCGCCGACGAGCCCACGGGCAACGTCGATCCGGTCATCGCCGACCGCTTGTTGCGGCTCTTCGTGGAGCTCAACCGCCTCGGCACCTCGGTCATCATTGCCACCCATGATTACGCTCTGATGGATCAGCTCGACGCGCCCCGTCTCGTGCTCTACGAAGGTCAATTGGAGCTCCGTTGAACCTCGTGCGCTTCATCGACAACATCCGCACCTACCCTTGGCGCGAGCTCCTCACCGGCCTGTTGCCTGCCCGTTTTCAAGCCAAGACGGCGCAAATCGTTCCCTCGGCCTCCATCGCCGGCAATGCCTTGACCGTCGTCATCGCCATCATGTCCTTCCTCGCCTGCCTCACGGCCGGGGCCGTTTACCTGGTCAATCAATCCGCGCAAGCCTGGGTCAACGACATCGCGAGCGAGATCACCATCGAGCTCGATCCGGTCAACACCGCCGATATCGAGAAGAAGATGACCCTGGTTTCTTTGTTTCTCGCCAAGCAGGCCGGAATCACCAGGGTGAAGCCCCTGACCGCCAATGATTCCGCCAAGTTGCTCGAGCCCTGGCTCGGCCATAGCGATGCGCTCTCGGCCTTGCCCATCCCCCGCCTCATCGCCGTCGAGATCGACCGCTCCAACCCGCCCGACATCAAGACCATCAGCGAGGCGCTCTCGCAGAATTTCGAGGGCGTGACCCTCGACGATCACCGCCGCTGGCAGGCCGAGATCCGCACCTTGACGCGGTCTGCCGCGCTTGGCGGCCTCGCCGTGCTCGGGCTGGTTGCAGCCGCGACCATTGCCGTCATCGTCTCCGCCACCCGCAGCGCCATGGCGTCGAATCGCGAAATCATCGAGGTGCTGCATTATGTTGGCGCCAATGAGCGCTTCATCAGCCGCGAATTCGAGCGTCATTTCCTTGGGCTTGGCGTCCGCGCCGGGCTTGTCGGCGCCGTCACCGCGGCCATCGTGTTCCTGCTCTTACCGGTGGTGATGCATCTGCTTGGCGGCGGCGGCGTCACGGCTACCGAGATGAGCCGGCTGGTGGGGGCCGGCGAACTCGATTTTTCGGGCTATCTTCTCTGCGCGATGGTCGTCTTCGTCGTGGCCGCCTTGTGCATGATCACCTCGCGGCTGGGCGTCATCCGCGTGCTCAAGTCCTACGCCTGAGCCTCAGAATGCAGACGCCCGCGGCGCTGCTTAAGCCGATTTCATATCGCGGTGATTGAGCCTATTCTTGCGCCCGCGCGGCACCGTTGGAGCATGCGGTGATGACGGAAGAAGAGCCGAAATCGCCGAGCAGATTTCGCGTCTTCGTGGGCGGGGTACGTCTCATCTTCGATTCGCTGTTGCTGATGCTCGCGCTGCTCGTCATCGGCTTTCTGGTCTTTACCCGCGGGATCGAGCGCAACCAGCGGGAGCCGGAAGGCGCGGCCGACGGCATCGCCGTGTTGACCGGAGGCGCCGCCCGCATCGACGAGGCGATAAAGCTGCTGGCCCATGGCAAGGCGAAGCGCCTCCTGATCACCGGCGTCAATCGCACGACCTCGACGGAAGCGCTGAAGGAGCTCGCCAGCCAAGGCGACCAGCTCTTCGCCTGTTGCGTCGATATCGACAAGGAAGCGCGCAACACTATCGACAACGCGACCGAGACGAGCCAGTGGGTCGCTCAGCACCGCTATCATTCGATCATCGTGGTGACCTCGAACTATCATATGCCGCGAGCGCTGGCCGAGCTTGGCCGCGTCATGCCGGGCGTCACCCTGATCCCCTATTCGGTCGTGGACAACAATGTGCGTCTTGAGCGTTGGTGGACCTATCCCGGCACCACCAGACTGCTGATCACCGAATATCTGAAATATCTGCCCGCGCTCGGACGGCTCGGAGCCACCCATCTCGTCGGCAAACTGCTCTTGGGCGGAATGACCGTCACCGCCGAGGACGCCTCGGAGCCGTGACCGCCGACCTCAACATGGCGCGTTCGCTGCTGTTCAACGCACTCTTCTATGTGACCACCGCGCTGTTCGTGGTGCTCGGCACCCCCTTGCTGCTTGCACCGAGACGCTGGGCGATGGCAGCGCTCGCGTTGCATGGGCGGTTCGAGCTGTTTCTCTTGCGGGTCATTGTCGGGACCAAGCTTGAGGTTCGCGGCGCGGAGAAACTCCCCCGAGGACCCTGCCTCGTCGCCTCGAAGCATCAATCGGCCTGGGAGACCTTTGGCCTGATACCCCTGTTCCGGGACCCTGCGCTGTTGATGAAGCGCGAGCTCTTCTACATCCCGTTCCACGGCTGGTTCTCCCGCAAGTTCGAGATGATCCCGGTCGACCGGGACAAGGGGCCGATCGCGCTCCGCCGCATGTTGCGCGAGGCGAGGACGCGCGCGGAGGCCGGACGCGAGATCATCATCTTCCCCGAAGGGACGCGGCGGCCGCCTGGCGCCCCTCCCGACTACAAGACCGGGGTGGTGCTGCTTTACGAAGCGCTCCGCGTGCCTTGCGTTCCGGTGGCGCTCAATTCAGGCCTGTTCTGGCCAAGACGCAGCCTGAGGCGGCGTCCCGGGACCATCGTCGTCGAGTTCCTCGACCCCATTCCGCCGGGTCTCGGCAAAGCCGAGTTTCTGCGCCGCCTCGAGGCAACGATCGAAAGCGCCTCCAATCGCCTCATCGCCGAGGCCCGCGGGGCGGAGCCGAGCCCGACACCGGCCGTTAACCCTTCGTTAACTTGACCCGGTCAAAGGTGGTGTTCTAGCTTTGTTCCGTGATTCGTCCAAAACGCGTCTTGAAATCGTCACCAGTCAACCCATTTGAAAGTGCAATTTCCCAGTAAAGCGGAATGGTAACCATGTGGATGCGCCAAGCACAAACGACCGACAATGCCCCTTGGGGAGCCGCCGACGAGCCAGCGCTGGTGTGCGCGGAGGCGTCCTTCGCGCAAGCGTTCCATTATTGGCGCGGCGCGTCGGGGCGGCGCTATCTCCATAGTGTCTACACCCTGGTCGGCTGCCCGGCCCTGCCGCAGGCCAATTACATCCTCGTCCGCCGCCATGCGGACGGTAGCAGGATACCGCTCCTGTTCGGCCAGACCAAGGACGACGCCTTCTCCCTCAACCTTGCCCATCTCCGCCATGAGGGCGCTAAGCTCGGCGCCAACGAGGTGCATATCCACCTCCTGGCTGAGACGGTCGAGGATCGGGCGCGGGTCGAGGACGATCTCACCGCGGCGCATTTCCGGCGCCTTGCGGCCAACGCCGCCTAATCTTCACTCGATCGATTCGCTGACCGCGCAGCGCCATTTCGGCGTGCTTCGCGCATTCCCGCTTCGGCGGACTTGATCCTGAGATGCGGTCCCTGCTCGAATGGCTTGAATGAGAGACCGCATCGAGATCATCGAAGGCGACATCAGCGCGCTTTCCATCGACGCCATCGTCAACGCCGCCAACAGGACTCTGCTGGGCGGTGGCGGCGTTGACGGGGCGATCCACCGCGCGGCCGGTCCAGAGCTGCGCGCGGCCTGCGCCAGGCTTAGCGGCTGCGAGACGGGAGAGGCGAAGATCACGCCGGGCTTTAGGCTGCCCGTGCGCTGCGTCATTCACACCGTGGGTCCCATTTGAGGCGGAGGTGGCAGCGGCGAAGACCGCCTGCTCGCCATGTGCTACCGGAACAGCCTGCTGCTTGCGCTCGCGCACGAGCTCGCCTCGATTGCCTTCCCTGCGATCTCGACCGGTGCCTATGGCTTCCCCCCGGACCGGGCGGCAAGGATCGCCGTCGCCGCCGTGCTCGAAGATTTGCATGCGGAGCAGTCGGTCGCGCGCGTGGTGTTCTGCTGCTTCGGCCGGACCTCTCGCATTCACCACGAGCCTGGGCGGCTGAGCCTTGGTCGCTCCACTACCCATCATCGTCTGGTTCCGCCTCGATCTCCGTCTTACCGATCACCCGGCGCTCGCCGCGGCAGCCGAAACTGGAACGCCGCTCCTGCCGCTCTATATCCTGGGCCGCTGGCGCATGGGCGGCGCGTCGCGCTGGTGGCTCCATGGCAGCCTCGCCGCGCTCGATAAGGACTTGGGCAGGATGGGCGGCCGCCTCTGCTTGCGCCAAGGAAGCGCGCCAGAGGTGCTCGCGGCGCTGCTCGCAGAGACCGGCGCCTCGGCCATCCATGCGACGCGAGACTACGCACCTTGGGATGAGGCCCTCGAGCAAGCGGTCCTCGCTGTGTGCAAGGCCAATGGCGCGGAGTTCCGCACCTTAGGCGGACGGCTGCTGTTTGAGCCCGAGTCAATTCTGACCAAAGAGGGCAAGCCCTATCGCCTGTTCGCCCCGTTCTGGAGAGTCTGCCTTGCAGCCAAGACGCCCCGCGCGCCGCTGCGTGTTCCGAAACGCGCTAAATTTGTTGAGGCTGAGAGCGAACGGCTCGACGTCTGGGCAGCCTGGGGAAGCCGCGGCGCGCGGCTCGTAAGCTTCACCGATTTCCACCTCTCCAGCTACGCCGAGGGTCGCAGTCGGCTCGATCTCAACGTCACCTCGCGCCTCTCGCCCCATCTGCATTTCGGCGAGGTCAGCCCAAATCAGGTCTGGCATGCCGTGGCGAGCGCGGCTTCGCGGGCGGGCGCCCCCCGGGGCGCGGAAGCCGGCGCCGAGGCGTATTTGCGCGAACTCGCTTGGCGCGACTTCTCCTACCATCTGCTCAAGCATTTCCCGGCCATGGTCTCCGAGCCGCTCCGGCCTGAGTTCACCAGCTTTCCCTGGTGCGACGATGCGCAAGCCCTTGCCGCATGGCGAGAGGGAAGGACCGGCTACCCCATCGTCGACGCTGCCGTGCGCGAGCTCTGGCAAACTGGATTCATGCCAAACCGCGTGCGCATGATCGTGGCCTCGTTCCTCGTCAAGCATTTGCTGATCCCCTGGCAGACGCTAGCCCAATGGTTTCTCGACACCCTCGTCGATGCCGACCTTGCCAACAATCAGGCCAACTGGCAATGGGTGGCGGGCTCGGGCACCGATGCCGCGCCCTGTTTCCGCATCTTCAATCCGGTGCTGCAGGGCGAGAAATTCGATCCCGATGGCGCTTATGTGCGGAGATGGGTGCCGGAGCTCGGCGCGCTTGCCGCGGCCCATCTTCATGCGCCATGGCAGGCGCCGGACCTCGCCCTCACCCAAGCCGGCGTGACGCTCGGGCAGAGCTACCCAAGGCCGATCATCGATCACGCGACGGCGCGGGCCCGGGCACTTGCCGCTTTCGCAACCCTTCGCAACGGTTAGCGCGGCTTTGCCACAGCTTTGCGTCACGACGCTGTAGCGTTAAGCTGCAAACGAAGGCCGCGAGTCGCCAAAGCTGGACGGCGCTCGCCTGCGCCTGGGCGAATGAGGCCGAACGATGCCCGAGCTCGATCCGCTACTGCTCTCGCGCATCCAATTCGCGTTCACCATCTCCTTCCACATCCTATTTCCGTCCTTCACCGTGGGGCTCGCCGCCTGGCTCTTCGTGCTCGAGATCCTGTGGTTGAAGACCGGCAAGGCCATCTATTTCGATATCGCGCGGCATTGGACCAAGATCTTCGCGGTGTCCTTCGGTATGGGCGTGGTGTCCGGCGTGGTGCTGTCCTACGAGTTCGGCACCAATTGGAGCGAGCTCTCCCGCCGCGGCGGCAACGTCATTGGTCCGCTGATGTCATACGAGGTCTTGACCGCCTTCTTCCTCGAGGCCGGCTTCCTCGGCATCATGCTGTTCGGTCAGAACCGCGTGCCGAAGGCGGTGCATGTCTTCGCCACCGCCATGGTGGCGCTCGGCACGGCGATCTCGGCGTTCTGGATACTCTCGGCCAACAGTTGGATGCAGACCCCCGCGGGTTATACCGTCGCCACCGACGGCGTCCTGCATGTCGCGGATTGGTGGCAGGTCATTTTCAACCCCTCCTTCCCCTACCGCTTCGCGCATATGGTCATCGCCGCCTATCTCACCACCGCCTTCATCGTGGGAGGCATCGGCGCCTGGTACATCCTGCGCGAGCGGTGCGTCGCCCATGGCCGCATCATGCTCGTCATGGCGTTGAGCCTGCTCGTATGGCTCGCGCCGCTGCAGGTCGTCATCGGCGATCTGCATGGGCTCAATACCTTGAAATACCAGCCGGCCAAGGTCGCCGCGCTCGAAGCGCATTGGGAGACCGGGAGCGAGGTGCCGCTGATCCTGTTCGCAGTGCCAGACCCAAAGGCCGAAACCAACCATTACCAGCTCGCGATCCCCAAGCTCGGCAGCCTGATCCTCACCCATGACTGGAACGGCGAAGTCCAAGGGCTGAAATCGTTTCCGCGCGAGGACCGCCCGAACCCCATCATCCCCTTCTTCGCCTTCCGCGTCATGGTCGGCATCGGGCTGATCATGATCGCGCTGTCCAGCATCGGCGCGGTGCTCTGGCTGATGGAGCGGCTCTATTCGAGCCGCTGGTTCCTGCAAGCGATCCTATGGGCCTCCCCACTCGGCTTCGTCGCCGTGCTCGCCGGGTGGTTCACCGCCGAGGTCGGTCGACAGCCCTGGGTGGTCTATGGCGTCTTGCGCACCGCCGATGCGGTCTCGCCTGTCCCCGGCGGCAGCGTGCTTACCTCCATCGTCCTTTTTGTGCTGGTCTATGGCATCGTCTTCGGCGCGGGCCTCTATTACATTGCCAAGCTCGTGCGCCGCGGACCCGAGACGCCCACGGTCCCCGAAGAGGACGAGGCCGATCCTTCGCGCAGACCCATGGCAGCGGCGGGGTAACCCAATGACGACCGAATTCCTCCCTATCATCTTGCCGCTGGTCTGGGGCGCCATCCTGGCGCTCGCCGTGTTCCTCTACGTGCTGCTCGGCGGCTACGACCTCGGCCTCGGCGTGTTGTTCCCGCTCGCGCCCACGCATCAGGACCGCGACGCCATGATGGGCTCGGTGTCGCCCTTCTGGGACGGCAACGAGACATGGCTGGTGATGGGTGGCGGCGGGTTGCTTGCGGCCTTCCCTCTCGCTTATTCGGTCATGCTCCCGGCGCTCTACCTCCCCATCATCCTCATGCTGATCGGGCTGATCTTGCGCGGCGTCGCCTTCGAGTTCCGTTTCAAGGCCGAGCGCTACCGCTGGACGTGGGATCTCGCCTTCACCCTCGGCTCGATCGTCGCCGGATTGATGCAAGGGCTGATCATCGGAGCCTTCGTGCAGGGCTTTCACGTGGTCGACGGCAAATATGGGGGGGGCGCCTTCGATTGGCTGACGCCGTTCTCCGCGGTCACCGCATTCGCGGTCGTTGCGGGCTATGTGCTGTTGTCGGCTGGATGGCTGATCATGAAGGGCGACGAAGCCTTGCGCGAATGGGCCTATGGCGTCGCCCGCTATGCCCTGATCGCGGTTGGCGTCTTCATCCTCATCTTCAGCATATGGACGCCGCTGTTGCACCCCGAGATCGCCAAGCGCTGGTTTACGCCGGCGAACATGGTGATGCTGAGCCCGGTGCCGCTCGCAACGGCCGCCACGCTCGGTGCCCTTTGGCTGTCGCTCAAGCGCCGTCTGCGCTACGCGCCCTTCATGCTCGCGGCCGCGATTTTCCTCCTCTGCTATACGGGGCTCGGGGTGAGCCTGTTTCCCTACATCATTCCGCCTTCCATGACGCTATGGCAGGCAGCCGCAGCGCCCGAGTCCCAGCTGTTCATGCTCTATGGCGCGATCCCGATCCTGCCGATCATCCTGGGCTACACCGCCTATTCCTACTACGTGTTCTGGGACGCGACCGAGCACGACGCCTATCGTTGAGCCCAAGCGAACTACCACTTGCCCGCAAGGTCGTGCTGCATTAGCCGGCGCTTGAGCAGCAGGATCCGGCCATACGCCTCCTCGATGCGCGCGCGCGGAATGCGGCCGTCGCGGACCGCATCGGCGATTATGGCGTGGATCTTGACCCCGAGCTCGGGGTCGCGCGTCTTGACGTTGGAGAAGACGAGGAGATCGGTTCCGGCATTGATCGCCATGACCACCCGGTCCTCGCGCGAATAGCTCTTTCGTACCGCGCTCATCTCCATGTCGTCGCTGACCACGACGCCCTTGAAGCCGATATAGCCGTCTGCCCGGAGCGCCCTGATCGCGCGCTCCGACAGAGACGCCGGCACGCCTTCGCCGTCGCTGAAGCGCGGATGATAGAGGTGCCCCACCATGACCATGTCGAGCAGGCCGTCCCGCGCCAGCAGCCGGTAGGGCTCAAGCTCGCTCTCGCGCCAGCTCTGCGAGATGTCGGCGAGCACCTTGTGGCTGTCGCTGCGGCTTGAGCCATGGCCGGGAAAGTGCTTGGCCGCGGTAACGACATTGGCCTCGCGGTGGGTGGTGATGAAGGCGCGCGCGAGCGCCGCCACGGCCTTTGGGTCTGCGCCGAAGCTTCGCTTGCGCCGCGCGATGACCGGATTGCCGGGATAGGAGTTGAGATCCACCACCGGCCCGAAATTGAGATTGACCCCCGCCTGCGCAAGCTCCTCCGCCATGCGCCCATAGAGGCGAAGCGCGGCATCTGGGGTTCGGAGCTTCGGATCGCGCCCAACGTTCCGCGCCGAGGCGAAATAGGCGTAGCCTTTCCGCCGGGTGAGGCGCTGCACGAGGCCCCCTTCCTGATCCACCGCGATCAGCGGCACGAGCTCCGAATTCGCGTTGGCAAGAAACGCGGTGAGGAACCGGGCTGCCTGGGCCGAGCGGATATTCGAGGGGTAGAGTACCACCCCGCCGATCACGCCTTGCGCAATTTTGTTGAGCGCCGCCATGACGCCCCGGTCGCGCTCGTCGTCGCCGGGGAAACCTACCAGGATCATCTGGCCGAGCAGGCCGTCGGCCTCTGCCGCCTCCTGCAGCATGGCGAGGCCATCCGGCTCTGCGGCAGTACCCGCCCGGAGCGTGAGGCTAACGACCGCGAGCATCAGGGGCCCGGCGACGGTCAGCGTCCCTCGCATTGCGGGGCTCCGACGGCATGCGAACTATTCACTAGACCTTGCAGAAGGCGATCCAATCGGGCTCGGCGATCGACCGCATCCAGACGCGCATCGATGGCGAACGGCGCCGGAACCGTCACCTCATGCTGCGGCTCCTCCGCCGGCTCATGCCCCTTCTCCGATTTGGGCGCGCCCATGAGGAAGCGCCCCGCCGGCACCACCACCATCTCTGGACAGTTCTCGCAGCCTTTGAAACTCGAGCCGACCTCATGCTCGAGCGGGCCCGTAGCGATGCCCGGCACCGCCGCACCGGGCTTCGGGGTCACGGGCAACGCCGCCACTTGCTTCCCCGTCACGCGCAGCACGGCGAGCAGCGTCGGGGTGAGCTGGCCGTCCGGGGTCAACCCGGCCTTGGCCTGGAAGCGCTTGATCGCGTCCTCGAGCCCATTGTCGTTCCCGCGGCTCGTGTCGCTCATGAAACCGAGCCGCTGCAGGATGGCGCGCGTCTCGGTGATCGCCGCCGGGTCCTCCACGACGCCCTCCGGCGTCAGGCTGGGTGCCCCTTGCCCGCACCCCGTGGCATCGAGGCAGACCCTGGGTGAGCCGCCACGCGTCGTGATCTCCGGAACCTGGGCGCCTCGCGAGGCGACGCGGACCTCTTGCGCCGTCAGCTCGAGCACGTCGCGCATATAAAGGTGGGGATGCTCCTCGAAATTCTTGAGCAGCGACTTGGCGAAGGGCGAATGGTCGCCCGCGTCGCCGTCGGCCGCGAGCTGGCCCGACAGCGTGGCGTTGGCGATCAGCAGCGCGCGATCCTCGTCGGTCAGACGCGAGAAGCCGCGAAAGCCGCTGCGAGAATTGACGCCCCGGCTCGGGCATTGCGGAAAAAGATTGTTGCGGCAGGCGTCGAGCAGCACGATCTGCTGGGGCGCCGCGCTCGCCGCAGCGAACAGCTGGTCGAGCTCGACCGAGCGGAGCGCGGTCTTGTTCACGCATTCGATCTCCATGTCGGTGGGCGCGATCACGTTCTTGCCCTCGACCTCCATGCCATGGCCGGCATAGTAGACCAGCGCCACCTCTGCGCCCGCGGCCTCGCGCTTGAACGCTTCCAGCGCGTCGAGCAGATCGGCGCGGGTCAGATTGTAATGCTCCGAGACCTCGAAGCCGCGATCGCGCAGCTCCGCGGCGATGGCCTTGGCGTCCGGCACGGGATTGGGGAGGCTGGAGAGATGCTGGTGCCCATGCCGACGACGAGCGCGACGCGTTTGTCTTGCGCCGCCGCGGGCGACCAGGCCGCGAGCAAGAGGACCAAAGCTGCAGCAACGACCCGAACCATGACGGTTCTCGCCTTTCCGTTGTGCAACGAGCCCTCGGCAACCTCGCTTGAGTGAGGCACAAGCCTACCATCATCACGCCGCCCCGCCCAGGGCAAGGGGCCAATGACTGCGCCGCTTTTGCCACGATTGTGAATAGACTGGGCGCGTCCGGGCGCCTAAATCCGGCGCCATGAAGGGGCCGATCTACATCATGACCTTATCGCGGTCCATTCCCGTCGCGCTGCTTGCGGTGACGCTTGGGCTTGGCGCAAGCCAGGCGTGCGCCGAGCCGCAAGCGCCCACCACGGAGCAGGCCGACGACGCCAATTTTGCCAAGAGCTTCATCGGCAAGAATTATGACGACGAGCTCGAGGTCGAAGGCTGGGACGACGTTGGCGGCGGTCTCGTGGTGACTCCGATCTTCGTCCACGAATATCAGCGCGACGACGGCACGATCCTCGTGCTCACGAGCCGCCAGCTCTCGAAAGAGACGAGCAGCTCGCCCGGGAACTACGAGGTGGTTGACGCCCTGATCGTGCCCCCGCCGCAATCGGGCGTGGAATTCACGGTCTCCTGCGTGCAAGGCCAGGACGAGACGCTTCGCTTCATGGGCGAGGCCAAAGGCCCCGAAGACAAGGAGTGGTGGAGCGAGGTCAGGCGCGCCTGGGAGATCTCGCTCGACACGGGCAAGATCGCCTCTACGAAGACCAAAGGCGTGCGTTGCACCAACATGTCCTGGGGACAGTAAGCGACGCGCCGGCCGGCCGATGCCGCTATCGGTGGCTTGACAGCCTCGCCTTCGCGCTCTAAAACTTAACTGAATGGTTAAGTATCAAGACACCGCTTTGGACCGGACCTTTGCCGCTCTCGCCGACCCGACGCGGCGCGCGCTGCTCGCGCGGCTGGGCGAGGCCGAGGGCCTTTCCGTCAGCGAGCTTGCCCGGCCGTTTCCGGTCTCGCTGCCCGCGATCATGAAGCATCTCGACGTGCTGGCGGACGCCGGCCTGATCATGCGCGCCAAGACCGGACGCACCGTCGCCTGTCAACTCACGGCGGAGCCGATGGAAAGCGCCATGAACTGGCTGAACCGCTACCAGCGTTTCTGGTCCGAACAACTCGATCGTCTTGCCGCTTTCGTGGAGGAAGTACCATGTCCGCCCAACCAAAAGTCGCCGTCAAGCCGAGCCTCACTCTCAAACGTCGTCTCAATGCGGCCCCCGAAAAAGTCTTCGCGGCGTGGACGGACGCCGAGAAAATAGCGAAATGGTTCGGGCCGGAACAGATTGAGACGCTGAGCGCGCAGACGGACGCGCGCGCCGGCGGCCGCTTTCGTATCGTCATGCGTGACGCCGACGGCGAGGAGCATGACGTCGGCGGCGTCTATCGCGAGGTCGTGCCGAACGAGAAGCTGGTGTTCAGCTGGGCGTGGCGCTCGACGCCGGAGCGCGAGTCGCTCGTGACCGTGCTGATCAAACCCGAGGGCGCGGGATCGCTGCTCACCCTCATCCACGAGCAGTTCTTCGACGAGGCAGCGCGCGACCGCCACGAGCAAGGTTGGATCGGCTGCCTCAACAAGTTCGAACGGTATTTCGCGTAAACCAAGAGAGGAGAGCGACATGGCACAGACAGCAACCGATCAATGCAACGAGGAACATGCCGAAGCGTCGAGCAAGGGGTCGCATGGCAGCTTCTGCTGGAATGAATTGATGACCCACGACGCGCAGCGCGCGAAGAAATTCTACGCCGACACGATCGGGTGGACCTTCGACCCGATGCCGATGGACGGGGGCACTTATTGGATCGCCAAGGCGGGCGATAAAATGGTCGGCGGCATTTTCGAGATGAATGGCCCCGATTTCGCCGGCGTGCCTGAGAATTGGATGCCCTATCTCGCCGTCGACGACGTCGATGCGCGGGTCAAGAAGGCCGTTGCCGCCGGTGCCACGGTCATGCGCGAGCCGTTCGACATCCCGGGCGTCGGCCGCATCGCGATCCTGCACGGGCCGGGCGGCGCGGCTGTCGGTTGGATGACTCCGCGACCTTCCGAGCGTTGACAGGCCAGCGAGGAGTGGAGCCCCATGCAACCGCACAATGGCTCGCCGCGCGGAAAGTGCATCTCGCCAAAGTGCATCTCGCCAAGGAAAAGGCGTTCACCAAGGCGCGCGATCAATTGAGCGCGGAGCGTCGCCAATTGCCATGGGAGAGGGTGGAGAAGCCCTATGCCTTCGATACCCCGAACGGGAAGGAGACGCTCTCCGACCTCTTCGACGGGCGGAGTCAACGTCTACCACTTCATGCTGGGTCCGGGATGGGAGGAGGGCTGCTCGAGCTGCTCCTTCCTCGCCGACCATTTCGACGGTGCGGCCGTGCATCTCGCCCAGCGCGACGTGACGCTGCTCGTGGTCTCGCGCGCGCCGCTCGCCGAGATCGAAGCCTACAAGCAGCGCATGGCTGGCGTTTCAAATGGGTTTCGTCCTATGGCAACGACTTCAACTCCGACTACCACGTGTCGTTCAGCCCGGACGATGAGGCGGGCGGCCAGGTGGACTACAAATACGAGACGCAGGACTTCGTCAGCGACGAGATGCCCGGGGCCAGCGTGTTCTATAAGGACGCGACCGGCGCCATCTTCCACACTTATTCGGCCTATGCGCGCGGCCTCGACATTCTGGTCGGCGCGTATAACTTCCTCGACCTCACGCCGAAGGGCCGCGATGAGGACGCATTGCCCTGGACCACGGCCAGGGTACGGCGCCATGACGAATATAAGGACGCGAAGCGGGCTGGCGCTTGTTGCGGTTCGCACGACTAGATGAGACTGCGGCGGCCCGCTGAGAGGCATGGTGCCGATCGCGCTTGGAGGATTTCTGCATGAAGGCAAGGCTGAAGGGTCATGTGGTCGCCGAAAGCGACGACATCGTGGAGAGCGGCGGCTACCACTACTTCCCGAGCTCCGCCGTGCGCCTGGAATGGCTCGAAAAGGCGGAGAAGACCGAGTCCGACCACGCCTGCCCGCACGGCGTCCAGTTCTACGATGTGGTGATCGATGGCGCGCGCCATCGCCGCGCCGCTTGGGTCTACGAGGCGCCGCGCCCCGGGATGAGTCAGGTCGCTGAGCGCTTCGGCTTCTGGGACGACGTCGAGGTCGGTTGAGACCTCCGGGCGCCTGAATCGAATTCCCACCAAAATTCGGGTCGCCCCTCTCCCGACACGCTGCGCGCGTCGAACTCCCCCTCAAGGGTGGAGGTGAAGGCGACAAATGAGATAAGGATCTAGTTACTACCCCTTTGCCCCCACGCGCGCCAACAGCTCCTCGACCTTGGGCATGATGCCTTGCACGATGCGCGCGACCCCTTGCGCATTGGGATGCATGCCGTCGTCGAGCGTGAGCGCGTCGTCGAGGGCGACGCCATCGAGGAAGAAGGGATAGAAGACGAGATCGTAGCGCTGAGCGAGATCGGAAAAGACCGCGCGGAACGCCTCCACATAGTCCTTGCCCATGTTGCGCGGCGCTTCCATGCCGGCAAGCAGGATGGGAAGCCCGCGCGCCTGCACCTTCTTAATGATGGTCTCGAGCACCGCCTTGGTCGCCGCGGGGTCGAGCCCCTGTAGCGCGTCATTGGCCCCAAGCTCGATGATCACGGCGCTCGCATCGTCGGGCATGGCCCAGTCGAGTCTCGCCAGCCCCGCTGCGGCCGTGTCCCCCGAGACGCCCGCATTGACGACCTTCACATTCTGGCCGCGCGCACGCAGCGCCTGCTCCAGCTGCGCCGGGAAGGCCTCCCCCGGGGCAAGGCCAAATCCCGCCGTCAGGCTATCGCCGAAGGTAACGATCACGGGCTCGCGGGCCTCTGCCTCATTTGCGTGCACGACCGATCCCAGTAATAGGCTGGTAGTGAGGGTCGCGACACCGAGCCAAGCTCCGAGCGAAGCTCGTCGTTTCATCTTTTGGACCTCTTTGCCCTTCTTTATTGCACGCCGCCATGCCATCCAGAGGATGCGCGACCCGATTCGATGGATCAGACCCTAAACCAACCTCATGCCCACGCCATCCGGCTCGACGGCGTGTATGTGACCCTACCCTCCCGCGCCGGCCCGGTTGCCATCCTGCGCGGGCTCGACCTCGGCGTGGCCGCCGGCAAATCGATCGCCGTGGTGGGCCGCAGCGGCTCCGGCAAATCGACCCTGCTCATGGTCATCGCCGGGCTCGAGCGCGCCACCGAGGGTCGCGTTTCGGTGCTGGGCGCCGATTTCGGCGCCCTCGACGAGGACGATCTCGCGCGTCTCCGTGCCGCCAATATCGGGATTGTCTTTCAATCCTTCCACCTCATACCCACTATGACGGCGCTCGAGAACGTGGCGTTGCCGCTTGAGTTTCTGAATCGCGGCGACGCATTCGACGCCGCGCGGGCGGCACTGGCGGAGGTTGGGCTGTCCCATCGCGAGTCCCACTTTCCCGGGCAGCTCTCCGGCGGCGAGCAGCAGCGGGTCGCCATGGCGCGCGCGCTGGCCCCGAAGCCCTCTCTCATTCTCGCCGACGAGCCCACCGGCAATCTCGACCTCACCACCGGCGCCGAGGTCATGGACCTGCTCTTCGCGCTGAAGCAGCGGACCGGCGCCACACTGCTGCTCATCACCCACGACCGTGCTCTGGCGAGGCGCTGCGACCGCATCGTCAGCCTCGTTGACGGCCGCATTGCCGGCGCCGGCGCCAAGCGCCGCGCGTCCGCCTCGTGACGGCCACGGACCTCACCACTGCGACGAGCAGCGGCTTGCGCCTGCCGCTCGCGCTCTCCATCGCCTTTCGCGAGCTCCGCGCCGGTGCCGGCGGCCTCACCGTCTTCGTGCTCTGCATCGCCCTCGGCGTCGCCGCCGTCGCCGCCATTGGCTCGCTCGGAGCCTCGTTCGATGAGGCGCTGGCGCGGCAAGGGCGCCTGCTCGTGGGTGGCGATCTTGCCTTCGAGCGCGTGCATCGGCGCGCCAGCACAGAGGAGCGGGCGGCGCTCGACGCCGAAGCGTTGATCAGCGAATCGGCGAGCCTCCGCGCCATGGCACGGGTCGCCGGCGGCAAGAGCGCGCTCATCGAGGTCAAGGCCGTCGACGGCACCTATCCGCTCTATGGCGACGTTGTCATCACCGAGCCGGCGGACGCAGGCGCGGTCTGGCGGAAGCCCGGCGTGGTCGTCGTCGAGCGCTCACTGCTCGAACGTCTCAATGTCGGGATCGGCAGCAAGCTCTCGATCGGCGACGCCACGGTCGAGATCGGCGGCGTGCTCGGTGCGCAGCCGGACCGGCTCGCCGACCGCCTCGCCTACGGTCCGAGGCTGCTCACGTCGCTCAACACGCTCGACTCGACCGGCCTCGTGCAGCCGGGAAGCCTGATCCGCTGGATCTATCGCCTCAAGCTCCCAGGAGCTCGCGGCGACGACAAGCAAGCCCTCAACACGGCGCGCCTCGGCATCAAAGCGAAGTTCCCGGAAAGCGGCTTCGCCGTTCACGACTGGACCGATCCCGCGCCTTCGCTCCGCAGAGAGGCGCAGCGTTTCACCCAGTTCATCAGTCTCGTGGGGCTTGCCGCGCTCTTGCTCGGCGGCATCGGCGTCGGCAACGCCATCGGGAGCTATATGGCGAAGAAGCGGGGGGTGATCGCCACCTTCAAATGTCTCGGCGCCTCGAGCCGCCTCGTGCTCGCCGCCTACCTGATCCAGGCGCTTCTGCTCGCAAGCCTCGGCATCGCCTTCGGGCTCACGCTTGGCGGCCTCACCCCTGCCCTGCTCGCCGCGGTCTATGGCGACGCCCTGCCGATCGCGCTCGCCATCGAGCCGCATCCCGCATCGCTGCTGACCGCGGCGCTCGCCGGTCTGCTGACCATGCTCTTATTCGTGCTTCTGCCTTTGGGCCGCGCAAGCGCGGTGCCTCCCGCCGTGCTGATGCGCGCCGATCTCACCGACGAGCGGGAGCGGCTGGCCTGGGGCTTCATCGCCGGGGCGGCGGCAAGCGGCGTCGCGCTGTTTGGCTTGGGGCTTGCGGCCTCCGAGGAGCGGGTCATCACCGCCTCGATCTCCTTTGGCATCGTCGCCGCCTTCCTGCTGCTATGCGGCTTCGGCTGGGCATTGCAGAAGCTCGCGGCAAGCGTCCGCCGGCTGCAGCGGCCGGCCTGGGCTCTCGCGCTCGCGAGCATCGCGGGACCTGGGTCGCTGGCCCGCCAGGTCGCCGTCTCGCTGGGACTAGGGCTCGGCTCCCTCGTCGCCATCGCCCTGATCGACCGCTCCTTAATGGCGGAGTTCGAAGACAATCTCCAGGCCGACGCTCCGGCCTATTACTTTCTCGACGTCGACGCCAACGATCTGGCGGCGTTCCGCGACACGGCGAAGGCAGTCGAGCCCGATGCCAAGCTCGCCGACGCTCCCATGCTACGCGGCAGCATCGTGGCGCTGAACGGAGTGCCCGCCGAGAGGGTCGAATCCTCTCCAGATGAGCGCTGGGTGCTGAGCGGCGACCGCGGCCTCACCTACACCGATAAAGTGCCCGAGGGCTCCACCATCGTCGAAGGCAGCTGGTGGCCGCAAGGCTATGCGGGTCCTCCGCTCGTCTCCTTCGACGCCGAGGCCGCGAAAGGGCTCAAGTTGAAGCTCGGCGATACCGTCACGGTCAACGTCCTCGGCCGCAATGTCGAGGCCCGCATCGCGAGCTTGCGCAAGATCGACTGGGAGTCGCTCGCCATCAACTTCGTCATGGTGTTCTCGCCGAATACCTTGGTGGGCGCCCCCCAACGCGTGCTGACCACGCTCGAGCTGCCCAAGGGAACCGATCCGGCGCGCGAGGCGAAGCTCGTGCAGGCGCTCGCCGACCGCTTTCCCCTGGTCACCGCCATCAAGGTCGGCGACATCGTCGAGGCCGCCAAGGATCTGCTCCAAAGGGTCATGACCGCGATCCGCATGACCGCGGGCGTGGCGCTCTTGATCGGCGCGCTCGTGCTGGCCGGCGCCGTGGCCGCAAGCCAGCAGCGGCGGAAATACCAGGCCGTGCTCTACAAGACCCTTGGCGCCACGCGCGGGCGCATCGTCCGCGCCGAGCTCCTCGAATTCGGCCTGCTTGGGCTTGCCACCGCGGCGTTCGCCCTTGCCGCCGGCACGGCCACGGCCTGGGCGCTCTGCAAATGGGTCTTCGAGGTGAAGTTCGTTTTCTCGGGGCTCGCCGCTGTCGAGACGATGCTGCTGGCGCTCGCGCTCGTGCTCGGGGTCGGCGCCGTCGCCACCTGGCGGGTGCTTTCGGCCAAGGCCGCACCCTATTTGCGAGGCGAATGAGGGCCCCGAAACACGGGGGCCAACGGCGGCGCGAACCTCGCCCTCGTCTTGCGCAAGCGCTTATGAGCGCCCATATTCGGCGCAAAGCATTTCCGTGAATCAAAATGAGCAAGCTCGGCTGAAAGGACCATCAATGGCGGACTTGGACAGAAATTACGCGCAAGGAACGACGGTCGGGCGCACCGAAACTGGCGCGATCGATCAGGGGCTGCGCGCCTATATGCTCCGCGTCTACAATTACATGGCCATCGGCGTGGCGATCACCGGGTTGGTTGCCTACCTGACCTATCAAGCCGCAGGTGGCGACGCCATTCAGATCGCCAACGGCACTATCGTGGGATTGACTGCCTTCGGCACGGCCATCTTTGCCAGCGCCTTCAAATGGGTGGTGATTTTCGCGCCGCTCGCCATGGTCTTTTTCCTCTCGGCGCGCATTAACTCTATGAGCCTCGGCTCCGCCCAGATTGCCTTCTGGGTTTTCGCCGCGCTCATGGGTTTGTCCCTCGCGTCGATTTTCCTCGTCTACGCCCATGCGAGCATCGCGCGCGTGTTCTTCATCAGCGCCGCGTCGTTCGGCGCACTTAGCCTCTACGGCTACACTACGGGCCGAGATCTCTCCGCTTGGGGCTCGTTCCTGTTCATGGGCCTGATCGGCATCATCATTGCGATGCTGGTGAACCTGTTCCTGGCGTCCTCGGCGCTGCAATTTGCAATCTCGGTGATCGGCGTGCTGATCTTCGCCGGCCTCACCGCCTATGACACCCAGCAGATCAAGGAGATGTACTATGTCGGCGACGACGGAACCGTCGCCGGCCGGAAAGCCGTGATGGGAGCCCTGAGACTCTATCTCGACTTCATCAACCTGTTCATGATGCTGCTGCAGCTGTTCGGCGATCGCCGCTAAGCAAGAGCTAATGGGCACAAGACAAGGCCCCGGCTTCGGCCGGGGTCTTTGCGTTTGTCCCGACCGAAAACGGTTGCTTGTGTCAGCACTCGACGAGGCGTAACCCGCGGTCGAGCGCCCTGAGCACGCGGGCGAGGTCGTGGCCGCGCTTGAGGATCAGCCCCGTCGCCGCCACCACGCTGTAAGCCCCCTGCCGGCGGGACAGCTTCGGTGCCTTCTCGATGCGATAAAGTGGGATCTCGGTCGCGCGCCGGAACACGGAGAACACGGCCTTCTCGCGTAAGGTATCGATGGCGTAGTCACGCCACTCGCCGCTTCTCACCTTGCGCCCATAGACATTCAGGATTTGAGACAATTCTTGGCGGTTGAAGGCAATACCGCCGCGCCGGGACGTCCCCTCGGCTTGATGTGCATGGCCGCCGGCCTTGCGGGCCAGCGGCAAGACTATGGGCTCGGTTTCGCTCAAAACGCGCGCCTCCTGTAATAGAACCTTCATGATGACTTGGGCTGTCAGGAAATTCAAGCAAATGCCGGCACCTACACGACCTGTAACATAATGAAACAGAAATCACAGTTCCGCCTAAGTTCAGCCCTGGGCAGGCCCCAAAGAACCGTATGATGAGCATCGTTGCCTCTCGGCCCGGTCCAGGTAGAGGCTTCGGATATTTCAGCCCCCCAGCCCCCCCGGGGTCTTCTCTTGGACCGGGCCATTTCATTGGCTCGTTTTTTTGATTGTTCCTCCTGTGGACGCTGCAGCGGGCCGGCCCTCCGGCCCGCTTTTGTTTGCACGCGTGCAGAGATCGCGGCGGCCACGCAACGCTCAGCGAGTCGTGTAAGCGGGATGGCCCGAGACGGCAGTGGGTCTCAATGCGGCTCGAACTCGGCAGCGCCGAGGATCGGGCCGGAGTCCTCCACCTGCAAAAGCGCAAACAGGCAATCGCCACCCATGGTCTCAAGATCCTTGAGCGGCAATCTGAGCGTCACCGCCTCGCCATGCCACATGCCGATCGGGGTCAGCTCGCGCACCGGATGATGGTAGCTGAGCTCGCGTCCGCGGTTCTCGCCGCGCGCCACCACAACCTTCTCCACCTCCTTGGCGATGGCGAGCCAAATCGTGGCCGAGCGTTGGTCGGAAGTCTCCGGTGCAGCGCCGACATCGATGACCAACGTATCGCCCTCGCCGTGCATGCTGACCGGCACCTTGACTTGCGCGAGCCTCACCGAAGCCGCTGCCACCGCGGCCTGGATCGCATCCTCATCGCTGCCATTCGCATGGGTGACACCATCCACCACCGCCTGCGGGGTATAGACCCGGCCATCGCCGCGCGCCTTTGCATAATCGCGCTGCCGCTCGCTATTGGCGGGGCTGCCGAGCGTGTCGCGCCAGCCGAGATAATCCCAATAGTCGACGGAATAGGACAGCGCGACGAAGCCAGGCCGCTCGGCCAGCTGCCCGAGCAACGCATCAGCCGCCGGACAGGACGAGCAGCCTTGGCTCGTGAAGAGCTCGATCACGGCCGGGTTGTGAGTGTCGGAACGCGGGCCAGGGCCCGCCAAGCCTGGTCCAACAAGAGTGATTGCCGCGAGCGTCACGAGGGCACTCGCACTTGCGGGAAGAAGGCGCCTCATGGCGCTTACAATGCAGGAAGCGAGTCGCAATTTCCGGAAAAAACGGATCAAGCTGGGTCACAACTCGGTGACTGCTTTCCAAGTCTGAATGATGCTCCGGCGCCACCGCGGAAAAAGCCCGACCCGGGTCAGGCGGCAGCTCTTGCCAGGGCGCGAAGCACGTAATGCAGGATACCGCCGTTGCGGAAATAATCGAGCTCGTCGAAGGTGTCGATGCGCGCGCGCAACGGCACCGCGCGCTTTGCGCCGCCGGGGTAAGTGATGTCGGCCTCAATCCACTGCCCCGGCTTGATCTCGCTCAGGCCCTGCAGGCGGACCGTCTCAGGGCCGGTAAGCTCGAGCGACTGCCAGGACATGCCCTCGGCGAAGACGAGCGGCAACACCCCCATGCCGATCAGGTTGGAGCGGTGGATGCGCTCGAAGCTCTCGCCGATCACCGCCCGCACGCCGAGCAGCCGCGTGCCCTTGGCGGCCCAGTCGCGCGAGGAGCCCGTGCCATATTCCTTGCCGGCGAAGATCACGAGCGGCACGCCTTCCTCGGCGTAACGCATCGCCGCGTCGTAGATGCTCATGGCCTCTGCCGAAGGATAATGCAGGGTCACGCCGCCCTCGATGCCTTTGACGATCATGTTCTTGATGCGGGTGTTGGCGAAGGTGCCGCGCATCATCACCTCGTGATTGCCGCGCCGCGAGCCATAGGAATTGAAATCGTGCACGGCCACACCATGCGCGCTCAGATAATGGCCGGCGGGGCTGTTGTGCCTGATCGAGCCGGCGGGGGAAATGTGGTCCGTGGTGATCGAGTCGAGGAAGAGGCCAAGGATGCGTGCATCCGTGACGTCCGTGACCGGCGCCGGCGTCGCCGAAAGCGCGGTGAAATAGGGCGGATTCTGCACATAGGTGGACTTCGCGTCCCAGTCATAGGTGAGACCGCCCTCGATCTCGATTCCCTGCCATTTCTCATCGCCCTCGAAGACGTTGCCGTAGCGCCGGCGGAACATCGATCGCTTCACCGCCTTGCGCACGACCTTGGCGATTTTCGCCGACGAGGGCCAGATGTCCTTGAGATAGACGGGTTGTCCTTCCGCATCGGTGCCGAGCGGATCGGTGGCGAGGTCGGTCATGATCGATCCGGCAAGCGCGTAAGCCACCACCAAGGGCGGCGAGGCGAGATAGTTGGCGCGCACGTCGTGATTGACCCGGCCTTCGAAATTGCGGTTGCCGGAGAGCACGGAAGCGACGGCGAGCCCGTGCTCGTGGATGGTCTTCGAGATGTCCTCGGGCAGCGGCCCGGAATTGCCGATGCAGGTGGTGCAGCCATAGCCCACGAGGTTGAATCCGAGAGCGTCGAGGTCCCGCTGCAATCCCGCCTTCTCCAGATAGTCGGTCACCACCTGGGAACCCGGCGCGAGCGACGTCTTGACCCAGGGCTTCGCCTGCAATCCGCGTTTCACGGCGTTGCGGGCAACGAGCCCCGCCGCCACCATCACGAAGGGATTTGAGGTGTTGGTGCAGGAGGTGATGGCGGCGATGACCACATCGCCATGCCCGAGGTCGAAATTCTTGCCCCGCACGGGCACTCTTTTTCCTGCCTCGTCGGCCTTGCCATATTCCTTGTCGAGCGTCTCGGCGAACGCGCCCGCCGCGCGAGCGAGCGGCACGCGGTCTTGCGGCCGCTTGGGTCCCGCGAGCGACGGCTCCACCTCGGCAAGATCGAGCGCGATCGTCTCGGTGAAGACCGGGTCCTCCGTCTCCGTGTCGCGGAACAGTCCCTGCTCGCGGGCGTAAGTTTCCACCAGCGCGATGCGTGAGCGCTTGCGGTCGGTGGCGTCGAGATAGTTGAGGGTCTCCTGGTCGATGGGGAAGAAGCCGCAGGTCGCGCCATATTCCGGCGCCATATTGGCGATGGTGGCCCGGTCCTCGAGCGGCAGATTGTCGAGCCCCTGCCCATAGAACTCGACGAACTTGCCGACGACGCCGGCGCGCCGCAGCCGCTCCGTCACGGTCAGCACGAGATCGGTGGCGGTCACGCCTTCCTTCAGCTTCCCGGTGATGCGGAACCCAACCACCTCGGGGATCAGCATGGAGATCGGCTGCCCGAGCATGGCGGCCTCGGCCTCGATGCCGCCGACCCCCCAGCCGAGCACCGAGAGGCCATTGACCATGGTGGTGTGGCTGTCGGTGCCGACGAGAGTATCCGGAAAGGCGAGCGCGGCCTCGCCGTTCTGCGCTTTGGTCCAAACGGTCTGCGACAGATATTCGAGGTTCACCTGATGGCAGATCCCCGTGCCGGGAGGCACCACGCGGAAATTGTCGAAAGCCCCCGCCCCCCAGCGCAAGAACGCATAGCGCTCGCCGTTCCGCTCATATTCCTTTTCCACATTGGCTTCGAACGCGCCCGTCGTGCCGAAGGCATCGACCATCACCGAATGGTCGATGACAAGGTCGACGGGCACGAGCGGATTGATCTTGCGCGGATCGCCATTCAGCGCGCACATCGCGTCGCGCATGGCAGCGAGATCGACCACGGCTGGGACGCCGGTGAAGTCCTGCATCAACACCCGCGCCGGCCGGAAAGCGATCTCGCGGTCGCTCTTGCGCTCCGCGAGCCAGAGCGCGATGCCGCGAATGTCGTCGGCGGTGACGGTGCGGCCATCCTCGTGGCGCAGCAGATTTTCGAGCAGCACCTTGAGCGAGAAGGGCAGGAGCCGAATGTCGGCGAGGCCGTTCGCTTCCGCCTCTCTCAGGCTGAAATAATCATAGCTCCGCTTGCCGACCTTGAGCGAGCGCCGGCACTTGAAGCTGTCGAGCGAGGTCTCCGCTACCGATGTCAACTAGGATCTCCTCGAGCGCAGCGCCATTTTGCGCCAAACTGGACGACATGCAGACGACATGCAAAGGCGTGGCCAATCGCTTGGAGGCGCCGGCCAGGCTGCCCAGGGGTCTTGGAAGCATCCCGGACTACTGGAGGCGCGCTCCCGTCTATATAAGAGCCCTTGCGGCGACGAGACAATGCGTGAGAAGCGCTTGCCCGCCGCTACCGACCGCTTGGCTTGCCTTTCCTCGTCTCAACCTGCGCAAATTCCAGGCAAATGCCTCAAGAGATCAGTCTCGCCGCCCATGAGATCAGCTGCCAGCGCGGCGGAAGGCTGCTGTTCGAGGGACTGAGCTTCGCACTGAGGTCGGGCGAGGCCCTGCTCGTGACTGGCCCGAACGGCGCCGGCAAGACGAGCCTGCTGCGGCTGATCGCGGGATTGTTGCCATTGCAGTCCGGCCGGCTCGAAGGTGGCGACCGATCCATCCCGCTATCCGAGCTTTGTCACTATGTGGGTCACGCGAACGGCATCAAGAGCGCGCTTGGCGTTAAGGAGAACGTCCGCTTCTGGTCCGACTTTCTCGGGGGCGACGGCTTCGACCTGGAAGGCGCCCTTCAGATGTTCGGGCTTGCGGGCCTCGCCGAACTCCCCGCCGGATTGCTCTCGGCGGGACAGAAGCGGAAGCTTGCGCTGCTGCGCCTCTTCGCCGCTCCCCGGCCCATCTGGCTCCTCGACGAGCCGTCGGTCTCGCTCGATGCCGCATCGGTCAAGGTACTCGGCGGAGCGGTCGCGCGCCATCTCGCCCAAGGCGGCATCGCGGTCGTTGCCAGCCATACGCCGCTGAAACTACGTTTCACGCAGGAGCTTGCGCTGGCGCGGGAGCTTTTGCCGTGAAGTCGGCTTGGGCGCTCTTCTGCCGCGATCTGGTGCTTACCTGGCGCGAGGGCGGCGCGATCGGCACAGCCCTTGGCTTCTACCTCGTGGTCGTCGCCATCACGCCCCTGGGGCTTGGCCCCGACCTCAACCTCTTGTCCCGCATCGCGCCAGGCGTGCTGTGGGTGGCGCTGCTGCTCGCGAGCCTCCTATCCGCCGACCGCATCTTCCACAACGATTACGAGGACGGCACGCTCGATGTGTTGGCGATGGGGCCCTTGCCGCTGCCGCTCGTCGCCGCGCTGAAAAGCCTCGCCCATTGGGTCATGACCGGCGTGCCGCTCGCGCTGCTGGCACCTCTGCTTGGTCTGCTCCTTAATTTACCGATCGAGGCCTTTCCGCTGCTCATGCTCACCATGCTTGCCGGCACGCCGGCGGTGAGCTTCGTCGCCGCCATCGGCGCCAGCCTGACTTTGGGCCTGCGGCGGGGCGGCGTGCTGCTCGCGCTCCTCGTGCTGCCGCTTTACGTGCCGGTGCTGATCTTCGGCGTTGCCGCCGTCTCCGCCGCGAGCGTGGGGCCCGCATCGCCCTGGCCGCCCTTCCTCATACTTTGCGCGCTCAGCCTGGCAAGCATCGGGCTTGCGCCCATCGCCGCCGCGGCCGCGCTCCGCGCCGCCCTGCGGTAGGAGGTCAATTGCGCTCATCTGCCAAACCAAGTAGATGAAGCCCATGCTGAGCCTCGCCAATCCGACGCGTTTCTTGGGCATCGCGGACCGCGTCATCCCGTGGCTCGCGGCCCTCACCTTCCTGCTGCTCGGCGCCGGGCTCTACCTCGCTTTCTTCGTGGCACCCCCCGACTACCAGCAGGGCGAGACCGTCAAGATCATGTTCGTGCACGTGCCCGCGGCCTGGCTTGGCATGTTCGGCTATACGTTGATCGCGATCGCCAGCCTCGGCACGCTGATTTGGCGCCACCCCCTCGCCGACGTCGCCGCCAAGACCGCCGCGCCGATCGGCGCCACCTTCACCTTCGTCGCCCTGGTCACGGGGTCTCTCTGGGGCAAGCCGATGTGGGGGACCTATTGGGTGTGGGACGCGAGACTGACCTCGATGCTCATGCTCTTCCTGCTCTATCTCGGGCTGATCGCGCTCTGGCAGGCGATCGAGGAGCCCGGGCGCGCGGGCCGCGCCGCCGCCATCCTCGCGCTGGTCGGCTTCATCAACGTGCCGATCATCCATTTCTCAGTGAATTGGTGGAATACCCTGCATCAGCCCGCGAGCATCTTCCGCGCGGGCGGCCCGACTATCGATTCCTCGCTGCTCACTCCGCTCTTCATCATGGCCCTGGGCTTCACTTTGTTGTTCGTGCTTCTACACCTCATCGCCATGCGCGCCGAGATCCTGCGCCGCCGCGTGCACGTGCTTCGCCAGGTGCATGTCGAGCGCGCCGCCATGGCTTGAGCCGAGCCCTCGCTGCCATGCCCGATCTCGGTCCCCACGCGGTTTTCATTTGGGCGGCCTATGGCGTGACCGTCATTGCGGTTGCCGCGCTTTCGCTGCTCATCGTGCAGGACAACCGGCGGCAGCGGCGAATTCTTGCCGAGCTCGAGCGCCAAGGCATCACCCGGCGCTCGGCCAAGCCACCAGCGGCCAAACCGCTGGCGGCGAGCCCACGCGTGGCGAAGCCACCAGCGGCAAAGCCGCCGAAGGCACGTCAGGCGAAGGCCCCTAGCAGGAAACCGAGACCATGACCGCAGCTGCGCTGCGCTCCCTTTGGCGGCAGTGGGGCCTCGCGCTTCCCCTCTTCATCTTCGCGGGGCTCACCGGCCTGTTCTGGTTCGCGCTGCAAGGCGGCGACCCGTCCCACCTGCCCTCGGCACTGGTCGGCAAGCCCGTGCCGTCATTTACCCTGCCGCGGGTCGAGGGGCTTACCGTGGACAATACGGCAGTCGAAGGGTTCGGAGCCTCTGATCTGGCGAAAGGCGAGCCCACCATCGTCAATGTCTGGTCCTCCTGGTGCGTGCCCTGTCACGAAGAGCACGATCTGCTCATCGAGCTCGCCAAACAGCCCGGGATCCGCCTTTACGGCATCAACTACAAGGACGACCCGGCAGCGGCGCGGCGGTTCCTCGGCCGCTACGGCAATCCGTTTCAGCGCGTGGGCGCCGACCGATCGGGACGCGTCGCCATCGACTGGGGGGTATATGGCGTGCCGGAGACTTATGTGATCACGCGTGACGGCAAGATCGCCTACCGCTATGTGGGTCCTCTGACCGAGGACGCGATCCGGGAGAAGCTTCTGCCCCTGATCCAGCCGGCCAACACGAAGCCGACCGGCTGACGCTGATACTCCTTCGCCGCCGCAAAGGGCAGCTTGCTACTTGCGCACCGCCGTCACGATCAGATTGAGGGATTCGAGGAACTCTTGCCGCTTGGCCGGCGGCAGCGCGCCAAGAATCCGCGAATCGGCGGCCGCGGCTCCAGGCTCGGCATCGCGCAGGTCCTTCCAGCCCTGGGCGGTGAGCTTGATGGCGTAGGCGCGAGCGTCCTCCTTGGCGCGGCGCCTCTGGATCAGCCCGCGCCCGAGCAGCCTCGCGACGATGTCGGCAAGCGTGGACCTGTCGATCCCGGTACGCTCGACGAGATCGGTCTGGGTCACCCCTTCCTCTTCGGCGACGGTCATGAGCACGGCGAATTGGCGTGGCGTCAGACCGCTGGCGCGAGCCTCAACCAGGAAAATATCCGTGGCGCATTGGCCCGCCCGGTGGATCAAATGCGTCGCCGAGCGGCTGAGCTGATTCCCGTTCTTGGACACCATTCGAGGCCCAGCCTTTCCCACAAGGCGTGCGCACACTCCTTGCCTCACCTCGGTCGACTCAGCTCTTTCAAGACCTTAATACAACTCTGAAGCACAATCAGCAAACTTGCGGTTGCAGCGCGACGGACGGAGTTACCTGTCGGCCCACATATCGGGAGGGCGGATTTCGCTCACAAGACGGATACGGACAATCGCTGCCGATAAGCTTAAGGCCCTGTTAGGGGCTGGTCGGCTCATCGGGAAGCTCAGGTCCGCTGTCCGCAGGCTCGCTGTGGCGCTGCATGAGCGGCATCTGGGCAAGCGCGAATAGGAAGGTGAGGGGAAGGAAGCCGAAGGCCTTAAATGTCACCCAGGCGTCAGTCGAGACGCTGCGCCAGACAAGCTCATTGAGCACGGCCATGGCGATGAAGAAAAGAGCCCACCGCGCGGTCAGCTTGCGCCAGCCCTGCTCGGAGAGATTGAACACGGGCCCGAGCAGAAGCTCGAGCACCGGCTTCTTGAGCAGGAGGCCGGCTCCGAGCAGCACGGCGAAGGTCAGGTACACGATGGTGGGCTTCAGCTTGATGAAGGTCTCGTCCCGCAGATAAAGCGTGAGGCTGCCGAAGACGAGCACGACGGCGCCGCTGACCAGCGGCATCACCGGCAGCTTGTGGTAGCGCCACCAGGCAACGCCCAGCGCGATGAAGGTCGCGACCATGAACAGCGCCGTCGCCGCATAGATGCCGGCCGCGGCATTGGCGCCGAAAAAGACAAGCAAGGGTCCAAGCTCGATCGCGAGCTTCGCGGCAAGCGCCGTCCCGCTCGCCGGAGCACTTTCTCGCGGCAGCGGAGGCTCGGCGTCAGGCTGCTGCGGCATTCTTGGTGTCCAGACCGGCAATGGCGCGCGCGAAATCAAGGGCGTCAAAGGCCTGAAGGTCGTCGACGCCTTCGCCGACGCCGATGGCATTTACGGCCAAGCCGAAGCGCTCGGCGATGGCCACCAGAATTCCGCCGCGCGCGGTGCCATCGAGCTTGGTCACGACCAGGCTCGTGACGCCCGCGATCTCCTGAAAGGTCTGCACCTGATTGAGCGCGTTCTGCCCAGTGGTTGCGTCGAGCACGAGCACGACGCTATGCGGAGCCGTCTCGTCGAGCTTCTTGAGCACGCGCACAATCTTGGCCAACTCCGCCATCAGGTCGGTCTTGTTCTGGAGCCGACCCGCCGTGTCGATGATGAGCACACGGCAGTTTTCCGCCTGCGCGCGCTCCAGCGCCTCATAGGCGACCCCCGCCGGGTCGGCGCCCACGTCTTTGGCCACCACTTCGGCGCCGACGCGTTCCCCCCAGACTTTCAGCTGGTCGATGGCGGCGGCGCGGAACGTGTCCGCGGCCGCGAGCATGACCGTCGAGCCCGAGCGCATCAATTGATACGCCATTTTCGCCGCCGTGGTGGTCTTGCCGGTGCCGTTCACCCCGACCAGCAGGATCACATGGGGATGGGCGCCTGGGTTCAATTCGAAGGGCTTGGCCACGGGTGCGAGCCCCTTGGCGATCTCCGCGGCGAGCACCTCGCGCACCCCTCCCGGCGAGATCCCGCGCTCTTGGCGCGTGGCCGCGATGGCCGCCCTGATGCGGGAGGCCATGGCGACGCCGAGGTCAGCCTTGATCAGCGCGTCCTCGAGCTCGTCAAGCGTCGCGTCGTCGAGCTTCCGCCGATTGAGGACCGAAGCGAGGTTGTCGGTGAGCGACGTGGAGGTTCGTGCAAGCCCCTGACCGAGGCGCGCGAGCCAGCCTTGTGTTGGCACGGGCTTTTTCGCCGAGGCTGACGCCTTTGGCTTTTCGTCCTCGTCACGCCTCGGCGGCTCGGCGTTCGGTCCTGCCGGCGCTGCCGGTTCGTCTCCCGGGGAAGGGCTTTCGGAGTCGTCCGATGTGCCCTTCTCGCGGGTCCCTGGCGGACTTTCGTCAGGATGACGAGCCCCTGGCTGAGCGGCGGGGCCTGCGGGGGGCGGCGCCGCGGGTGCCTCGGCCTCGGGCTTACGGGCACGGCGCCTGCTTCCGGATTTCGGGCCCTTTGGAGGCGGACGCTTTGGGGCGCCGTCTTCTTGGGGGGCAGCGCCACCCTCATGCGGTCCGGCAGGAGGCGGTGCTTTCAGCTTGGGAGCCATCTTTGCCGGCGTTCCTTGCGCCTTCTTTGGCGGAAATTGCGCCTTGGGCGGTTCCTTCTTTGCAGGTTTAGGAGCGGGCGGCTCCTTTTTTGCCGGCTTGGGAGCAGACGGCTCCTGCTTCGGCGTTTCGCCGCTACCGAAGCCGAACAGGTGCTGGAAAAAACCGGGCTTCTTCTCGCTTCCGCTCATCACCGCATCCTCGCGAGCAGGGCGCTGCCGTCATGGCCGCTGACGACAGCGTCGACCAGCTGGCCTGCGCCTTCGCCCGTCTCGATCGCTACCGGCGTGAAGTCGGCCGCGCGGCCTCTGCCCTCGCTCTCCATCAGCACCTGAATGTGGCGCCCTTTCGCGTTTGCAAGATGGCGCCGCAACGCCTCAATGCCCTTTTCGCGCAAAGCGGCCGCGCGCTCGGCGACGATCGCGCCATGGAGCCGCCGCATGCGGGCGGCGGCCGTTCCGGGCCTCGCCGAGAACGGGAAGACATGCAGGAAGGTGAGCCCGCAATCGTCGACGAGCGAGAGCGAGCCCGCGAACATCGCGTCGCTCTCGGTGGGAAAGCCCGCAATGAGGTCGGCGCCGAACACCATGTCGGGGCGCAAAGCTCGCACCTCCTCGCAAAAGCGCACCCCATGCTCGCGCGAATGGCGGCGTTTCATGCGCTTGAGCGTCAAATCATCTCCCGCCTGCAGCGACAGATGCAGATGCGGCATCAGCCGCTCCTCCTCGGCAATGAGTTTGAGCAGTGCGGCGTCCGCCTCCACCGAATCGATCGAGGAGAGCCTGAGCCGGGGTAGTTCCGGCACGAGCGCGAGCACCTTCGCCGCGAGCTTGCCGAGCGTGATGTCGCCGGGGAGATCGGCGCCATAGGCGGTGATATCGACGCCGGTCAGCACGATCTCCGCATAGCCGTTCTCGACGAGCCTCCGCACCTGCGCCACCACCTCGCCCGCCGGCACGGACCGCGAGGGCCCGCGCCCATAGGGGATGATGCAGAAGGTGCAACGGTGGTCGCAGCCGTTCTGGATCTGCACATAGGCGCGCGCCTGGGTGCCGAAGCCGTCGATCAGATGACCGGCCGTCTCCGTGACCGACATGATGTCGTTGACCTTGACCCGCTCGGTGTCTTCGACACTGAGCGCCTTGAAGGTCGAGCCTTGAGTTTTCTCGTGATTGCCGATGACGTGATCGACCTCCGCCATGGCGGCAAAGGCGGCGGGGTCGATTTGCGCGGCGCAGCCGGTGACCACGATCTTGGCGTCTGGGCGCATGCGGCGTGCTTTGCGAATGGCTTGCCGCGCCTGGCGGACGCTTTCCTGCGTGACCGCACAGGTGTTGACGATCACCGCGCTCTCAAGGCCGGCGTCCTTGGCATGCTTGCGCATGACCTCCGACTCATAGGCGTTGAGCCGGCAGCCGAAGGTGATGATCTCGATATCCGACATTTGGCGGCTTCTAACACGAAACGAAGGGTACGAGCGACCCCTCCACCCCTTCACGTGGAGGGAGAGTGCACCCGCTGCAAGAGCTGCGGCGGGAGCGTGCCCTCATAGTCGCGCCCGTAAGGTCCGGTCATCAGGATATGGTCGTCGGCCTCGCGCCAGTCGATGACGAGGTCGCCGCCGGGAAGCGTCACCCTGACCTTGCGGTCGGTGAGCCCGCGCCGCGTCGCGGCGACCGCGGCGGCGCAAGCCGCGGTGCCGCAGGCCCGCGTCAGCCCCGCGCCCCGCTCCCAGGTGCGCAAGCGCAAGCTGTCCGGCCCCGTCACTTGGGCGAGGGAGATGTTGGCGCGCTCGGGGAACAGCGGATGGTACTCGAGCATCGGCCCGAAGCGGGCAAGGTCATGCGCCTCGAGATCCTCGACGAAGAAGATGCAGTGGGGATTGCCGACATTGACGACGGAGGGCGAATGCAGCACGGGATCGTCGATCGGGCCGACCTGCAGCTCGATCCGCTTGGTATCGTGGAAAGGCTCGGCAAGCGGGATCTCGTCCCAATTGAAGCGGGGCGCGCCCATGTCGATGGTCACCGTGCCGTCCGCATTGACCAGCGCGCCCAGAATCGCGCTCTCCGTCTCGATGCTCACCCGAGGCGTTCCGCGCTCGGCCGCGAGCAGCGCCGCCACGCAGCGCGCGGCATTGCCGCAGGCGCCGACCTCGCCGCCATCGGCGTTCCAGATGCGCATGAACGCATCGGCGTCCGCCGAGGGCTCGAGCGCGATCACCTGGTCGCAGCCGATGCCGCCCGTACGGTCGGCGATGGCGCGAACCTCGCCAGGCCCAAGCGGAATGGCGCGCGCCCGCGCATCCAGCACGACGAAATCGTTGCCGAGGCCGTTCATCTTGCGAAAGGATATGGGGCTACGCATCGAAACCCTTTTTAGCCGCGACGGTTGCCTCTTAGGAACACCGAAAACGAAGGCGCAAGCGGCATTTAGCGGGCGCTCTCCTTTGCCTCGCCAAGAAACAGGAAGGCAAGCAGCGCGGTTGCGGCGAAGCCAGCGCCCGCGGCGAAGGTCGCATCCCCGCCGACCCTGACCCAGAGCACCCCCGCCAACAGGCTGGCGAGCAGACTGAACAACCCCGTGACCAGACCGAAGAGACCGAAGGCCGTGCCGCGTAAGCGCTCTGGCGCCGAGCCGGCGACGAGGGTGGCAAGCACACCTTGCGTCAGCCCGAGATGCAGCCCCCACAGCGCGATGCCCGCGAAGATTGCGACCAGGGACTGCCCGAAGCCAAGCAGCAGATCGGCGGCGATCAGCGCAGCGAGCCCCGCGACCAGCAGGGGACGCGCGCCGACCTTGTCCTGCAAGCGCCCCGCCGGGTAGGCGCTCGCGGCAAAGACGACGCTCATCACCGCGATGACCGCCGGAGCAAGCGTGATGGCGAGACCTCCACTCTGCGCGCGGAGCACGAGAAAGGCCTCGCTGAAACGCGCGAGCGTGAACACCGCGCCGGCGCTGACGACGAGCCAATAGAGGCGCCCCAGCAATGCGACCTCCTCAAGCCTGAGCGGGGCCTTCTGCGGTTCGGACCGGGTTTTCGGCTCGCTCACACCGAGCATGAGAATGGCGACGGCGATCAGCGCCGGGGGCACCGCGAACCAGAGCACGGTGCGGATGTCGTCGCTGAACAGAACCATGAGACCGATCGCCGCCAACGGCCCCACCACCGCGCCGATGGTGTCGAGCGACTGGCGCAGGCCGAACGCGGCGCCGCGACGGCTGGGCGGCGTCACATCGGCGATGAGGGCATCGCGCGGCGCGTCGCGGATGCCCTTGCCGACGCGATCGGCAAAGCGGGCGAACAGCACCGTGCCGACCGAGCTTGCCAGCGGAAACAGCGGCTTCGTCGCCGCGGCAAGACCATACCCCAACACGGCCAGCGCCTTCCGTCGCTGCAATTTGTCGGAGAGCCAGCCCGAAAAGATGCGGGTCACTTGCGCCGTCGCCTCGGCAATGCCTTCGACCGCGCCGAGCACCGCCGCGGAGGCGCCGAGATTGAGCACGAGGAACAGGGGCAGGAGCCCATGGATCAGCTCCGAGGAGATGTCCATGAACAGCGAGGTGAGGCCGAGTGCCCATACCGTTGCCGGCAAGCCTTGCATTTTCGTCGCATTGGGGGGCACGGGCGCCATCTCCAGCATTGCTTGCTTCGTCGCCGCTGTTATATGGCGTTGTGGCGACGAGGGTTCACCCGCCGCAACCAGTCACCATGAGGAGTCGCCTATGCCCTCGGTTCCGGTCGACGATCCGGTCGGCGCGCTCGTTCCCCACACGTTAAAGGAGCCAATGCCGGGCGCAAGCTCGGGCCCGCTCGCCGGGCGGAGCTTCATGGTCAAGGACCTGTTCACGATCGAGGGCCACAAGGCCGGATGCGGCAACCCGGATTGGTACGCCGCGGCGCCCCCGGCGAAAGCGACCGCACCGGTCATCCAGCGCCTGCTCGCTGCCGGCGCAAGCTTGACCGGGATCACCGTCTGCGACGAGTTCTTCTACAGCGTGCTCGGCACCAATATTCACTACGGCACGCCGATCAATCTGCGGGCGCCCGGTCACGTCACCGGCGGGTCGTCCTGTGGCTCGGCGGCCGCCGTCGCCGGCGGCCTATGCGACTTTGCCCTCGGCAGCGACACCGGCGGCTCGGTGCGCGTGCCAGCCGCCTTGTGCGGTCTCTTGGGCCTTCGCCCAACGCATGGCCGCATCGACATGACCGGCGCCACGCCCATGGCGCCGAGCTATGACACCATCGGCTTCCTTGCGCGCGATGCGGTGCTGTTCCGCGACATCGGCCGCGTGCTGCTCGACGGCAGCCGGGTCGAGGCGCCGCTCAAAGGGCTAATCATCGCGCAGGACATGTTCGCCCGCGCCGAAACGAGCAGCGACGAGGCGCTATGGCAGGTGCTCGACGCGATCGCGAGCGCGCTGCCCGCACCCAAACGCATGGACGTCGTGGGCGACGACTACGATGCCTGGCGCAATGCTTTCCGCTTCATCCAAGGCTTCGAGATCCAATCGACGCTGCTTCCCTTTGCCCTTTCTCACGCTTCAGGATTGTCGCCCGCGATCCGAGAGCGCTTCGAGATCGCCGCCCGAGTGACGCAAGAGGAGGCCAAGACGGGACGCGACGTTCGGGGCGCCGCCGCGAGGCGGCTGCGCGCGCTGGCCGAGCCCGGCACCATGATCGTGATGCCTACGACGCCGACGCTCCCCCCCGAAAGAGGCATCCCCGACGGTGCCTCAACGGTGGAGTTCAGGGCCTTGACCCTGGCCAGCACCTGTCTGGCGGGGCATGCGGGGCTGCCGCAAATCTCGATTCCGGCGGGCGAAGCGGCAGGCGGCCTGGTCGGTCTCTCCTTCATCGGCTGGGCAGGAGGCGACGAGGCGCTGCTCGACCTCGCCCTGCGGCTTGAGCCGCTGCTCTGCCGCAAGTCTTGACTTAAGGGTCCCGCTCAACGACATTCCGGCACGAATTCAAGGGCAGCTCAATTTCCGAGCGGCCGCCCTGCGCATTGTTGATTTGTTGCCCTATCGGCTATTCGCCTATTTGAGGGCAACAAATAAACTGGAGGCAGGGGGGTCAACATCCACCAGCGCGATGCGCCCGCGGGTGCGTTTTTGCTTTGCGCTACCGCGCTATTTGCCGAGCTTAGGACGTGACGATGTTCGAGACGCTGTCAGGACGGCTTGGCGCCATCCTCGACAAGCTCACCCGCCGCGGGAGCTTGTCCGAGGCCGACGTCGCCGAGGCCATGCGCGAGATCCGCCGCGCTTTGCTCGAGGCCGATGTGGCGCTCGACATCGTGCGAGACTTCACCGAGGCGGTGAAAGAGCGGGCCGTGGGCCAGGAGGTGGTGCGGTCGATCACCCCGGGCCAGATGGTCATCAAGATCGTCCATGATGAGCTCGTGCGCATGCTCGGGCAGGAAGCCGAGCCCATCGATCTCGCCGCCGCACCGCCAGTGGTGATGATGCTAGTGGGCTTGCAGGGCTCGGGCAAGACCACGACCACGGCCAAACTCGGGCGGCGGCTTCAGGCCCGCGACAAGCGAAAGGTGCTGATGGCCTCCCTCGATACGCGGAGACCCGCAGCCCAAGAGCAGCTCCGCGTGCTTGGTGAGCAGACTGGCGTCGCCACGCTCGCAATCGCCGAAGGCCAAGACCCGGCAAGCATCACAAGCCGCGCGCTGCAGGCCGCGAAGCTCGGCGGTTATGACGTGCTCCTGCTCGACACCGCCGGCCGTACCCATATCGACGAGGCGCTGATGGCGGAGACGGCGGAGATCGAGCGGATCGCCAAGCCGCATGAGACGCTGCTCGTGGCCGACGCGCTGACCGGCCAGGACGCCGTCAACCTCGCGCGAAGCTTCGACCAGCGCGTGGCGCTGACCGGCATCGTGCTCACCCGCATCGACGGCGACGGCCGCGGCGGCGCGGCGCTGTCCATGCGCGCGGTTACGGGCAAGCCGATCAAGCTCATGGGCACGGGCGAGATGCTCGATGCGCTCGAGGAGTTCGACCCCTCGCGCATCGCCGGGCGCATTCTCGGCATGGGCGACGTGGTCGGCCTCGTCGAGAAGGCGATCGAGACCGTCGAGGTCGACAAGGCCGAAGCCATTGCGCGGAAAGTGCGCAAGGGCGCCTTCGACCTCGAGGACCTGGCCGAGCAACTGAAGCAGATGCAGAAGCTCGGCGGCATGGGCGGCGTGCTCGCCATGCTGCCCGGAGTAGGCAAGATCAAGAAGCAGCTCGACGCCGCCAATCTCGACGAGACGATCCTGAAGCGCCAGCAGGCGATCATCGGCTCGATGACGCGAGGTGAGCGCAAGAACCCGAAGCTGCTCAATGCCTCGCGCAAGAAGCGGGTGGCGGCGGGCTCAGGCACATCCGTGCAGGACATCAACAAGCTCGTGAAGATGCATCGGCAAATGGCCGACATGATGAGGTCCATGCGCAAGAAGCGTGGGATTTTTGGGCAGATGTTCGGCGGCGGACCGCCGCCGGAGCTTCCGCCAGAGCTACCGGCCGGCGATGGCGCCGCGCCGCCTCCCGGTTTTCCGTCGCTCCCGCCCGGCGGCCTTCCGGGCCTTGGCGGCATGCCGGGGCTTAGCGGCCCGCTACGTGGCTTGCCTGGCCTTCCGGGCCTCCCCCGCGGTCTTCCCGGCCTGCCGACGTCGAAGAAGCGATGAGCTTAGAAATCAGCACCCCAGTCACGATTGTTAGCGAAGAGAAGGATCGAGCATGTCCCTGAAGATCAGGCTGGCGCGGGCCGGCGCCAAGAAGCGGCCCTATTACCGGATCGTCGTCGCCGACTCGAAGAGCCCACGCGACGGCCGCTATATCGAGAAGATCGGCACCTATGACCCGCTGCTGCCGCGCGACGGCGAGCGCGTCAAGCTCGTCGAGGAGCGCGTCAAGCATTGGCTCAGCGTCGGCGCCCAGCCGACCGACCGCGTGCTCCGCTTCCTCGACAAGGCCGGACTGTCGAAGCGCGAGGCGCGCTCGAACCCCAACAAGGGCCAGCCCGGCAAGAAGCGCATCGAGCGCGAGGAGGCAAAGCTTGCGGCCCAAGCCGAGAAGGCCAAGGCCGCTGCCGAAGCCGCCGCCGCGCCGCCGCCGGCGCCCGAGCCTGCGGCTGAGCAACCAGTCGCCGAATAGCTTTGCCCCGGAAGTCGGACCGCGTGCTGCTCGGCGAGATCGGGCGCCCCCAAGGGCTGAAGGGCGAGGTCCGCATCCGCTCTTACACGCAAGACCCTGGCGATATTGCGAGCTACGGAGCGCTCGAGGACGAGGCGGGGGCACGCGCGATCGAGTTCGAGAGCCTGAGGAGCGACGCCAAGGGCGTGATCGCGCGCATCGAGGGGATCACGACGCGGGAAGGCGCCGAGGCGCTGACTGGGACCAAGCTCTATGTCCCGCGCACGCGCCTGCCGGAGCGCGAGGCGGAGGAGTGGTACCATTCCGACCTGATCGGCCTCGGCGCGGTTGACCGGGACGGTGCATCGATCGGTACCGTGGTGGCGATCTACAATTTCGGCGCGGGCGACCTGCTCGAGATCCGGCCCGAGAGCGGAGGGACTGATATGGTTCTGCCCTTCAACCGCGAGACCGTGCCGGAGGTCGACGTTGAGGGTGGCTGGCTGCGGATCGTCCCTCCCGAGGACCTGCCGGAGTGACGCTCTAGTTTGGTTGCTGTCATTCCCGCGAAAGCGGCAATCCAGTAACCCATGGGGCCGGTCGCTGAAAGCGACCCCAGCGGTTACTGGATCGCCCGGTCAAGCCGGGCGATGACAATGGTTGATTGGTTACTTCTATGACCTGGCGCGCCACCGTCCTCACCATCTTCCCCGAGATGTTCCCGGGGCCCTTGGGCGCGAGCCTCGCCGGCAAGGCCTTGGCCGAGGGGAAATGGGCGCTCTCAACCATCGACATCCGCGACTTTGCACCCGACAAGCACCGCTCCGTCGACGACACGCCCGCCGGCGGCGGACCCGGCATGGTGATGCGCGCCGATATCGCGGCCCGCGCCATCGATGCCGCGCGTGACCAGATGTCAGCGGACGCGCCCACCCTCTATCTCTCGCCGCGCGGGCGCCCGCTGACCCAGGCCCGCGCGCGGGAGCTCGCGCAAGGCCCTGGCGCCATCCTGCTCTGCGGCCGCTTCGAGGGCGTGGATGAGCGGGCGCTGGAAGCGCGCGATGTCGAAGAGGTCTCGATTGGCGATTATGTGCTTTCGGGCGGCGAGCTTGCCGCTCTGGTGCTGATCGACGCCTGCGTTCGACTGCTTCCGGGAGTCGCCGGCAACGAAGTCTCCCTCGCCGCGGAAAGTTTCGCCTCTGGCCTGCTCGAATATCCGCATTACACGCGGCCGCGGGAGTGGGAGGGCCGCGCCATCCCGGAGGTGCTGCTCTCCGGCGACCATGAGAGAATCGCCAAATGGCGGCGCGAGCAGGCTGAAGCCGTCACCCGCGAGCGCCGGTCCGATCTGTGGGAGAGGCTGAAGCGCCGCTGACGCAGAGGGGGCCATTGGGGGCCCTAAATCCATCGACAAGGGCGGAAGACTGGGTTAGGAACACCCCCGCGCGCTTCCGGCGCGCAATCTTTAGTCAGATCAATCAAAAAGAATGGCGTTCGCCTGAACAAGCAGAGTCAGGCAGGCGCCCAGGAAAGGTATCGCCATGAATATCATCGAGCAGCTCGAGCAGGAGCAGGCGGCGGCGCTCGCCAAGAAGCGCAAAGTTCCGGAGTTCGGACCCGGCGACACGGTACGCGTCAACGTCAAGGTGGTCGAGGGCGACCGCTCCCGCGTGCAGGCTTATGAGGGCGTGTGCATCGGCCGCGCCGGCGGCGGGATCAACGAGAACTTCACCGTGCGCAAGATCTCCTATGGCGAAGGGGTCGAGCGCGTCTTCCCGGTGCATTCGCCGCTGATCGATTCGATCGAGGTGGTGCGTCGCGGGCGCGTGCGCCGCGCCAAGCTCTACTATCTGCGTGGGCGCCGCGGCAAGGCTGCGCGCATCCCCGAGCGGCAGGTCGCGCGCGGCAAGCAGAAGGAAGTTTTCAAAGGCTTCACCAAGCCGAAAGGCGAGCCCGACGATCTGAAGCTGATCGCGGGCGTGACACCGGAGTTCGAGAAGAAGCTGAACAAGCTCGGGCTGATCACATTCGAGCAGATCGCCAACCTCTCCGACGATGAGATCGCAAAGGTCGACGAGACGCTTAAGCTCGATGGCCAGATCGAGAACGACGACTGGGTCACGAAAGCCGTCGCACTGATGGCGGAGACCACCGCCGGCGAGGTGCCGGGCGAGCCCGAGGAAGAAGGCGAAGCGGCGGAGGCAGAGGCCGAGGCGCCCAAGGCCAAGCCGGCCAAGAAGGGCAAGAAGTAAGGGCCCAGGCTCACCCCCAACCTAGGGACTGTCATGCCCGCGCGGGCGGGCATCCAGCAGCCAATTTCGCTTGCGATCGAAATTCAGGCCTTGGTTACTGGATCGCTCGGTCGAGCCGGGCGATGACAAGCTGCGGGGACCCTGGAGGGGATTTGTAAACCGCGGTCAGAGACGCTATCTCAGGGCCTGAAATGCCCCTGGGACGAAAAAATGGCTGAACCCCGCACCCTTTACGACAAGATCTGGGACGAGCACCTGGTGCATGAGGCGCCGGACGGCACCTGCCTCCTCTATATCGACCGGCATCTCGTGCATGAGGTGACGAGCCCGCAGGCCTTCGAGGGCTTGCGTCTGGCCGGACGCCGCGTGCGGGCGCCGGAGAAGACGCTCGCCGTCGTCGACCACAACGTGCCGACCACCGACCGCAGCCACGGCATCGACGATCCGGAATCGGCCTTGCAGGTGGCAACGCTCGCCGAGAACGCGCGGGAGTTCGGCATCGACTATTACCATGAGCGCGACCGCCGTCAGGGCATCGTGCATGTGGTCGGCCCCGAGCAAGGCTTCACCCTCCCCGGCACCACCATCGTTTGCGGCGATTCCCATACCTCCACCCATGGGGCCTTCGGCGCGCTCGCCCACGGCATCGGCACCTCCGAAGTTGAGCACGTGCTCGCCACGCAGACGCTGATCCAGAGAAAGGCCAAGAACATGCGCGTGCGCGTGGAGGGCGCGTTGCCCTCCGGCGTCACCGCCAAGGACATCATCCTCGCCATCATCGGCGAGATCGGCACCGCCGGCGGCACCGGCCATGTCATCGAATATGCGGGCGATGCGATCAGTGCGCTCTCGATGGAAGGGCGCATGACCATCTGCAACATGTCGATCGAGGGCGGCGCGCGCGCAGGGCTGATCGCACCCGATGAGAAGACCTTCGACTACATCAAAGGCCGTCCGCGGGCGCCCAAGGCCGGCGCCTTTGAGACGGCGCTCCGCCACTGGCAGACGCTCTATTCCGACGAGGATGCCGCGTTCGACCGCGAGGTCGTGCTCCATGCCGAGAGGCTGCCGCCGCTCGTCACCTGGGGCACGAGCCCCGAGCAGGTGGTCTCCATCACCGGACGCGTGCCGCGGCCAGACGAGATCGCCGACGAGACCAAGCGGCGCGCGGCGGAGCGCTCGCTCGATTATATGGGCTTGAAGGGCGGTGAGAAGGTCACCGACATCACCCTCGACCGTGTCTTCATCGGCTCCTGCACCAATGGGCGCATCGAGGATCTGCGCGCCGTGGCCAAAATCGTCGCCGGTCGGCAGGTGAACGCCAATGTCCGCGCCATGATCGTGCCGGGCTCAGGCCTGGTGAAGGAGCAGGCGGAGGCGGAAGGCCTGGACCAGATCTTCAAGGCGGCAGGCTTCGATTGGCGCGAGCCAGGCTGCTCGATGTGTCTCGGCATGAACCCCGACCAACTTAGTCCCCGCGAGCGTTGCGCCTCGACCTCCAACCGGAACTTCGAGGGGCGCCAGGGCCGGCTCGGCCGCACCCATCTCGTCTCGCCGGTGATGGCGGCGGCTGCGGCGGTTGCCGGCCGCTTCATCGACATCCGCGAGTTCCATTGAAAGCCTTCGATTCCCACTCAACGCCGACTCTCCCTCTCCCCTGTGGGAAGCGGAATGTCAAAGTTCTCCACGCGAAAAGGGTCTAAATTCAAACTGATACAACCTATGATTCTTCACGCCGATCATCCCAGGCAGCATATGGGTAGCGATTAAGTCACCGACTCTGGATGTCGGCGCCCCTGTCGAATAAGAGAACGGTCTCAGATTCCTAATCTGAGGGTCAGCGGTTCGAATCCGCTCGGGGTCGCCCAATACCTTCAATAGGCAGCGGCTTGGCGGCGAAGTCGACAGAGCCGTTGTCGCCACGCGGCACCGCTGTAATACCGAGCGCAGAGGCGCTCTCGGCCGCGTCATAGTCGATGAGATGTCGAGACGACCTAACACGTTGTCACTCTTCCCACACTTCTCCACAGCCTCTTGCACGAGGTTTTCGATCCAGATCTTCTCTCCGGACGCTCGGGCCTTTTGTCGCCTCGACTAGATCCCAGCGGGCGATCGCGCGCTCATCGAGCATCTGCATCAGTCTATCCATGGTAGGGGCTTGCCCTGTCCGCCACCCTCAAGACCGAATGCATGGCCAAGCCGTCCGCCCTCGGTTTTATATTTCTCCCAGGCTGTGGCAAGGAAGCGAATCCAAATCCATGGAACGTCAAGATTGGTCGTAGGGGACACTATCCAGTTGTTGTCCAGTTGAGCGCGATCGAGGGTACCAGCTTTGGCGCACGCTCCTACGTCGCGCGCGATCCCCCATAGAGCTTCGAGAGCAAAAAAGACTGCGGCCCCATAACTCGGATCCGTTTGGTAGCCGGCAAGGCAGCCATTCAAGTGTTCATCCAAATCCCACGGGATTCGCTCTTCAGCGAACTCATCCATGACGATCTCGGATGGGCGCGGCGTGCGTGGCTTTCGTGGCATTGCGGTTTTTTGCTTGAGTTGGAGGACGGAGCAGACGGATGCTATCAGCTTCAACCTAACCCTGTTTCAGCGGAATGAAGCGCCTTAACTTGCCGGTCTCTTTGTGCCGCTCCAGCGTGTCGACAAGTTCGATCTCGATCTCCGCGTGCTCCAGTCCAGCTTTGGCAAGCCCCGCGATCAGCTCCTGCTTCAGTGCGGGCAGGTCGAGCGGGCCTGTTGCAACGAGACCGATCTTTGCGCCCGCTTGCGTTTGATGCACCTGATATTGCTCGACATGGCTGTTCTGCCCGAGCGGCGTGCGGAAAACCAACGGATGGATATGAATCTCGCCGGCGTAGAGGAAGGTGTCGTCTGACCGCCCCTTCACCGTCTTGATCAAAGGAAAGGCCGCGCCGCAGGAGCAGAGCCGGTCGCTTGGGATAGGCAGGTCGGATAGTTCGTAGCGGATCAGCGGTAGGGTGCGGCCAAACAATGACGTCACCAGGACGTGATCAATCGCGTCGGGATCGTTGGTCGGCCTGTGCTCATGATCGACGAACTCGGTAATGACCAAGTCGTCGCTCATGTGCAGCCCCTCGTGCGTGTCGCACTCAATGCCGATATGACCTACTTCGACGCAGCCCCACATATTATTGATCTCGAGTCTCCATGCGTGCCGGACGGCGTCACGGGTTTCCGGCATCAGCGGCTCGGAATTAGTAGTCACGCGGTGCAGCCTTAGGTGCAGGTGGCCGGCCAACGCCTCCGCTGCCAGTTCTTGCAGCGATGATGCGAAGCAATTGATGTGGGTCGGCTGCGCTTCGTTGAGTTCAGCGACGAGCTTGGCGATTGGCGTGGCCGCAGGGAACCACTTCACCTGGGCCGCTGGATCGATCGGAACCGAGAACAGAAATGGGCTACCATGAATAATTTCCCCGGCCTCGATCACGGCGAGCAGCCGCCGGCGGGCTAGGCGTTCCGGTGGTTCGTCGCGCAGCAGATAGCGGAACGTCGCGCAGGCGATCTCAATGAATTCATTCCACCCCCACGGGAATACCCCGCGCACCCCAGAAGAGCCCCCGGTAGCGATTACCTGGTATTCGTCGAGATAGTAGTAATCTTTGGACGTTCCTTTCAGCTTGGCGTCAATATGAGCGTTGCAAGCCCTGAGCGTTAGGCGCCGATCCGTGACGATCTCATCCCAGTTCGTCATCACGTCTGGCTTGGTCATCACTGACAGCGACTCAAGATCAGCCTCAGTGAACGAATCTGCGTCGATACCGGTTAGCCTGCTGACGTGCCAAGGCGATTTAGCCTTCGCGTAGGCCAACGTCTCACGCAGCATCCGTTGTCGCTCGGCCTTTATCTGATCGGCAGACCACGAGAGTCGTTTGACATGCTCTGGCATCCGCTGCGCGATCGCCGCCAGATGTTCGCGTCTGCGCGGGCTATCAATGATCATAGCGAATCAGCCGCATTAACACGTAGGCAAGATCGGATAAAATGTGGATTGATCCGCCTGCCGAAGGCGGTACGCGTCCGTTCGCAGACCAGGCGGTAGAGCGCGCCCTCGCTAAGCGGCCGACCGCTTCGGCTAAGATGGCTTCAGCCGTTGGCGTATCTCTACATCGACTACCCATTTACAAAGCGTGAGAAGACGTACGCCACGCTGTATCTTGCGTTCGAAATTGTTCATCAACCTTGAGAGTAGCCGAACGTAGAAGCGCTCGAAGAAGACAAAGCAGCGATAAAATGGGATGGGAATGTGGTCATCTCGCTTCGCTTCAACAGGCACGAACGTAATGGTCAGGAGCCAGAATTGCGGAAGGAAGGCATCTGTCCAGAGGCGATGATACTCACGCTTTAGATGCTCGAGGTGGTTCTCGATGAGGAGGGCGTAACCGAGAGTGGTTTGATCCATTGCTTGGATCCTATTGGTTTAGGTAATGAAAGGGAATCGACGCCTCACGCACTTAGCGTCTCAAAACTCAACCGCGAAATCTGGCTTGCGATGACTGACATCGGCGAAGAGAAGAGACCGCTATATATTTTTATTTATGCGGTAGGGCTGACGGGTCGGGCCGAGTCGAAAAAAAATTTCGCTAACCGGGCGAGAGCAGTTGACCATCTCTGGCATTTTGGCGAGCTCATTTTAGGGCGTGAACACTTAAACACGCACTTGCCAGAGCCACTCTGGCAGCAGAAAAGCAGACTGAGGGGACCTTGATAAGGAGAGCGTTGCATGAACGTGAACGAAATTCATGACTACGCACGGCGTCTCTTGGACGCGCATGGCGATAAGGCCGAATGGGAGGCTGCCCAAAAGGCCGCCGAATGTGATCAACAGGGTGATAACGGCCAAGCCCGCGACTGGCGTCGCATTCAGGCCGCGATTAAGGAGATGCGCGGTCCGCATGAAAGCTGATCGCGAGTCGAAAATTTTCAGCCGCACGAGAGATTGACCTTCCCCGACATTTTTTGCAGAGCTTATCTCGTGTCATTCTCTCATTTTAGAGACTCGGTATGTCCAGGAAGATTGCTCTCTATGCTCGCGTCTCAACGCGAGGTCAGGAGCTTGAGAATCAGCTTGCGGAATTGAGAGCAGCATGCGCGCGAAACGATTGGCAGGTCGTGAGGGTCTTTACCGATTACGGCATCTCTGGCGTGAAGGGTCGAACTGCACGGAAAAGCCTAGATGATCTGCTCAACGTAGTCGTGCGACGTGAGATCCGGGACCATTCCGCCTTTAACGGACCAGCCGAAGCAGGCTCATTCTACCGCTTGGTCGGCTAAAACAGTCCGCACCTCATATGGTCAAGGCCGAATGTCCCGATGCCCCTTGGTTACGGGCTTTCCAAGAAACGTGACCGTGAGATAGTTGAGGATGTAGCGCCATGTAGTCAGCACGATCCCTTCAACTTGGAAGCGGCGTGCTGACGAATAAACCCACATTTTTGGCACGAGCTTCACATTACCAACGGTAGCGATCCGCAGCGCTAAATCGGTATCCTCGCCAAAAAAAACGACATCGGTGTTGTAACCGCCTACCGCATCCAGAGCGGATTTCCTGACAATGAAATTACCTCCCTGCACCATAGTTCCAAGGGTGTGGTGGCTAAGTCTCCCTAAAAAGTAAAAAAACCTCGTAAGGGCCTGCATCAGGCGCGAGAATTCAGGATAGACAAGAGGACCCGTGACTACCACCGTTGCGGGATCCAGTGCCGCAAGTGCTCTGTCTAGCCAACCTGCTGGGACCGCGTTGTCAGCATCTATATTGGCGAGCAGGTCATATTTGGCGTGCAAATATCCGGCTTGCCTTGCTGCCACAATTCCTCGTTTCAGTTCGTGGACAACACGCGCCCCATGCTCCAAGGCAACTTCCGAAGTTCGGTCGGTGCTTGCATTATCAACGACGAGGATCTCACAGTCGTTTGGACGACCAGCCATCTCCTCCTGGATGGAGCGAATGGCGAAGGGGATCAACTTTTCCTCGTTGAAAGCCGGAATTATGAAGGTGATTGAAGCGTCCATGGATTGCTTTGAGCGCATGCTTCAGATGTATTCTCCGAAACGTTAAACTGGAGCAGCCGTAACAGATCTAGTGGCGACGAACTGACGACGAATCAATCCCTTTCGCACTGTGAAGCTCTAGCCGCGAGATTGCGTCGATGCAAGCAGCACGCCGTCCGAATTTGCGGTTTAGGCTAGTTTGCTTGCTCGTCTCGATGGAGTTCTAAAAGAGAGATAAGCGGCTAGCTGGCAAACCGATCGAGCCTTCAATCATGGTTCAGCCGAGTCGTAGTGCCTCACTGACTTCGTCTACGCGAGTTTTGATGGCAAGCGCAGAGACTTTGCGCCGATTTGAGCGATGGCAGCCTGCAGCTCTTCGAGTTGTTGGCTAGGCTAGTTCGTGCGGATGGCTAGGAGGAGAATTTCGCAAGAAATTGTTTGACCGCTGCCCAATTTTCTTCGGCTCCCTCTGGGTTCTGGTCTTCTCGGAGCGTCGAGGATCCATGGATGCCCGCGATCTGCGGGACGAATTGGGTTTTTTCGGTGGAGTGCGAGACGTCGAGAATGGATTTGGCCACTGCAATCTCTTCTGGAACCTTAGCTGAGGTCACGAATATCGGAATCGAAACCTGCGCCGCGGCTTTCCGGACGGTCGACGAGCCGCGCAGATATTCGCCCGGTGAGAATGCGAGAATAGCCTTGATCTCACGACGATGCTCGGCGGCTAGCAAAAACACCAGAGCCGCAGAATAACTACTTCCCCATACGAGGATCGATCCAGTCTGACCCGAGGACTTGGCCCATTGCAATGCCGCTTCTTCACCATAGTCGGTGCTCTTACCGAGACGTTTGACAGTCTCATTGTTCCGCCCCCAAGCGTTACCGCCGGAACGTTGATCGATCGCAAGCGCATTGAATCCGAGCGTGGCAAGCATCGGCCCGATAGTTGCGTATTCCCCGCGATTTGAACCGGCTTGGTGAAAAAGCAGGATCAAAGGTTTTGCCTTCGAGCCTGCTGAATAATAATCCGCAAACACCTGGACGCGATCGCTAGCCGCGAAGGATATCGCGTCCGCTGTGTGGCCGCGTACCGGCGACATTGCCAAACCAGCAGCGAAAAGAAGTTTAATGCAAGTAACTCTCATCTCGGCACCATAGCACCCGACCCGTAAGCGAGGCTTTGCGTCTGCCAGCCTTGCGGCTCTTTGCCAATGAGAGATGCACGAGCAGAAGGCCTGCTTACACGCAGGTCAATCTCGGTGTCTCGCACGAGTTCACTTTCACCAATGCCAAGCCACCGACCTTGCGCTTCGATGTCGTGAATGTCTTCGACACCATCTACGAGATCAGGAGTGGGTCTGGCATCGGCGTCTTTGCCCCGCAATTCGGGCCTCGCGTGGGTATTTCGTCAAACTACCGCGGAAATTCTGAGTCTCTAGCTGTCCACAGGGCGTATCGGCGCGCGCAGCATCCTCATAGGCCTTCCACGCTGGCCGTCTTCACATAGGCAAGCCGCCCCTCGACCATGGCCTTGAGGTCCTCCCCATCACGATGCCGGGGCCCGTGATCACGTCGGGAATTCGTATAGACGCGCGGCGCCGGACGTAGGACTCCCAATGTCGCATCCCGCTTGAAGTCCCGAGCCAAGAACCCAACAATGGTCACGGCTCTTGGAGCCGCATCGACCGGGCACAGGCACGACGACGAGAGGGAAACTGCAATCCGAAACGGGGGAAGTCGGGCACCACGCGCTTGTTAGCACTGAGTGCGAGCTGCAGTGCATCGCGGACTTGGCGCCGCTCGGTCGTGGAGCCGGCAGGCTGAAAGGTTCCCGCTATGTCTGTCGTGTCCAATCGACGCGAATGAAATAATCGTCCTCGTCGAAGTGCAGTTTCAGGTCGCCGTGGAAGGCGTGATGAATTGCGGTCCCAATCCGCCGAGGCAAGTGGACATCAGTGGTCGTGATGACGAGCGTATCCGGCTCCTCCCTCTCGGTCGCCATGATGCGGTTAAGCGGATGCTCCTGCTTCTCAGCCTGCTCGAGGTTGCGCGCCAGATTGACAATTTCCTCCTCGTGCTCCCTCACCACGGGACCCTTTAGCGTGACGATGCCGGCAGGGTATTTGTCATTGATGCGATGGCAAGCTTGGCACAGCTCTTGATGCGCATTGGCAGGGGGAAGCTCCATCCATTGCCAACGCCCCTCCTGATAGACCGCTCCGCAAGCCAGACACCGAGTGGGCTCCGATAACTTGCGCCGCAATTTATAGGGATCGCCAACGCCATCGTCACTGAGCGCGGCCGAGAATGCGCCGGTCGCGTCGGCCCCCTGCGAAAGGACTACCTGCAGGAAGAATCTTTTGCCGTCTCATGTGATCTCCTGAACGCGATGAAAACTGTTCGATCTTTCCACGAGTTCTTCCATGATTAGATTAGCCCAAAGGACCAAGCCTCGCGGCAGATCAATGCTCCCCAATCGAGTACGGCATTCCGCCGAGCGGCGGAAATTCGCGGAGGAAATTTGTTCATTCTTTGCTCCTACCACTCCAGAAGGCTGTGCCCTGGTAGCGGCTCTTTTGTCGTGGCCCACGCTTCGCCAACAGGCTCTTGAAATGCGCGGGCAGCGTTAAGCGATAGTCGGCCGAAACCGATTAATGAGTGCCCACCGAGGCTCGGTTATTTGGCGCTACCTGCGTAGCTTTACCGCGCCGTTTGAGCGGATAGGCCTCGCTCTCATAAAGCTGGCGAATTGCGTCGCCGCCAAACCTGTCTTCCTCTACTTCAAGATAGGCACCGAGAAGAAGCTTCGGTGGGAGCTCTTCGATCGCAAAACGGATGGCCTCTGCGGCGGAGTCGAACCGCTTGTAGCCTATCGGACTCTGACTCTTACCAAATCCCCGACGCCTTGGGGGAAAGAGTTCCGCCTGTGCGCTATAATCAACTCTAACCATCGTTCTCGTTTTCCTGCTGACAACCAGTTAAGCCCAGCTCCGTCCCCTTTTTCCGAACCCCCGCTCGATCGCGCATAGGCGTTGAACGATCTACTCCGACGTTGCACCGAACATGCAGCGCGTCATTTACGTCCAATGCGTGAGACCGGGCCGCTCGTGGAACCGCGAACACTAACTGTGGCGGCCCGCTTACGCATGACCGCCACTTACGGCGAACATTGTTGTGTTCGCTCTATCACCAAAGCGCAATCGGTGTCGGATTTAGGACAGCTCGATCTTCGCGGCCTGCTTGCCGCGAAGACCACGCTCATCGTCCTCAATAAGGACGCGTCGCCTACTCGGCGCGACAATCTTACCGTCGGTCTGAGACGGCGCCCGTCATTGGGCGTGCCGTGTCATCTATATGGGCCTTTGCGCACCCTTTAGCAAGCTCCGTCCCCGAAAATGCGGCTCAAAGAGCCGAGACAATCGGATTAAAGTTAGCCCATGAGGTGCTCGGTCGAGTGGATGCTCCGGCTTCGCTTGGCCCGCTCAGCCCTTGATGCAGATGAGCGAGCGCAGACGCGCTACGCGCCGGGCAAGGACCTGCCCGCTCAGCCAATACGACAGCGTCGACATCCTTGTAGGCCCCAGGCGCCTCCTCCGCGACGCCTCGCGTCGATGGGCTGCGGATAAGGATCCCCGTCTTTGCCAAATCATCAATGATTTGACGCCCGCTCCATTTCCTAAGCGCTGCATGGCGCGACATCGCGCGCCCCGCGCCATGGCAGGCAGAGGCAAAGGCTTTCTCTCAATCCACGCCAGCCGCCTTGAGGCAGGGAATCATTGCCCGGGTGCATCTTGTAATTGATGCCCTTCGGCACCGGGCTCATGCTTGTCGTGATGCTCGTTTCAAGGTTGAC
>Ga0209415_10000360_pt1 | contig 82446 bp, 83 predicted proteins | sample PeaSoiSIISIP2007_FD_187696 | JGI IMG/M metagenome (GOLD analysis project Ga0209415, IMG submission 187696) | Peat soil microbial communities from Weissenstadt, Germany - SII-SIP-2007 (SPAdes) (version 2) | ecosystem: Environmental > Terrestrial > Soil > Wetlands > Peat | place: Germany... | reverse complement strand
CTCGCCAGGTCGGGCCGTCGATCGGAGATCGTCACCGAGGCCGACCCCTGTGCGGCTGAGTGTCTATGAATCGCTAGCGGGACGAATCCTTGGCAGGCTCGCAGCTGTGATCGATTCCGGACGACCTTCGCCCCCCATCCGGCCGTCCTCCCCGGCGACCGGGGTCCCCGCCCCCTGCGCCCCTCACGGGACCGTCCCATGAGCCGGCTCGACCTGCCCATCGACGTCGGGGTCGGGGACCCGCTCGTCCTTCTCCACGGCTTCGCCATGCGTCCCGCCATCTACAGGCCTCTGGTCGACCGCCTGGCCGCACGGTGTCGCGTGGTCGTCCCCGACCTCTTCGCCGTCCGGGGCCGGTGGCGCTATGCCAAGGTCGTCGACGCCCTGGTCGCGACCCTCGAGGATGTCGGACTCGACCGGGTCAGCCTGCTCGGCCACTCCTTCGGCGGAGGCATCGAACTCGGTTTCGCCTCCCGATGGCCGGACCGCGTTGTCGAGCTCGTCTTCTCGGACACGCTGGCCGCGTCACGTGAATGGTCGCTCGCCCACGAGGTCCTGCGCCACCCGGTACGGCTCGTGCGCCTGGCGACGCCGAACGCGGCGTCGGCCTTCGTCCGGACCTCGCTCGACCACCCGCGTCAGCTGGTCGGCGCCGCGTGGTGGGGATTCACGAGCGGCAGGGAGACAGACGCCGAGGAGGTGGCCCGGGCCGCCATCCCCGCCCATGTCCTGTGGGCCAATCGCGACTCCATACTGGCGCGTTCGGACGGCCGGCGGTTCGCCGACGAGCTCCACGCCACGTTCACCGTCGCGTCGGCTCCCGACGGGCGGGCGGTGGATCACGACTGGATGTTCCAACAGCCCGACGTGTTCTTCGACCATCTGATCGACCTCGGGCTGAAGGCGCTCTCGGGCTGACCGGAGGGGAACGCCCGGTGGGCGAACCGACGGCCACCGGCGGCGAGCGGGGCTGCTTGGCGGTCGGTGGCGATCTACGAGGACGCCGCGGGGGGCTCGGAGCGGTCCACCGTTCTGCAGTCCGAGGCGATCACCACGGACGCCCGTGCTGTGGACAGTGACGAAGTGGTGACGACAACCGTCGATGTCGACGCCTGGTAGAACCAGCCCGGCCCGTCGGAGCCCGGGGTCCGCCGGTGGAGCGCTCTTCCGTCGATACTCACCTGAGACGGATCCGTGACGTCCACGAACTCGATCCGGTAACCGATCTGTGTCGGCTCCCCCCGGTAGTGCCCGTGGGCGGCGCCGATCGTCACCCGCGCGTTCGGGTTCCCGGCACCTCCGCCGGGGGGCCCGAACGAGTCGGTGATGGATGTGGTCGTCGACTGACCCTTCGTATACCCGAGTCCGGTGCCGCTGTCGCCGTAGAGACTGAACGCACCACGGGAACCCGAGAACACCTTGACGACCTCGTGCGTGGCCGTCGTCGACGACGTGGTCGAAGACGGTTGCTCGGGGATTATCCCCCCCGCCCGGACGAAGACCGGCATCCGGTCCAAGGGGACCGACACGGTGATCGTGGCCGGTCCGCTGAACGTTGCCCCGGTGAAGTAGTCCACCCACCGGCCCGGCGGGATCCAGACGGTCGCCGCAGCCACCGCCCCCGGAGACGTGACGGGCGCCACCAGCATGTCGGACCCGAAGAGGTACTCCCCGGAGTGGGCGTACGCCGGGGCCTGGCCGGGATAGTCGAGATAGAGCGGCCGCGCCAGAGGGAGACCGTCGTCGTGCGCCTGTGCGGCGAGGGTGTACGTGTAGGGGACGAGAGCCTCACGCAGCCGGAGGAAGTTCTCGGTGATACCGCGCACCGGCTGCGGGTACTGCCAGGGCAGGCGGTTCTCGTTCTGGGAGTGCAGCCGGAGGATGGGGGCGAAGGTGCCGAACTGGACCCACCGGTCGTACAGATCGGCTGGATCGGGAGCCCCCAGGGGCGGCGCTCCCAGGTAGCTGCCGATGTCGTCGCTCACGTAGGGCTCGCCGATGGTCGCCTCGTCCGGAGTGAGTGCGACCTCCTGGGCCAGGGTGTTCCACGTTCCCCAGGCGTCTCCCGTGAATGCGATGGCGGAAGTGTGGTCGGACCACGGCCCGGCCGGGTACACCTCCACGGGATCGTCGTTGGACGAACCGATGCGGGTCAGAACGAAGCCCCGCTGTCCCTGGTTGACCATTTCCTGGGCGTAGAGATGACCGATCCACGAGTCCGGCGTCAGTCCCGGCATGGAGACGATCGACTCGTCACAGCACCAATCCAGCCACCAGAAGGCCACGCCTTGCTTCTGAAAGCTCTGCTGGAGAGCGAAATTGGATTCGGCCTGGGGAACCGAGCTCCAGTCCCACACCTTGCAGGGGCCTGCCGAACAGGTGGACGAGGCCAGCGCCGTCCCGGCGACGCGCTCGGCCTCGGGCAGCCGCGGGTCGTGGTCGTCGATACTCGAGTGGATGTTCAAGGTCACGTCGATGCCGCGTGCGCGGGCCCATTGCAGGAACGAGGAGGGATGGGGGAACAGGCTGGTGCTCCACTCCCAGCCGTCCCAGTTGTTCGGAGCCTTCCAGTCGGTGTCCAGGGACAGGGTGTTGAGGGGCACGTCGTTCTGCTGGAAGGCCGGAAAGACCGAATCCTCGATGTCTGCGCTCGAGTACGGGGTGTAGTCCGAGAACCACACCCCGAAGACATTGCGCGGGAGCAGAGGGGCGGGGCCGGTCAACAGGGCGAACGTCCGCAGAGCGCCGTCGTAGTCGTTGCCGTAGGCGAACAGGTAGCCGTCTTCCACGTCCCCGCCGGGCGGCCGGGGCTCGACCCACCCTTCAGAGCTCCACAGCGCGCTCTTGGTGTCGTCGAGCAATCTCCAACCCGCCCTGTCGAGCAGGCCGTCGGTGTGCAGTGGCTCCAAACTGATCTGGCACGTCACCCCGGCGGTGCCCGGTGCACAGGACGTGCCCGGCTGGTAGGTGAACGTGTCGAAGCCGCGGATCCACCCGCCGAGCGGGTCGGACGGTGCGGTCACAGGTGCAGGGGCTCCCGCCGGGCCGATCGCCACGGTGTCGAACGTGATGTTGCAACTCTCACCGGGGTCGCAGACGAGCTCCACCGTGTTGGAACCGCCCCGGAGAGCCACTGTGGTGGTGAGGGTCGACCACGGGTCGCCACCTCCGGTGGGCGCAGCCACGAGCGTGGTGACCCGACGGCCGTTGACGACCAGGTCGATCGTGTGGGAACCGGGGGTCACGATGGGACTGGGCAGGTTCGAGTAGCGGAGAGACAGCCCGGCCGGACCGGCCGGTGCACCGAGGACACGCCAGGTGGCGCTGTCACCCGGGTGGAGGAGGTCGCCCACGAATCCGGCGCTGCTCTGGAAGCCGCTCTCGCCCTGACCGATGGCCGCCTCTCCTCCCAGAACGGCCGCGCCCGCCTGGCAGACCTGGTCGAACGGGCACTCCCAGTCCCAGGTGGGATGCACGGTGGTCATGGCGTGGCCGTCGACGAAGCGCAGCGAGGTGTTGTCCGACGTGAAGGGTCCCGATCCGACCTTGTAGCGGAGGGTGACCCGACTGGTCCGGACTGTGAGCCAGCCGTCCGACACACCTTCGCGATATCTCGGCACGGGCATCCGCCGGTCGACGGCATTGACCGTGGGACGGTCCTCGAACGCTCCTGACGGCGAGTACTCGAGGCGAAGAAGGGTCGGGCTGAGGACCTCGATGCGCGCGTCACCCGATCGAACGACTGCGGATCGGTGCGCCGGCCCGTTTGCCATGTGGACGGGCGTGGAAAGGTTCACCGGTGACATGTCGGAAGCCGCCGGTGCGCCTGCGCCGGAGGCGGCGCCCGCCTGCACGGCAGCGGACACGACGACGGCCAGAACGAGAGGCACCGGCGCCAGAGCGAACAGCGCAACGCCACGGCGGGCTCCGCGTCGGGGGCGACGACGTCGGGGAGCGGCCACGGCGGGACTCGAGGTTGAACCAGGGCGGCCCCCGCTGCTCACACCTCGAATCTATGAGAATTCCGGGGCTGGTGACGGGATGGCCCTCGCGTCGAGAGCGGCTGACCGCGTCCCGGTCGGATCGCGTCCGACTACCCGACACGGCGCGGCGCGGCCGCCGCCACGGCGAGACCATCGGCACATCGCTGAAGGAACGGCCCCAGGATCCGGCGCGGCATCCATCCGGACCCCGGAAAACGCGCCCGGAAGGTGGAGTGCCAATGGATCGTCGTGCCGTCGCCGTCATCATCGAGGTCGACCACGGCGACATAGTCCCGAATGTAGGGAGTGAAGATCCCCTTGACGTACGCATAGGACAACTGACGGTCGGGTGTGAAGGCCACGATCCGCTCCCCACCGCTCATGCCGCGAAAGCGCGTCTCCTTCACGGCACCGACCCCTTCTCCCCCGTTGCCGCCCGGGCTGACCAGCGTGACGGCCGAGAACGGGGTCCACCGCGACCACGTCGAGCTGTCGGCCAGGAGCCGGAACACCTCATGACGCGACGCGGCCGATCGGGCCGTCGCCGAGATGGAGAGTTGCTTGGTCATGGCCACCTCCGGCTCACCTGGTGCCCGCCCACCTCTGTTGTCCGACATATGTACCATTTGGTACACTTCGCGGCAAATGCCCAGGTCGAATGCCCGAGAGGCCCTTCTCGACGCCGTGGTCTCCTACGCGTCGGGCCGCGGCGTCAGCGACCTAAGCCTGCGCGCACTGGCCCAGGCCGTCGGCACCAGCCACCGGATGCTGATCTACCACTTCGGCTCGAGGGAAGGGGTCCTGGTGGCCATCGTGGAGGCGAATGAGAAGGCACAGCGAGAGAGCGTCGCCGAGATGCTGGCCGACGCGGACGGCGCGCCGGACGTCCTGCGAAAGCTGTGGGACCGCTTGTCCGATCCCTCTCTGTGGCCCTCCGAACGACTGTTCTTCGAGCTCTACGGTCAGGCCCTCCAGGGGAGACCGGGAACGACCTCTCTTCTCGACGGGATCGTCACGTCGTGGATCGAACCGGCGACAGCGCTCCTCCAGGCCCAGGGACTCGCCGCGGAAGACGCCCGGGCGTCGGCCCGTCTCGGCCTGGCCGTCGTACGCGGGCTCCTGCTTGACCTCCTGGCCACAGGTGACCGGACCGGTGCCCGCCAGGCCATGGACCTGTTCTTGCGAACGGGCGCCGCCACCGGAGCGGGTGACGTCACGACGGTGTCAGCCGACTGACTCCAGGACCAACTCGGGGCCCACCTCGGGAAACTCCGTCACCGTGGCCGGCTCGGCCTGCACCTGGTGACGCGAGGCCCGGACCAGGGCTCCGGCAACGAGGGCAGCGGCGGCCAGGAGGGCGGCACTGACAGTGAAGGCGGTGGTGTACCCGTGCACGGCGGCGCTGTGGGCGGTGGCCACGCTCTTGGCGTGGGTGGCCAGATACGTGGTGGCGGCGGTGGCCGCCAAGGTGTTGAGCAGCGCCGTGCCGAGCGAGCCCCCGACCTGCTGGGTGGTGTTCACCAGAGCGCTGGCCACTCCGGCATCCTTCGGCTCGACACCCACGAGGGCGGTGCTGCTCATGGGGACGAACGTCATCCCCATGCCCAGACTGACCATGACCTCGGCGGGGAGGACGAGACCGATGTACGAGCTGTCCACCCCGAGACGCGTGAACCAGACGAGCCCACCGGCGGCCAGCGTCAGTCCGGCCATCATCAGTGCCCGCGGACCGACGCGCGGGAGCAGACGACTGGCCAGGCCGGCTCCGAGGATGATCCCGGCTGAGAAGGGCAGGAATGCGAATCCCGTCTTCAGGGCCGAGTAGTGCAATGTCCCTTGGAAGTAGTACGTGAGGAAGAGGAACGTACCCAGCATGGCGCTACCGACCAGCAGCGACGCGAGATAGGAGCCGCCCCGGTTCCGGTCGAGGACGACGCGTAACGGCAGCAGGGGGTGCGGTGAGCGCAGCTCGATGCCGGCGAAGATGCCGAGGAGGACGACCGATCCGATCAGGAGCGCCATGGTGACGGGCGCCGCCCACCCGTGGGTCCCGGCCATGGTGAAGCCGTAGACGAGGAGGAACAGCGCTCCCGTGACGGTCACAGCACCAGGCAGGTCGTATCCCGCCTTGGACTGGCCGTGGCTTTCACGGACCACCCGCCTCGCCGCCACGGCGGCGATGGCGGCAATGGGGACGTTGATCAACAAGGTCCACCGCCACGACGCCAGTTGCGTGAGGGTCCCACCGAGGACGAGGCCGATGGCGGCGCCACCGCCGGCGATGGCTCCGTAGACGCCGAAGGCGCGGGCACGCTCGCGTACCTCGGTGAAGGTGACGGTGAGAAGGGACAGAGCGGCGGGGGCCATTACCGCGGCGAAGGCACCCTGCAGCGCACGAGCTCCGAAGAGCATGGCCGAGTTCTGGGCCAGGCCACCGAGGGCCGACGCGGCCCCGAAGCCGAGCAGGCCGAAGATGAACATCCGGCGCCGGCCGAGGTAGTCGGCGATCCGACCGCCCAGGAGCAGGAGGCTCCCGAAGGCCAGCGTGTACGAGCTCATGACCCACTGCCGGTTGGCCACGGAGATGTGCAGAGCGCGCTGAGCCGACGGCAGGGCCACGATGACGACCGAGGCGTCGAGAACGATCATCAGCTGTGCCAGGGCGATCACCGCCAGGGACCAGTAGCGCTTGGGGTCGGGCCCCTCGGGTTGCGTTCTGTGCGTCGGGGCCAGGTCAGTCGTGGCCATGGGGGGTGCCTCCGTCTGTTCGTGGGTCTGCGTCGGGATCGGGGTCGCCTTGCGACCGGCGTCCCGCCCCTGGCATTGCCGCCGGGGGGCGGGCTACAATCGGAGTGAGGACTCCGCTTATAGGAGTACTATACGGAGCATGCGTTCCGTTTGTCAACACCCAAAGCTGGGGGCCCGTGTCATGACGGCGAAAGCGACGACGACCTCGGGGCCCGTCCCCGAGGTCGAGGACGGTGGGGGGCGGGGGTCGGCCGCCGACGACCGGAGCGCCGGACCTCGACCCATGCGGGCCGACGCCGTGAAGAACCGGGCTCGGATCCTCGAGGCCGCTGAGCAGATCTTCTCCAGGGAGGGCGTGTCCGTCCCCATCGACACGGTGGCGGAACGGGCCGGGCTCGGGGTGGGAACGCTCTACCGTCACTTCCCCACCAAGGAGGCCCTCTTCGAGGCGATCGTCGTCTCTCGGCTGGAGCAGCTTCTGGAATCGGTCCGGGCGCTCCGTGACGCCACCGACCCCGGACCGGCTCTGTTCACCTTCCTCGGCGAATTCGCGGGACACGCCTCGGCCAAGAGGGACCTGTTCGAAGCCCTCGGTTCGGCCGGGATCGACATCAAGTCGCAGTGTTTCGAGACGATGGACGAGATGAAACGGAACATCGACCAGTTGCGCCAGCGTGCCGTTGACGCCGGCGCCGTCCGCTCCGACGTCTCCACCGACGAGATGGTCGGCCTGGTGATCGGCGCCTGTCAGGCCGGTGGGCATGCCGGTGCCGACGATGCCTCGCTTCAGCGCATGGTGAAGATCGTGTGCGACGGACTGCGATCGACGACCACGTCTCTCTCAGCCGCACCCACGTCGTGAAGGTCCCCCGGACCCAGGGGATCAGGTGGACGCCACCTCGGTGGCGCCGGTTCCTGTCTCGTCCGGGTCCTCCTGTCGACCCCGTTGCAGACCCAGGAAGGCCACCACCGCTGCCAGTGCCATGATGCCCGCCATTACATAGAAGACGGCTCGCGTGGCGTAGGCGAAATCCATCTTGACGAAATGAGGTATCCGTCCGACGTTCCCGTTTCCACCCTGAGACTGCGAGATGGACGTTGCCAGCGCAGCGGCGCGGGCATGCGACAAGCCCCGTGACACCAGGGATGTGGTCACCCGGGAATGGAACTGCGATACCAAGATGGTGCCGAGGACGGCAATGCCCAGACTGGCGGAGTAGTTCCGGACGGTCTGGGTGATGCCGGTGGCCTCGCCATAGGAGAGCCGGGAGGCGCGATTGACGGCGTCGGTGCTGGCCGGACCGAGCATGAATCCCACGCCTGCTCCGGCCAGGATGATGTCCCATCTCTGGGCACCGAAGCTGAGCCGGGTCACGTTCCCGGCCCAGAGATAGAACCCCACGGCGGCGAGGGCACACCCCACCACCACCGGCCGTTTGGCTCCGCTCCGGTCGAGGATCCGTCCCCCGATCTGTGCGGTCACGACGAAGCCGAGGAAGAAGAACAGGAGAAAGATTCCGGCCTGTGACGCCGTGTTTCCCAACGCGATTTGGGCGTATTCGCTGGCGAAGAAGAACACCGGGATGAACACCAGCATGGCGATACCGAGAACGAGGTTTTCGACGAGGAAGGCCCTGATGCGAAAGATCTGGATCTTCATGACCGGCGATGCGGTGCGCAGCTCGACGAAACCGAAGATGACCAGGATGACCACTCCGGCGGCGATGCTCAGCCCGATGGCGGGATTCCCCCACCCCCAGATCAACGACTGTTGGAAGCCGAAGACGCTCAGAGCCACGCCGGCGGCGATGAGGACCGCTCCTCGGTAGTCCATGGGGGCCGACTCGTGCGCCGTGACCGGTTTCGAGACGACGATCAGCACCAGGGCGACGATGGCCACGGGGATGTTGACCCAGAAGATGGCGCGCCACGTCCATTGGGTGAGGAACCCGCCGAGCAGCGGACCTATGGCCGTGAGACCTCCGGCGATGCCGAAGAACAGCGCTAAGGCCTTACCCCGTTCGCGCAGGGCGAAGGTCTGCACCACGATGGCCAGGGCAGCCGGGAACATGATGGCCCCGCCAACGCCCTGGAGGATCCGGAAGACCACGATCCACGACTCGGCCAATCCCCCTTTCGGGGTCAGACCGCACATGGCTGAAGCGGCGGCGAACACGATCACTCCCAGCGTGACCATGGCCCGGTGGCCGACCGTATCGGCCAGCCGGCCGCCGAAGGCAAAGAGGGCGGCCAGCGACATGAGATAGGCGTTGATCGCCCACTGGACACCGGTGCTCGTCAGGCCGAGGTGTTTCTGGATCTCGGGAGCGGCGATGGAGACGATGGTCTGGTCGATGAAGGTCATCGCCACGGCGAAGATCATCGCCGCCAGGACCAGGTTCCTCGATTGCCCTCCCGGCGCATTGGTGGCGGTCATCGGCTCTCTCTAGCAGGATCCCACCCGACGTCACCGTCTACCCGGCGATGACGGCATCCGTGAGGCCGTCGATGCCCGCCAGCCTGCCGGCCAGTTCGTCACCCAGGTGGTAGCGGGCGGCGAGGGCGGCCGGAGCGGTGTAGCTGACCTTCGTCCGGCCTCCGTCCGACCACACCAGCACCTTGAGCGGAAGATCGAGGGCGGCGAGTGGTGCGGAGGCCATCACCGGCGTTCCCGCCTCGGGGCTCCCGAAGATGACCACCATCGTCTCGCGGAGTTCGAGTCCGTGGGCGTGTGCTTCCCCGCTGTGGTCGATGACGGCGAAGACCTGCATTCCTTTGCCCACGACTGTGTCGGAGAGGAGGCGTACGGTATCGCCGACCGACCGCGGACTCGTCTTGGTCACGATGCCGTCGTCCATCGTTCCACCCGTGTCACTCAACTCTCCACCCTCCCTGACCGTGATGAGGGATCGAACGTCTTGCGGGGACCGATCGGCCGGCCAAGGGCTATTGGCAGGGTCTTCTGGTTCCGGTGAGCCCGAGGTTGAAACGGGCGCCGTTGAATCCGATCTTGTCGTCGTGGGAACAGAAAGCCGAAGGCTTCAGGTGGTATTCGGCGTTGAACACAGCCTTGTTGCCCATGTAGGCGGAGAGGAAGGCGCACGACGCGTACTGATTGCACTGCTCGGTCAGCACCGCATCGGCGAGGGAGTGCATTGCCGTCGCGTAGCTGCTGTTACCCGTGTCGTCGGGGTTCTTGATCCACCAGCCGAGCCCCAGGCCGTGCATGTAGTCGGCCAGGGTGGTCATGTACTGCACCTGGTCGGCCTGGCTCAGGGGGAAGCCGCTGTGATCGTTGAACTCCTCGTCTATGTCGGTCTCGACGGCATCGAAACCCTTGGCCGCGCACTGCTGATCGATCATCGACTCGATGATCGATACCGTCGCGGAGGATCGGATGTCCAGGTAGTACTCCGGATAGCCGGGCACCTTCGCGCCGAACACTTTCGCGTCGCGCAATTGCGTGTAGTACGTGGTCGATATGCCTTCGTCCGTGGCGGAGTAGTAGTCGCCCGCCGCTCCGACTTCGATGTAACAGACGACGTGCTTCCCCTCGGCATGGAGCGCCGTGACGGTCGAGGCGGGATTGATGATGCCGTCGATGTCGTAGATGACGGGATCAGGTGCTCGCTGGCCGTCGGGGAGCTTGTCGTCGGTCCCCATGTCGTGGGCGTTGGACAGGCTCAGCGGATGGCTGAGTTCCCATTGCCACGGCTGACTCCCGAGCGGCGCGGTCCACCACGAAGGAGCCGCGGCGTGGGCGAGGGACGGGATGCCCAGACCGACAAGGGCGATCACGAAGCCTGTGACCGTCCGCGAGTGCCGACGGAGCAGCGCCATCAGATGTGCCCCCGGGCCCGACTGGGCTGGCGGTACGGACTCATCTCCATACCCGGATAGCGGAGCCCCACCTCGGCCAGGGTCTGTTCGTTCCAGTAGTCGTCGCCCGGTCTCGGGAATCCGAAGAGATCGCGCTCGCGCACGCTGCACCGGGGCATGAGCTTGGCCCACCGCTGAGGAGCTTGCTTCGGCCATGCCATCTTCCCGCCCCATGTCGTCCCCCTCACCTGGTAGTCCGCCAAGAGCGAGAACCGAGCGCGTCCGGCTCCGGTGAAGTCCGAACCGCGGTGCAAGATGTCGGTCCGGTAGACGAGCAGGCTTCCCGCCGGACCGACGGCGGAGACCTCGCGATCGGCCATCGCACCGAACTCGAGGTACAGAGGCGTGAAGGGCACGTCGCGGCCCTGCCCGTAGGGGACGATCCGAGTCGGGCCGTCCTCCTCGGTCACGTCGGAGAGGTAGATGAAGGACGTCAACTGCTGGTAGCGGTCACCAGGACGGGGGACCACCAGACTGTGACTGCCGAAGTCACGGTGCAGCGGCTGGTCGTAGTTGACCGCTCCCGAGTACTTGGCCCACAGCTCCACCTTGTACAGGTGGAGGTCGGTCGTACGGAGAAAGCGCTCTGCGGCGTCGACGAGATCCGGGTGGAAGGCCAAGCGGTTGAGGTCCCACGACCGGTAGGGGAACTCTTCGACCCCGGCGAACTGACTCCGGGCGAAGTCGGCGTGGGCAGCGGGATCGGCGAAGTACTCCTCGGGACTCGGAAAGTGCAGCCAAAGTGCCTGCTGGGCGGCCTTCAACTCGTCGGGGGCGAGGAATCCCTCGACCAGGGCGTACCCCCGTTCCCGGACCTCGTCGAGAGTGGCATCCGACAGCCGCACAACTCCGCACTGTACCGCCGGAGGGCGCCGGACCGCTTCTCGGATTCGGGGGCCGGAGCCGGGAGAACGCGTACGCTGCGGAGATGCGGGCCGTCCAATTCGACATGGCCGATACGGCCTTCCCGGCGTCCCTCGTCGATCTCCCCGAGCCCCAACTGCCCGGCGCGGCGTGGGCCCGCGTGGCGGTCACCACCGGAGGGATCTGTGGGAGCGACCTCCACCTGTTCGCCCACAACACCGGTCCGTCACCCACATTGATGACGATGGGATCGTTTCCCTTCGTTCTCGGCCACGAGATCGCGGGACGGCTGATCGAGACGGGATCACAGTGTCCTCTCCCGTTGGGCACTCGAGTCGTCGTCGATCCGTGCATTCCCTGTGCGGCGCGTGGGATCGATCCTCCGTGTGCCAACTGCGGGCAAGGGTGGACCTCCTCGTGTCTCAACCTCGACAGCAGGATCATCAGTTCCGGGCGCACCCTCGGGTTCACACAGGATCTCGGTGGCGGATGGGGTGAGCAGGTGCTGGCCCACGTCTCCATGCTCCACCCGCTCCCCGACACCGTGCCCGATCGCGGCGCTTCGCTGTACGAACCCGTCTCGATCGTCTGCCACGGCCTCCTGCGCGCCGCCCCCCATGACGGGGATCCCGTGCTCGTCGTCGGGGCCGGCATCATCGGACTGGCCACGGTGGCAGCGCTGAAGGGGCTCTTTCCGGGCTCTCCGGTGACGGTGGTCGCCCGGCACACCCATCAAGCGGAGGCTGCTCTCGCCTGTGGCGCCGATCACGTTGTTCGAAGCGACGCCCACAACGCCCATTTCGAGGAATTGGCTGCACTCGTGGGTGGGCGGATCGTGGGCTGGAAGTCGAACGTCATGCTCATGGGCGGCTTTCCGCTTGTCGTCGAGGCCGTCGGCGCACCGGCATCGGTCACCGAGGCCCTGCGGGCCGTCGACCACCGAGGCACGGTCCTGCTTCTCGGAGCTGCGGGTGTGAGCGAGGTCGACCTGACCCCGATCTGGTACAAGGAGGCCGCGGTGGTCGGCTCCATCGACCACACCGTCGATTCGGGCTCGGCGCCGGGGCTGGCCGGTGGCCCCAACCGTCACTCCGTCGATCGCGCCCTCGACATCCTGGCGGCCGGATTGCTGCCCCATGAGATCACCGTGACCCATGAGTTCCCCCTGGATGACTACCGCGAGGCGGTGAGAACCGCCATCGACCGCCAGCGCACACACGCCATCAAGGTCGTCTTCCGTCCCTGACGGCGCCTCGATGACGGGTCCTCCCGCCCTCGCGTCGTGGTCGGCGACGGGACCGACGGCGACCTCTGATCACTACACTCGGTCGGCGTGCGCCCGGAGGACTCGATCCGCATCGGCCGGATCAACCGGGTCCTGAACGAATACCTCCGTGCCCGGCGTCGGGGCCCGTCGGTCCCCCTGGACACCGCGGCCTATCACGTTCACGGCGAGCCGATCCCCGCCACCGAGGCGTTCGGGGCCGAGTACCGGCCATTCCCCGTCGGCAACAGCTGGGGACCGCCCTGGGACACCACGTGGTTCCGGCTCCGCGGCGCGATCCCGACCGAATGGTCCGGGCGGGAGGTGGCCCTCGGCTTCGGCATCGGGAACGCCGGTTCCACCGGCTTCGGCGCCGAGGCGCTGCTGTGGCGCGACGGCCGGCCTGTGCAGGGTCTCTCCCCGAACCACCGTGAGCACATCCTCACCGTCAGCGCGGCCGGCGGCGAGGAGATGGAACTCTTCGTGGAGGCGGCGGCCAACCCCCCGTCCCCCTTCGGTGCCAACCCGTGGCCCCTGCTCCTCCCCGAGCCAGGAGGTGCTCCCCTCTTCACGCTCCAGCAGGCCGACCTGCACGTCCGCGACCGGGAGTTCGACCAGTTCTGGCACAGCTTCCGGGTGCTCGTCGAGCTGATGACCGAACTTCCGGCGGGAGAACCACGTGCCTTCCGCCTCCGTGCCGGTCTCGAGCGCGCGTGCAACCTGCTGGCCCTGCCGGATGTCTCCGAAACCTGGCGGGCGGCGCTGCCGATCCTCGAGGAGTTGCTCGCCGAACGACCGGCACCGGGCGGCCACACGGTCAGCATCGTCGGACACGCCCATCTGGACACGGCGTGGCTGTGGCCACTGCGGGAGACCATCCGAAAGTGCGCGCGGACGTTCAGCACGGTGCTCGAGCTCATGGACCGGTTTCCCGAATACCGGTTCGTGGTCTCCCAGGCCCAGCACCTGGCATGGATGCGCGACCACTATCCCGACCTGTGGGAGCGGATGTTGGGCCGGATCGCCGAGGGCCGCCTGGAGCCCACGGGAAGCATGTGGGTCGAGCCCGACTGCAACATCCCCTCGGGCGAGTCCCTCGTCCGCCAGATCGTCTACGGCAAGCGGTTCTACCTCGAGGAATTCGGAATCGAGACGAACGACGTCTGGCTGCCCGATGTCTTCGGATATTCGGCCGCCCTGCCCCAGATCATGCGAGAAAGCGGTGTGCGCTGGTTCCTCACCCAGAAGCTCTCGTGGAACCAGTACAACGTGCTCCCCCATCACAGCTTCCTGTGGGAGGGCATCGACGGGTCACGGGTCTTCACCCACTTCCCGCCGGCCGACACCTATGCCGGAAATGTGAGCGTCCGGGAGCTGCGGTTCGGCATCGAGAATTTCAAAGACCATGATCGGGCCACACGCTCGTTGTACCTCTTCGGCTGGGGCGACGGCGGAGGAGGGCCGACGAGCGAGATGCTCGAGTCGGCGCGACGGCTGGCCGACACCGAAGGGGTGCCCCGACTGAGGATGGAGGGGCCCCGTCGCTTCTTCACCGAGGCCGAGTCCGAGATCCGCGACCCGGCTGTCTGGGCTGGCGAGCTCTATCTTGAGTCCCACCGCGGCACCTACACCACCCAGGCCGCCACCAAGCTGGGGAACCGCCGCGCCGAACTCGCCCTGCGCGACGCGGAGCTGTGGTCCGCGCTCGCTCCCGGGTCCCACTATCCGCGCGATGTTCTCGAACGCTTGTGGAAGGTGCTTCTGCTGCACCAGTTCCACGACATCATCCCCGGTTCGGGCATCCACTGGGTCTATGACGACACCGCCCGCGACCACGAACGGGTCCTGAGCGAGACGACCGGTCTGATCGACGACGCCCTGGCCCGACTGGTCGATGGGGTGGACACAACGGGTCTCGTCCTCCCGGTCGTCGTGTTCAACTCGCTCTCCCACGCGCGCACCGAACTCATCTCGGTCGACGCACCCGGAGAGGTGACGGCGGTGACGAGCGCAGCGGGTGGAACCGACCTCGTCCAGCGTGACGACGAGGGCCGAATCCTCTTCGAAGCCACGGTCCCCGCCTGTGGCTACCAGGTCTATGACCTCGTGACCGCCGCTCCGTCAGCCTCCCGCCCCATGAGGGCGGATCCCCGGTCACTCGAGAACGAGTACCTGCGCGTCGAGCTCGACGACCACGGACTCGTATCCTCGTTGATCGACACGTCCGCCCAGCGCCAGATCCTCGCTCCGGGCGCCCGCGGGAACGTGTTCCAGATCCACCCGGACTACCCCAATTTCTTCGACGCCTGGGACATCGATCGATTCGCGTTCGACCAGGTGATCGATATCGACGAGGTGGACTCGATCGACCTGGTGGAGACGGGCCCTCTCCGATCCGGGATCCGCGTGACCCGACGTTTCGGAGATTCCCGGATCACCCAGGTCATGAGACTGGCGCGGGGATCGCGATCCGTCGACTTCGACACCGAGGTGGAATGGCGCGAGACGAACCGCCTCCTCAAGGTCGCCTTCCCCGTCGACGTGCGCAGCTTCAGGGCCACCTACGAGATCCAGTACGGGCACGTGGAGCGCCCCACGCACGCCAACACGAGCTGGGACGTCGCCCGCTTCGAAGTCTGCGCCCACAAATGGGCCGATCTGTCCGAGCCCGGATACGGGGTGGCCCTGCTCAACGACTGCAAGTACGGCTACGACATCGCGGACAACGTCCTCCGACTGTCACTTCTGCGTGCTCCGACGTGGCCCGATCCCGTTGCCGATCGAGGACACCACCGTTTCACATACCGCCTGCTCCCCCATGCCGGCGATCTCCGAGCCGGCGGAGTCATCGATGCGGGCTATGACCTGAACGTCCCTCTGCGGGCCGTCGCCGCGTCCCCCCACGCGGGCGATCGTGCTCGGCACGCTTCGATGCTCTCGGTCGACGCACCCAACGCCGTCGTGGAGGTCGTCAAGCGGGCAGACGACGACACCGGAGCGCTCGTCGTCCGGCTCTACGAAGCATGGGGACAACGCGGTCCGGTCTCTCTCCGCGCCCCGTGGAACGTCCGCCGCGCCACCCGAACGGACCTGCTGGAACGGCCCGTCGACGAGGCCTCCGTCGATGGCGCCGTCGTCTCGATCCCGTTGGCCCCGTTCCAGATCGTGACCCTGGCGCTCGAGCAGGCCCCGAGCTGAGCCCGCCGTCGCTCTCCGATCGACTCTCAGACACCTCTCCGGGTGGCCACGAAGACGGGGATCTCCCGGTCGGTGTTGGCCTGATACTCGGCATACGGCGGGTAGGCGGCCACGGCCCGCTCCCACCAAAGCGCCTTCTCGTCACCGCTCACCCGCCGGACCTCCACATCGAAAGGCTCTGGGCCGTCCTGGAGGGCCACGGACGCCGGGTCGGCCACCAGGTTGTGGTACCAGACAGGGTGAGACGGTGCTCCTCCCTTGGAAGCCACCAGTGCGTATTGCCCGTCGTGCTCGACCCTCATCAGCGGGGTCTTGCGGATCTTCCCGCTCTTGTTCCCGCGGGTGGTGACGATGATGACCGGAAGACCGGTGTCCAGCAGGGTGTTCGCGCGTCGGCCGCCGCTGCTCTCGTACTCGGCGACCTGGTTCCTCACCCATTCGGCAGGGCTCGGTTCGTAGTCTCCTTCAAGGGGCATGAGGAGAATGATACGGACCTTCCCGGTCGTGACGTGCCGGGTCCACCACCTCAGGCCCCGTTTCGGCCCGCCCGGAAGATGTGGGGCGCCCACGGGGTTGAGGATCCCGTGAGCGAGGAAGCTGCGGGCGCCGATTTCTGGTTCGACCCTCTGTGTCCCTGGGCCTGGATCACCTCGAGATGGATGCTCGAGGTCGAGAGGGTCAGACCGGTGACGACCCGCTGGCATCTGATGTCACTGGCCTATCTGAACCTGGTCCAGCACAAGGGAGAGGGCCTGAGCGAGGATTACCTCGAGCGCATGGAGCGCGCCTGGGGCCCCGTACGGATCTGCGCGGCCGCAACGGCCGAGGGTGGCGACGACGTCCTGCTCCCGCTCTACACCGCTGTCGGGACACGGTTCCACAATCAACAGCGCCGGGACGAGGATGCGCTGGCCGAGGCAGTGGCGGAGGTGGGACTGCCGGTGTCGGTCCTCGAGGCGGCCACCAGCACCGAGTTCGACGAGGACATCAAGAGGTCGCATCAGGCGGGCATGGACCTGGTCGGCCTGGACGTGGGCACACCGATCATCGGTGTCCAAGGATTCGCCTTCTTCGGGCCGGTCGTGACCCCGACCCCGCGCGGTGAGGCGGCCGGACGGCTTTGGGACGGTGTGCTGGCGGTGGCGGGGACGGACGGCTTCTTCGAGCTCAAACGCACCCGCGACCGACGGCCCAGCTTCGACTGACCGTCCCCGCCACAGGGGGCTCCGGGGACCCGTTCCGACGGTGCTCCCGCTCGGACACCACCCCAACCGCCCAGGCTCGCCCGGCGTTGGAATACGGTCGCGGTCATGCCCGAGGACATCTACACCGAGGCGGAAGGGAGTCCTGACACGTTGGCCCACCTCGGACCCCTGCGTCCCATGGCGGGGATCTGGGAGGGAACGTTGGGCGCCGACGAACACCCGGTGGCGACCGGTGGCGAAAGCGACGCCTTCGTCGAGCACTACGAGCTCCAACCGATCGACCGGCAGACCAACGGACCCCAGCTGTTCTACGGCCTCAGGTACCACACCCATATCGTGAAGCAGGGCGAGGTGGAGACCTTCCACGATCAGGTCGGATACTGGTTGTGGGAACCGGCCGCAAAGACGGTCGCCCTGACGCTGGCCATCCCCCGGGGTCAGGTCCTCCTGGCCGGGGGACCGGCCGAACCCGACGCCACGGAGTTCGAAGTCACGGCGTCGGTCGGCTCCGAGACCTACGGCATCTTGTCGAACCCATTCCTGGACAGGGCCTTCCGCACGCTCAGCTACCGGATGCACGTGACCATGCACGCCGACGGCACCTGGTCGTACGAGGAGGAGGGGATCCTGGACATCCCCGGTCGGGACGAGCCTTTCCACCATGTCGACCGCAACACCCTGTCTCGTGTCCGTGCCGCGTCGCCCAATCCGCTTGCCCGGGTGGCGTCCGGGGGTCGGGATCTCGGCATCGGCGGCCTTCGTGGCGTCTGAGACCCCCGGGGCGTCCGGGGGGGCGGTGGCCGGCCGGGGGGTCCGTCCCAGCCTTGGGTGACGCCTGACGGTGGAGCACTCTCGACCACCGCTCGTGGTGGGAAAGGTCCCGGTCCAGATCCGGGTCACTGGTGCCGATACGTCGGAGCATGACCAGAGCAACCCAGAGGGGATCTGCAGTCATCGACGCACCGGCACGCCAGTTGCGCTCGGATTCGGGTCCCGAATCAGAGGACGATCGCCCCGTCCGATCCCACTGGCATCCCGGCGTGCGGCTGATCCTCCTCCTCGTCGTCCTGTTCCCCGTGCTCTCCACCGGGATCATCCTCGCCTCCGAAGGCGCGTCGGCCTGGACGTTTCGGCAGAGGGGTCAGGTCGTGGCCAAGGACGCCGCCCGGTTGGAGATCGTTGCCGCCGCCCGGGCCCAGATGAATTCCTTGGAAGTGCCGATGTCGGCTGTGTCCTACGCCGCGCAGATCGGCGTCAGCGAAAGCGTCCTGGACAGCCTGCTCAAACCGGCCGTCCCCTACGGTGTCCAGTTGGGACAGAGCTCGGCCAAGATCTCCGCCGTCCCGACGTTCTCGTCGACACCGGCACTGCGCGCCGACGTGACCGAGTTGCATTCAGTCATCCCGAGAATTGCGAACCACACGATCTCGTACGACGACGTGCACACGTTCATGACCAAGATGTCGGCCGACATCGACACTGTCTGGTACCGCGATTACAACCAGCTCCAGACGGACATCGCCCTCTGGCAGCCACCCGGATCATTCGAAGTGCACGCCTCGGCGCTCCGCCAGACATATGCCGCATTCCTCGCCGGAGGTCACGAGATCGAGGGCGGGATCTTCGTCCTCGAGGGGACGGGACCGTCGGGGGCCAAGCAGGAGCTGATCCAGGCCTCCGGTGATTTCGCCACGGCCACGGGCGAATTCGTCGGCCACCTGGGTCCCAAGGCTCAGGCCGCCTGGAAGGATCTCGAGAGCAATCAGGCGGACCGGCACTTCAAGGCGACGATCCAGCAGGGCGTGACCGTCGCCTTGAACGGCCTCCCGGCTCCGTTCATCGGCAACCTGCAGTTCGCCGGCAATTCGGAGAGACCCGGGCTCCGGTATCTCACCGCTCTGGACACGCTCGTGGTCGCCGCGTCTCAGGACCTGCACGATTCAGCGCTGACGCAAGCCGGACAGGCGAGCCGGCACTTCACCTACGAGCTCAGCTTCCTCGTCCTGCTCGGTCTCGTCAGCTTTGGTGGCGTCGTCATGGCCGGTCGCGTGCTGACCCGACCGCTCAAGGACCTCGCCGTCGCCGCCCGCCAGGTCCACAACGGACAGTTCGACCTGGAACGACTCCCCAATCGAGGTCCCCGCGAAGTGGTCGCCACGACGGGCGCCTTCAACGACATGGCCTCGACCCTGAAGGCGGTGGAGTCCAAGACGGTGGCTCTGGCCGCCGAGGACCTGACCCATCCCGAATTGCTCACACCCCTGCCCGGCCTCACGGGTCGCGCCCTGCAGGCGAGTGTCGACACGTTGGCCACGAGGATCCGCGAGCGTGAGATCCAGCGTCAGCTTCTCCATGACGCGGCGACCCACGACCGACTGACGGGCCTCTTCAACCGTGCCGCTGTCCTGGACTATCTGACCAATGACGTCAGCCGTCGGCGGTTGGCGGGTGAGACCGTGGCGGTTCTCTTCATCGACCTCGACAGGCTGAAGCCTCTCAACGACACCTACGGGCACGAAGCCGGCGACGCCGCCATCATGGTCACGGCCCAGGCCCTCCTGGAGGCCACCTCCGAGTGCGACGTCGTGGGCCGCTTGGGAGGTGACGAGTTCCTCGTCGTCTTGTGCCACGACCACAGCAGCGACGCACCCTCGATCGAGGAACGGATCAACCGGACGATCGCCGGGCACAGTATCCCCGTGCAGGACGTCACTGTCCCCCTCCAGGCCAGCGTGGGCATCGCCCTGACACAGTGTGACGCGGCGACCGACCCCATGAAGCTCGTACGCGAGGCCGATGAGGCGATGTACGAAGCGAAGAAGGCCGCTCGAGCGTTGCGAGACCAGACACCGGCCACCCAGAGCTGAGGCGGCAACCGTCGGGCCATGAAGCCCGTGACAGACCGTCAGATCTCGGGCGACCCCGGAGCCGCGCGCCGGTTCTCTCCGCGTGCCCCCGGGACCTGTTCCCCGGTCGGAGGACCGGCTACGACGTCAAGTGCACGATGTCGCCGACCAGGAGCACGCTCACCAGGATCATCACCGCCGCGTAGAGCGCGGTCATGGCCCACCGCCACCGGTGGTCGTTCACCCAGAATCGCCTGATGCCGACGACGTCGAAGACGAGTGCCAACACCGCGATGGGAAGTCCCACCGCCGGTCCCACGCCGGTGGCGACGCCGAGGGCGGGGGTGGCGATCGGGAAGACGACGTAGCTGAGCAGGCAACGCAATGCCGAGAGAATGATGGAGTAGCTGAACATGCGGTGCACGGCGTCGTCGCCGACCGTGGACGGCCCGGCGGGGACGAACAGCAGGCGGCGCATGGCCGTGTCGGCGCGCGAGCGCGACACGACCGGGGCGCGGGGGGTGACGGTGATCTGGCCCACGTCCACAAACGCTACGGCCCGGGGCCACCCCGCTCCAGTCAGGGCGCCGTGGGGGCCGCCACGGTGAGGAGGATGCCGGTTCTCGGATCCCGCTCGGACCGGGTTCGCGGACGCCGGTTTTCCCCAGGCGCCGGCACCCCGGCTCGCCGCGGCGCCCGGCGGACGGTGGGCAGATCCCGAGGGGTGGCCGTCGCCCGCGAGGGCGATCCGCCGAAAAGGGAAGAGGCCCCTAGGAACCGTTTTCCGTTGGTGCTACTGTGAGCCGTGTGGGTTAGACCATCGGGTCCGACCCACGAAATCGTTGCCCCGGACCCTGGCGGCGGAAGTTTTGAGCATTCCGCTCAGGTAGCAGCCATGGAAAGGGGGTCACGGGGAATGACTGCGCTCTGGCCGTTCCACCGTTCGGCCTCCTCCCGCCAGCCGGACGTGGCGTGCCGACGCCTCGTGCACCGTGTTTCCCAGCCCCCCGGTCGCATGGCGCCCCAGCGGCACATGACCGGCGCTTCTCCGGTTCCCTTTCCGCACTACAGCTGACAAGCGCCGCCCCCCGCCGCTGGTCGCGTGGTGCGGGAAGGGACCGGAAACCTCTGACCATGGCTCTCACCTCGGCAACATGCGTTCGTAGCGCACGTCGTCGCCGCGCTCCACGCACTGAAACCCGGACTTCTCGAGGACTCGTTGCGAGGCCACGTTGTCCCGGTCGGTGCTGGCCACCACCGTGGCCACGGTCCCGTCGGCCGACGCCAACCGGACGATGGTCCGGACGGCCTCGGTGGCATAGCCACGACGCTGGCGCGACGGTACGACGCCGTACCCGATCTCGACCGTTCCCGCCGTGGGCGGCGTCAGGAATCCGATACCGCCGATGACCAGACCACTGGATCGTTCCACCAACTGCCAGTGGCCCCAAGGAACCTCGGGAGAGCGGGCGGCGGCCTGTCCGGCGCGACGAAGGATCCCGGCGATGACGGTGTCGCCCTCGGTCGGATAGTCCACCGCCCAGGACGCGAGGCGACGACCTTCGACGATGGCGCACACCGCATCCCAGGCGAAGCGTCGCAGGGTGAGCCGGGACGTCATCGGTGACCCGTCGCGACCTTCCTCGTGCTCACTCACGGTGGTCAGTTTGTCCTACCGGACGCCGTCCGCGGTGCGTTCATGACGGCGTCGGAGAAATCGGCCTCATCCACCCCAGAATTTTCCGGTTCCTGTGATACGTATGATCCACTGCCCTAGACCCCGGTGGCTCGAGCGAACGAGACGGGGGTCTGGACAATGCCCGACACAGGACAAGAACGTTGCAATGCGACCACTCGGGACGCGTGGTTCCGTGACCGTTGTCATCGGCAACTGCTCGCCTTCGTCGGGGGTGTCGGGCTACTCGTGATGTTCACGGGGCCGACGCTCGCCGCCTCGGCCACTGTCCGACCGACGATCACGTCCACCGTGGCCACTTTCAAGGTTCCCGCCGACAGTGCATCGACGTGGACACTGCGGTTGTGGTCCCATGGCACGCTCGAGGGATCGAACACCGGCACGGAGGGCTCCCTGATCGTCGACGTGCCGCACACAGTCGACTGCGCGTTCCAAGCTGACGTGACGGTAACGGCACCCGGTGGACGTCCGTACTTCTACTCGGGGACCCGGGTCACGATGGCCAAGTGCGGGCTCATCCAGACCATTGCCGGCCATATCTACCTGTGCTCCTCCGCCGGTTCGCCCACGAGCACCGAAGTCAGCGGCGGGACCTTGTCGGCCACCGGGCCCCAGACGGTCCCCGTCCAGGCCAACCCCCTGCCCCCCACGGAGGTCCCCGGTGGGGGCTACGCGATGACGGCGGGCGCCCCCGCCGGGTACCTGCTGATCGTATGTGGTGGATCGGCGGCGGTCGGCTCCGGCGGCCAGACGGCCACCGAGCCGGTCACCGTGCCCTCCGGAGGGGCGGGCGTCGGCCTCTTCTACGTCTCCACGGCACCGATCGGCCCCGGAACGGCCCCGGCCCAGTCTCACCCGACAGCCGTGGTGTCCACCGGTCCGACTCCGCCGACCGCCCACGCACCTGTGGCCGTCGCCGCAGGACACAGCTCCCCCGTACGGGCGGTTATCACGGCAAGCCCGCGGTTGGCCTTCACCGGGATGAACATCGGTCCCCTCGTGCTGCTCGGACTGATCCTGCTCGGCCTCGGTGCGTTGCTGATCGCCTGCGCAGAGCCGCGGCGCTCGCGCCAACCCGCGCCGCTCGTCGTGGTACCGCAGACGCCACTCGACCGGGGACCGGCGTCGTAACGTCCTCAGGATGACCGGCTCGCACATCGCCGGCGTCGGCGCCGACGTTCAGGATCGGTGATCGGAACTCGGGACCCGGTGGTCCGTGGAAGGCCCGCCGAACAGCTCGTCGTAATCGCGCAGCCGGCTGGCCAGGGCGCCCATGATACCGAGCGCGAACGTGGGTGTCTCGTGCACGAGAAAGAGGAAGAGACGTCGGTCGATCTCGGCCAGGACGGTCTCGACGGTGGCGACTGCGGTGAGGTTGCGCGGAAGAAGATCGATCAGTGCGCGCTCACCGAACACGTCGTTGGGACCGAGAGAGACGACCACCGCGTCACGCTTTCGGAGCTCGACGGCCCCGGAGACGACGCCGTACATGTGCGTCCCGGCATCTCCTTCGACGTAGATGGTCTCACCGGCGGCGACCGTCCGGTGGACCGGTGCGTTGAGAAAGAGGCTGTCAGCGGTCATGGTGGCTCGCGTCGTCGGGAGCACGGGTCGGGGCCGACATGGGTACGAGTCTAGAAGGCGGCCGGGAGAAGGTGTCCGGGCACCACGTCGGATGGGCCGTCCGGATAGGCCGACCGGATCGGTCGTGCAAGACGATGGGCGCCGACGCGTCGGTGACGCAAAGGCGGGCGGGGCGCCCGATCCGGCGAATCGAGCCATCTCCAGGTGCTGTCGATGCCGTATCTTCGGACGATGGACAGCGACGACAATCGGCGAAAGGACATCGGGACGACCCCCGGTACCCGGCCCACGCCAGCCCCATCGTCTCCCGCGCGTCCGGTGGGCGATCCGGGCCCTCTTCCTCGTCGGGTACTGCGCGGTCATCGCCAACGCCGAGCCGCTGTCCTCGGAGCCGTGATGGCCGTGGTCGGACCACTCATGGCGCCCACGACCACGGCGTCAGCCACGGGGGCACGGCTGGCCCCGATGACCGGCGCATACGTCTTCCATGTCACGTTCGGACACCGGGACCGTAGCTACCGGTTGCACGTGCCCCCTGCTGCCGCCTGGGGAACACCGTTGCCGCTCGTACTCAACCTGGCCGGCGCCACGCAGAACGGCTGGCTGGAGGAGATCCAGTCAGGAATGGACGGTTCCTCCGATCAGCACGGCTATCTGGTGGCGTACCCCGACGGCACCCGGATCTCCAAGGTGCTCACCCCGGATCCGGTGGCCAAACAGGCCCAGTACGGATGGAACGCCGGGCATTGCTGTGGGCTGCCGGTCGCCGACCACGTCAACGACGTCGGATTCCTTCTGAAGGTGGTGGCCGACATCGCCTCCCGCACCCCTGTGAATCTCCGACGCGTCTACGCCACCGGGATCTCCAACGGCGGGATGATGGCCTACGCCCTGGCGGCCGAGGCGTCCGGACACGTCGCGGCCGTCTCCTCGGTCTCCGGGCAGGTTGAGATTCCCACCATCCACCCGACCCGGGCCGTACCGACCTTGGAGTTCCACAGCGTCGACGATCCGATCGCTCTGTTCAACGGGGCGAGGAACACGAACCCCAGGTTGCGCCTCTCGGTGATGGAGGGGGTCCACCAGTGGGTGAAGGCCGACGGCTGCGCCCCGCGACCACGAGTGGGCTCGACCATCGTGGGCACGGGCGCCGTCTCACAGGGCGAGACGGCCACCCTCATCACGTATACGCACTGCCGATCCCATGCCGAAGTGGCCCTCTGGCGATTCACGGGGTCGGGCCACGTCTGGCCGGGGGCGACATTCAACACTGGTCCGCCCAAGACCTGGATCCTGGCCGGGGTAGGGAGGGGGATCGTCCTCGTCAACGCCAACGAGGCGATGTGGCATTTCTTTCAGCGCTATCAGTTGCCCAGGCAACCGCCGACAACCGCGACGTAGGGGGGCGGACGCCGTCACATGCGGTCGGTCGAAGAACCCCGGGCCGACGACGTCCTGCGGGCCGGTGTCATCGTCGCCACCCATCTACCGCGCACACCGGTTGTCGCCAGTCCCCTTCTGGGCACGGACGTCGTGCTCAAGCTGGAAAGCCTGCAACCGACGGGGTCGTTCAAGGTGCGCGGCGCAGTGGTGGCCGTGGCGCGCCTGCGGGCCGAGGATCCGGACAGGGCCGTCGTGACTGCCTCGGCCGGAAACCACGGGCTCGGGGTGGCCTTCGCCGCTCACCGGTTTGGCGTGAGGGCTGTCGTCGTCATTCCGCAGAACGCGTCGGAAGCCAAACGGCGGGCCCTCGAAGCCTTCGATGTCGCGGTCGTCCGTCACGGTCTCACGTACGACGAGGCCGAGAGCCGTGCCCTGGCCCTCGACGATGCCGGCGCCCGGTTCGTGTCGGCTTACAACGACCCCGACGTCATCGCCGGTCAGGGAACGATCGCTCTCGAGCTCTTCGACCAGGTCCCCGGCCTGACGACGATCATCGCTCCCGTGGGCGGCGGGGGGTTGGTGGCGGGCCTGGGTCTGGCCGCGACACACGGCCAGGGTGTCGGCGTGCGCGGCATCGAGACCTCGTCGTCGCCGGCCGTGAGTGCGGCGGTATCCGCCGGCCGGGTCGTCACCGTGCCCGTCCGGGCCACCCTGGCCGACGGGCTGGCCGGCAACCTCGAGCCCGGGTCGGTGACGATCCCTCTGATCACACGCGGGGTCGAACAACTCGCGGCGGTGGAGGAGGAGGCCATCGCGGCCGCGGTCAGGTTCCTCGCCTTCGAGCACGGGCTGGTCGTCGAACCCTCCGGGGCGGTGGGTGTCGCTGCCCTGCTCAGTGGCGCCGTGGCCCCGGGTCGGGGGCCCACGGCCGTCGTGGTGACCGGGCGCAACATCTCCGCTCCGCTCCTGGGCGAGCTTCTCTCGGGTGAGCGATGATGCGCAGGTGCCCGAAGTGGAACTGCCAGGAGTGACCCTCGCCTACGACGTGTTCGGACCCCCCGCCGGCGATCCTGTGGTCCTCATTTGCGGACTCAGCCAGCCGGCCGGCGCGTGGCAGCTGGGCATGGTCCCGGCGCTCGTCGCAGCCGGCTTCCGGGTTGTCACTTTCGACAACCGGGGGGTGGCGCCCTCATCGTCGCCCCCGGCGCCTTACACGATCGACGAGATGGTCGACGACACGGTGGGTCTCCTCGACCATCTCGGCCTGTCCACGGTCCGGGTGGCGGGGTACTCGATGGGGGGATGGATCGCCGAGACGCTGGCATTCCTCCACCCCGAGCGCGTGGCGGCCGCCGTCTTCATGGGCAGCTGCAACGTGGGTACGTCGTGGGAGAAGGCCATCACCACCGTCGAACGCGATCTGGCCCGTCTCGATTGCGAGCTCCCGAAGTGGTTCAACGCCGTCGAGACCATGCGCTACCTGCCCAACCACGAGCTGCAACAGGACGAGACCGTCGACCTCTGGCTCTCAATGATCGGCAACCTCGATCCGTGGCCAAACCCGGGCCGACTCGGACAGTACGAGGCGGCACTGGCCTGGTCGCTCGACGTCGACCGCATCCGTCGGTGGCCGTCGCTGTCGACACCCTGCCTGGTGCTCTCCTTCGAACACGACGTCGACTCCCCGCCGGTGCGGGCGCGCGAGGCGGCCGGCAAGATCCCCGGCGCCCGTTTCGTCGAAGTGGGTGGCGCCAGCCATCTCGGGGTGTTCACGCACGCCGACGAGGTGGCGCGCACCGTCGTGAGCTTCTTCGCCGGTGGCCCTCTGGCCGACTGAGGGTCCGAGAGGCCAGGATGGGACGTGCCCACAGAGACCGTCCTTCTCGCCGGCCGACCGGTTCACCGGATCGGGTTCGGAGCCATGCAACTCCCCGGGCCCGGAGTGTTCGGACCACCCGCCGACCGCAGCCAGGCCACTGACGTTCTGCGCCGAGCCGTCGATGCCGGCGTCGACCACATCGACACCGCTCAGTTCTACGGCCCGGATGTCGCCAACGAGCTGATCCACGACACACTCCATCCGTATCCGGACAACCTGGTGCTGGTGTCCAAGGTCGGCGCGGCACGCGATGACCAGGCACAGTGGCTTCCGGCGCAGCGGCCCGAGGAACTGCGAGCCGGTGTCGAGGCCAATCTGCGAAGCCTGGAGCTCGACCAGGTGCCGCTGGTCAATCTCCGGCGCATCCCCGGCTCGGACACCCCCTTCGACGAGCAACTTTCGGCCATGATCGATCTCCGCGACGAAGGGCTGATCGGCGGCATCGGGCTCAGCAACGTCACCCTCGACGATTATCTGACCGCCCGCACGCGGGTCGAAGTGGCCTGCGTCCAGAACGCCTACAACCTGACCAACCGGAGCGAACAGCCGCTGTTCGACGCCTGTCGGGAAGACGCCGTGCCTTTCGTGCCGTTCTTTCCGCTCGGATCGGCCTTCTTCGAGCAGAACCCCGTCCTCGGGGATCCTGCGGTGGAAGGCACTGCTCGCCGCCTGGGTTGCACTGCGGCACAGGTGGCGCTGGCCTGGCTCCTGACGCTGGCGCCCACGGTGCTGTTGATTCCCGGAACGGCTTCGCTCACGCACCTGGACGAGAACCTCGGCGCCGGAGATCTCGTTCTCGACGAGGTCGCCCTGGCGGACCTGACCACCCTCGGTTCCTCCTAGTCTCGATACCGATCTTCGAAGGGAGCGGCGATGGTCAAGATTCTCTATACCGCCCACGCGCAAGTGACCGGTGGGCGTGACGGGCACGGCCGGACCACCGACGGCCGGCTCGACGTCGATCTGCGTCTGCCCGAGGAGATGGGCGGGTCAGGCGGGGGGACGAATCCCGAGCAGCTGTTCGCCGTCGGCTACGCCGCCTGCTTCGGCAGTGCCCTGGCGGCGGTCGCACGCCGGCGTCGTGAGGAACCAGGCGAGGTCACCATCGACTCGGCCGTCGGATTGCTTCCCACACGTGACGGGGGCTTCCGCCTCACGGTGGCGCTCGACGTGTCACTTCCGTCGATGGTCGATCGCGACAAGGCGGTCGAGCTCATCCGCGCCGCTCACGAGGTCTGTCCCTACTCGAATGCCACGCGCGGCAACATCGACGTCCAACTTCTTCTGGCCGGCGTAGCGCTCTGACGGCGGCCGGGGATGCCCGGTTCCCCCTGCTGATCCCCCACCGTCTCAGCCCGGCACCACCAGGCGGGCAGCAGGATCCAGCCGCACCGTCACCTCCCGGACCGAGGCCCGTAGGTCGAGAGGGGCGCGCCGGTTGTAGAGCGGCCCGGCGCCGTCGCACAGAAGCAGGCTCGCCATGGCCACGCCGCGCACCGGCACGGGAGCGGGGGCCTCGAGGGCGACGAGCATCTCGTGCACCGACGGCGCTGCCGCCATGATGCGGTCCCGGCACAGCGGAATTCGGCGGGTGGACCGCGCCGGCTGCCTCTCGGTCACCTCCAGGAGATGTTCCCAGCATCGAGCCAGCGCTTGTCGCTTCTCGGGCGTGACGAGTGTCCGGGCCCGTAGGGCCAGGGAGCGGGTCGACTCGGGCGCCGTCCCGGCGGCCAGCTGGCGATCAAGGGAGGGCGCGAGCACCCGGGCCACGAGACGGGCCCATGGCCGGGCGGTCCGGGTGAGCAGACGGTGCGGGTCGGCGGGATCCCGGAGCATGAGCACCGGGGGACCGGCCGGACGAGGGGTAGGAGGCAAACGCACCTTCACATCGTGCGCCGAGATCGTGCTGCGCAAAAGTGGCATGATCGACACGGTGCGCGACAAACCTGCCAAACCGGCTAAACAGGCCAAACCGGGAGCGATCACCGGAGAGACCCCGGTGCCGTCCAGGAGGTCGACACGGGCGCGGCGGGCCGTGGCCATCGTCGTGTACGACGGGATCACCCTCTTCGAACTGGGCGTGGCCTGTGAGGTCTTCGGCACCGACCGGTCCACGACCTTCGGGGTGCCGTGGTACCGGCTCTTCGTCTGCGGCGTCACCGCCGGGGTTGTGACCGTGGAGGGTGGTCTCCAGATGCAGGTCCCGCACGGGTTGGACCAGATCCGACGCGTCGACACTGTGATCGTGCCACCGACAGAGCACGTCGAGTTGGTGCCCGACGTGGTCTTCGACGCCCTACGCGACGCCCATGGACGGGGACAGAGGATCGTGTCTCTCTGTACTGGCGCATTCATCCTGGCCGGCGCCGGATTGCTCGATGGTCGTCGGGCCACCACACACTGGACCGAGTGCGACGATCTGGCGCGTCGCTTTCCTGAGGTTGCCGTGGACCCCGGGGTGCTGTACATCGACGACGGTGACATCCTCACGTCGGCCGGCAGTGCCGCCGGTATCGACCTCTGCCTGCACCTGGTCCGCCAGGACTACGGAACCGAGATCGCCACCCAACTGGCCAGGCAACTGGTGGTCCCACCGCAGCGCGACGGAGGCCAGGCCCAGTACATCGAGGCGCCCATGCCGGCGCTCGACAGCACGAACCTGTTCGCCGACACCCTGGGCTGGCTGCAGCAGCATCTGGCCGAGCCGGTAACGGTCGACGACCTTGCTGCCCGCTCAGCCATGAGCCCACGGACGTTCGCCCGACGGTTCCTGGCCAGCACGGGGACGACGCCTTACCAATGGCTGCTACGCCAGCGGGTCCAACTCGCCCAAAGACTCTTGGAGACGAGCGATCTGCCCATCGAGGTGGTGGCGGACAGGTGCGGATTCTGCACCGCCGGCAACCTTCGCAAGCATTTCGGACGCCTCGTGCACACGAGTCCTCAGGGATACCGACGCACGTTCAGGGATCGACGCGCCGGCTGAGCGGCGACGCCGGCCGCCATCTCAGCTCTCCCTCTGGCCCGCCAGCTCCGTGCCGGACACACCGTGGGCGTGAACGCTCCTGTCCGACAGCGCATCCTGCAGATTCGTGATCAGCTCGTCAACCACATGGTGCTGCACGATCAGATTGCGCCGCGTCCCTTCTCGCTCGTCGACGACGAGGCCGGCGTCGCGCAGGAGCTTGACGTGGTTGCTGACGGTCGGCTGTGCCAGGGAGAAGGCGGCGGCGATCTCCGTGACCGTGCGCGGTCCACTTCTGAGCGCGTCCAGTATGGCCAGGCGGGTGGGGTCCGACAGCGCCTTCAGTCGTCTCGCCAGAGCCTCGGTCCGGGCCCGAGCATGCGCACCGGTGGTGTCGGTCCGCACCCCGATGACGACCACTCCGGGTAGGTCGACGATAAGGCCCTTGTGGGTGAAATAGGCGGGGACCACCACGACCTCGCCGCCCGGACCGAGGGCGGCCACGGTCGGGTCGAGAAGCCCGCCGAAGTCACACTCGCCCCGCACGACCTCGTGCCAATCGGCACCTTTTGCCTGGAGCTGTTGGCGGGCGGCCACGGCAACGTCGACCGCTCCCCGACCCGAGAGCTCCCATTCGACGCGCATGGCCTCCCACATGTCGCGCACAAGGGTCACGTACTGGCGCCGCAGCTCGGGCGACTCCCGCAGGCGGGCCAGGCGGAGCAGGACGGCCGAACGGTCCTCCACGGTCTCCGTCACCAACGGCAGATCGCCGACGTCCACCGCGGCCGTGGCGCACAGCTCGTCGAGTCGGTCGAGCAGGGCGTCGGCGTCGGTCGAGAAGAGCAGGCCGCCATGGTGAGCCAGGACCATCAGCTCGAGGAAGCCACCACAGCTGATCGCCTCGCCCGGGCCCCAGATCGACCGCACGCGTCCCTGCAGGTCGGGATGACCCTCGTAGACAGCCTCCAGGGCCCAGTGGTCGCGCCGGTAGTCGTCGCGCTCACCCGAGGCCAGTGCCCACTCGATCTCGATGGCCACTGATGCACGAACCGAAACCCGGGGGCCCTCCGAGCTCGGGGGATCGCTGTGGATGAATGGCATAGTGAAATGACTATATCGGTATATTCTTGAAATTGTCAACCATCGGGCCTATGATGTCGTCATGAGCATGAACCCGGGGCTGATCGAGCAGCTGGTCGCCGGTCGACGGGCGGATCTCGAACATGCCGCCGGGGGTCAGCGCCAACGGAAGAACCCGGCCCTCGAGGATGGGGCGGCAGCACCCACCCACCGGACGCGCCCTGCCCTTGCCCGCCGTCTCGGCGTCCTGCTCATCGCCGTGGGCCGCCGGTTGGCCGATTCCGATCGTCTTCCCGCCGCGTTCGAGGGCTCCCGGCGCCCCTGACGGTGTCATCCGGCCGGCATCCGGGACCGGCGGTATCCCGGACCGGCGGCATCCGGGACCGGCGGCATCCCGGACCGGGGGTATCGCGGGCCGGGGGTATCGCGGGCCGGTCTGTCCTGCGGTCACGCCGAACTCACACGGCAAGCTCGGTCTCGATCGCCGATCTGAGGGCCTTCAGCGCACCGGCTCGGGCGCGTTGCTTCGTGGCCGCGTGGGCCGTGAGATCGAGTTCGGCCAGTCCGGTGGCGGCGTCGTGCGCCGACGCGTAGAGGGCGCTCGGTGCCACCACCGCGTCCAGAAAGCCGGCGGTCACGGCGTCAGCCGGTCCGTACATCTCGCCGTTCACCACCGTGCGATCGAAATGGGCGGGGTGCAACCGCTGGCGGGCGATCTCGATGGCGAACCAGGGGACGGTCATCCCGATCTTCACCTCATTGAGGCCGATCCGAAACGGCCCCGCGGCCCCGATCCGCAGGTCAGCCGACAGAAGCAGGAAGGCCCCGGCGGGATAGGCGTGGCCGGTACAGGCCACGACGACGGGCGTCGGAAACGCAAGCACCCTCTCGGCCGCCGTCGCTCCGAGTGTCAGGATCTCGAGGATCTGCTCGCGTCCGCCGCCGAGCACCTTGAGGTCGAACCCGGCTGAGAAGTAGTTCTCCCGGCCCGAGAGCACGACGACGGCCCCGTCGCGCTCGGCCTGATCCAACGCATCGTGGAGGCCACGGAGCATGGCGATGGAGAAGACGTTCACCTTCCCGTCGTCCATCGTGATCGTGGCCACACCCTCCTCGAGCACGTAGGTCACCTCTTCGGGCATCGTCCCCTCCGTCGTCTCGGCTTCCTCTCGACTATACTGAAACGCCGTTACGAAACAAAGTCCCGATATCGGGGGCGGCCGCCGGGTGACCGCCAGAAGGGCCGGGCCGGGGTCGGACGAGAGACACCGTGAGCGTGAGGGTCGACCATGCCGAGAACGAAGCAGCGGACACCGGAGCTGCGAGATCACGTGTTGTCCGTCGCCGTAGACGTGCTCACCCACGAGGGGGTTGCCGGATTCACCACGAGAGGGATCGCCCGCGAGGCGCAGACCTCGACGCCCGCCGTCTACGAGCTCTTCGGCGACAAGTGGGGCCTGGTGCGAGCGGTGTTCTTCGAAGGGTTTCGGCTGCTGCGCCGCTATCTCGACGCCCTGGTCGACTCCGGTGATCCGCGTACCGACCTGGTGGACATGATGCAGATCTACAGGCGTTTCATCCGTGAGAACCCGGACCTGGCCGAGGTCATGTTCTCGCGTCCGTTCACCGATTTCGATCCTCGCCCCTCCGAAGAGGAGGCGAGCAGCTCGGTGCGCATCTTCGTCGTGGAGCGCGTGAATCGGAGCATCGACGCCGGGCAGCTGCGCGGTGACGCCACCGATGTCGCACACATCCTCGTCGCCCTCGTGCAGGGCCTTGCCGCCGCCGAGAATGCCAAGCGACTGGGCTCCACCCACGAGTCGATCGACCGTCGGTGGGAGCTGGCCGTCACCGCCCTGCTGGACGGGGTGAGCGCATAGGGCTCCTGTCGGCCGCCGGCGTTCCTTCCCCTACCATGCAGGGGTGCCATCGGGTCCGCAGGAGCAGGGGGAGCTCCCGACACCCTCCATCGAGGAGATCGAGGATGCGGTCGTCGACGGAGACCGTCCGCTGGGCTCGGGAACGGCCCTGTCGGCCCTTCGTCACCGGACGTTTCGGACCGTCTTCCTGGGTGCTTTCGCATCGAACATCGGTACCTGGATGCAGAACGTGGTCCTCGGCGCCTACGCCTACGACCTCACTCGATCGAGCACCTTCGTGGGGGTGATCATCTTCGCCCAGCTCGGGCCCGCGCTCTTGCTGGCCATGGTGGGGGGACTGATCGCCGACAAGGTGAACCGCAGGAAGTTCCTGATCGTCCTTTCCCTCGAGCAACTTGTGTTCTCGCTCGTTCTGGCCTGGGTGGTGAGGACGCCGGCGCCGTCACACCTCCTGCTCGTGGCGATCGTGGTCATGGTGGGAGTGGGTAGCGCCATGTTCGGTCCGGCCTACTCGGCCATCCTGCCTGCGCTCGTGCGCCGCAACGATCTCGCCGGCGCCATCTCGTTGAACTCGGCCCAGATGAACGCGTCCCGCGTCATCGGCCCGGTGATCGGCGGGGTGGCATACCACTTCGTCGGACCGGCCTGGGTCTTCGCCGGAAACGCTGTCACCTACCTGTTCGTGGTGGCCGCCCTCATGATCGTGACCCTTCCCGAGGCACCCAGGGCGCAGCAGCACGCCAGCCATTGGCGCGAGCTCACGGCGGGTATCACGACGGCGCGCGCCGACCGGGTGGTGGGACGCTGCCTGGTGACGGTGTTCGTCTTCTCGTTGCTGGCGCTGGCATTCATCGGCCAGATGCCGGTCGTAGCGGCACACAATCTCGGAATCGATCCCAAGTCGGCCGACTACGGCCTCCTGTACGCCTGCTTCGGTACCGGCGCGCTCGTCGGTGCCCTCTCCATCGGCACCGTCTTCTCCCAGACGTCGAAGGCGATGATGGTACGGGTCTGCCTGCTCGGCTACGCGGCAACTCTCACGGTCTTCGCGCTGCTGCGGGCGGCTCTTCCTGCCTATTTCGTGGTGGCCATCGTCGGCGCCTTCTATTTCTCCTTCATCACCGCCTTGAACACGGCCTTGCAGACCCGGCTGGGCGACGCCGTGCGCGGCCGGGTCATGGCCCTGTGGATGATGGGTTTCGGCGGGACGGTGGCTCTGGGGAATCTCATCGTCGGACCGGTGGTGTCATCCGTGGGGATCACGGCGGTTCTGATCTTCGGTGCCGGTGTCGCCGTGCTCCTGGCCTGGTACGCCGACGTGCGGATACCGACGGAGGCGGCCGCCGCCGAGCTCGTGCCGCTGACAGCCCGGTAGTCGCAGCACTGCGCACGACTCCCCGGGCCGATCGATGTCAGGAGGCGCGCCGGCGGCGCGGGTCGCACCCTGTCCACAGGTCCCGTAGCTCGGCGTTGAGGGCCTCGGGTCGTTCGGCCGGGAAGAAGAGCTTCGCTCCTTCGAGCTCGACGCAGCGCACGGTGCCCGGAATGGTGGTCGCCAGCCACCGCGCCCAGGTGACGTCGAAGAACTCGTCGGCCGTCCCCCAGACGATCAGGGTGGGGGCGGCGAACCGAGCCAGATCGTCGTGCACGGCCACCGTCACGCTGTTGTCCATGGCGGCTACGTAGCCCTGGACCGCCTCGGCCCTCGAAGGCGAGACGAACGGACCGAAGAAGGAGGCGATCGTCTCGTCGGACAGGACTTCCGCGTGCTCGAATCCTGATGCCAGGGACGCACGCGCGGTCACGGTGTCCCGGGCCAGGGCCCCGAGCGCATCCGCCAACAAACCCTCGGTCGCCAGGTCGTAGATGGGGCGGAAAGCCACGGGAGGCCAGTTGTCGTGGGTGTCACAGTTGGTGAGGGTCAGGGTCCGAATCCGCTGCGGGACCCGGGCCGCGACGAGCTGGGCGATGGCCCCACCGCTGTCGTTGCCGACCAGATCGACAGACTCGAGCCCGAGCGCATCAACGAACTCGACCACCATGTCGGCCTGGACGGTCATGGTCAGCTCTCCGGGTGCCGGGCACGCGCTCTCCCCATGAGCCAGAAGGTCGACGGCCAGGCAACGGCGCACGTCGGCCAGACCGTCGAGTTGATGCGACCAGAGGTCGGCGTTGAGGAAGACCCCGTGGAGGAACACGGCCGCAGGCCCCTCCCCCGCTTCGAGGAAGGCGACGTCCCCGAACCGCGTGGCGACCGTCCGGCGTCTTGTCATACTATGGGTTGTCGAGATACTCATAGTATGTGAATATATGATTGAGGGTTGTGGGTGTCAAGAGCCGCCGTGAGGAGTATGCGGAGACGACTCGGGCCGCCATCGTGGAGGCGGCGGTCGAACGCTTCGCGGCGGACGGGTTCACGAGGACGAGCATGGACGCCATCGCCCGGTCGGCGCGCGTCACCAAAGGGGCCGTCTACCACCACTTCCGAGACAAGGCCGAGCTCTTCGAGGCGGCCTTCGTCATGATGGAGCAACGCCTGTTGGCCAAGGTCACGACGGGCGTTGCCGGCATCGCGGACCCCTGGGACCTGATGGCGGCGGGCGTCGACATCTATCTCAAAGAGTGCTCCGCACCCGACTTCCGGCGCATCGCACTCGAAGAAGCACCGGCAGCGCTGGGCTGGTTCCGCTGGAAGCAGATCGAAGAGAGGTACTTCCTCGGTCTGGTCACCGCCGCCCTCGACGACGTGGCGCGCCGGGGCGACCTCGACATCCCCGCCGGAGATCTCGCGGCCAGGATGCTTCTCGCCGCCATGAACGAGGCCGGCCTGGCCGTCGCCGCCGCGGCGCGGCCGACGGCCGAGCGTCGGCGCGCCGCGGCGCTCGTGATGCGGCTCCTCGGCGGCCTCCGCTGAGCGGCGGCGGCTGACCGGCGATAGCCGATCGGCGGGTCCAGCACCGGTCCGAACCACTGCCATCGTCGTGCCGCGCCTATGTTGGGCGCCGCCGACACCAGACACGCCACACGGCATCTGACGGCGAGCACCAAGGAGGGGAAGGATGGCCGGCGCGGGCAGTGGGCGTCTGGGGCGATCGTGGAGGCGCTTCCGGCGGCGTCCCGTCGGCGCGCAGGTGGCTGCGGCTGGCGCGGCGATCGTCATCGTGGTGGGAATCGTGGTCGTCGCCACCGGTTCGGGGCAGGCCGCCAAACACTCTCCGGCTACGACCACCGTTGTCACGGTGACACCTCCGGACCGGGCCAGCACGAGCAGTGCCGGGGTTACGGCGCACGAGATCAACGTCGTCTTCCCCATATCCAACCTGTCGGAGCTGGCTTCGAATCTGGGCTTCGCCGGTGGCGACATCGAATACAACGAACAGACCAAGGCGATCGACCTCTTCGTCAAGCAGATCAACGACGGCGGCGGAATCCACGGCCGGCACATCAATCCGATCATCATCAATTTCGACCCCACCAACGAGACCGAGATGCGGGCGCTGTGCAAACAATGGACCGAGGGTGCCTCGTCCGTCTTCGCCGTCCTCGACGGCGTCGGTACCTGGAATGGTGACAATCAGCTGTGCATCACCCAGGAAGGTCACACGCCGCTTCTGAGCCAGTGGACGACGGTGACCAACTGGACGGAGCAGGGAGCGCCCTATCTCTGGTGGACGGGCCCCGACGATGCCGCCATCCTGCGGGCGACAGTGGACTGGGGCGTGAGCGCCGGGCTCATCGGACACCAACGAAAGGTGGCCGTGATCGCCGGAAACCGGGCCAGCGATCAAGATGCTCTGAACCAGGACCTGCTACCGGATCTCACGCGGGTGGGCGTGAAACCGATCGTGGAGACGATCGATGCCAACCCATCGGACACGGCCACCACCGGAAGCCAGGCGCCCCTCGTCGTCCAACAGCTGCGATCGGACGGAGTCACCGCGGTGATCCCGCTCGTGCCGTTCAACGTCTTCTTTCCCGTCCTGCAGGCCGAGACCCAGGAGCAGTATTACCCCAAACTCCTGCTGTCGGACTACGAGAACTCCATCCAATCGGCGCTCGGGCTACTCCCGGTCCCGTACGAGAAGGCCCTTGACGGCCAGGACGGAGTAACGACCGAGACCCTCGGCGGGATCGACGACACGCGACCCGAGTCTGAGGGGGGCTACGACCCGGGCGTGCGCAGCTGCTTCACCACATGGCACCAGGCCTACCCCGAGATCCCGAAAGGCAACCTGAACTTCTTCATCGAAGAGCAGGGGCCGGTGCAGGCGTGGTGCCAGGAGATCCGGCTCTTCGCGGCGGCGGCCGACGCCGCCGGTCCGCATCTCGACCGACGTACCTTCGTGGAGGCCATGGCCAAGATCTCGAACTTCCCCGGTGGGTTCTCCCCGACCCTGACGTACGGACCGGACAGGTTCTCCGGTCCCACGAGCTACCGGGTCGTCAGGCTGCACACCAACCTGCCCCCGTCGAGCCAGTGCAAGACGCCGATGGGCCACCTGCCCCCCGAGGTCGTCTGCTGGGTGGTGGTGAAGAATTGGCAGCTCCTGCCCGACCGGTGATGAGCGAGCCGGGCACGCCATGGTGGAGGACGGCCATCCTCTACCAGATCTATCCCCGGTCGTTCGCCGACTCGGACAGCGACGGGGTGGGAGACATCCCGGGCATCATCGCCCACCTCGACCACCTCGCGTGGCTGGGGATCGACGGGATCTGGCTGAGCCCGATCACGGTGTCGCCGAATGCCGACTGGGGTTACGACGTGGCCGACTTCTGCGCCGTGCAGCCCGAGCTCGGAACGCTGGCCGATTTCGATCGTCTGGTCGACCAGGCCGACGCCCTGGGTATACGCGTCCTGTTGGACCTGGTTCCCAACCACACGAGCGATGAGCACTCGTGGTTCGTGAACTCCCGCTCGTCGAGAGCAGCGCCCAATCGCGAGTGGTACGTGTGGGCGGATCCTGGATCCGACGGCTCGCCTCCCAACAACTGGGTCAGCAGCTTCGGTGGCCCCGCCTGGACCCTCGACGGGGCCACCGGTCAGTACTACCTCCACAACCACCTCTCCCAGCAACCTGATCTCAATTGGTGGAACGAGGAGGTCCGCAACGCATTCGACGGCATCATGAGGTTCTGGCTCGATCGGGGCGCTGCGGGCTTCCGGATCGACGTCTGTAACATCATCATCAAGGACGCCCTGCTCCGGGACAACCCCCCCGCCACCGAGGACGACGACTTCGAAGCACAACTGTTCGGCCAGCGACCGGTGTACAACGGAAACCGGCCCGAGGTCCACGAGGTGCTCCGGCGTTGGAGACGGCTGACAGACAGCTACGACCCGGCCCGGGTCCTCATCGGGGAGACCCCGGTGAAGGTCGACGCACTGGCCGCTTACTACGGAGACGGCGACGACGAGTTGCATCTGGCCTTCAACTTCCCGTTCATCACCGCCCCCTTCGAGTCCGACGCACTGCGCACCATCGTCGAGGACACCGAGCGTCTCCTACCTCCGGGCGCGTGGCCGGCATGGACGGGCTCGAACCACGACATGTCGCGCCTGGCCTCTCGGTGGGCCGGGGGAGATCCCCGCAGGATCCGAGTGGCGCTGCTGATGCTGCTCTGCCTCCGGGGAACGCCCGTGCTGTACCAAGGTGACGAAATCGGCCTGGGCGACGTACCGGTCGCCCACCAGGACATGCGCGACCCCCTGGGGGTCAGGTATTGGCCCGCGTACGCGGGCCGCGATGCCATGCGTACCCCGATGCCCTGGCACTCCGGACCGGGCGGAGGCTTCACCGATCCCGGCACGCGCCCATGGCTTCCGTTGGGGGACACCGGGACGCCCACCGTCGACGACCAGCGGTCCGATCCGGGGTCCACGCTCACCTGGACCCGAGATGTCATCGGTCTGCGGCGGGGCCGCCCTGACCTGCAGACGGGTCGGTACCGGTCGATCGCGTCACCCGCCGGGGTCTGGGCCTGGCGCCGGGGAGACCGCACGGAGGTGATCCTCAATCTGAGCGATACCGCCACCGTTCTCGACGGGATCAAGGGCCGTGTCCTCATCGGTACCGATCGAGCCCGGGATGGTGAGTCGCTGTCGGGGCCTGTGTCGCTGCCGGGCTGGGACGGTCTCGTCATCGAGTCCCTGTAGGCCGTGGCTCACGGGTCGACGGGCTGCTCCGGCGACGGGCCGTCACCGAGTGGTTCATCATCGCCCCGTGCATCATCGCCCTGTCCGTCGACATCCTGGCCGTTCTCCAGGGGCTCGGGACGGTGGATGGGCATGGGGACGCGGGCGACGACCACGTTGGGTCGGCGACGCAGCTCAGAGGCGAGAGCCAGGTCGATCTGGTTGTGGAGGAGCCGGTAACGCAGTCGGTCCGGTATCACGACCGGAATGAGGACGACCACCTGGCGGTTGTGGGCGGAGAGGAGTTCGTCGACAAGGCCGACGATCGGCTGAACGATCGATGAGTAGTCCGTGTGCAGGACCCGTAGCTCCACCCCTGGGTCCCACTCCCGCCACCGACGCTCGACGTCGGCCGCCGGCAATCCGACCAGCTCGCCGTCGAAGACGACGGTCACGGCGATGACCTCGTCCCCGAGCGAGAGCGCTTCGGACAACGCGTGCTGAGTCAGCCGCGACACATTCGTCACGGGCACGACCACCACGGTGGGCTTGCGCTCGGGGAGGGCCGGAATGACGCCGACCTCCAACTCCTTGCCGGCCCGGCTGTAGTAGGCCTCGACCCGATTGAAGATCACGATGAAGAGGGGAACCGCCACGGCGACCACCCATGCGCCTTCGACGAACTTGGTCACCAGGAAGATCACCGTGGCGCTGGCGGTAACAGCCGCTCCGATGCCGTTGATGGTGGCCCGCCGGACCCACGACCGCGCCCGGGTGCGGCGCCAGTGGACGACGAGACCGGATTGGGCCAGGGTGAAACCGATGAACACGCCGATGGCGAACAGGGGGATCAACGAGTTGGTGTTCCCCCGCACCGCCACCAGAAGGGCCCCGGAGCCCAAGGCCAACGTCCAGACGCCGTTGCCGAAGACGAGGCGGCTGTCGCGTACCCCGAAGAGATGCGGCAGATAGTTGTCTCTCGACAGGAGGCTGGTGAGAACGGGCAGGCCACCGAACGACGTATTGGCGGCCAAGGCCAAGACGAGGGTGATGGTGAGCGACACGACGTAGTAGGCCCAGTGCCGTCCGACCGCCTCCCCCATGATCTGGCTCAGCGCCGTCTGGTTGGTCCTCGGCTGGACGTGGAACTTCCTGGCCAGCACGGCCAGCCCGAGCAGCATGGAGGCGAGGATGACCCCCAGCATCAGCTCGGTTCGCTTGGCCCTCGCCACCCGGGGCTTCTTGAAGAGCGGGACGCCGTTGGCGATGGCCTCCACACCGGTCAGGGCGCTGCAGCCGGCCGAGAAGGCTTTGAGAACGAGAAAGGCCGAGACGGCGGCCAGGGCGTGCGTCTGCACCAGGGACTTTCCTTGGACCGCGGTTCGCAGTCCGAGCGGATGGACCAAGCCGATGCCGATGATGGCCAACAGGCCGATGATGAAGACGAAGGTGGGGATGAGAAAGGCCCGAGCGCTCTCGCCCAGGCCGCGCAGGTTGAGGGTGGTGATGACGAGGAGGATCCCCAGGCAGATCTCCACGGTGTAGGGCGTGGTCGAAGGAAACGCCGATGTGAACGCACCCACACCGGCAGCGATGGAGACCGCCACTGTGAGGGTGTAGTCCACGATGAGCGACGCGCCGGCAAGCTTGCTCACACGCGGCCCGAAGTTGTCGCGTGACACCGCGTAGGCACCGCCACCGTGGGGATAGGCGTCGATGACCTGGCGGTAGGAGATCACCAGGATGACGAGTAGGGCGACGATGGCGATGGTGATGGGCAGGATGAGGTGCAGGGCCGTAGCGCCGGCCGAAGCGAGGACGAGCAGGATCGCCTCGGGTCCGTAGGCCACGGAGGTCAGTGCGTCGAGCGACAGTGCCGACAGGCCCTCCACCGGCGTGATCTGCTCGCTCGTCGCCTCCTGCCTCGACAGGGGGCGCCCGATGAGGAAACGCCCGATCGTGCGCAGGCCGCTCCTCGATGGGATCCCCGGCGGGAGGACGCGTCGCACTGGGACTGAACTCTACGAGGTCGGCTCCCCGACGAGAATGCATTGGTCATCGATGCACCCGAGCGGGTTTCGCACCGTGGCACCGCTGTTCGGGTTTAACGAAAGGTTGGCGCGGGGTACCTAGCTCCAGTGCGAACGGCGGTGGACACATCAGAGCGTCGTGACCGTGGCGGCTCACAGTCGTCATCACGTGGCCAGGTCACGAACACCATGGTCCCCGGCCGGCTCGACCGCTTGCCCTGGTCACGGTGGCACTGGATGGTGCTCATGGGCCTTGGCACGGTATGGATCCTCGACGGCCTCGAGGTCACGATCGTCGGCGCCGTTGGGAGCACCCTCACGAAAGCCGGAAGTGGGATCGCCATCACGACGGCACAGGTCGGTGACGCGGCGGGCGTGTACGTAGCCGGCGCCTGTGCGGGAGCCCTGCTGTTCGGGCATCTCACCGACCGCCTGGGACGCAAGCGCCTCTTCCTCGTGACGCTCGGGCTCTATCTCGTCGCCACCGTCCTGACCGCCACCTCGCGCGACGTGGGGATGTTCTTCGTCTTCCGGTTCTTCACCGGCATGGGTATCGGCGGTGAGTACGCGGCGATCAATTCGGCGATCGATGAATTGATCCCGGCCCGGGTACGGGGCACGGTCGACCTCCTGGTGAACGGGTCCTACTGGCTGGGCACCGCCGCGGGAGCGGCGGCCACGCTCGTCTTGCTGAACCCCAAGCTCGTGGCGCTCGATCTGGGCTGGCGCACGTGCTTCTTCATGGGAGCGGTCCTCGGCGTGGGCGTCCTGTTCGTGCGTCGGAACCTGCCTGAAAGCCCGCGTTGGCTGTTCACCCACGGGCACCCCGAGGAAGCCGAGCGGATCGTCGACGCCATCGAGCACGAGGTCCGGGAGTCGACAGGTCAGACACTCAGGGACCCCGGTGATCCCATCGAGGTGCACAATCGGCCACCGGTTGGGTTCGTCGAGGTGGCCGGGATCGTGTTCGGCGAGTACCCGAAGCGTTCGGTGCTTGGCCTGTCGCTGTTTGTAGGCCAGGCATTCCTCTACAACGCGATCTTCTTCACCTACTCACTCGTCCTCATGACGTTCTACCGTGTGCCCGCTGGCTCCGTCGGCTACTACCTGATCGCGTTTGCCGCCGGAAACTTCCTCGGACCTCTGATTCTGGGGCGGCTATTCGACATCATCGGCCGCCGGGCCATGATCGCAGGAACCTATATGGCCTCCGGGTCGATGCTGGCCGTCACCGCCTGGTTGTTCGACCGTGGCGTCCTCACGGCCACGACCCAGACGATCGCCTGGATGGTGATCTTCTTCTTCGCCTCGGCCGGCGCCAGTGCCGCCTACTTGACCGTGAGCGAGATCTTCCCCATGGAGACCCGCGCGCTCGCTATCGCCTTCTTCTACGCAGTGGGCACAGGCCTCGGGGGCATCATCGGTCCCGTGCTGTTCGGCAATCTCATCGCGACGAAGCGACCGGTCGACATGGCGATCGGATACGTGATCGGCGGCGGCCTCATGATCGCCGCCGGACTGGTTGAGGTGTGGCTCGGAGTCGACGCCGAGGGCAAGAGCTTGGAGGACATCGCCACGCCTCTCTCGGCGACCACTGGGGACCGACCAGAGGTAAGCGATCCTGCGGACTCACTGCCCCGACAGACAGGCCCGTACCCCGTCCCGCGTCGACGGGCCGGGTCCGTCAGCTGGGCACCTCTGCCACAGTCGTCGCACTACCCGCGCACGAATCCCTATCTGGCACGGGAGGTCGACGCCTTGGTCGGTCTCCTCAAAAACGTGGGTCCGCAATCGGGAACCGAGCTCTTTAGGGCGGCCGGGGCACGATTCTGGGGTCCGGGACGATTCCGGACGGCGATGAGATCGGGCATCGCCTCGGGACGGGTCCGGCGTATCGGGCGTGACCGTTATGCCGGCAACCGTCCCGGTGACTCCTGCCGCGATCACCCGGGCCGATGAGCGTCTCCTCGGTGCCTGTGACGGACTTCTCGGATGTCGCTACCTCAGTTCATGACGGGCACGCCACGGATGACTGGTTGCGCGTCGTTCGTCGCAACCACGGTCGGACCTGCACTCTCGTCCTCTGCGGAGCCCTGTGCACGAGTTCGATCGGCGTCCTCGAGGTACAGGTCGATCAGCTCGGACGCCTTCCCTGTGACGATGTCGTCGTCGACGTGCAGGGACTCGAGACGATCGATGCGATCGGTGCCAACGTGCTCCTCGGCTTGTACCACTACGTCCAAGGGCGTGGGGGGAGGCTCCGGGTCACGGGGGCCACCGACCAGATCGCCCTGATGCTTCGTCGCCGTGGACCGGAGTTCGTCGACGGGGACGCTCTCTGACTCCAGGTGACGGGCCGTCCGCCTCTTCCACCTCAGATCCTTCGGCGGCCGCCCGACGCCGATCTGACCTAACGGGAAACCGCCCGCTCGAGGTCGGCTTTGGACATACGGGAACGGCCCTTGATCCCCCGGCGTCTCGCCTCTTCGTAGAGTTGATCGCGGGTCCGTCCTCCGGGTCCACTGTGAGAGCGCAGGCCACCGCGTCGTTCCGAGGAAATGTCGGTGACAGACGCACCACTCGCCTGCTTCGACTCACCGGCCCGGGCCCGGTCCTTGTTCACGATCCGGGCGGCGATCTCCTCGGCCAGGCTCTCCGAATCTCCGCGCTCGAGAAGTCCCTCTTTGATGTGGTCGTATTGACGCTCGCGTTTGGCGCTCCACGACTGTTGGGGCATGATGACTCCTTCCCTCCCTGGGAACGTCTCCTTCGGGTCGGGTGTTCTCTACCCACCTGGTGATCGTAAGCAACGTCCAAGGAGGATGACGTGCAAAGCGCCGCCGGTCCCGTGTGCCCAGAGCGGGTCGCTCCATGTGACGGCAGCACGGCTTCCAGGTATCGACCACGCGGAGACCGAGTAGGACGGGCAAGGTGAAGCCCGTCGAGAAGACCATCCGGCGCATCGATGCCTGGCAGCAACGGCACACCGGGCCAGCCTTCGTGTTCGGTGTCATCAAGAAGTTCGGCGACGACGCCGCCGGTACGTTGTCGGCGCTCATCGCCTACTACGGGTTTCTGTCGCTCTTTCCCCTGCTCCTCATCCTCATCACTCTTCTCGGGCTCTTCTTCGCCCACGATGCGTCTCTGCAGAAGCGGATCCTCGACTCCGCCTTCGGGCAGTTCCCCATCGTCGGTCAGCAGCTGGAGACGAGCGGATTGCGTTCACTGCGAGCAGGCAGTGTGGTCGGCTTCGTCGTGGGGTTGCTGGGCCTGCTGTGGGGCTCGTTCGGCGTGAGTCAGGCCGCCCAGCGTGCGATGGCCGAGGTATGGAACGTGCCGAGGGCTGTCCGTCCTGGTTTCCTGGCCAGACTCGGGCGCAGCGTCGGATTCGTGGCTCTCCTCGGGGTCGATGTCATTGTCACCACGTTCCTTGCCGGCCTCGTCACCATCGGCCACGGCGCTCTGTGGTTCCAGGTCCTTGCCGCAGTCACGGGGATCGGCGTCAACGTCGCCCTCTACCTGGCCGGCTTCCGGCTCCTCACTCCCGGCTCCATTCCCACCCACCAGCTCGCCCCCGGGGCCGTCGTGGCCGGTGTCGGGTGGACCATTCTCCAATACGCCGGGACCGTGCTCGTGGGCCACACCCTGAGACACGCCAACCAGGTCTACGGGTACTTCGGCAGCGTGCTCGGCCTGATCTCGTTTCTGTTCCTGGCGGCAGAGCTCACCGTCTACGCCGCCGAGGTGAACGTCGTGAGGGCGAGACACCTGTACCCCGTCGAGTTCTCCCGGACCGCTGACGGAGACTGACCAGGCGGGGTCGGAGCCCTCGTGCGAAGGGCTCCGTGTGTCACAGGAACCGCCCGGCACCACCGGTGACCCGGCCCAGGTGACCGGTGGTGTGACCGGGCGATGCCTCCCGGCGGGTCCTCGTCAGACGCTGTGACTGTGGATTCGGCTCACGGTTGCATTCCGGTGGGAAGGCTTCCGCTCTGGGAACAGCAGTGGCCGTTTCAGCGCGAGGCCCTACTGGTATGTCTCCTCCCGACGGACGACGTTGCCGTTGCCGTCGTCGATGAGGGTGCGGTGTCGGTGCGTCCCGCCCGACGCCAGGCTGAAGTACACCAACGAACCGATGGCGCCCACTACGCCCACGATCATCAGGATCACACCCACAGTGTTGAGGTTGAATCCGTGCTGGTTCGGGTTGGTGGTTATCGCAAAGTCGAGGATCGCCCCGACAGCGAAGACCACAAGGCTGGCGACGAGTCCACTGGCCACAAGAATCCTCCGATGTATCCGTGTGCACCCCACCGTGGGGCCGTCCTTGCACTACCCCCACACATCGGCCTGCAAACACCCCAACAGGACAACCATTCGAACGGGACAACCCCTTCGAACTCCGTCCCGCATGTATCGGGTGCAGCCCTGCATATATCGGGTGCAGCGGGGAGCGTTTGATCAGCGACCGGCTGGGTAGAAGAGCGGAACAACGACGGTATGTCGAACGAGCGAAGGGAATGAGAAGATGGGCCTCATCGTATTGGTGCTTCTGCTGGCGCTGCTCTTGGGCGGCCTCGGATTCGCTGCACACGTGCTGTGGATCGTCGCCGCCGTGGTGTTCATCGCATGGCTGGTCGGTTTTGGGGTGGCTCGCGGCGAAGGTGCGGGGGGTCGAGCGCGCTGGTACCGATGGTGACGCAGTGCGTCATTCCACAAACACATATTCACGAGAACGCGCATGTACACGACAACGAGCACGAACCGAAGGTAGGGCGAAGGATGCGTAACGTCTGGAAGGGACTTATCGTCGGCGGCCTGACGGGAGTGGCAGCGGGGTTCGTCCTCGACGGTCTCGCCGACGCATCGAAGAAAGCGGTTGCTCTTGGTGATCAGGTGCTCGACCATGCTCCTGAGGCGGGTCACTGGGTGCACTCCGTTGCCGACAAGGCCGGCGGGTGGCTCAATGAGACGGACGTACACGAACAGGTACGGGCCGCTGCTCATCGGCTCAAGGAATCCGATGCGGCGAACCGAGTCGTCGACATGGGTCACGACTTTGTCTCAGGCGCTCGTGAAGCCGCCGGCGCACGCTCCGATTGACCCGTCTGCTCCGGGAGGAGTTGGCCTCTCCTCAAAGAGGATCAGAGTCGACAGGTCTCCCCTGTCGGCGGACCGAGATCCTCCAGAGGTGTTCCAGTCAGGCGCTTCTCGGTTTTCCGTCGCGGAGGCCCGCGGTGACTCTCGCCAAGCCCACCATGGCGATGTCGTCGCCATGATGGGAGTCGTTCGCGACGAGCGTCTCGAGCACGCGGTCGCAGAGATCCTCGGGACTGAGCTGATCGGATGCGGCTCGGACCAGAATCTCCGCACCTTCGTGGAAGCTCCGGTGGCGGCCCTCGACGAGGCCGTCGGTGAAGAGGAGCAGGGTGGCGCCGTCGGCCAGGGTGCCGTGCCATTCACGGACACCAGACCGCGGCGCGCCGAGCGGGGTGGTGGGCTTCACGTCCAGGAGGCGCGCTTCTCCGGATTCGACCAGAAGCGGCGGAGGATGGCCGGCCGAGGCGATTCTCAAGTCGCCGGAATCGGGATCGACATTGGCAATGAGCAACGTGGCCATTCGCTCCAATTCGAGGTTGTCCCAACCGAAGCGGAGCATCTCGATGAAGTGCCCCGGGCCCGTAGACTGACCGGCCAGAACTCTGATAGCGGTCCGGACCTTCCCCATGATGGCTGCCGCCGTCATGTCGTGACCGGCCACGTCTCCGATGGCGATCGTCGTCATGTTCGATGGACCCGTGATGACGTCGTAGAAGTCGCCGCCGACGTCGTTGTCCACGCTGGCAGGGAGATATCTGACGGCCAATGCCAGCCCGGGTACCTCGGGAAGAGTCTCGGGCAGGAGGCTGGCCTGCAGGGTATGGGCCGCATGACGGGCCGAGTCGGTGCGATGGGCGGCCGCCACCACCTGGGCCACGCACGAGGTGAATTCGTCAGCCAGAGCGAGGTCGCTGTCTCCGAATCGGCGCCCCGATCCGGCCGAGACGAGAGTGATCGACCCGATGATCTGCTTGTCGGCCACCAGGGGGAGGGCCATGTAGCTGGCAAAACCGAGCCGCTTCAGTAGGGCGAAGTGGTGGTCGTCCCGGGTGGTCCGTCGAAGGAAGTCGTCGGTCATGGTCCCGGACCACCGGGGTCGGCCGGTGCGCATCACCTCGACACTTGGGTGGGACCCGGCGGGATCGGGCGCATAGGTGGAACCCAGCTCGTCGACCAGGGGTTGCAGTGCCGGATCCCAGTGCCGCGCCGCCATGCGGACGATACGACCGTCCATCGTCAGGGCGTCGACCAGACAGAGATCGGCCAGGACGGGCACGGCCACGGACGCCAGCCGCACGAGGGTGTCTCCGTAGCCGTCACCCTGGGCGATGATGTCGGCGGCCTGCAGGAGAAACGCCTGGTGCTCGTGACTGGCCACGAGCTGGTCGAGAGCCAGCCGTTGCTCGGCCTCCAGCATGCGGCGATCGGTCTCGTCCCTGATGTACCAGACGCGCCCGAGTACCTTTGCGTGTCGGTCGACGATGGGCGACGAGGTGCACGCCATCACCCTACCGTTGTTCAATTCGAGGTCGAACTCCAATGTTTCCGCCGGACGCTCCCGGCACTCCGTCAAATGGCGGATCGCGGCGGCGGGGTCCGCCACCAGGCGCAGGCAGGGTGCCAGGAGCGCGTGGGCGTCCCCTCCCAACCGGATGCTGTCGTCGGGGAGTTCCAACAAGTCACAGAACCGGTGATTCACGGTCAATATGCGGTTCCCGTTGGAGATGGCGAACACGCCGGCGTCTGATCCTTCGACCACGAACCTCGTGACCTCGACCAGGAACTCGGTGGCCCGACGGGCCTCGCGTTCGGCGTCGAGAATCCGGGCCAGCTCGAGGGCCAGGGCGCACTGACGTCCGACCGCGGCCAGGAGAGAGACGTCGGTCTCGAGGAAGTCGCGGTCGAGGCGCCAGGCGAAGACGACCACCCCGATGCCCTTGTCGGAGACCATCAGGGGAACGAATGCCCAGGCCTGGTGGTCCGAGACATGGCCGGCCAGATGGGGGTATTCGATATCGCGCTCGGCGCGCGATCCCCAGAGGGTGATCAAGTGCGACCGCAGTGTGTCGCTCTGCGGCATGGGGGCGTCAAGGGGAACCGGCTCCCTGAGGTGGGCCAGAGTCTCGTCGATGAGGCCTGTCGATGCCAGGTGCACCAACGTACCCGTGTCCGGGTCCGACGCCATGATCATGGCCGCCGATGCGCCCACCGCCTGCGCTGCCCCGGCGAGGGCGACGTGGGTCACGTCGCCGACGTTGTCACTCCCCGGAATGGCCGCTGTCACCCGGTGGAAGACCTCGAGCTGTTCCGCCGCCGTCCGGGCCGCCGACTCGGCGAAGCGGAGTTCGGTGGTCTCGGTGATGAGCACCACCACCCCGACCGGAACGCCCGAAGATCCGTCGAGTCGGTAGAAGGACGAGGTGAAGGACCGGTTGGCCCCGGGATCGGCGAACGTTCCCCACGTCTCGACGTCCAGGATGGGGATCCCCGAGTTGAGGGTGTCGCGCAGGGGTCGGGCGACCAGCTCGGCGAAATGAGGGGGCAGAACCTCGTCGATACGCTTCCCCACGGTCTGCGACGCATCCTGGCCGTGCAGGGTGGCCAGGCCCTCGCTGACAAGGAGGAACCTCAGATCGGAGTCGAAGACGGCCACACCGAACGGACCCCGGTCGACGAATGCGCCGATGGCGGCGGCGATGTCGGCCTTCGGCCAGGAAGGGTCTGCCGTGGGCTTCCCGGAGTTCAAGACCGGATCTGGCAGCTCGACCTGACTCATCGCCGTTGCCCTCCCCCGCGCCCGGGGCCCCTCCCGGTAGGCGCACGAATTCCGAACTCCCCCACAACCGCGGATCCCACGAAAACCGAACCCGGATTGGCGTTTCCAGACTACAGAGGTGGCCGTCACGTCCGACAGGCGGTACCGTCCGTCGGCGTCGTTTGCCGTCGTGAGCTGGGACGATGCAAGTCGACCGATGAGATCTTTCCGATCGAGAGCAGCGATGGCACGATGCGGGACCGGCATTCGGGGAACCGGGCGGAGGGGACGATGTGACCGACGGTGGCAAGTTCGACCGGATTGAATTGTCGATCCCCGCCCAGCCCGCCCTCCTCCAGCTCGTGCGTCTCACGGCCGGCGTCGTGGCCTCCCAGGCGGACCTCGGGCTGAACGATGTGGAGGATCTCCGGCTTGCTGTCGACGAGCTGTGTCTACCCTTCATGGGCCCGACCGGACACGCCGGCCGGCTCCTCGTCCGGTTCGGATGGGACGCGGGGACCATCGAGATCTCGTGCACCTTGACGGCCGGCGACGAGGGCGCCGACATCGGAGATGCCCAGGGCGGGATTCTCGACGTTCCCCTGAGGCAGATCAGGGGTCAGGCCGAGAGGCTCCGCGACCAGCTCTCCTCGCAGATCCTCGACGCCCTCGTCGACGAGCACGGGGAGACCACCCTCCAGGGGCGGGCCGCCGTGTGGCTCCGGATGCGGCGGCCGACAAAGGCGGAGTCGTGATGCAACCGGACGAGGCCCGCGTCGGAGGGCTCTCCGGCTCGGTTCAGGCTGGCCTGTGTTGCCCGACGGTGGCGTCGATCTCGAACCAGACGGTCTTCCCCCGGGCGCCGTCGATGTCCGTGCCCCATTGGGTCGAGAGGGAGTCGATCAGCGTGAGGCCCCAACCTCCCACGGCGTGTTCCTGCCTGGCCCTCGCGACCGGAGGGCGCGGATCACGATCGGAGACGGCGATCCGCAGACAGGATCCGTCGAAGGAGAGAATCAGCTCGAGCTGCGTCCGGGCATGGCGCACACCGTTGCTGACGAGCTCGGTCACCAGGAGACAGACAGTGTCGTCCAGATCCTCGAGGCCCCACGCGGCCAGCGCAGACCGGGCGACTCGTCGGGCATGAGCGGCGCTCGATGCCACGGCCGGCAGGAGGGTTCGACTCTCGATGGGGACTCTCTACCCAGATCTCCAGCCTTTCGACCACCGATGGCGGTGGATTCTGTCCGCGACGGACACGGCGGTGATGGGCCTGGTGGCCCGCACGGACCAGCGCTCCTGACGGTCAAGCGGGCGAGCGGGCGAGCGGGTCCGAGCCGGCGGTCGGGATGAGAGGATGACGGGACGGAACGTGGTTCAGCGATTCGGCACCGGCGGCCGCACGAGCCGCAGGGTCCAGCGATCAGGGGGGACGAAGGTTGGTCGAACGGGATCTTGACGTGAGCGTCGAGAGGGTGGCGGGCCCCGGCGGCAGGTGGTGTGTCGTGCGGGTGAGCGGGGAGGTCGACATCCAGACCTCGCCCGTCCTGGAAGAGCAGTTGCAGTCGCTTCTGGACCAGGGTGTCTCCTCCATCAGGGTCGATCTCGGCGACGTCAGTTTTCTCGACTCGACCGGGCTGAGCGTGCTCGTCGGCGGCCTGAGGCGGTGTCAGAGTGCCGGGGGCGACCTCCGCGTCGTCTCCCCCAGACCGAACGTGAGGAAGGTCCTCGAGATCACCGGCCTGACCGAGGCGTTCCACGTCGGGGGCGACGGCGGGGAGAGCGCTCCTGATTAGCCCGGCTCCACTCGGGGTAGGGACACGCCCATGGACGATGACCGCACCCGGGTGAGCGATGCCACCAGGAGGGCCGAGGAGGACGAGGCGCAGGCGCCACACGGCGCCGACCGACCGGCCAGTGCCGAGGAGGAGGCCCTCGTCGCTGGTCGGGAGGTCGACGAGGAGGTCCGGACCCACTACCGGGAGATGACCGAGATCGGTGCCCACCAGGCGGGAGAGGGCCGGACCCCCTGAGGTCTGCCGGCCTCCCGATCACGACCGGATCCGAGCGCTATCGTGCGTTGGGGACGGCCGTTCTTCGGGAGCTGCAGAACAGATAACCGATGATCACGACACCCGGGCGACCACAGCGGCGGGTTCCCCGCCGGAGCGGGTCATGATGAGTTCTGCGCTGGCGGAGTCTCCATGGGCGGGGGACGGATTCCACCACGAGGCGTTCTTCTATGCCGATGACGACGGATTCGTGACGGGAGCCACGGACTTCCTGCGAGACGCCGTGGAAGCCGGAGACCCCGCTCTCGTCGTCGTCAGCTCGCGGAAGATCGACCTCCTGCGGGACCGGCTCGGAGCCGACGCCGCCAAGGTCCAATTCGCCGACATGGAGGACGTCGGCGTGAACCCGGCTCGGATCATCCCCGCGTGGACGGAGTTCGTCGAGGAGCACGGGGAGCGCCCCCTGCACGGCATCGGCGAGCCGATCTGGCCCGAACGGACCGCGGACGAGCTCGTGGAGTGCCAAGAGCACGAATACCTGTTGAACATCGCCTTCGCCGCCAGCCCTTCGTTCACGTTGCTGTGCCCGTACGACTCCTCGGCGCTTGACGCCGAGGTGCTCGACGAGGCGCGCCGGAGCCATCACCACCTGCGTCTCGACGGGACGAGGTGGGCGAGCGACGAGTACCGCGGAGGCGAGGCCGTCGGTCGGCCCTTCTCCCGGCCTCTTCCCGAGCCCCCCTCCACCTCGGTGGACATCGTGTTCGGAGTGGGGTCCCTGGGAGGGCTTCGATCTCTCGTGGCCGGTGAGGCGATGAGCGCAGGCCTGAGTGCGGCTCGGGCCGCCGATGCCGTGGTCGCCGTGAACGAGGCCGCCGCCAACAGCCTGCGCCACGGGGGCGGCGGGGGCCTCTTGCGGATCTGGAGGACGGCGGACTCCTTTATCTGTGAGGTCTCCGACGACGGGTCCATTGACGACCCCCTCGTCGGTCGGGCCCGACCGACGAACGGGGCACCGGGAGGTCGGGGGTTGTGGATGGTGAACCAGTTGTGCGAGCTCGTCCAGATCAGATCCTTCTCCGCCGGAACCGCCGTGCGTATGCACATATCTCGATGACCCAGCTGAAGCTACCGGTCCCGGCCCGTTGGGCCTGGCCGTTGGGGTCGGTCCCCGCGGATGACGGTTCGGCTCCCGCCCGTGTGGGCATAACCAGATGACAGGGCCTGCGTCGGGCGGGCCTCCGATGCAAAGAGGGCAGACCGCCATGGGCAGCGCCGACAAGGCACGGAACAAGGTCCAGGATCTGAAGGGTCGGGCCAAGGAGACAACGGGCCGGGCGACAGGGAACGCGAACCTCGTGACCAAGGGAAAGACCGACCGGGTGGAAGCGGCGGCGAAGGACGCGGGAGAGAAGATCAAGGACCTCGGGACAAGGGCTAAGCGGGTGGTGCAGTCGTAGGTTCGTGTCCGGACGACGAAAGGACGACACAACATGACGAGCGACGCCGAATTCGAGGTGACCGCGTCCGAGCAGACGGCGCTACCGGTCTTGCGGGTCCGGGGCGAGATCGACGTCGCTTCCGCTCCCGAGTTCCACGCCCGCCTCAGTGATCTCGCCGGACGGGGCCCGGAGGTCATCATGGTCGACCTGAGTGAGGTCTCGTTCATCGACTCGACCGGCCTGGGCGTCCTGGTCGGCGCGGAGAAGGAGTTGCGCCAGGACGGCCGCGAGCTTCGCCTGGTGGTGACCCGGCCGCAGATCATGAGACTCTTCCAGCTGACCGGACTGGACGAGGTATTCACCGTCCTGTCGGGCACGGACGCCTCGGTGAGGACATGACCAGCGCCGTCTCGGCACCGGACAGGGTCGGCACCTCCACCGCCAACCGGGTGGAGCTGTCGCTGGCAGCCGACGCCCAGATGCTCTTCCTGGCCCGTCTGACGGCGGCGGCGGTCGCGGCGCGCGCCGAATTCGACTACGAGCAGGTCGAAGACCTGCGGCTGGCCATCGACGAACTGTGCGTCAGGCTCATGAACCGTGGGCCCGGGACCGGACGGATCTCGTTGCTCTTCCAATGGGACGGCGAGGGGGCGCTGGAGGTGTCAGGAACACTGACCCCCGGCGACGGTCCGTCCGGACACGGCTCTCGTCCCCGGCCCACCGCCGGGGGAGCCTCCGACGAGCTCTCCGAACGGATTCTCGACGCGCTCGTCGACGACCATGGTGAAGACGCTGTCGGTGGGACGCAGCGGGCATGGTTGCGCATGAGGCGCGGGGCACATCTGGCGTGATGTCTACGGATGCCCGTCCGCGGGAGGAGCTCAGACAGATGTTCGCCGAGCTCGCCCGCAGCGGCGAACCCGGTCTGCGCTCCCGGCTCATCGAAGCCCACATCGGGCTGGCCGAACACCTGGCCCGTCGGTTCGTCTACCGGGGGGAGTCCTACGACGACCTTGTCCAAGTTGCTTCGATCGCGCTCATCAAAGCGGTGGACCGCTTCGATCCCGACCGCGGCGTGGAGTTCACCACCTTCGCCACCAAGACCATCCTGGGCGAGCTGAAGCGGCACTTCCGGGACAAAGGCTGGGCCATCCGCGCCCCTCGGCGTCTGCAAGAGCTGTATCTGAACCTCAATCAATCCGTGGCGACGCTGTCCCAGGAATTGAGGCGCTCGCCCACGATCGCCGAGCTGGCGGTGGACACGGGCGCCACCGAAGAACAGGTGTTGGAGGCACTGGAGGCGGGCCAGTCGTATCGATCCACCTCACTCGACAGCGCCGAACCGGGCGACGAGGGGCTCGGATCACGACTCGGCGTCGAGGGGGAAGGGATGGGTGCGGCCGAGTGGCGCATCCTCCTCGAGCCCCACGTCCGGACCCTGCCACAACGCGAACAGGCGATCTTGCGCCTTCGATTCGTCGACGGTCTCACCCAGTCGGAGATCGCGACGCAGATCGGGCTCAGTCAGATGCACGTCTCGCGTCTTCTGGTGCAGACCCTGCAGTCCCTGCGGGAGCGCTTCGGAGAGATCGACGGCGTGCCCTGAGCGGGGCATCCCGGCTCGGCACCGATAGCCGCACCGCCCAGCCGGTGTCCCCCGGTAAGCTCCTCGCCATCAGAGGGTTGGGCAATCCGTCGTCTACGGGGTCCGGCAGGCCTTGATCGCAGACAAGCTCGAGTCCTATCGCCAGAAGCGTGACCCCTCGGCCACGCCCGAGCCGGTTCCCGCCACGGCCCCACGGCGGGCCAGGACGACCGGGCGGCGCCAGAAGCGATTCGTGATCCAGGAGCACCACGCCCGCGCCCTTCACTGGGACTTCCGGCTCGAGCGCGACGGGGTCCTTGTCAGCTGGGCGATCCCCAAGGGACTCCCTGTCGACAAGAAGACCAACCACCTGGCTGTCCACACCGAGGATCACCCGATGGAGTACGCCACCTTCGAGGGGACGATCCCCGGGGGCGAGTACGGCGGCGGAAGGGTGATCCTGTGGGATGTCGGAACCTACGACGAGGTCAAATGGTCCGACCGTGAGGTGATGGTCGACCTCCACGGGGCGAAGGCGGACGGACGGTACGTGCTCTTCGCCACGGCGAAGCCCGGGGCAAAGAGCAGCGGTGGATATCCCCGGGACTGGATGATCCACCGGATGGACGACCCCCCCACCGGCTACGAACCTCCCCCGGATGACATCCGGCCCATGCTGGCCACGGTGGGCGCCCTGCCGCGCGACGACGCCGCCTGGGCGTACGAGCTCAAATGGGACGGCATCCGGGCCATCGGCCACGTCGACGGTGGCCGGATCCGGATCACATCGAGAAACGGCAACGACCTGAGCGGTTCGTTTCCCGAGCTCAGGGGCCTCGGAGAGCAATTCGGGTCCCGCCGGGCGGTGATCGACGGCGAGATCGTGGCCTTCGACGACGACGGCCGACCTCGCTTCCAGAGGCTGCAACCACGCATCCACGCCGCCGACGCCCACAAGGCCGGGCGTTTGGCGGTCGAGCAACCGGTCGTCTACGTGCTCTTCGACCTGTTGTATCTCGACGGGGAATCACTTCTGGCGCAGCCCTACGACGAACGGCGTCGTCGACTCGAGGCGCTCGGTCTCGACAAGGTGAAGGGGGGTTCGTGGACCCTGAGCCCACGCTTCGACGGTCCCGGGGCCGACATCCTGCGGGCCAGCAAGGAGCAGGGTCTCGAGGGCGTCCTGGCCAAGCGACGCGATTCGCCCTACCTCCCTGGCAAACGGTCACCGACGTGGACGAAGGTGAAGAACGTTCTCACCCAGGAGGTCGTCATCGGCGGCTGGACACCCGGTGAGGGCCATCGCCAGAGCCGATTCGGTTCCCTGCTTCTCGGCATCCCCGGCGACGGGGGGCTCGAGTACGTCGGTCAGGTCGGGACCGGGTTCAGCGACGCCGCTCTCGACGAGCTCACCGCCACCCTGCGCACCCTGCCGTCCGACGTGAACCCCTTCGCCTCCGACGTGCCCCGTCGGTACAGCACCGTCGCCACCTGGGTCGTTCCGACCCTCGTCGGCGAGGTGAGCTTCAGCGAATGGACGGCGGACCGCCGGATGCGCCACCCGTCGTGGCGCGGCCTCCGGGAAGACAAGGCCCCGGACGAGGTACGCCGTGAGTCCTGAGTCCCCACGCGTGACGGTGACCGTCGGCGACCGGGAGCTGCAACTCTCCAACCTGGAGAAGCCGCTGTTTCCGTCCGGCTTCACCAAGCGGGAGATGCTCGACTACTACGCCCGGATCGCGCCGGCCATGTTGCCGCATCTGGCCGACCGACCGGTCACGGTGAAGCGGTTCCCGAACGGGATCGACGCGAAGGGGTTCATCGAGAAGAACGCTCCCCGCGGTACTCCCGATTGGATCAGGACCGTGACCCTCCCCCGCAAGGGTACAGACCGCTGGGGGAAGAAGCTGGACCAGGACAGTGGAAGGGAGACGACCGAATTCGTCCTCGTTGACGATCTGGCCACCCTGATGTGGTTGGTGAATCTGGCGGCCGTGGAGTTCCACACGCCGATGTGGCGCGCCGGCCCGGGCGGCCGCCCGAACCCTCCGGACCTGCTCGTCTTCGATCTCGATCCGGGAGCGCCGGCCGCCATCACGGAGTGCTGTCAGGTAGCCCTGCGCCTGCGGGCCCGCGCTGCCGCTGACGACATCGACGTCGTGGTCAAGACGAGCGGTTCGAAAGGGCTCCAGGTCTACGCCGGCATCACCGACAAGCGGTGGGCGGCCGAACAGATCAATGCATATGCCCACGGCCTCGCCCTGGAGCTCGAGGCGGACGACGGAGACCTCGTCGTCTCGCGGATGGCGAAGCCTCTCCGAGAGGGACGGGTGCTCATCGACTGGAGCCAGAACAACATGGCCAAGACGACGGTCTCCTCCTACTCCCTGCGGGCGATCGACGGTCCGTCGGTGTCGACCCCCGTCACCTGGGACGAAGTCGAGTCAGGGGCCGCAGCCGGCGGGGCCGCTCTCCTCGGGTTCACCCCCGGGGACGTCCTCGACCGTGTCGGCTCCATGGGTGACCTCTTCGCACCCCTCCTCTCCTGACCAGCCGTGTTTAGGGCCGGACCGGCCTGGGCATAAGCGGTCGGGCGCCTCTCACACCCAGCTCCACCCCGACGACGCACCGGCCCCATGCCCCCGCCGGGGCCGGTGCGTCGGGGTGCCGGGCGACTCGAAGCCGGCACACGGCGTCGAAGAGGCGGCGGTGTGTCGGCACGCGGCCGTGGCTGACCCGCCGCGCCGCTCTGATCGTCTCCCGGCCGCGGACGGAAGTGAACGGCACGAGCCACCGATAATGTGATGGAGCCCATTTCTCGGACAGCCAGCAAGGTGAGATTCCCGTGAATGTGACGGCGGACGGAGCAGAGGGGCCCCACACGGCGCCGAAGAGGGGGCTGAGCTCGCCCAGTCTCATCGTCCTGCTCACCGGGTTGGTCATCACCGGATCGCTTGCGTGGTTGTCCGTCTCGATCCACCAGCACAACGAAGGTCGGCTGCTGACTCTCGAACTGCACCAGGCCGCGTCGGTGGTCACAGCCGCAATACCGTCGATCCAGATACCGCTTTCCTCTGCCGCCGCCTTGGCCGGCGCCACCAACGGAGATCCCGCGGAGTTCCGCGCGTACATGGACGCTTACGTCGGGGCCAGAGGACCATTCGCCACCGTCTCGCTCTGGCGCGTGGACGGCGAGGTGCCGGTTCCCGTCGCCGTGGTTGGCTCTTCGGCCGTGCTGCCCCGGACCGCCGCAGTCACGGCGTTTCTCCGTCACGCCGGCCGATCGCCGACGATGGCTGTCTTGAATCTGCTCAATCAGCCTCAGCCCACGATCGGGTACGGATCGGCGCCGGAGGCTCCTTCTGCATCACCGTGGGTCGTCTACGCCGAGAGGGTCCTGCCCCGGGACCGGAAATTGAACGTCACCCGGAACTCGGCGTTCTCACAGCTGAACTACGCCCTCTATCTCGGGACGTCGACCCGGGCGTCGGATCTTCTGGAGGCCTCCGCCGGCCAGTTCCCACTCCGGGGATCCGAGGCCACCGTCAGGGTGCCCTTCGGGGACAGCGCCATCACCCTGGTGGCCACCCCGAATGGAGAACTGGGGGGCAGCCTCTTGGCCCGGCTCCCGTGGATCGTCGCCCTGGCCGGAACGGGCCTGTCGATCGCCGCCGCCGTGCTGGCCGACTACCTCGTGCGCCGTCGCCGGCAAGCCGAGTGGCTCGCTTCGGAGAACCGTCGGATGTACAGCGAGCAACGAAGCATCGCCGATGTCCTCCAGCACGCCCTGCTCCCCGAGGTGCTCCCGGAGATCCCCGGGGTGCAGACGGCAATCCGGTACGTCGCCGGTGGTGAGGGGTCCGATGTCGGGGGGGACTGGTACGACGTCATCCCGGTCGACGACACCCATTTTGTCTTCGTTCTCGGAGACGTGTCCGGCCGCGGCGTGGAGGCGGCGACCATCATGGCCCGACTGCACTTCGCCATTCGCGCCTACGCGATTCAAGGGGACCAGCCCGCGGAGATTCTCGGCAAACTGGGACGACTCCTCGACATCGATCGCGACCGGTGCTTCGCCACGATTCTGTGTGCCTTCGTCGACGTGGTCGGCCACGAGGTGACGTTGGTCAACGCCGGCCACCCTCCCCTGCTGCTGCTGAACGGAGGGTCGGCCGACTTCGTCCGGTCGGCGGTCTTTCCGCCGATCGGTACACGGGATTCGACCGAATACCAGGCGATGACCTTCACCGTGCCCAAGCGGGCCACGATCGTCGCCTTTACCGACGGCCTCGTGGAGCGCCGAGGGGAGACGATCGACACAGGACTCGAAAGACTGAGATCGCTCACCACGGAGCGTCTCTTGCCACTCGACGATCTGCTCAGCAAGGTCCTGATCGAATCACCTGCCGATGACTATCATGACGACAGGGCGATACTGGCGGTCAGATGGACGAACTAGAAACCGACGAACACCACTTCGTGGTCGAGCGATCGTCCGGCTCATCTCAGGCTCCGGTCATTCACCTGAGTGGGGAGCTGGACATCTCGAGTGCTGACGACTTCCGCGCCGTTGTCGAAAGCATCGTTGCCGAGAGTCCACGACGACTCGTCTTCGATCTCAGCGGGCTCACCTTCATAGACAGCTCCGGTATCGCCGTCATGGTCTACGCCGCCAACAACGTGGCCGACATCGAGCTCCGCCACGCCTCGGACATCGTCCGACGGGTGGTGGAGGCGACCGGGCTCTCCGAGATTCTGCGACTCGATCCGTCATGATCCGGAAGGCGCGCTTCCCGGCGGACCAGAGATCCGTTCTCCACGCTCGCCGGCTCGTGTCCGATGCCGTCGTCGACGTGCCCGATCACGTGTCGGAGGCCCTTGCTCTGATCACATCCGAATTGGCGACGAATGCGGTGCGCCACGGCCCCTCCGGATTCGAGATCAGGATCGAACAGCGCTCGGACTGCATCCACATCGAGGTCGAGGACGACGGTGGTGGTGCTCCGATCGTCCGGGCGCCGGGACTCAGCGAGACGTCGGGTCGAGGGCTGCAGATCGTGGGAGCTCTGGCCGACGAGTGGGGGGTGATCCCGCGGGACGGCTCCGAGGGCAAGACCGTGTGGGCCAGGGTCACCCTGCCGGCCGTCGATGACCGTCTCTCTCGCTCGGCCCACGGCACCACGCATCGAGATGACGGCGGCTCCGGGGGGACCACCGGCGCACCGGGAACCTCCGGATCACCGACGAGCATCCGGTCGATCGGGACCGACGGTGCGCCCGCACGGACCCCGTTACGTCGGACCCGGCGAGCGCAGAGCCCGGAGACCCGTGCGTCGTCACGATGCCAGTCGACTGGCCACCGCCACCGGCTCCCGGAGCGCGCTTCCCGGCGCCTGCTCCGCCTGACGTGATGATTCACCGGTCACTGCGGGAGGCGATACGGCCGCCTCCGGCGGCGGCGAAGCAGCCACGGTGCCGATCGTTGTGGTCCGGGAATTGACGCTGTGCGCGGCACACCGTTGGCCGCCGTTGTAGATCGAGAGCACCGTCGGACATCCCGGCATGGCGCAGGTCCGTCCGGGGTGAAAGGTGCGCGGCGAGCGCCGGTACGTGACGAGGGGTTCGCCGGAGACCGATTCGGAGAGCTCCGGGCGGTGTCGTTCGGGCATACCGCAACGCCTCCTTTGCCGGTGCCGTCGGGATGACGACCATGGTGACGTCGCTCTACCCACCCCCGACGTTCGCGAACCATCGGCCTGGCCGGCCGGTTAGCTTTCCACTCCATGCCCGTGGATGTCCTTGGTCTGAGTCTGCGCTGGCCGATCGTCGGCGCTCCCATGGCCGGCGGACCCTCGAATCCGTCACTGGCCGCGGCCGTGTGCGAGGCGGGCGGTCTGGGCTTCCTAGCCGGCGGTTACCTGGACGTGGACGTCCTGGAGGGGGAGATCGGGGAGCTCCGGAGACGGACCTCGTCACCCTTCGGGGTCAATCTCTTCGTTCCCCAGAGCCCCGACGTCGACCAGGAGGCGCTCAACACCTATCTCGACAGCCTGGGTCCCGACGCGCGGTCCCTGGGCGTTGACGTGGCCGCCCGCTGGGACGACGACGGATGGGCGGACAAGGTCGAGCTCTTGACCCGCAACCCGGTTCCGGTGGTGAGCTTCACCTTCGGGTGCCCCCGAACCGGGATCGTGCGACAGCTGCAACGTGTCGGCACGAAGGTGGTGGTGAGCGTCACGACACCGGCCGAGGCCTCCCTGGCCGCCCACGCGGGCGCCGACGCCGTCGGCGCCCAGGGGATCGAGGCCGGCGGGCATCAGGCGACGTTCGGTGACGACACGGCCCCCGATGCCGGTTGGGGACTTCTGGCTCTCCTCACGGCCGTCCGCCACGAAGTGCCCGTCCCCGTCATCGCCGCCGGAGGATTGATGACTGGATCCGACGTCGCCGCCGTCATGCGTGCCGGGGCCGCCGCCGCCCAACTGGGCACGGCGCTGCTGCGATGTCCCGAGAGCGGCGCCTCCGCGGTGCACAAGTCGGCACTCTCGGATCCACGGTTCAGCACAACGGCCATCACACGTGCCTTCAGCGGTCGGCGGGCGCGGGGGCTCGTGAACGACTTCATGCGAGCCCATCCGGATGCTCCCTCCGCGTACCCTCACATCAACAACGCCACCAGGGCACTTCGGCAACGGTCGGTGGCCCGGCGCGACCCCCACGCCACCAATCTCTGGGCCGGGCAGGGCTTCCGACTGGCGCGTGCTGTGCCCGCGGCCGAGATCATCGCCGACATCGGTTCCGAGTACGAGGCTCTGACGCCGGAGTCCCCCGGGTAGCCATCCGTTGCCAACCGCCCTCGGCTCTCGGACGTGGGAACTGGTAGACCCACAGGTCTGGGTCGAGGAGGGACAACGCCGTGGGTGAGGGGGTGCGATTCGAGGAGGCCTTCCCCGACCTCTATCGCCTCGCCTACCGGGTGTCGTTCCGGGTTCTCGGAGACCGGGGCGACGCTGAAGATGTGGCCCAGGAGGCGCTGGCGCGCGCCCACCTGCGGTGGGCCCGTCTGCGGGAGCGACCCGAGGGCTGGATCGTGACCGTCGCCACCAACCTCTCGATCGACCGCCACCGGCGACGCCGGCGCCTGTCCGGTCTCGTGAGCGAGCCGTTGGCCCTCGTCGACGTCCACCAGGCCGAACGGATCGACCTGGCGCGGGCGCTTCGTCGTCTGCCCCGACGCCAACGTGAGGTGGTGGTGCTGCGGTATCTGGCCGACTGGTCGGAGGCGGACGTGGCGACCGCCTTGGGTGTCTCGGCCGGTGCGGTGAAATCCCACGCCTCGCGTGGGCTCGCCGCCCTGCGCCGCCATCTTGTCGCCGGCGGCCCCGAAGGAGCAGGTGATGTTCGAGCATCTGGATGATCCGACGCCTCTGGCGCCCACGCCGCGGACGTTGCGCGCCGTGCTGGCCCGGGCCGCCCGCATGCGCCGTCAGCGGGTGGTGTCCGGTTTGGCCGTGGTCGGCGTCCTCACCCTCGTGGCCGGCCTGGTGATCGGCCTGACCGTCCCGCGGACGCACCCCGCGGGTCAGACCTTCGCCGCTTTCGATGCGCATGTCGGCGCGCTCGTCACGGGGACCCCGGTCCCTCTCGCCAACCTTGCTGACGTCGACTTCATCAACGACACCCGCGGGTTCGGTGTCGCCTTCCACGGAGGGTCGTCGGTGCTGGCTGCGACCGGAGACGCCGGGAAGACCTGGCGTGTGGTGAACGACGCCCTCCCGGCCGACCTGCCCGCCCAGCTCGAGTTCGCCGACTCCGCCCACGGCTACCTGTGGGGAGGGACACCGTCGGCTCAGGGCACAGTTCCGCTGTGGGTCACCACCGACGGTGGCCACCGGTGGGTCCATGCGCCGGTGGGTCCCGTGGTCTCCGATGTGAGCGCCATCGGGTCGAACGTGTGGGCGGTGGTGGGTAGGTGCCCGCTCAGCTCCCTGACGGACGCGTACGCCTGCCCGGCCTCGGTCGAGGTCTCGGTCGATAACGGGGCATCGTGGACCCCGACGACGACCGCTCCACCGGTGGAGGAAGAGCCGGGACTATCGGTGGCCGACCAGGACCTCGAACTGGCCCGGATCACGCCGGCGCGGGCCTACGTGCTCATGTTCTCACCGGCACGGGCGGAGGGTGAGCCCGCGTTGGGGCGACTCGGGTACACCGCCGACGGGGGTCGCACGTGGTTGGTCCGTCTCGATCCCTGTCCGACCTACTTCGACGACGGTCAGGAGATCGCGGCGTCGGGAACCAACGACCTCTGGATGGTCTGCGCGTCACAACCGGGCGGAGGGTCACAAGCCAAGGCTCTCTACCGCTCGAGAGACGGAGGCCGGCACTGGATGCTCACCGCCGCGGCCAACGCTCCCGTCCTGAGCGGCAACGTCTCTCTTCTGGCCGCCGGCGGTCTGCCCGTCGGCGGGTACGTATCGCCGTACTCCCTCGGACACCAGAATCTGGCCGTGCTCACCCCGGGCGCGGCGTGGCTCTTCCCCGACCGGTCCGGGGTGTTCGAGACGAGGGACGGCGGACGGACATGGTCGCCGGTGTCGGGTCTGGCCCGTGCCGGCCTCGTCGGTGGCGGGAGTGGGAACATCGTCTTCGTCGACGCCGACCACGGGTGGGTGTGCGAGATCGGCGCCGGTCTGTGGCGAACGACGGACGGTGTCCACTGGAAGCATCTCGGTCCGTGAGCCCGGGGTCGCCTCATCGGGTGGGTGCGCCCTTCTCCGACTACAAGGCGCAAACCGTCACCGTGTACTGTTCGGCGCGTGACCGAATCTGAACCCCTGCTACCGGCCTCGGTTCGCGCCCTGCTCGATGTCGCCCTGGTGGGCGAATTGACGGTGGTCGACGGATCCGGCCGTCCCGTGACCTACCCGCTCATCCCGCTGTCGGACGGCAGTCGCATCTATCTGACGTCGTCCGTCCTGTTCTCACGGAAGCTGCGGCACATCAAGGCCAACCCGAAGGTGTGCCTGTCGCTCACCGACCCGGTGGCGGTGCCGGCCGATCCCTTCGGCCGGGCGACGATCCAGGGCGACGCCCGCGTGGTCGAGGACGACCTCCACGAGGGCTGGGAGAAGCTCCTGCCGTTGTGGCGGGCCAAGGAACCGGCTATCGACTTCTTCCTGAAGAAGCGCTTCGGGATTCCCCTGTTCTTCGAGAGATCGGTGATCGAGATCACACCGCGCCGGGTCTTGTGGTGGGAGGGCGGTCGGACGAACGCGCCGGCCGCGGTGTACGAGCTCGCCGGGGTGTCCTGACATGGCCGCACTCGAACTGACCGAGGCTCTGGCGCGGGCGCAGACGTACCCCCACACGGTGCTCACCTATGTCGGTCCCGACGGCTATCCGGTGAACATCGCGTCCGACTTCAGCATCTCATCCGACGGCATCGTCGCCGTCGGCCCTCTCGGAGCCGACCTCCGGCCGGCCGCCGATCAAGAGGTGGAGCTGACCTTCAGCCACATACGACCGCAACCGGGCGTCGGGTACGACGAGCGGCGCTACATCAACATGTGGGGACGTGCGCTGCCCGCCGGAGACGGGCTCAGGGTGGCGATCCGTCGGGCCAGCGGGTGGGACGAGGCGGACGTCTCGTTCTTCGAGTACGCCGAGCGCGGTGTCCCCGAAGGGCGGACCTACCTCGACGACGTGGGGGCGCGCCCGCGACTGTCGAGATGGTGGACCTTCTTCCTCGCCACCCGGCTGCCCTTCCTCACGGCGACCCTCATCCCCGTCGGCCTCGGCGGCGTGGTCGCCGCACGCGACAACGCCTTCCATGCGGTGTGGTTCGTCCTGGCGCTCCTGGCCGCCATGGCCGTCCATCTCGGGCTGAATATGGCCAACGACCTCTTCGATGACGCCAGTGGGGCGGACGCCGCCAACGTGACCCCCACGCCGTTCAGTGGTGGCTCGCGGGTCCTCCAGTACGGCCTCGTCCACCGCAGGAGCATGGTGCTCGGCTGCGCCGCCTTCTACGCGACGGCGATCGGCATCGGACTGTACTTGGCGGTGGAGCGGGGGTGGGCCCTGGTCGCCATCGGCGCCGTGGGAGTGGGGCTGAGCTTCGCCTACTCCGTCCCCCCTCTGCGCCTGGTCCATCGCGGGCTGGGTGAACCGGTGACGGCCCTCGGATTCGGACCGGTCATGACCATCGGCACGTATTTCTCGTGCACCGGACGGTGGAGCTGGCAGCCCGTCTTGGCCTCGCTCCCCGTGGCCCTGCTCATCGCCCTCGTCCTGTACGTCAACCAGGTGCCCGACCGAACCGGCGACGCCGCCGTCGGGAAGAACACACTCATCGTCCGGTGGAGCCCGGTCCACGTCCAGACCGGCTACGCGTTGACCGCCGCTGCCGCTTTCGTGTGCATCGGGGCCGAAGTAGCCGCGGGCGTCATGCCCGCGTGGACGTTGATCGCCCTGGCCGCCGCGCCATTGGCGTGGCGCGTGTGGCGTGGGCTGCGGGCCCACTACAGCGAGACCTACGCCCTCATCCCGACGATGCAGACGAACATCGTCCTGCACCTGGCCACGGGCCTGCTCCTCATCGCCGGCTACACCATCGCCGTTCTCGCCTGATCCACTCACCATGGGCGGCCGACGAGCAACCGACGAGGAAGTCCAACGCTGGCGCGACCACGGCTGGGTGCTCATCGAAGGCCTGGTGGGGAGCGATGAGATCGACGCCGTCCGTGAGGACCTCCATCGAGTGTTCCCGACTGCCGCGCAGTACCACGCCGACCCCGAGCGGGAGACCGTTCGCCGGCTCGGGCACCCGCCCCCGCCCGGGGACGATGTGTTCGTGTGGCCCGACGAGGGCCCCGGCTTCCGGCCCGAGCAGCACATCTGGCAGGGGCTGTTCCCGTTCCCCGGCGGCGGTGCGCTCAATCGGCTGGTCGTCCACCCGGGTATCGTCGACTTCACCGAGCGGGCCCTGGCCACGAGCGATCTCCGCATCTACCAGACCGGGATATCGGCCAAGTACACCGGAATCACCAACTACGAGCAGCCCATGCACACCGATCGGAACCATTCCTGGTTGCCGGCCGTGTCCGAGGCGCCGTGGTGGCACGTCGAGGGATTCCTCTATCTGTCGGATGTGGAAGACACCGGCAATCCGACCCATCTCGTCTCGGTACGGGACTCCGTCGGTCGTCGCACGACCGTGCCCCTGATCATGCCCGACCGCGACCCGGAGCTCTACGCGCTCGAGAAAGCGGCGACCGGAATCCGCGGCTCGTATCTCGCCTACCGTCCCGACGTCTTCCACCGCGCTGTCCAACTCTCGGAACCCGGGGGTTCCCGGTTCCTCTTGAACGTGAGCTACCGCGTCGCCGGACAGGACTGGATCGGCTACCACTCGTCGCAGTCGCGTGCCACGTCACCGGACTGGACCCGCTTCGTCGAAGGCTCGACCCCCCGCGAGTTGGCCCTGTTCGGTTTCCCACCTCCGGGGCACCCGATTTGGAACGTCTCGCTCATCGAAGCCACCCAGCGCCTCTACCCGAACCTCGACCTCGAGCCCTGGCGCGGCGCCCTCAGCCCGTAGGACGGAGGACGAGGTCGGCGGGTCCGCCCGGGCCGTCAGGGTGGCGTCACCAGCTGGCTGAGCCGTTCGAGCGTCCGTGTCATGTCGCGCCGGGTCTTGCCTGAATAGATGTCGCCCAGCTTGAGCAGTATCCGCTGATGGTCGGGCGTGATGTCCCAGCTCTCGCGGACCAGGGTTCCGCCCTCGACCGGCTCGAGCTCGTACCGCCAGATGCGGCCGGCCAGGATCCGGGCCATGAAGCCGGAGGGGCCGGTCTGCCAGGCGATGCGTCGGTTGGGCTCGAACTCGACCACCCTGTTCACCGTGGAATATCCCACGTGCAGCATCCTCATGGACATGCCGAACGTCGTCCCCAGGGCCAGGCGCTGGGGTGCCTCGGGTCTCTTGCCTTGGAGCATCCCCGAACCGTCGATCAGATGGTGCTTGGTGGCGTCGGACAGGACGTCGAAGATCGTCTCCGGGGGGGCCGGGATCATCTGCTCCACTGTCAGGACATAGCCTTCCACCGTGGTCTCCTCTACGGTTCCGCGTGCGGTCGCCGGCCTCTGGGGGAGGGGACAGGCGCTCCTCGGAAGATAGCCGCGGACGTACACTGCGTCGTGACCTGCTCCCCCGCTCGCCACCGTCGTCGTCTCCGATGACATCTCCACCGGCGCCACGGTGCCGACGGAGATGACGGGCGGACCGACAGGGACCGCACGACGGAGGCGGGTCCTCGGATCTCTCGTCGCCGTCGTCCTGCTCACGATCGCTCCCGCCTTGACCGCCGACGCACAGAGCCGGCCCCTGCCGCCCACGCTGTGGGGCATCACCCTGGACGACACGGCCGACATTCGTGCCGGTACGCTCGACGCGGAGGTCGCCAGCCTGCGAGCGCTACCGGCCATGCCCATCGCCCGCGTCGTCATGGATGTCGGTACCAGGCCGGCGGCATACGCGACGGCTGTGAACGCCCTAGCGCCCGTTTCCTACCTCATGGCCGAACTCGGCGACAGCTCCGAGATGAAGCGTCAGTCGGTCGCCGCCTACCAACGCTTCGAAGAATCCCTGGTCACCGCGTACCGGGGCACGGTGGACCTCTGGGAGATCGGTAACGAGGTGAACGGCGAATGGGTGGGATCGACGGCGAGAGAGGTGGCCAAGATCACAGATGCCTACGACAGCGTGACCGCTGTGGGTGGCACCACCGCACTGACCCTGTATTACAACCCCAACTGCTGGACCAAGCGCTCGCACGAGATGTTCACCTGGGCACAGGCCAACATCCCGTCGTCGATCAAGGCCGGCGTCGACGAGGTGTTGATCAGCTACTACCCCGATGACTGCAACGACTTCTGGCCCACACAGGCCGGCTGGCAGTCGGTGTTCGACCAGCTGCACGCCATGTTCCCGAACGCCAGGCTGGGCTTCGGCGAGTCGGGTATCAGCACCGACCGGGGGTCGGCGGCGGCCAAGGCTGCTCTTCTGACGAAGTACTACACCCTCCACATCGCCGGCGATGACTACCTCGGCGGATACTTCTGGTGGTACTACGCCGAAGATGCCGTGCCCTATGAGGGAAACGCCGTCTGGAATGCCCTCCATTCCGCCATCGCCGCCGGCCCGCCCCACGGCTCGACCGGCGTCGGGACGAGTACCGCCACGTGCTCTACGTCGTGGGTTCGACCCATGGGGGGCTGGTTCTCGAGAGCGACGCCGTGATCACGGCGATGGCGCACAGGAACGCCAATGCCGCGAGAACCGCCGCCGCCCGGCTGACCTTGAGAACGAACATGGCGCCCAGGAGGGCACCGACGAACATGGACAGGGCCGACAGGATCCGACGACCGAGCTTCGATCCACCACCTCCGGCCAGGCGACTGTCGGCCGACATGCCGGTGATCGTCAGGGTCAGCACCGTCGTCGTCAGGTCCGGCACGGCCAAGCGCCGCGCCATGGCGTTCTGGGCGCCCATGGACACGCTGAGCACCACGATGAGGACATAGCGGGCGGCCCCTGCTCCGGGGCTGTGGGCCAACGAGACGACGACAGCAGAGGTGGCGACGAGCAGCGCTTCGAAGCCGCTGACCACGACGAGCAGCCGACCCCGATGACGACCCAGGCGGGCCGACAGGCGTCCACCCACGAGCGCGCCCACCGAGAAGGCCCCCAGCGCGGCCAGGGACGCCGCCAACGAGAACCCTCCGGCGCCGGCCAGGGCGAAGGCGAGAAACACGACGTTCCCCGTCATGTTGGCCACGAAGACGTGGCCGAGCGCCAGATAGCTGAAGGCGTCGACGATGCCGGTCACCACGGTCAGGGCCAGGAGGAGCGGCGCCAACGGTCCGTTCTTGTCCTCCGGGCCCGGAACGATCGTCCGCCAGGCGTCGGTGACCACCGCGTTCATGACACCGGCTCGTTCATGACTCCGCCCTCTGTGGGACCGCCTCGTCGGTGCGTGGATCGTTCCACGCCCGACCCGGTCGTTATGGTTGCCGAGGCCGTCCCGATTATCAATATCCGACTGAATGAATGGGATCAATTACTGGGTACGACTGCGAACGGTGTGACCATGTTCACCGTGGCGACTGAATGCGGCGGGCGGTGGGGCGGCACCCGCCTGACCTCGTGTCCGGGCCGACGTCGTCTTCCGGGTACACGGCACAACGTCGGCCTGAGATGCATCGACGGACTCTGCCGCCGCTTGGTGCATAAGCTGCACGGCGGCGCCGCGATCGTCGGTCCTCGTGAGGGCGCCGACCGATGTGACGGTCCGGTCAGCAGCGGGACACGGTGAACGGGGCGCCGAGGACACCGACATGGATCTGCGAGAACGGGAGTCACGATGCCTCTGAATCCTCCGAAAGAAGATCCACCGGTTCCGCCGGGCACCCCGGGCGACGTCACCATCACATGGGAGGCCCGGGAGCCGGTCACCGATCCTACCCTGGGTGTGCCCGTCACCGTCACCGACCGGGACAGCGCCCACCGCCTCGTCACCGTCGGCGATTCCATCACTCAGGGTTTCCAGAGCCTGGCCATCTCCAAGACCAACCTGTCCTGGCCGGCTCTCGTCGCTCGTGCTCTCGGCCTCTCGGACTCGGAGTTCCGGTACCCGACGTACGACGGATTCGGAGGGCTGCCGTTCAACCTGGAGTTCTGCGTGCGCGGATTACAGAAGCGTTTCGGGCGTCTTGACCTGATCAAGGATCCCCTTGCGGCCGCCTGGTTGCTGCATGTCGCGCTGGAGATCAAGCACTGGTGGACCCACGAAGCGGACCGGACCTGGCATCCGGCGGGACCGAACCACAACCTGGCCATCTACAGCTACGACGTCCAGACCCCGTACACAAAGACGTTGGCGCAGATCGAGTCGTCCATCGCCCAGAAGCCCACGGGGTGGCTGCATCCTCCCATCACGCCGCACGACGTCGACCGTGCCGCCCGACGGGTTCTGGCCATGGCCCAGGACGACTGGACACTGCTCGACGCCGCCCGCGCTCTCGGGGACGACGGTGGTATCGAGACCCTGGTGGTGGCGTTGGGTGCCAACAATGTCCTCGACGTGGTCATCGGGCTCAAGTACGAGTGGGCCACCGGCGACGCCGACAGGGTCCATGGACGCGTCTGGTCACCGACCTTCTTCGCCAACGACTGGAAGGGCCTGATCGACGAGGTCCGGGCCGTCAACGCCAAGCATGTCATCGTGGCCACGGTCCCCCACGTCACCGTGGTCCCGCTGGCCGCGGCCGTCGGGGAGAGACTGCGTCCCGATTCGCGCTATTTCGAGTACTACACCCACTACTGGCTGCGCGACCGCTTCGACCGTGACCGAGACCCGTACCTGACCGGGCCCCAGGCCAGAGCGATCGACAGTGCCATCGACCAGTACAACGAGACGATCGTCGAGTCCGTCCGTCAGGCGCGGCGCGACGGACTCGACTGGTACGTGTTCGAGATGGCCGGCGTGCTGGACCGGTTGGCCAAGCGTCGCTACCTTTCGAACCTGGCTGCCCTGCCGACCTGGTGGCAGGCCTCGGGCGGTGCCTACCCCCTGCCGAAACCGCTCTCCGACCTCCACCCGCAGCCCGATACGCAGTTCTTCACGGCCGGCACGTCGGGGAGAACCACCGGTGGCCTCATCGCGCTCGACGGAGTCCACCCCACGACGATCGGCTACGGCATCGTCGCCCAAGAGGTCATCCGGGTCATGGAGACCGCCGGAGTGTCGTTCCCGAGCTCACCGTGCACCATCGACTTCGACGCGCTGCTGGCCGAGGACGAATTGATGTCGGATCCCCCCGTCACGCTCACCGGTGACCTGCACATCGTCGGGTGGCTCAACGAACACCTCGACATCATCACGGCACTGCTGTCACACGGCAGGTTGCCGTGATCGTCGGGCCGCCGGGGAGGACGACCGGGCCGCTCAGGTCGTCGGCGCGATGGTGAAGTTGGTCCCGCTCGTGATCGGGCCGGGGGCGTAGACCACCGGGTTTCCGCTGTCGGAGGGGACCGGACTGAAGGTGGAGAGATCGGCCCCGTTGAAGAGCACGTCGGTGAAATTCACACCGGTGATGCTCGGGTAGTCCTTGACCGAGCCGGGCGCCTCGATGACAGCCTCGGCCGACATCCTCTTGGCCGACTTGTGGGCCTTGGTCACGGTCTTGGTCCACCCCTTCGTGACGTCGGTGATCGTCACGGTGAACTTCTTGCGCGCTGTCGAATAGGAGACGGACGCCGAGAAGGCGTCACCGGTCGATACCGGTTCGCTGATGAACACCGGTGACTTGGGGTACAGCTCGTACCACGCTTCCGATACGGGCGAGCCCGACGCGCACGTCGTCTCCACCCCGGTCTGCTCGACGGTGGCGTCGCCGTAGCCGTCGATCCCGACCCAGGGAGCGTAGAGATCCTGATTCGACAGGCACGTGACACTGGCAACGACCCAGTCGGCCGAGGCCGTGGTGAATTCACCGGTCGTGCCGGCCGCGATGTAGCCGGCCCAGTTGCTGAGCGACATGGCCCCCACCTCCGGCGACAAAGTGGGACGGACAACAGGGCGCGCCGACGCCGCGCCCGCGGCCGTCATCGACACGATGGTGAAGACGGCACATGCCAGGATCACGGGGATTGCCAGGGCGACCCGCTGGGACCCGCCGGCCATGAGGCGCACTTTGGCCAATCTGTCGTTTCTCCTCCTACCGTGCCGGGACAGTGGCACGACCCCGGACGGACTCGGTCACTCCCAAGGCCAGCCGATGAGTCCCGAGTCTGCGCACAACGGCACAACGGCACCCCCACAGAGCCACAGCCTTTGGACAATTTCCGACAGTATCAGCCGGTGGTTCTGGTCCGCTCGCACCTCCTCGGCGCGGGGCGACGCCCTCAGCTCAAGAAGGTGAAGAGGAACATCTGAGTGCCATAGGCGACGAGGCGGGGCGGGGCGTCGCCGTCGTCCCCACAGTCCCACAGAGCCATGTCCGCCGATGCGTACCCGTCTCCGGCGAATCGCGCCCGGTTGTGCGCCAGGACCCAGGACGAACGGCAGTCGTCGAGGAAGTGGACGGTGAGATCGACACTGGGCGCGAACCAGGGCCGGTCCGTCCGGCCGACCTTCTCCCCCACCGCTCCCGGCATGGAGTCGGCCAGGACGATCAGCGCCAGCGGATCGAGGCGGCCGTCATCGAGCACCGGCGACTCGTCGAAGCGGTACCACATCGCCCTCTCGGCCCGATCGGGCTCGTAGTCGTCCCATGGCGGGTGCCCGATCACCGACCGTCCCTCCACCAGCTCGGCCCAGAACGGCATCGGCTCGAAGTCAGGCGCGTCCGGCGGCGGCGGGTCGCGAAAGGAGGGGCATGCCGACGGGTTCGGGACGTCGGCAGGGGGACGAAGGTCGGTGAAGTCGAAGCCCTGACGGGTGGCACCGAAGACACAGGTCGTCAGGTGTCCGCGACCGGCACCGGGGTTGCGGACCTCGGCCCGCAATTGCGACATGGACCGCCCGGCCCGCAGGATCTCGACATCGACCTCGAGCGGACCGTCGGCCACCTGGGCGGCGAAGGTGGTGTGGAGGGTACGCGGTCGCTGCTCGTCGTGGGCCAGCTCCGCCTCCATGGCCCGCACGGCGATGGCCGTGAGGATGCCCCCCTGGGGAAGAGGCCGCAGGTTCCAGCGCTCGTCGAGGTGGGCGACATAGCGGCTCTCAGCGAGCGGTTGGACGCTCGCCGCGTCGAAGAACGCATTCCCCATGAGAGGCACGTTGCCGCAGGGTCACCGCGCCGTCAAAACGATGGCCGGGCCCTGGAGGTCGCGGGCGTGGTGCCCGATGGTGCCGGCCGTGACCCCGTGGACGGGTCGGGGCCGATCAGGCCGGATGCGCGGCAGCGGACAGGTCGTAGACGACGACGCCGTCGATGGTCTGGGACGCGTAGTGGCTCTCGACCCAGGTGGTGATCTGGCTGGCCGTGGTCGTCCCGCTGCCGGCACCCGGTCCACCGGTGCCCAGCCCGCCGCCCGAGGCCATGAAGTAGTGGATGTCGCCGTGTCGGACAAGGGACTCGAAGTGAGCGAGGGTGGGGGCCGGATCGGTACCGTTGAACCCTCCGATGGCCATGACGGGATCATCCGTCGCCAGTTGGTAGCCCGCCGCCGAGTTCGAGTTCACCGTCGCCGCCACCCACCGGTACGACCCGGCTTGTCGTTCGAGCAGCCCCACGAGGGCCCTGCCCGGGGTGCTGGCGTTCAGAAATCCCGATCCCGCTCCCGGCGCCACTCCCGCTCCCGGCGTACCGGCCCGGGCGCCGCCGAACCCGCCGAATCCGCCCGGGGGAAAGGTCGGTCGTCCGCCGGGGAACCCGCCTCCCCCACCGGGAAACCCGCCGGGCCCTGAGGGCAGTCCGCGCCGGGCACCGGGAAAGGCGCGCAGACCGCCGGGGAACCGACCGCCACGGACGAACCCACCCGGTCCCGCGAGCCCTCCGCCGGCGACGGTCGGACCGGCCGAGGCGATGGCGCCCGCATGCGGAGTGGCCACCGTGTCGAGCGCGTAGGCGACGGGTCCGGCTAGCGCGGCACTCAGACCGGCTGCGCCCAGCACCAGGGCCAGCCGGGCCCGGATCTGCGGGGCCACCCCGACGGTCAGGGCGACGACGAGACCGACCACCACGATGGTGGGGCGCAGCCACGCGAACCAGGTGGGTGTGCGCGACAGCAACACGTCGGACCACACCACGGTGCAGGCCAGGGCGACGGCCAGCAGGGTCCGACACAGACGGCGACGTCGATGGTGCCACAGGGTGACGGCACCGATGCCGACGAGCGCACCCACGGCCGGGGCCAGGGCCACGTTGTAATAGGGATGGATGATCCCCTGGGCGAAGCTGAAGACCAGGCCGGTCACGAGCAGCCAGCCACCCCAGAGGATCACGGCGCTCCGGGTCCGATCGGTGCGCGGCGCCCGCCACGTGAGTGCCAGCGTGGCGACCAGGAAGATCAGGGCGGCGGGGATCAGCCAGGAGATCTGTCCCCCCATGTCCGTGCGGAACAGACGGATCAGTCCCGTCGGGCCCCAGGGCGAGCCGCCCGGTGCAGCACGCCCCACACTGCCGGTCTCGTTGCCCGAGAGGCGGCCGAGTCCGTTGTAGCCGAAGATCAGATTGAGGAGGCTGTTGTCCTGGGAGCCGCCGATGTAGGGCCTGTCGGCGGCCGGGGTGAGAGACACCGCCGCCACCCACCACCCGGCCGACACGATCAAGGCGCCCCCGGCTATGAGGACCTGCGTGATGCGCCGTCGGAGCGACGTGGGCGCCGCGTAGAGGTAGACCGCGGCGATGGCGGGCACGACGAGGAAGGCCTGGAGCATCTTCGTGGTGAACCCGAGACCGACGGCCGACGCGGCCAGGACCAACCACATCGTGCTGGCGCGTTCGAGAGCTCGCACGGTGGCGTAGGCGGCCAGAGTGAGTAGCAGCACGAGAAGGGCGTCGGGATTGTCGTACCGGAACATCAAGACGGCCACGGGCGTGCAGGCCATGACCGCGCCGGCCAGCAGCGCCGCACTGGGTCGGAACCAGCGCCGGATCGTGGCGTAGAGCAGGGCCACGGTGGCCACGCCTTCGAGGGCCTGGGGGACCAGGATGCTCCACGAGCTCAAACCGAACAGGCGGGCCGAGATCTCCATCACCCACAGGGAGGCCGGCGGCTTGTCCACCGTGATGAAGTTCGATGCGTCGGAGGATCCGAAGAAGAAGGCCTTCCAGCTCTTCGTCCCCGCCTGGACGGCGGCGGCATAGAAGGAGTTCCCCCAACCGGAGTCCCCGAGCGCCCACAGGTAGGCGACGGCGGTGGCGAGCAGAAGGGCGACCAGCGAAGGCCGTACCCAGACCGGATCGTCGAGCTGTCCGCGGACCATCCGGCGCAGAGCACGGTGCGGGGGGCGCCCGATGGGTTGGGTCTCCGCCGACAGCTCGACGGGCCGGTCGATGAGAACGGTCATCCTGCCCGCTTCTCGCCGAGGGCGGGGGGCCGGGCCATGGGCCGGGCCGGGCCCGGTGCGAAGGGGCCGAGTTGTCCCGCCACGCCGGTCGGTTCCGACAGCGGGGACCGTGGCGCCCGGAACATCCAGCCGGTCAGGACCACGAAGCGCACCAGGGCGGCGACGGCGTTGGCCGAGACCAGGACGGCGGCCAACAGCCACGGGGAGCGGACGCCGGCCAGATCGGCCCCGGCCAGGGCCGACGAGGTGACGGCGACGCTCGTGGCCAGTGCCGCCGTCCCCCCGACGACCACGGCCCGGCGTGACGGGTCACCGCGGCGGGCGAAGGTGAAGCGCCGGTGCAACGTGGTATTGGCCGCCGTACAGACGGCGAGGGCCAACGCATTGGCGCCGAACCGGCCCAGGGCGCCGGCCAGGACGAAGAACAGAACGAGGTAGACGAGGGTGCTCATGACTCCGATGCGGACGAACCCGGCCACCGAGGCCGGGAGGTCGCCGGCGCGGTCGCTCGTCGCCGCCGGGCCCGGGCCGAGATACAGGCGGGCGAGGCCGATGAGGTCGTCGCGGGCCGTGCGGAGGATATCGACCCGACTGTCGGGGTCGTCCACCCAGTCGACGGGGACCTCGTGGATCCGGAAGCCGCTGCGCTCGGCCAGGACGAGGAACTCGGTGTCGAAGAACCATGCGTTGTCTTCGATGTGCGGGAGCAGCTGCCGGGCCACGTCCGTCCGGGCGGCCTTGAACCCGCACTGCGCATCGGAGAAGCGGTTGCGCAGAAGGGACTTGAGCAGAAGGTTGTAGACACGCGAGATCACCTCGCGCTTCGGGCCCCGGACGACGTGGGCTCCATGTGCCAGTCGGGTGCCGATGGCCACATCGCTGTGGCCCGAGAGCAGCGGCGCCACCAGAGGAAGAAGCGCATCGAGCGAGGTGGACAGATCGACGTCCATGTAGGCGACGATGCGTGCCTCCGAGGTCGACCAGGCTGCCCGCAGGGCGCGCCCGCGGCCCTTGTCCATCAGTCGCACGGCGCGGACACCGTCGAGTTCCGAGGCCAGGCGGGCGGCGACGATCGTCGTACCGTCGGTGCTGCCGTTGTCGACCACGGTGACGACGGTGGTGAAGGGGAACGAGCTGTCGAGATACGACCGGAGCCGTCGGACGCTGCGCTCGAGGCCCTCCTCTTCGTTGTAGACGGGGAGGACGATCTCCACGCAGGGCGGGGCGATCCGTGGATCTGCCTGTCGGGTGAGCACCTCCACCGCTTGCATGGACAGAGCATGGGCAGCGCACCTTTGGGTGGGCTGATCGTTTGCTGTGAAGGGGCCCAGAAGTTCGAAACGTCCGGGGGGAGGTCCGGGGCGAGGAGTCGGAGACGACCGAGACCACCCTGGTCAGGGCCGCACCACCTGCCCGCCGTCCACGTTGAAGACGTGCCCCGTGATCCAGCGGGCGTCGTCGGAGAGCAGGAACAGGCACATCCCGACCAGGTCCTCGGGCTGTCCCTGGCGTTTCAGAGCGAGCGAGCCGATGAGCTCGCGCATGTAGGCGTCGGGGACCACCGACCGGGCCGCGTCGGTGTCGGTCGGGCCCGGCGCGATGGCGTTCACCCGGATGTTCATGCCTCCGAGCTCGTGGGCCAATTGCTGGGTGAGCGAATTCACCCCGGCTTTGGCCCACCCGTAGTAGCCGGCGTAGAGATAGGCGGCCGTGGACGACTGGTTGACGATGGCCCCGCCTCCGCGCCCGGCCATCGACCGGTAGCAGGCCCGGGTGCAGACGAGGGCGCCGGTGAGGTTCACGGCCAGGAAGCGCTCGAGGTACTCCCAGTCCACGGTCAGGAGCAGATCGAGCTTCATGCCCCCGAAGATGGCTGCGTTGTTCACCAGGAGATCGATCCCGCCGAAGCGGTCCACGGCCAGCGCCGCCATGGCCTCGGCGGACTGGGGCGCCGAGACATCGACGCCCGAGGCCTCGGCACGGGCTCCGGTGGCGGCGATCGCCTCGGCCACCGCGTGCGCGTTGTCCTCGTCGATGTCAGCCACCAGCACGGCCGCCCCGGAACGGGCCAGACCCTCGGCGTAGGCACGGCCGATGCCGCGCCCGGCACCGGTCACAACGGCCACCTTGCCGTCGAAGTCGTAGCTGTTCACGACCGGGTCCCGATCCTCACCAGGTACCCCCCCTCACGAGGTTCCGGCATTTCTGCGGGCGATGACGCGCTCCGCCGCCGCGCTCAGGTCTGTGGCCAGGGGCCATCCGATGTAGTGGACGAGGTGGACGACGATCTCGCGCACCTGGTCCTCGGTGAGCTCGCCGTTGGCCAGGGCGCTCGAGAACTGGACGTCGAGCAGGTCGGTCTTCCCGAGCGCGGCCAGAACACCGATGGTCAGCAACCGGCGCTCGGGGACGGCGAGCCCGGGCCGGCACCAGACGTCGCCGAACAGGTGGTCGACGGTGTAGGCGACGAAGTCGCCCTCGACGTCATCGGGATCGACCGTGAAGTTGTAGACCTCGCGCATCTTCTCGATTCCCCGGGCGCGGTTCGGGGCGGGGGGTCGCCGCTCGGCGGTCATGCCGGCTCCGCTATCGACTTGGTCTCCAGATACTCCTCGAAACCGGCCACCCCCATCTCGCGGCCGAGCCCCGATTGCTTGTACCCGCCGAAGGGGACGTCGGGGCTGTACCAGACACCGCCGTTCACTCCCACCGTGCCCGTTCGCAGACCGGCGGCCACGGTCATGGCCCGGTCACGGTCACCGGACCAGACCGAGCCCGACAGCCCGTAAGGTGAGTCGTTGGCCAGACGGACGGCGTCGTCGTCCCCGTCGTGGGGGGAGACCACGAGGACCGGGCCGAAGATCTCCTCCCGGACGACACGGGCGTCGGGGCCCAGTCCCACCGCCAGGGTGGGCTCCACGAAGAACCCCTTCGGCCGGTCAGCGGGGCGACCGCCTCCCACCACGATGCTTCCCCCCTCCTCCTCGACCAGGCGGATGTACCGCTCCACCCGCGTCCGTTGGCGTTCGCTGATCAGCGGACCGCACACGGTACCCGGATCGAGGGGGTCGCCGGCCGCCAAGCCCCCCAACGTGGCGGCCGTGAGATCGACGGCCTCGTCGAACAGCCGCCGGGGCACGAGCAGACGGGTGGTGATGGCACAGCCCTGGCCCGCGTGGGTACACACCATGAACGCGGCTGTGCCACAGGCCGCCGGGAGATCGGCGTCGTCGAGGACGACGAAAGCCGACTTCCCCCCCAGCTCGAGGAAGACGCGCTTCACCGTGCCGGCGGCGGCGGCCATGACCTTCCGGCCGGTGTCGGTCGATCCGGTGAAACTCACCTGATCGACGCGCCCGTCGGTGGCCAGTGCGGCCCCGAAGTCGGCGACCGACGACGTGACGACATTGACCACCCCGGGGGGAATGTCGGTCTCCTCGAGGAGGAGTCGGCCGAGAACGGTGGCACACCACGGGGTGTCGGGGGCCGGCTTGAGCACGACCGTGTTGCCCGCCGCCAGGGCGGGACCGATCTTGGCCAGGTTGATCTGGTGGGGGACGTTCCACGGGGTGATGGCGGCCACCACCCCGGTCGGCTCGCGACGGACCCAGCGCCGCGCCGGCATCCCCAGCGGGACGGCGGTGCCGAGGTCGCGCGTCCATTCGTAGCGCTCGGCCAGATCGGCCACCCATCCGAGAGAGGCCACCGGCTCGTCGAGCGCCGCCGAACGGGTGAAGAACAGCGGAGAGCCGGTCTCGGAGATCGTCAGCGCGCGCAACGTGTCGGCGTGGGCCGTCATGGCCTGGTGGAGCTGGCGCAGGCACCGGACCCTGAGCGCCAGATCGGTGGACCATCGTGACCGGTCGAACGCCCGGCGCGCCGCGCCGATGGCGCGGTCGAGGTCGTCCGGGGTGGCGTCGGCGCAGACCCCGAGAACGTCCTCGGTGGCCGGATTGATCGTCGGGTAGGTGGCACCGTCCGACGACGGGACGAGAGCCCCGTCGATGAGCATCCGCACCTCTCCGAGATCGGCGGTCACCGGCCCGCTCCGTCGTGAGCGGGGCCCGTGGTGGTGGTGTCCGGGGCGATCCCGAAGAGGGCATCGGCCCGCGCATCGGTCATGGCCGCCAGCGGGAGGTCGATCCCGAGCGACCGGCCCAGCTCCATCGCCGCGCGCAGATCCTTGTGGGCCAGGGCGGCCGCCGTGCGCATGGCCTGGACCAGACCGGCATCGTCTTCCGGCGAGAACGGTGCCGCTGTCCGCCGGAACATGAGCGTGGAGGCACCGCCGATGCGCGCGTCGCTGGCCTTGATCACCTGGGCCAGTTTGGCCAGGTCGATGCCGGCCGCCTCGGCCAGGACCTGGGCCTCGTAGGCGGCCAGCCATGAGGCGTACTGGACCAGGTTGCGGGCCAGCTTGGCCTGAAGTCCGGCTCCGAGCGGACCCATCCGGACGACCAGGGAGCTGAAGGCGTCGAGGACGGGCCGGATGCCTTCGACGACAGCGTCCTCGCCCCCGATCATCGAGACGAGGGCACCCTCGGCCGCCGCGCTCGGACCACCGCTGACTCCGCAATCCGCCACATGGACGTCGCGGGCGGCGGCGAGCTCCGCCACACGGGCCACGGTGCGCGGGGCCACCGTCGACAGGATCAGGACGGTCGACCCCGGCCGGGCGTCCCGAAGCGCCCCCCCGGGACCGTCGAGGACGGCGAGGACCTGGTCGTCGGTGACCACGGCCACCACCACGACGTCCACCAGGCGGCCGAGCTCGGCCGGGTCGGCCGCCACCCGGGCGGTGCCGGCGAACGGGGCGGTCGACTCGGGCCGGACGTCGCAGACGACCAGGTCGGTCCCGGCCCGGACGAGCCCCGAGGCCACACCGCTTCCGATGTCGCCCAGGCCGATCACGCCGACGGTGTGAGAGCTGTGCTCGGGTGCCATGACCATCCTCGTCGCCGGGCGGGCTGTTGCCGGACAGGTGTCTGGACCGTAGTCTGTCGACATGACCGACCGCAAAGACTATTCGGGGCCCTTCGACCCCGACTTCCGATACGAGGACCTCTCCAAGGAGGCGCTCGTCCGGCTGGTGCGGGAATTCGCCCTCATCGTGCACCTGCTCGACCGGTCGATGTGCGCCGCCATCGCCATGCGGTTCGGGGGCGACGTCATGAAGGAGCTGGCCGTGGAGGAGTGGGCGGGGGCGAGCCCGCTCTACGGGGAGCGGCTGCGCCAGGTCATGAACATCGAGGGCGACGGCGTGTCCGCCATCTTCAAGGTTCTGCAGCTCGACCCGGGCTTTCCCCACCACTACATGGACGTTCACTACGAGGTGGTCGACGAGACCCACGGATACTTCGAGCTGGCCCACTGCGGAGCGCTCATGGATGCCGAGCCCTTCGGCGACGTCATGGTGACCAACATGTGCCACCACATCGAGGACGGCACTTTCGACGTGACCGCCCAGGCGGTGAACCCGAAGGCCCGGATCAGGCCCGTCCACCGACCCCCGCGCCGCCCGTCGGACCGGTCGCCGCACTGCCGGTGGGAGGTTGTCATCGACGACGACACCGAGACCCTGCCCGAGGCTTTCATCACCCGGATCACGTCCGGCACCACCGCCGCCACCTTCCGCTTCCCCGCCATGCGGGACGGGACACCCCACATCCCCGCGACGGGAGCCGACTCGTGACGCGACTGGCCCAGATGGACCGGGAGGGATCCGACGGGCCGGGGACCGGACGGGTCGCGTCCGAGGGCGCCGTCGTCGTGACGGCCGAGGCGGCCGAGACGACACGACGACGCCTCACGATCAAGCAGGCCGCCGTCGTGCAGCGACTGGTCGACGCCGCCGCCGACGAGGCGCGCGAGCGTGGATACGAGGGAATGACGGTGCGCAGCGCGGCGAAGCGGGCGGGGGTCGCCCCCGCCACCGCCTACACCTACTTCGCCTCCAAGGACCACCTGCTGGCCGAGGTCCTGTGGCGGAGGTTCGACGCGCTGCCCGCCGGGGATCACCGTCCGGGGGCCAGCACACTGGACCGTCTGACCGGTGCGCTCGGCGATCTGGGCCTGTTCATGGCCGACGATCCGCAACTGGCGGCGGCCTGCACCACCGCCCTTCTCGGCAGCGGGCCCGACGTGCGGGCCCTCCGGGTGCGGTTCGGCGCCGAGTTCCACGACCGGATCGCCTCCGCCCTCGGCCCGGACGCCGATCCCACCGTCTTACTCGGCCTCGACCTGGCCTACTCCGGGGCCATGCTGTGGGCCGGCCTCGGTCACCTGCCGTACGGGGGTGTACCCGGCGCCCTCGCCGACGTGGCCCGGGCCCTTCTCGGTGGTGGCCGATGACGACGGAGACGGTCGCCCCGCTGCGCTACAGCCCCTACGACTACCAGATGCACGAGGATCCCTACCCGACGTATGCCCGCCTGCGTGAGGAGGCCCCGCTCTACCGCAACGACGACCTCGACTTCTGGGCTCTGTCGCGCCACGACGACGTCCTCGCCGCCTTCCGGAACCCCGCCCAGCTGTCGAACCGGTTCGGGGTGTCCCTCGATCCGGCCGCCTACGGGCCCGACGCCCACCGGGCCATGTCCTTCCTGGCCATGGACCCACCCGACCACACGAGGATGCGCTCGCTCGTGTCCAAGGCCTTCACCCCCCGCCGCGTGGCCGAGCTCGAGGACGGCGTGCGGCGTTTGGCGGTCGGCCACGCCGACGGGCTCCTCGGGCGCGACGACATCGACTTCGTCGCCGACTTCGCCGGCCTGCTGCCCATGGACGTGATCTCCGAGATGATCGGGGTTCCCCGCGCCGACCGGGCCGAGATGAGGCGCCTGGCCGACCTCCTGATGCACAGGGTCGAGGGTCTCGACGACGTCCCACCCGAGGGCGTCGAGGCCGCCTTCGCCATGGCCGGGTACTTCGGCGAGATGGTGAGCAGTCGGCGGGTCCGGCCCACCGACGACCTGACCTCGGCCCTCTTGGCCGCCGACCTGGGGGGGGACCGGCTCGTCGACGACGAGGTCATCTCCTTCCTCTTCCTCATGGTCGTGGCCGGCAACGAGACGACCACGAAGCTGCTGGCCAACGCCTGGTACTGGGGCTGGCGCCATCCCGACGAGCGGGTGAAGGTCTTCGCCGATCCCGGACGGATCCCCGACTGGGTGGACGAGACCCTGCGCTTCGACACGTCGTCGCAGATGCTGCTGCGGGTCACGACCGGCGACGTCGAGCTGCGGGGGACGGTGCTGCCGGACGGCCAACGCGTCCTGCTCCTCGTCGGCTCGGCCAACCGCGATCCCCGTGTCTTCTCCGAGCCCGATCGCTACGACCTCGACCGTGACACACAGAAGCTCGTCAGTTTCGGAAGCGGACGGCACTTCTGCCTGGGGGCGGCGCTGGCCCGCCTGGAGGCCCGGGTGGGTCTGGAGGAGCTCCTGAGGCGGATCGGCGACTACGAGATCGACATGACGGGGGCCGAGCGGGTGCACTCGATCAACGTGCGGGGATTCGCGCGCCTTCCCACCACGATCTCCGCTCTCTGACGACGACGGCAGCCAGAACATGTCCCGGTCCATCGCCCATCCCGAGCGCCGTCCGGCCGTCGTCACCGGCGCGTCGTCGGGAATCGGACTGGCCACGGCGCGGGCGCTGGCCGCCCGGGGGCACCCGGTCGTCCTCGGCGCGCGGCGCCTGGGCCGCTGCGAGGAGGCGGTGCGCGAGATCGACGCGCAGGGCGGCGAGGCCCACGCCATCGCCCTCGACCTGGGCGACCTCGGGTCGATCGCGTCGTTCGTGGAACGGGCGGAGGCCGCCGTGGGCGGCATCGACGTCCTCGTCTCCAGTGCGGGACGGAATCTCCCGGACTCGATGATCGATGCGACACCCGGTGCCTTCGCCGCCGTGCTGGGGGTCAACCTCGTGGGCGCCCACGAGATGGTGCGTCTGGTGGCGCCGGGGATGATCGAGCGCCACCACGGCGACGTGGTCTTCGTCACCTCGGAGAACGTGCGGTCGCCCCGGCCCGGGAACAAGGCCTACGGGGCCTCGAAGTGGGGCCTCGAGGGGTACGCGCGGGCTCTCCAGATGGAGTTCGAAGGCACCGGGGTGCGCGCCTCGATCGTCCAGCCCGGTCAGACCCTGTCCGAGATGGGCTCGGACTGGGATCCCGAGGTCACCACGGAGATCCTCTCCGAGTGGGTCCGGTGGGGGTTGGCCCGCCACGGACATTTCCTCGCCACCGACGCGGTGGCGGCGGCCGTGGTGACCGCCGTCGAAGCCCCGGTGGGAACGCACCTGACCATGATCGAAGTCCAACCCGAAGCCCCGGTGCGTCGGGACCGGCCGAGCAGCGGAGGAACACCATGACCACGAACGTCGAATTGCGCGAGCCACCGCAGGTCTCCGGAGGCGACGAGGAGCACGGGCACCTCGAGGAGTTGCGGCGCGACCCGATCGGGCTCATGTGGCGGACGCGGGCGGAGTGCGGTGACGTCGGCCAGTTCCGGTTGGCCGACAAGGACGTGGTCCTGGTGACCGGGGCCGAGGGCAACGAGTGGTTCTTCCGGGCGCCCGAAGCATTGCTCGACCAGGCCGAGGCCTACCCGTTCATGACGCCCATCTTCGGCGAGGGAGTGGTCTTCGACGCGCCCCCCGAGCGTCGGCGCGAGATGCTGCACAACCAGTCGCTGCGGGACAAGTTCATGCGCGGCCACGCGTCGACGATCGCCGACGAGGTCGCCACCATGGTGAGCGGGTGGTCGGGATCGGGCACCATCGACCTGCTCGACTGGTTCGCCGAGCTCACCATCTACACGTCGTCGGCCTGCCTGATCGGACCGAAGTT
>Ga0209415_10000359_pt1 | contig 82469 bp, 78 predicted proteins | sample PeaSoiSIISIP2007_FD_187696 | JGI IMG/M metagenome (GOLD analysis project Ga0209415, IMG submission 187696) | Peat soil microbial communities from Weissenstadt, Germany - SII-SIP-2007 (SPAdes) (version 2) | ecosystem: Environmental > Terrestrial > Soil > Wetlands > Peat | place: Germany... | reverse complement strand
CGCAGCCGATGCACTTCTCCATGCCGTCCTCGTAGCGGTTGAGGACGTGGCGCCCGTGCTGGCGCGGCTGCTTGGGCCGCTTGACCGCCGGGTAGCTGTTCGTGACGGTGGGGCGCACCAGGTGGCGCAGCGTGAGCTTGAGCCCGCCGAAGAAGTCAAGCGACCGGGCCATCAGCGCTCCTCCTCGTCGGTGCGCGAGCGCAGGACTTCGCCGGGCAGCGGGCGCTCGCCCACCGTCGGCAGTACGGCGTGGGCGCCGCGCTCGCGGCCCTGGCCGAGCTCGAAGGCCCGGCTCAGCACGGTCCAGGCGAGGAGCACGACGGCCGCCATCGCGAAGCCCCAGGCCCGGTTGATGAGGAAACCGGCCACCACGATCATCCAGCCCAGCGAGAGCGGGATGAGCCGCTTCCAGCCGAGGTCCATCAGCTGGTCGTAGCGGAAGCGCGGCAGCGACGCGCGGAACCACACGTAACAGAACGCGAAGGCGACCGTCTTGACGAGGAACCAGGCGATGGGAAACACCCAGCGCAGGTGCGACACCGGGGGCACCCAGCCGGCGGGGCCGCCGAAGAAGAGCGTCACGATCACGGCGGACATGGTGATGGTGTTCATGTACTCGGCCAGGAAGAAGATCGCGAAGCGGAAGGACGAGTACTCGGTGTGGAACCCTCCGACCAGCTCGCTCTCGGCCTCGACCACGTCGAAGGGCGGCCGGTTGAGCTCGGCGGTGATGGCGATGATGAAGACGACGAAGGGGATGACGCCCAGGCGCAGCACGTTCCAGTGCCACACCCCCTGGGCCTGGGCCGCGACGATGTCGTGGGTGGACAGCGACCCGGTCGCCAGCACGATGGTCACGACGGTCAAACCGAGGGCGGCCTCGTAGCTGATCATTTGGGCGCTCGCGCGCACCGAGGAGAGCAGCGGGTACTTCGAGCCGGAGGACCATCCCGCGAGCATCACGCCGTACACCGAGATCCCCGACATGGCGAGCATGATCAGGATGCCCATGGGCGGGTTGGCCGCCTGGAGCTCGACCGTGTGCCCGGCGATCCTCATCGTTCCGCCGAGGGGCACGATGGCGAAGGTGATGAACGCGGGGATGACGACCAGGTACGGCGCCAGCTTGAAGACCGTGCGGTCGGCCTCGGCGGGCACCAGGTCCTCCTTGAAGATCAACTTGATGCCGTCGGCCAGCGTCTGGAGCAGTCCGAAGGGCCCCCAGCGCTGAGGGCCGATGCGGCTCTGCATGTCCGAGATCGCCTTGCGCTCGAACCAGATCATCAAGATGACCGCGTTGAGCAGCACCGCGAAGGCCACGACGAGGCGAACCACCAGGATCACCCACACCGCCAGGTTCAGCCCGTGGGCGTAGAGCGGGTCGACGCTGGCCCAGCTCATCGCGCCTCCAGGGAGATCTCGGTGGTGGGCGCCCGGGAACTCAACCAGGTGGCCACCACGTCCTCGCCGTCGGGGCCGAGTGAACCGAAGGCCACCTCGACCACCCCGCGGGCGACCGCGTCGTCGAGGACCACCGGGAGACGTGATTCGCCGCGCGGGCCTACGACGACCACCTGGTCGCCGCTCGTCACGCCGAGGCGGTCCAGGTCGAGGTGGTTAAGCCCCAGCGTCGTCGGCGCGGCCAAAGGGGCCAACGCCGGCGAGCCGCGCATCGCCACCCCGTGGTCGTAGAGGCGCCGGCTGAGATACAGGCGCCACGCGTAGGCGTCGGCGTGGGGCACGTCGACGCCACGGCCCGCCGCGACCTCGCCGAGGGTCGCGCGCGCCGCCGGGTGGTGCGCCGCGGCGCTCTCGACCGTGATCGCTCCGGCCCGCGCCGACAGGCCCGAGTTCTCGATCGAGCGGATGCCCGGGAAGGCCATCGGGTCCAGGGCCCGGCGCGGCGCCGGCGCGGCGCGGTCCACGACGACGCCCTCGCCGTCGCCGGCCAGGACCGACAGCGCCGGATACCCGGTCGTCTCTTCGATCGCGCGCGCGGCGTCGACGACCGACGCGATCCCGAGCGTCTGTCCGCACTCCTCGGCGAGCTCGGCGGCGATGGCCACGTCGCTCCACGCCGAACCCGGCGCGACCAGCTTGGCGTTGAGCGCGCTGATTCGACCCTCGATGTTGGTCACGGTCCCGGCGCGCTCGTGCGCGACGGCCGCCGGCAGCACGACGTCGGCGTGGGCCAGCGTGGCCCCGCCGTGGCCGGTGACACAGACCACGCGCGCCCGGGCCAGCGCCGCGCTCGCGCGCTCGACGTCAGCCACGTTGCCCAGCAGGCCGCCCCCGAGCAGCAACACGGCCCGCTGCTCGCCCGCGGCGAGCGCGTCGAGCTGGGAGCTCGTGTCGCGCCCGGACACACCGTGAACGCCGCGGCCCGGGGCGAGCCCCGGCGCCAGTCCCATGTCGAGGGCGCCGCGCACGTTCGACCGGCGCAGCGCGGGCAGGAAGGTCGCCGCCGGATAGCGCTCGGCCAGCGTGCGCACCGCGCACTCCATGACCGCCGCGGCCTCGCTCACGTTGGGACGGCCCACGACGAAGACCACCCCGTCGCCGGTGTCGCCCAACAGCGCGCGCGCCTCGGCGAGCGCGGTGTCGCTCGCCGCGAGGTCGTGCACGACCTGCGCCGTCGCCAGGGCCTGGGCCACGCGGTGCGCCTCACCCGGGCGCGTCGCCAGCGAGACCGTCGCCAGCGCGCGCAGGGCGCTCGCGCCGAAGGAGAACTCCACCAGGGCGCCGCGGCCCTTGATCACTCCCTCGCGCAGGCGCAGGAAGAGGATCGGCAGCTCCTCGCGCAGGTCGCCGGTCAGAGTGACGACGACGCGGGCGCGCGCGGCCTCGTCGATCGTGGCGCCGGGCAGGCACTGGACCAGCGCGGCGTCGAGTCCGTCGTCGTACTGGGCGTCGAGGTGCTCGACACCGAGGACGCCGCGCACGAAGCGCTGCCAGGCGAACGCCCCCTCGTTGGTCAGGGCGGCGCCGCCGATGGCGCCCACGCCGTCGGGGTCGGTGGCGCCCTCGCGCAGGATCTCGGCGGCCGCGCGCAGCGCCTCGCCCCACGAGACGACCTCGAGGCGGCCCTCGCGGCGCACCATCGGCTCGGTGATGCGCGTCGCCGCGTCCAGCGGATCGACCGCGTCGGGATTGGCGTCCACCGAGTCGAGCGTGAAGCGGCCCTTGTCGCACAGCCACCCGTGGTTCACCGGGTCCGAGTCGAGCCCCAGCACGCGCGTCAGCCGGTTCGACGAGGACTGGACGGCGACGCGACAGTGCAGCGCGCACGTCGTGCACGAGCTCTCGACCTGGTCGAGGTCCCACGGGCGCGCGCTGAAGCGGTACGGCGTCGCGGTGAGCGCCCCCACCGGGCAGATCTGGACCGTGTTGCCTGAGAAGACCGAGTCGAAGGGCTGGGTGGGTGACGCGGCCACCTCGAGCATCTCGCCGCGCCCGGCGAAGTCGATCTGGGCGTCGCCGGCCACCTCGGCGGCGAAGCGGGTGCAGCGCGAGCACTGGATGCACCGCTCGCGGTCGAGCAGGACGAGCTCGCCGATGGCCACCGGCTTGACGAAGTGGCGCTTCTCCTCGACGAACCGGGTCTCGCCCGAGCCGTGGGTCAGCGTCTGGTCCTGCAGGGGGCACTCGCCGCCCTTGTCGCAGACCGGACAGTCCAGGGGGTGGTTGGCGAGCAGGAACTCGAGCACGCCGTCCTGGGCCTTCTTCACCTTCTCGGACTGGGTGACGACGGTCATGTTGTCGGCGACGCGAATGAAGCAGGCGGGCTGGAGCGTGGCGCCGCGCGGTCCCTCCACCTCCACCAGGCACATGCGGCACACCCCCACCGAGTCCATCCGGGGGTGGTAGCAGAAGCGCGGGATGAAGGTGCCGGCGCGCTCGGCGGCCTCGATGAGCAGCTCGCCCGGTCGGGCCGACACGCGGCGCCCGTCGAGGCTGATCGCGACCTCGGTGCGGGGGACCTCACTCATGGGGGCACCCGCGCGTCGCCACGTGGGCCACGAAGTCGTCGCGGAACATGTCGATCGCCGAGTGGATCGACGACGGGATCGACGGGCCGAGCACGCAGATCGTCGTCTGCTGGGGCGGCCACGCCAGGCCCGGCGAGATGTTGTCGCTCAGGTCGAGCAGCAGGTCGAGGTCGTCATCGCGTCCCTCGCCGCTCTCGATGCGAAAGAGGACGCGCTCGAGCCAGCCCGACCCCTCGCGGCACGGCGTGCACTGCCCGCAGGTCTCGCGCGCGAAGAATCGGGTGATGCGCCACGCCGCGCGCACCGGGCAGGTCGTGTCGTCCATCACGACGATGGAGCCCGAGCCGAGCATCGAGCCCTTCTCGGCGACCTCGTCCTGTCCGAGGGGCACGTCCAGCAGCTCGGGGCCGAACCACGGGGCCGAGACGCCCCCGGGGATGAAGGCGGTCACCGGTCGGTCGTCGATCGTCCCGCCCCCCAGGCGCGGGTCGAAGATCAGGTCGCGGAAGGTGTTCTTGACCATCTCGACCTCGTAAACCCCCGGGTTCCTCACCCGCCCGGCGAGGGCGAAGAGCCGGGTCCCGGTCGAGCGCCCGGCGCCCAGCGCCGCGAAGGCCGCGCCGCCGTGCAGGACGATCCACGGCAGGTTGGACATCGTCTCGACGTTGTTGACCACCGTGGGCTCGCCGTAGAGGCCGTTGACCGCGGGGAAGAAGGGCGGCTTGATCCGCGGGAAGCCGCGCTTGCCCTCGAGGGCCTCGATGAGGGCGGTCTCCTCGCCGCAGATGTAGGCGCCCGCGCCCGGGTGCACGACGACGTCGACCGAGAACGCCGAGCCCAGGATCTCGCGCCCGATCGCGCCGTACTCGTAGGCGTCGTTGACCGCCTGCTGGACGCGCTCGAGCCCGAGGGCGAACTCGCCGCGCACGAAGATGAACACCTGGGTCACCTGCAGGGCGTAGGCCGCGATCACGACACCCTCCACGAGCTGGTGCGGGTCGCACTCGATGAGGTAGTGGTCCTTGAAGGTCGCGGGCTCGGACTCGTCGCCGTTGACCACCAGGTAGGAAATCGGCGCCTTGCGCAGCATCGACCACTTGCGACCCGCCGGGAAGCCGGCCCCGCCGCGTCCGAGCAGCGACGCGGTGTCGACCTCTGCGGCGACCTGCTCGGGGAACATGGTGAGCGCCTTGCGCAGGGCGTCGTAGCCGCCCGTCGCGAGGTAGCGCGCGAGCGTGTGGGCGTCGGCGTGCTCGCGGCGCGACGAGACGATGAGCGGGGCGTCCAGCGTGGCCATCAGGCGCTCTCCGTGGCGCTTCGCTGCTCGCGCGCCCGGTTGGCCGCGGCGCGTTCGCTCGCCAGGCGCTCGGGCTCGACCGGCGCCGGGGCCACGCGCCGCACGCGGGCCAGCGTGCCGTGGGGGGGGATCTCCGCCCCGCGCGCGCCGGCGCGCAGGTCGTTCACCAGCTCGGTGAAGGCCTCGGGGGTCGTCGTGCGCACGTAGCGGTGGTTGACCTGCACGCACGGCGCGCGGTCGCAGTCGGCCAGGCACTCCGTCTCTTCGAGCGTGAAGAGCCGGTCGTCGGACGTGGCGCCGACCGCACACCCCGTGGCGGCGCCGGCGTGCTCGAGCATCTCGACACCTCCGGCCAGCAGGCACGCGATGTTGGTGCACACGCCCACCACGTAGCGCCCGACCGGCGCGAGGTGGAACATGTCGTAGAACGAGGCCGTCCCGCGCACCTCGGCCGGCGTGGTGCCCGTGAGAGCGGCCACCTCGGCGATGCCCTCGGTCGAGACGTAGCCGTCCTGCTCTTGCACCAGGTGCAGCAACGGCAGCATGGCCGAGCGCGGGCGCGGGTAGAGCGCGAGCACCTCCTCGGCGCGCTGGCGCAGGTCGGCGCGCAGGTGGCTCACCGGTCCACCTCGCCCATCACCGGGTCGACGGTCGAGATGACGGTGATGGTGTCCGAGACCGAGCCGCCGCGCATCAGCAGCGGGACCGCCTGGAGGTTGACGAAGCTCGGCGCGCGCACGTGGAGCCGGTAGGGCTTGGGCCCGCCGTCGGACACCAGGTAGCAGCCCAGCTCGCCGCGCGGCGACTCGACGGCGGTGTAGACCTCGCCGGGCGGGACGTGGAAGCCCTCGGTGAAGAGCTTGAAGTGGTGGATCAGGGCCTCCATGGACTCGCCGATACGCGCGCGCGGCGGCGGCGTGACCTTGGGGTCCTGGCTACGGTAGTCGCCGTCCGGCATCGCCTCGAGGCACTGGCGCGCGATGCGGATCGACTCGCGGATCTCGTTGAGGCGGATGGCGTAGCGGTCGAAGTTGTCGCCGTAGGTCCCGACGATGACGTCGAACTCCACCTGGTCGTAGGCGAGGTAGGGCGCCGCGCGGCGCAGGTCCCACGGCACGCCGGTCGAGCGCAGCAGGGGCCCCGTGACCCCCAGGGCCAGGGCCTCTTCCGCGGTGATCGGCGCGACGCCGACCATCCGGTTGCGGAAGATCGGCTGGCCGGTCAGGAGCTCGTCATACTCGAACGTGCGCTCGTAGATCGTGTCGCAGATGACCTCGATGTCGTCACGCCACCCGTCGGGCAGGTCGGCGGCGACGCCGCCGGGGCGCACGTAGTTGAGGTTCATGCGCAGCCCGGCGGTCTTCTCGAAGAACGCCAGGATGAGCTCGCGCTCGCGCAGGCCGTAGATCATCATCGAGGACGCGCCGAGGTCCATCCCGTTGGTGGCCATCCACACCAGGTGCGAGGACACCCGGTTGAGCTCGCTCATCATCATGCGGATCCACACGGCGCGCTCGGGCACCTCGACGCCCAGCAGGGTCTCGACGGCCATCGAGAAGCACAGCTCGTTGATCACCGGGCTGAGGTAGTCCATGCGCGTCACGTTGGTCGCGCCCTGGATGTAGCTGAGCTCCTCGCCGGTCTTTTCCATCCCGGTGTGCAGGTAGCCGATCACCGGCTTGGTGCGCAGGACGAACTCGCCGTCGAGCTCGAGCATTAGGCGCAGCACCCCGTGGGTCGACGGGTGCGACGGGCCCATGTTGATGATCATCGTCTCGTCGTCGCGGCGCTCGTAGTCCACCGAGTCCGGGTCGAAGGCGCGGCCGTCGAGGCGCAGCACCGAGCCGACCTCGCGGCCGAGCTCGCCTGGCGTGGTGGCCGAGCGCCGCTGGAGCTCCTGGGCCCCCTCCGAGGTCTCGGCGGCCAGGACGTCGAGGCGCTCGGCCGTGCGGATCGTGGCGTCGCTCATCGCGGGCCCGGCGCTTCCTTGAACTGCACCGGCACGCGCCCGCTGCCGTAGTCCTTGCGCAGCGGGTGACCCTCCCACTCTTCGGGCATGAGGATCCGCGTCATGTCGGGGTGATTGGTGAAGAGAATCCCGAACATGTCGAAGGCCTCGCGCTCCATCGCCTCGGTGCCCGGGTAGAGCGCGAAGAGCGTGTCGACCTCGGGGTCGGCGTCGCCGGCCTGGACCCGCACGCGCACGCGTTGGGCGCGGCTCAGGCTGAGCAGGTTCACCACGACCTCGAACCGCGTCGCGGTCACGCCCTCGGGCGTCCACCGGTCGGCGAACTCGAGGTAGTCCACGGCGCACAGGTCGGCGCACATCTCGAACCCCGACTCCTTGAAGGAGGCGACGACCTCGACGTAGCGCTCGCGACTCGGGAAGCACACGAGGTCGGTCGAGTGGCCGCTCGCGGTCACGACGCCCGGGGGGGCCACGGGAGCGGGGTGGGTCACGTGGGCGTTCCCAGCCTCACCGCGACCGGCACCTCGGGCGTCCACGGGCTGTCGGACGCGCCGGCCTCGGGCTCGGTGCGCGCCGGACGGCGCATCAGCTCGCCGGTGCGGATCTTCTCGTGCAGGGTGAGGATCGAGTGCATCAGCGTCTCGGGGCTCGGCGGGCACCCCGGCGCGTAGACGTCGACGGGCACGATCTGGTCGACCCCCTGGACGATGGCGTAGTTGTTGAAGAGCCCCCCAGTCGAGGCGCACACGCCCATCGAGATGACCCACTTGGGCTCCATCATCTGGTCGTAGACCTGGCGCAGCACCGGAGCCATCTTCTGGGACACCCGCCCGGCGACGATCATGAGGTCGGCCTGGCGCGGCGAGTTGCGAAAGACCTCCATGCCGTAGCGCGCGAGGTCGAAGTCGGCCCCGCCGGTCGCCATCATCTCGATCGCGCAGCACGCCAGTCCGAAGGACGCCGGCCACACCGAGGCGCGTCGCGCCCAGCGCACCAGGTCCTCGAGTCGGCCGGTCAGGAAGTTGTGCGGGAGGTCCTCGAGAGCCACGTCACTCCGCCCGGTCCGCGTCGGCGCCGATGCGCACGATGGTGGACGAGCTGGTGCGCTCGGGCATGCCGCGCGTGAGGTGCTTGACCGGACCCCACGACAGCGCGCCCTCGCTCACCAGGAAGAGCAGAGCGGCGAAGACCGTGACCGAGAAGGCCAGCACCTCGACCAGCCCGAAGGCCCCGAGCTGGCGAAAGACCACGGCGAAGGGGTACATGAAGACGATCTCGATGTCGAAGATCACGAAGATCATGGCCACCAGGTAGAACCGCACCGGAAACCGCTGGGGTGGTTCGACCTCGGGGACGATCCCGCACTCGTAGGGCGCCAGCTTCGCGTCGGTCGGCCGCTTGCGCGGAGCGAGGAGCGCCGACGCCACGAGCGATCCCGAGGCGAAGAGCACTCCGAGAACGAGCAGTCCCAGTATTGGCAGGTACTGGTCCACGTTCATACTTTCTACCAGACCACGACAGCGCTCCTCGCGGGCCGCGAGGCCGTTCGCCGTAGGCTGTTCGTCGTGCCCGCGCTCGGCGACCCCGTGGTTTCATCGACGACGTTCGACGTCGTCATCGTCGGCGCCGGGCCCTCCGGCGCGGCGTGCGCCCACTGGTTGACGCGCGCCGGATGGTCGGTCGCCCTCGTGGAGAAGAAGCTCTTCCCGCGCGAGAAGACCTGCGGAGACGGCCTCACGCCGCGTTCGGTCCACCAGCTGGCCCAGATGGGGCTCGAAGACGCGCTCGCGGCGCACGGCCACCGGTTCCAGGGGCTGCGGGCATTCGGATTCGGCGCGTCGCTCGAGATGGCCTGGCCCGAGCACCCGGTCTTCCCCAACTACGGCTACACGATCACGCGGCTCAACCTCGACGCGCTCGTCGCCGAGGAGGCCGTTCGCCGCGGCGCGACGCTGCTCACGGGCGTCGAGGCTCTCGCCCTGCTCGATCCGGTGGCCCCGCGCGGCCCCGGTCTCGCCGGCGCGGCCGGCGTGGTCGTCGCCGACAAGGCGACCGGCGAGCGAGGTGAGGTGCGCGGTCGTTACGTCGTGGTCGCCGACGGGCAGAACTCCCGGCTGGGTCGCGAGCTGGGCACGGCGCGCAATCGATCGTGGCCCATGGGCATGGCGCTGCGCGGCTACTACACGAGCGAGCGCCACGACGAACCCTGGATCGACTCGCACCTCGACATCCGCGACCCGTCCGGCCAGGTCGTGCCGGGGTACGGGTGGATCTTCCCCCTGGGCGACGGCCGCGTCAACGTCGGGGTCGGGCTGCTCTCGACCGACGGGGCGTGGCGCGGCGTCAACACGACCAAGCTCCAGGAGTACTTCGTGGCCCAGGTCGGCGACGCCTGGGGCCTCAGCGACGCGACCAGCGAGGGACCGCCCACCGGGGGCCGCCTGCCGATGGGCCTGGCGATCGGCCCGCGCGTGGGCGCCAACACGCTGGTCATCGGCGACGCCGCGGGAACGGTGAACCCGTTCAACGGCGAGGGCATCGCCTACGGCTACGAGACCGGGCGGCTGGCCGCGACGGCGCTCGGCGAGGCCCTGGCCCGCGGCGACGCGGGCGCGCTGGCGCTCTACGAGGAGCGCCTCGATGCCGCCTACGGCGAGTACTACAAAGTGGCGCGGGCCTTCGTGCGCGTCATCTCCGAGCCGCGCGTGCTCAGCGCGTGCGTCGGGCTGGGGCTGCGCGTGGCGCCGCTGATGCGCGAGCTGCTCAAGATCATGGCGAACCTCATGTCCAACCAGCACACCGGACCCGGCGAGCTCGGGTTCCGGGCCCTCGAGCGCCTGGCCGACGTGGTGCCCGAGCAGGCGTTCCAGATGCTGCTGGCGCCCCACGCCGACACCATGGCGTCGTCGCCGACGTGATCAACGAGGAGCGCGCTACGTGTCACTGACGCGAACGCTGATCCTGGGCTTCATCGCCGGGGCGACGATCGTCCTGGGCCTGCCGATCGGGCGGATGAAGTCGCCGGCGCCGCGGCTGCGCACGCTGCTCAACGCGCTCGCCGTCGGCGTCCTGTTCTTCCTCGTGATCGACGTCTTCTCCCACGCCTACGCGCCGATCTCGGACCAGTTGGTCGCGCTGCACCGCTACCACGGCGGCTCGGCCGGGCGGGCCGTCGGCGACCTGGCCCTGCTGGTGGGCGGCGCCGCCGTGGGCCTGCTGAGCCTCGCGTTCTACCAGAAGTGGGTGCGCCGGCGCCGCTCGGGCGACGCGCAGGGGCCCGCGGCCGAGTTCGTTCCCTCGCCGACGCACCTGTCGATGATGATCGCGATCGGCATCGGCCTGCACAACTTCGGCGAGGGGCTGGCCATCGGCTCCTCGGCCCGGTTGGGTGCCCTGGCGCTGTCGACGGTGCTCGTCATCGGATTCGGCCTGCACAACGCGACCGAGGGATTCGGCATCGTCTCGCCGCTCGCCGGGTCGGCGCACCGTCCGACGTGGGGGTTCCTGGGCCTCGTCGCGTTGATCGGCGGTGGCCCGACGACCCTGGGCACCCTGGTCGGTTGGCTGTGGTCGAGCACCACGCTGTCGATCCTGTTCCTCTCGCTCGCCGGGGGCTCGATCATCTTCGTGATCTGCCAGCTGCTCTACGTCGCCTCGCGCAGCGCCAATCCCACGACGGTCTACATCGGGGTCACGATCGGGCTGCTCGTGGGCTTCCTGACCGACGTCGTCGTCACCACCGCCGGCGGTTGACCGGGGCCTAGGCAGCGGTCGCGCTCGGCGAGATCACCCGACCGATCAAGGTGTTGACCGTCGAGGCGAGGAAGACCCGGCTCTGGGGCCAGTTCGTCACGAGCGAGCACACGGTCACCTCGAAGTGACCCGACGCGATCACCGCGACGACGAGGTGCAGCGGCGTGCTCAGGCCCGGCACCCGGACCAGCGTCTCGCCGCCGCGCGCGAATCCTCGCACGAAGGTGATCGGGTGCCACACGCTGCCCGGGGACTCGACGGGCACCGTCCCGCTGGCGTAGGTGAGGATCATCGCCGCGTTGACCGCGACGAAGCACGAGCCGAAGCCCTGCTCGGACATCTCGCGCACGTCGCGGTGCACCATCGTGGTCGTGGCGTAGTACTGCGTGGTCGACGCGAGGTCGATCCCCCCGAACGAGCTCGACCGGAAGATCGGCGAGGTCACCTGGTAGTCGGGCATCTGGCCGGCCGCGCCGAAGACGCGGTCGTGCGCGTTGCTTACGCCCAGGCACCCCTGGAAGAGCGCGGTGATCTTGCCCCACTTGGACGTGGGCGACGCGAGCGTCGTCGGCGTCGTGGACGAGGTCACCACCTGACCCGGCGGCGGGAAGAGGGCGGACAGGTAGGACGCCGACGTGGTCGCCCAGCCGCTGGGCAGGTCGTCGAGGCGCAGGTTGACCGCGCGAGCCTCGGCGAGCTCGTGGGACGAGGCGCCGTTGCCCGTGAACATCGCGACGATCCCGCCGGCGAACGAGGCCATCAAGACGACCGCCACCACCACGACGACGCCGGCGCGTCGCGGCCGGCGCGCGACCGCCCCGCCGTGGGACAGCACGACCTCGCGCCACGCCTCGTAGTCCGTGAGGTCGCTCGTGCGCCAGCTGTAGCGCACGCCCGCCGCCGTCGCGAAGAGCGCCATGGCGCGCGAGAAGCGCACCAGGTGCACGTTGGACAGCTCCTCCCACGGGGTCTGCCAGGCCACGTCGGGCACGCCGGACAGCTGGGTCAGGTGGCGCTCGTCGGCCAGCAGCGTCACCTCGTTCGTGGCACCGTGGGGCACGAAGCTCGGCCGCACCGCCCATCCCGGGCTGCGCAGCGCCGTCACGCGATCTCCCTCGCGCTCTCGGCGGCCACCGCCACCGCGCGTTCGAGGTCAGCCTCGCTGTGGGCCATCGACACGAACAGGATCTCGTACGCCCCCGGGGCCAGGGCCACGCCGCGCGCGAGCATCGCGTGAAAGAACGCCGCGTAGAGGCCGTTGTGTGCGAGCGCGCGGGCCCCGGCGAAGTCGCGCGGCGCCTCGAACGGCTCGCGGCTGAGGAACAGGCCCATCAGGGGCCCGGCGGTGGGCGTCGCCGCGAAGAGCCCGGCGGCGCCGACGGCGCACCGCATCGCCGCGGCGAAGCGCTCGACGCGCGCGCTCAGCGCCGCGATCGCCGGGCCGTCGACGAGTTCGAGGACCGCGACGCCCGCGGCGGTCGCCAGCGGGTTGCCCGACAGGGTGCCGGCCTGGTAGACCGACCCGCCGGGCGCGAGCGCGCCCATCACGTCGCGCCGGCCGCCGAAGGCCCCCACGGGCAGTCCCCCGCCGATGACCTTGCCGAAGCACCACAGGTCGGGCGTCACCGAGAAGTACTCCTCGGCTCCGCCCGCCGCGAGACGAAAGCCGGTGATCACCTCGTCGAAGATGAGCAGGGCCCCCACCCGGTCACACTCGGCGCGCAGCCCCTCGAGGAAGCCCGCGCGCGGCGCCACCAGGTTCATGTTCGCGGCGACCGGCTCGACGACGACCGCGGCCACCGTGTCGTCGAGGTCGGGCACCACGTTGAAGGGGGCCACCAACGTGTCGGCAACCGCCCCGGGGGTGACCCCCGCCGAGCCGGGGGCGCCGAGCTGGGCCACGCCGCTGCCGCCCGCGGCCAGCAGGGCGTCGGAGTGACCGTGGTAGCAGCCGTCGAACTTGAGGATCCCGCACCGCCCGGTCGCCCCGCGCGCCAGGCGCACCGCGCTCATTGCGGCCTCGGTGCCCGACGAGACGAGGCGAACCTGCTCGAGGCCCGCGACGCGCTCGGTCATCAGCTCGGCCAGTCGGACCTCGCCCGGGGTGGGCGCGCCGAAGGTCGTGCCCAGGGCCGCGGCGCGACGGAGCACCTCGACGACGCCGGGGTGGGCGTGGCCCAGGATCGAGGCGCCGTAGGACTGGACGAAGTCCAGGTACCGGTGGCCCTCGACGTCCTCGACGTACGCGCCCTCGCCGGCCACGACGGTGTAGGGGGTGCCGCCCACCGCCGCGAAGGACCGCACCGGCGAGTCGACGCCCCCGGGGATCACCCGCGACGCCGCCTCGAACCATTCGAGGTTGGTCAACGCGCGAGCTCCCGGGCGACGTCGCGCGCGAAGTAGGTCAGGACGAAGTCGGCCCCGGCGCGGCGCACCGCGGTCAACTGCTCGAGGGCCACCGCGCACGGGTCGATCCACCCGTGGGCCCCGGCCGCCTTGATCATGGCGTACTCGCCGCTCACGTGGTACGCGGCCAGGGGCACGTCGATCTCGGCCTGCAGGTCGCTCAGGACGTCGAGGTTGGTCATCGCCGGCTTGACCATGATGACGTCGGCGCCCTCGTCGACGTCCAGACGTGCCTCGCGCAGCGCCTCGCGGCGGTTGCGGACGTCCTGCTGATACCCGCGGCGGTCCCCGCCGTCGGCGATCTCGACCTGCACCGCCTCGCGGAAGGGGCCGTAGAGCCCGCTCGCGTACTTCGCGGTGTAGGCGAGGATGACGGTGTCCTCGAAGCCGGCGCCGTCGAGCGCCGCGCGGATCGCCGCCACCTGCCCGTCCATCATGCCGCTCGGGGCCACCACGGCCGCCCCGGCCTCGGCCTGGACCACGGCCGTGCGGGCGTAGAGCTCGAGCGTGGCGTCGTTGTCGACCGACCCGTCGTCGCGCAGGACGCCGCAATGGCCGTGCGTCGTGTACTCGTCGAGGCACAGGTCGGCCATCACGACGAGGTCGTCGCCGATCGTGTCGCGCAGCCGCGCGAGCGCGACCTGGGCGACCCCGGCCGGGTCGTAGGCCCCGCGCCCGAGGTCATCCTTGACCTCGGGCACGCCGAAGAGGATGACCCCGCCGACCCCGGCGCCGCGCAGGTCGCGCACCTCGGCGACCAGGGACTCGAACGAGTGCTGGAACTGGCCGGGCAGCGAGGCGATGGGGCGCGGCTCGTCGAGTCCCTCGGCCACGAAGAGCGGCGCCACCAGGTCGTCGGGTGCCAATGACGTCTCGGCCACCAGGCGACGCAGCGCCGCCGTTCGTCGCAAGCGACGTGGCCGTTCGGTCGGGAACACCCCGTCAGCCTATTGCTCGACCCTCGGGGCTCAGCCCGGGTCCAGGGTGCCGAGCGCCTCGCCCATTCCCGGGCCCCACGACTCCACGACGCGCGCGTGGTCGCGCCGGACGCTCGCGGCCGTCGTCGCGCCGGGCACGACGACCCACGCCGAGGACCCGACGTACGTGCGCGCGACCGACCAGGCCGACGGCGCGCCGATCACCACCACGTCCGCGCGCGCCAGCAGCCACGCCACGTCGTCGGTCACGTCGCAGGCGACGGTCTCGTAGCCGATCACGGGCACGACGTCGACGCCCCTGGCATCCAGCGCCGCCGCCAGCTCCGGCCTCGCGTCGCGCGCGCAGACGTACAGGACAGGTCCCCCGGTGACGAGGGGCGCCAGCTGCGCGGCGCCGCCCCGCTCGCTGGCGGCCAGCTCGACCCCTTCCTCGATGAGCATGCGGGTGGAGGCGGGCCCGACGCTGTACACGCGCGCGCCGTCGCGCAACGCCGCGAGAGCGGCCGCGACGTAGCGGCGCGCGCGAACGCTCGTCACCACCAAGCCGGCGAACGATCCCGCCAGCCCGGTCGCGTCGATCTCGCGCGCCACCTCGTCGACGTCGCGGTACGCAGTCGACGTGAGCGGGGCCGCCACCACGTCGCCGACGTCGCCGATCCAGTCGAGCAGCTCGTCGTTGTACCCCGCCTCGCGCGTGACGACGACGAGCACGTCGCTACCTCCAGCCCGCCAGGTCCGCGCCGCCGAGCTCGTCGCGCAGACGCCGCGCGAGCCGAGCCCCGAGATCACGCGGATCGTCACCGCTCATCGTCTCGCGCACGCTGGAGCTGCCGTCAACGGCCACCATGACCGCGCGCAGCGTCACGGCGACACCCGCGCTCCGCGCGTGAGCGCCCGCGGGGATCGAGCACCCCGCCCCGAGCTCGCGCTGGAACGCGCGCTCGGCCTCGACCGCGATGCCGGCCGCCGCGTCGAGGATGTCGCGCAGCGTCGACGTCGTCACGTCGTCGTCGTCGCGCGACTCGAGAGCGATCGCCCCCTGGCCGACCTGGGGTACGAACCACGTCGGATCGAGGCGCTCGGCGACCACGCCGGACTCGTCGAGCCGCTCGAGAGCGGCGACGGCGACCACGACGGCGTCCACTCCGCCGTGGCCCGCGGCGGCGATGCGCCTCGCCATGTTGCCGCGCAGTTCGACCACCCGCAGGTCCGGGCGGCGCTCGAGCAATAGCGCACGGCGCCGTGGGGAGCCCGTCGCGACCGTGGCCCCCGGGCCGAGGCCGGCGAGCGATCGTCCCACCAGCGCGTCGGCGGCGTCGCGACGCTCGCACACCCCGACGAAGACGAGGCCGTCCGGCGTTGTGCTCGGCAGGTCCTTGGCGCTGTGAACGGCGACGTCCGCCGCGCCATCGAGCACCGCTCGCTGGACTTCGACGGCGAAGATCCCCTCGCCGCCGACCGCCGTGAGCGACGCGTCGTGATCGCGGTCTCCCCGAGTCTCGAGAGGGACGAGCTGCGCGTCGACGCCCACGGCCGCCAGCCGACGTCGCACGACGTCGGCCTGGATCAGCGCCAGGGGCGACCGGCGCGTGGCCAGCCGCAGCTGTGTCATAGGGCGAACAGGGTGCGCGTCGCCTCCGTCAGGCGGATGCCCCGGTCGGTCCCCGCGGCGTCCTTCAACGCCACGATGGGCCGATGGGCGATCTTGGCCACGACGGCGCGCACGATGTCGTCGACGCGCGCGCGGTCTTCCTCCGACCACGCGTCCATCTCGCCGTCGCGACGAGCGAGCTCGGCCTCGGCGACGCCGTCGAGGTGCGCGCGGAGATCCGACACGATGCCCGCCGCGCCGCGAGCGCGTTGATCGGACAGGAACCTCTCGACGTCCAGGGCGACGAGCTCGCGGGCGCGCTCGATCGAGCCACGCCGGTCGCCCAATGCGCGCTCGACCTTGTCGCGCAGGTCGGCGATGTCGACGCGGCGAATCAGGGGGAGGTCGCCGACGCGCGGCTCGACCGCCCGGGGCATCGCCAGGTCGATCACGAGCAACGGCGTGGAACGGCCCGCGACCTGATCGATCGTGATGACGGGTGCCGGCGTCTCGAGCGCCGTGATGAGCACACGGGCCGCCGCCACGGCGCCGCGAGCGTTCGCCAGCGGCACGGCCACGACGCGTCCGTCGCCGAGCTCGTCGACCAGGGCCTGAGCCCTCGGGTGGGTCCGGTTGAGGACGGTCACGCCCGCGACGCGTGAGGGCGCCTCGAGCAGACCGCGCACCACTCCCGCCGCGAGCTGACCCGCGCCCACCACGACGACGTCGGCGCCGCGCAGCTCGTCGCCCAGCTCGTCGAGGGCCCAGGCCACGGCGGCCTGCGCGAAGCTCGTCGTGCCGCGGCTGATCGAGGTCTCGGCGCGCACCCGCCGGCCGCTGGCCAGCGCCCGATGAAACAGCTCGTCCAGAACCCGTCCGGCGGCGCCCTCCTCGAGCGCGAGGTCGAGGGACCGCCGCAACTGTCCGAGAACCTCGAACTCGCCCGGAACGACCGACTTGAGTCCGGCCGCCACCGTGAACAGGTGCGTGGCGACGCCCCGGTCGAAGTGGACGGTGAGGTGATCGGTGAACGCGCTCGCGGCGAGGCCGGTCGCGTCGGCCAGCGTCGCGGTGATCTCTTCGAGCGCGCCGTGGAAGCGATCGACGACGGCCACGACCTCCGTGCGCAGGCAGGTCGATACGAAGACCGCTTCTTCGACATTGGGCTGGGCGACGAGCGCGCGCAGGACCTTGCCCCACTCGTGCTCGGGCACGGTCGCGCGCTCGAGGAAGTCGAGGGAGGCGTGCTCGTGGTCGACGCCCACCGAGATCAGGGCCACGGCGTACCTTACGACCCGTACCGACCGGGATTGGTGCCCAGGCCGATCGAGTGCAGGACGCCGCCCAGGGGGCCGGTGCCGTTGTTGAGGTGGTACATCAGAATCTGGAGCTCGATGGAGAAATCCACGTAGTGCACCGCGGTGCCGATGGGCACGTTGAGCACCTGCGGCGCGAAGTTGAGCAGCGCGTGGATGTCGGCGGCCACCAGTCGCTCGGCGACGCGCTGGGCCGCGCTCGCCGGCACGCAGATGACCCCGACCGTCGCCGCGGCGACCCCCTCATCAAGGTGGCGCACGACGTGGCCAGCCACCTCGGTGCCCACGACGCGCGGGTCCACGTCGTAGAGGGCGGCCAGCGTCGCGCCACGGATCAGGAAGTTCGTGGAGTTGACGAGGGCCCGGCCCAGGTTGCCGATGCCCACCACCACGACGTCGTAACGCCGATCGTGTCCGAGGGCTTCGCCGATGCGCTCGACCAGCACGCCCACGTCGTAGCCCGACCCCCTCGTACCGAGCGTGCCCAGGCCCGCGAGGTCTCGACGCACGGTGGTGGCGGTGACGCCCGCCAACTGACCGATCTGACGCGAATCGATACGACTCTCACCGCGAGCCCGCCACCCTTCGACGATGCGCTGGTAGACGGGGAGCCGGGCGATGGTGGGTTCGGAGAGCTTGCGAGGTCGGCGCGGCGTCGCCACGGCCACAACCTACTATCGGCGCTCAGCGACCCATTTGACGGCCCCGCTCGGCGGCGGCGGCCACGGCGTCGAGGAACGCCGCGCGCACCGCGCGGCCCTCGAGCACGCGCAGCCCCGCGGCGGTGACGCCGCCGGGCGAAGTGACCTGGGCGCGCAGCTCCTCGGGGCTCTCGCCCGTCTCGACCAAGAGCGCCGCCGACCCCTCGAACGTGCCCACCACGAGCTGGCGCGCGACGTCGCGCGAGAGTCCCTGGTGCACGCCGGCCTCGATGAGCGCCTCGACCACGAGGTAGAGGTACGCGGGCATCGGACCCGAGAGGCCGGTGACCGCTTCGAGCTGGCGCTCGGTCACGCGCACGACCGTGCCCACCGAGCCGAGGATCGACTCGGCCCACTCGAGGTCCGCGTTGGTCGCGTGGGCGCCGCCGGTGATGGCGCTCACGCCGCGACGAACGAGGATCGGCGTGTTGGGCATCGAGCGCACGACGGCGACCCTCTCGGGCAGGACCGCCTCCAGCCGGGCCGTGGACAGGCCCGCGACCACGGACAGCACCCGAGTGACGCCGAGCAGCCCGAGACCGCGCGCGACCGATTCGGCGTAGTCGGGCTTGACCGCCAGGACGGCCCCGGTGTCGGCGTCCACGTGGTCGGCCTCGAGCGCCGCCACGACGGCGACTCCTTCGAAGCGCTCCTCGAGGGTCGCGCGCGTCGTCGCGGTGTGCTGGACGAGGGCGAGGTCGCCCGGCGGGTAGCCGCCGGCCAGCAGGCCTTCGGCCAGGGCGGCGCCGAGACGCCCGGCGCCCACGATGACCAGACGAAACGCCACGAAGGTAACCTACCCAGCGCCCCTCAGCGCGGTCGACGCCGGTACAGCGCGGGCAGGCCCATCGACATCGCCGTCGGGTAGATCTCGTCGACGTAGGTCAGCGTCGCGCCCACCAACTCGTCGAGTCGCTCGACGTCGACCTCGCCCACGGGCACCGCCGCGACCAGGTAGATGCCGGCCTCCGGACCGATGGCCAGGTGGACCTCGCGCAGGTCCGCGTTGCGCGTGAGCAGGTAGCGGTACACCTCCTCGCGATTCTCCTCGGGCGCCGGGGTCACCTCGGTCTCGACGTGCACCGTACGCTGTCGCAGCGCCAGCCAGATCGTGACGTAGCCCTTCTCCTCGGCCCGCACGCGCACCAGCCAGTGGTAGTGGCCCCGGTCGTCGGGCTCGCGGCGGTGTTCGACCTCGCCGACCTGCCCCCCGGCGCGCCACTGCTCGACCCACTCGCGCACGACCGCGTCGAGGCGATCGATGGCCGCGTCGTCGCGCAGCGGGGCGCGAGAGCTCAACAGCGCACCAGGCTGGTCGCCGAGAGCTGATCGACCAGCGCGGCCAGTGACTCGGCGGCGGCACGCCAGGTGTAGCGCCGCGCCATCAGGACGGCTTCGGAGGACAGCGCCGTCGCGCGCGAAGGATCGGTCACCCACTCGACCGCGTCGGCCCACTGGCCCGCGTCGCGGCCGTCGAGCAGCACACCGTTGACCCCCGGCTCGACCAGCGTCGAGAGCCCGCCGACGTTGCTCGCGACGACTGGCGTACCGCACGCCGACGACTCCAGGGCCACGAGACCGAAACTCTCCGAGCGCGACGGCACCAGCGTCGCGTCGGCCGCGCGCATCCAGGTCGACAGCAGTTGGTGCGCCTGGGGGGCCACGAAGCTCACGCGGTCGATCACGCCGGCCGCGGCGACCCGGTCGTGCAGCTCGGCGAGCGTGGCGCGGCCGTCAGGGCCCGAAGGTCCGCCGATGATGGCCAATTGGGATCGGTGTCCGCGCTGACGCAGCTCGATCACGGTCTCGAGGGCGAGGTCGACACCCTTGAGCGCCTGAAGGCGGCCGACGTAGACCAGCATCGTCGAGATGGGATCGACCCCGAGCGCCCGGCGCGCCTGGGGTCGGTGACCGGGCGCGAAGAAGGCGTGCTCGACCCCGAGGGGCACGACGTGCACCCGGGCGGGGTCCGCGTGATAGAGGCGCACGAACTGCTCGGCCTCCACGTCGCAGCTCGCGAGCACCGCGTCGGCGCAGGCGAGGATCGCGGCCTCCTGGTGGGCGCGGTCGTCCGACGCCGCGCCGAAGGTCTCGGCCTTCACCCGCTCGAGGGTGTGGAAGGTCATGACGAGCGGGAGACCGAGCTCGTGTTTGAGTTGGTGTCCCGCGAGCCCGCTCAGCCAGTAGTTGGCGTGGAGGGCGTCGGCGCCGTCGACCCTCAGACGTTCGCCCACCGCGTCAGAGAAATCGGGCACGAAGCGCTCGAACTCGTCGCGCGACAGGGGCGCGGCGGGACCCGCGGCGACGTGGTGGACTCGGAAACCGGGCTCGACGACCACGACGTCGCCAGCGGACGGGTCGTCACGGCGGGTGAAGACGTCGACCTCGTGGCCCAAACGCGCCAGGCCGCTGGAGAGTTCGCGCACGTAGACGTTCATGCCTCCGCCGTCACCCGTGCCCGGCTGGGCCAGTGGTGACGTGTGATACGAGAGGACGGCGAGGCGGGCCACGGGCGAAAGCCTACCGGCGCGGTCAGGATTCACGCAGGCCCGGCGACGGGCACCGAAGGCCCCTTTTCAAGACCGGGAACCTTCAGTCCCGGGGCTCCGGCGCCCCTCGCTGGCGGGCGGACCAGATATCGCGAACCAATCGGCGTCAGCCAGCGTCTCTCTCTCCGTAACTTCATCCGAGGCGAGGACAGGGAACCTACGTGCGCACGACGGACGACTCGACGAGTGACCTGCGGGTCCTCGAGGAGTGGCTCACGGACTCCTACGCGTCGTCGGTGCGGACGGCGTATCTCATCCTGGGCAATCGCAGCGACGCCGAGGACGCCGTCCAGGACGCGTACCTTCGGGCCTGGCGCTTCCGTGACGCCCTCAACGACCGCGCGAGCATGAAGCCCTGGCTCTACCGAGTGGTCGTCAATTCGTGCTACTCGCGGCTGCGCCGTGAGATACCCCACCGCGACCTTCGCGCGCACCACGACGAGCTCGCCACGCTGAGCGACCGCGACGACGCGATCGGGCGCGTCACCACGGCCTTCGACGTCCACCGGGCACTGGCCGACCTCGCCCCGCACCTGCGCGTCGTGGTCGTCCTGCGCTACTACGCGGACCTGTCCGAACGCGACATCGCCAAGGCCATCGGCCACCCGGTGGGAACGGTCAAGTCACGTCTTAGCGAGGCCCGCCGACAGCTCGCGCGCCACGCCGCCCTTCGTCCAACGACGTCGGTGCGCACCCCCGATGCCCGCGAGGAGGAACGATGACGGAGATCGACGAGATGGTGCTGAGACACGAACTGCGCGCGGCCGCCGACGACCTCGGGGTGTCGCGCGAGGGCATCGATCGGATCTTGGCGTCGGCTCGACCACCGCTCGCCGACGACGATCCCCCTCGCATCCTCTCCGCCGTGCGAGGACGCCCGCGGCGCCAGCGCCTCCTGATTGCGGTGGCGATGGTGGCCGTGGTCACCGCCATCACGGTTCCCCTCGTGCGCGGAGAGTCCACGCCTCCGCTCACCGTGCACGCCGCGGGACTCCCGGCGCGCGCCGGCAAGACGGTGAACGGCTCTGGATACTCGCCGACCAACGCCGGCCTCAAGTTCGGGGTCGCACAGCCCAACGGACTGGTGACCCTGTCAGCGTCGGTGGCGCCAGCGACGGCCGCGGTCACGTCCTCGGCGAAGATCGAGTCGAACGGCCAGGTCGATCTCACGGTCCGCAAGGGAGGGATTGGGCCCGCCTTCACCCGGCTGACCACGTTGGCCGCAAGTGACGGCGGCACCGTCGTCAACTCCCAGATTCAGACAGCCAACGCGGGCCACGGGAACTTCGCCTACGGGACGATCACCCTCCAGGTCCCCCAGCCGCGTTTCACCCAGCTGGTTAGCCAGGTCCAGCGTGTCGGTCGGACCACGTCGGTCACCACGTCGTCGGTCGACGTCACCGCCCAGTACGTGGACCTGCGCGCGCGTATCACCGCCCTGCAAGCGGCCCGGCGCCAGTACCTGGCCATCATGGCCAAGGCCTCGTCGATCAACGACATCCTCGCCGTGCAGGCCCAGCTGAACTCGCTGCAGAGCCGCATCGAGCAGTTGCAGGGTCAACTCAATCTGCTCGATCACCAGACGACGTACGCGAACCTCACCGTGAGCCTCACCGAGTCGGGTCACCACGTCGCCCCCCCGAAGCCGGAGAACGGGATCTCGCGGGCGTTCCACCGGGCCGTCCACGGCTTCGTTGCGGGCTTCGAGTGGCTGATCCGCGCGTCCGGTCCGGCGCTCTTCGCAGTCCTCAGCCTGGCTGTGCTGCTCCTCCTCGCGCGCCTCGCGTGGCGCGCGCTGCGGCGTCGGGCCATCTAGGCGGACGGATCGGGGGCGCGGCGAGCGCCGATCACGACCCAGGCCACCTGCGCGGCGGGGACGGGACCGAACTCGCGCGAGTCGGTCGAGGCCAGCGGGTTGTCACCTCGCAGCTCCAACATTCGTCCCGACCGACCCACGCATCGCTTGAGCAGCCAGCGCTCGGGGTCGCGAGGGTCGCGGACCACGACCACGTCGCCGCTGCGGACCGGGCGCCATCGGCGCAGGGCGGTCAGGCGCTCGCCCGGGCGATAGGTCGGCTCCATCGATGAACCCTCGACGCGGAGGCGACGGATGGCGAACGAGACCAGGCTGAGCACGGGGACGAACGCTATCCGCACTCGCTAACCTGCGTGGTGAACCAACCTGCCTCGCGCAGGATCAGTCGAAAGGTGAGGCCATGTCGCTTCTCTCCCGTATCAACGCGGTGCTGGACGCCACGACCGCCCCCCTCGTGGTGTCCGCGCACTGCGACCTGCCCTGCGGCGTCTACGACCCGGCGCAGGCCAGGCTGGAGGCCCAGTCGGTCAAGGCCTGCATGGAGAAGCACGCGGCGTCCAACGACACCGACTTCAAGGTGCGCGCGACGCTGATCAAGGAAGAGCGCTGCGAGTTGGTCAAGCATCACCTGTGGGTCCTGTGGACCGACTACTTCAAGGTCGACCACCTCAAGGCCTTCCCCAATCTCCACGACCTGTTCTGGATGGCCACCAAGTCCGCCGGCGAGGCGAAGAAGACCAACGACGTCGTGGTCGCCGACCGATTGCTCAGCGAGATCGATGACATCGCCGAGATCTTCTGGGCGACGAAGAAGTAGCCCTTAGCCGAGCTCGGGGTGAGCCGGGCAGTTAGACAGCGTCGGACGATTCACCAAGTCGGCGCCATCGATCGGCGCGCCGCACACCTGGCAGGATCGATAGGTCCCCTGGCGGAGCCTCTCGAGTGCGTGATCGACGGCGTTGAGTTGCTCCTCGATGGCCGCCACCGATTCGTTGTCGACATCCGCCACGCCCCCGAGATTACCGGTCCCTGGCAAAGAGTCTCGGCGACGGTGGAGTCGAGACGGGCTCCTTCAGCGTCGGGTCGTCGCGAGGGGTCCGGCCCGTTCGCGGCGCACGCGGGCCCAACCTAGGTCAGTGCCGGGTCCGTGCTCGCGACCAACACCGGCCGTTCGCGCAGGCTCGACAACAGCGGTCCCACCGCCAGTGCGAGACCGGAGCTCACGAGCAGTATCTGCCACAGCCACGTCGCGAAGGGGTGTCCGTACGGACTGAGCTCCCAGCCGCCGACCACGAGAGAGGACGTGGCCACCGCGAGCCACGCGAGCAGGTACCAACTGGTGTGGCCCCGAATGGCGAGGCGCGCGACGAGAACGACGATCACCGCGACCACCGCGATCGGAAAGGCCTTGTAGAGGCCGATACCCGTCGACGGGCCGACCGCGGGAATCCTCCACGGCAATGGGTTGTAGACCAACGCGACCAGCGCGATCCACACGATGACCTGCCCGCGTATGCGTCCCACGGCGACGTCGAGAAGGACAAGCGATACGGCGAGCGCCACGAAGTAGTAGCCGAAGAGGTTCACCTCGAAGACGAGGCGCAGGCCCAGCGCCGTCGCGACGAGGGACAGCAGGGGAACGGGTTCGAGCAACGCGCTCCCGAGCCGACGCGTCGCCCACAGCGCGAGCCCCGCCGCCACGGCGATCGGTAACACGCGCGCGAGCGAGAAGATCAAGAATCCGCGAAGGTGAGGCTCCCACAAGAGAGTTCCTCCATTGGAGTAGTTGAACGTACCCACCCGGCTGGTTCCCAAGACCGCCGCGCGCAGTGCCCGTCCCGAGGTGGCCACGGTCACGGGCAGCGTCACGACCGCGATCGCCGCCAGCGCCGACGCCCCGAAGGCCACACGACGCCCGCGTGGTGCTATCACGAACAAGGGTGCCGCGACGAGAATCGCGTACTGCTGGGAAGTGAAGGCGAGCCCGAGCAATACGCCCGCCCCTATCCACCGACTTCGGCGCACGCACGCCAGTCCGGCCAGGGAAAGCGCCAGCGCCAGAATGTCCTGCGGATGAAAGTACTCCTGGAGACACAGCGTCACCGGGAGCGTGCACGCCAACATGAGCAGCGCTAGCGGTTCCCAGCCACATCGTCCGCGGCCTACCGATCGCAGAAACGTGACGGCCCCTCCCAGCAACGCCAGCCAACTCAAGTAGCCGATCCGAATCGTCGTGAGCCAGGCGCCGGACGCCGTGGCCCATCGGAACACCGGGTGGTAAGCATTCGTGCAATGCGGACCCAGGGCGTGACGAGCGGGAAAGGGAATCGAATGCCCGATGCGCAACACCGCCTCCAATCCACCAGTGAGGAAGGGGTAGAGGGGAGCGGCCGTGGGGAAGGGATACGAACTTGCCGGTGGATACGCGCACGCCAAGTCCCCGTGGGCAGTGGTCCACGTCGATAGTGCACTGAGCGGCGAGTCGTTGAACGTGGGGCCGCCCAAAGCAACCGTGATTCCCATGAACACGGCAGTCGCGGCAATCCAGCCGAGCACGCACCACGATTGCGGGATGGGCTGACCGAGCAGGGCACGCCACTCCTCGGCGGTTCCGGTGCTCCGCGAGCGAATGGACAGCCTCATTGTGCGGCGGCGGGGCGGGAATCGTCGGCGGCACGGATGGAATCAGCGGCGATCGAGATCGACATCATCGTTGTGCACGGTGCGGACGTCGGACGGGTCCCGCGATTCGGCGTAAGGGTTTCGCCGTCACATCACCACCCCTTGTCACCAGCCGAACTTCGCCGTCTGGAGTTTACGCCGAGCGGTCATTCGATGGTGTCAATCGCAACCAGCGATCTCGGTGCAGTCATTCGTCTCATTCGACCAGTCGCGTGATGACGCTCATCAAGCTGCCCTCACCTGGGCTCGTGGTCACGCGCGTGAGTTGCTATCAGATTCCGGCGGTGGAGTATCAAGCAACACGAGCATCGTCTCGTCGGGCCGCTATCTCATCGGGAAGAGCAGGGGACTCTTGATCCTAAGATGCCGGTTCAATTTCCGAGCCGCGCATGACCCGCCGCGTCACGGTCATGTGGCACCCGTTGCCGTGCGTGCTCAAGAACCTCGCTGCGTAGACTCTCCGCGTGCTGCCCGCCGCCATTGACTCGGCGTGGCGAGTGGCCATCCTCTTCGTCGCCGGTGTTGCGGCGGGCGTATCGAACGGGGTCGCGGGCGGAGGAACCTTCATCTCCTTCCCCACCCTTCTCGCCCTCGGGATAGCGCCACTGCAAGCGAATGTCTCGTCCACGGTCGGCCTCGTGCCCAGTGTCCTCGCGGGAGTCCGCGTGTTCAAGGTCGAGCTCGACACGCATCGCGCGACGCTGCGACGACTGGTCCCCGCCTGCGTGGTGGGATCAGGCGCCGGCACCGCGCTGCTCCTCACGGGCTCCGAACAGACGTTCCGGAGCGTCGTCCCGTGGCTCATCGGCGGGGCCACCGTGCTCTTCGCGATGGCCCCGCGGATCACTCGCGTCCTCGCACGACGTCAGCGGGCGGAGCCCGAGGGAACGCCGGGGCCACGGCATCCCCGAACCCTCACGGCGGGGGTCTTCGTCGCCTCGGTGTACGGCGGCTACTTCGGGGCGGGGCTTGGCATCGTGCTGCTGGCGGTGCTGGCGCTCACCCTGCCCGTCGACATCTTCACCCTGCAGGGGATCCGCGTCGCCCTGGGCCTGCTGACCAATGCGGTGGCCGCGGTCGTCTTCGCGGTGCGAGGACACCTCGCACTCGTCGCGGTGGCCATTCTGCTCGTGAGTACGTTCCTCGGCGGCTGGCTCGGGGCCCACCTATTGCGTCGCCTCTCACCGACGGTGGTACGGGCACTCGTCATCGTCATCGGAGCGGTCACCACGGTTCGACTGGCGACGAGCTGAAGGTCAGCCCGGTTCGCCCCGGTGGAAGGAGTGCCAGCCGCCCGCGACCACGAACGCCAGCGATCCGGCGGGAACCAACGGGGCGAAGCGCGGGGCATGCAAGGCGACCAAGCCCCCGGCGGCGGCCCCGCCGATGAGGGCGATCAGGATGAGCGCGCTGCGCACTTGGATCGGTTCGTGACGCTTGGTCAGGCCGGCGACGAACTGGGTCAACGTGCCGGTCAGGTACGTCGTGGAGAGTCCGCTGATGCCGAAACGCAGCACCGCCGCGCTCTGGATTCCCAACGCCGCCGCATTGAGACCCAGTAAGGCGTAGGCCACGCCGACGCTCGGCGCTGCGTTGACGACCTCCCACCACGTGGCGAAGCCGACCATCACCATGAGCTCGACGCCCAAGGCGCGCACCACCGGCCGCGGCCATAGGTGCTCTTCTCGCTCGGCGTGTCCCGCCACCCGGGCGCCAACGAAGCTGCCCACGATGTACGCGAGAAACGCCACGCCGGTGTGCAGGACGATGGACGCGTCGTGCTTGGCCGTGGCCAAGCCCAGCAGCACCATGTTGCCGGTCATGACGCTCGTGAAGACACCCCCCAGGCGCAACAGGCCGATGGCGTCAACCGCGCCGGTGACCAGGGTGAGCGCAATGACCAGTCCGTCGCGGCGGCGCGTGGGTGTCCAGAACCCCCTCGCACGTAACGACACCAGTTCGTCGACCACGGCGTGCGCCTCAGTGATGGGTCGCGCCGCCGAGGAACGACTCGACGAAGATGGGGTCCTGTTCGAGGTCCTGCGGCAGGCCCGCGAGCACCACGCGTCCGCCGCCGAGCACGCAGGTCCAGTCCGATATCCGCAACGCGGCCCTGGCGCGCTGTTCGACCAGCAGGACCGTCGAGCCGTGGTCGGCGAAGCCGCGGATGTACTCCTCGAGCAGCTGGGTCGCGACCAGCGGCGCGAGGTTGGCCGTAGGTTCGTCGAGGACCAGCACCGACGGCGACAGCATCAACACCCGGCCCATGGCCAGCATCTTGCGCTCGCCACCCGACAGCTTCCCGGCCTTCCGCGTCATCATGCCCTTCAGTCGCGGGAAGTACTCCAGGACCGCCTCGATGCGCGGACTCACCTCGTGACGAGCGAGCAGGTAGCCGCCGATCTCGAGGTTCTCCTTGACCGTGAGCGGAGGGAAGACGTCGTCGATCTGGGGCACGTATCCCACGCCGAGCCGCGCGACGCGTTCCGGCGCGAGGTTCGTGATCTCGTCTTCGCCGACCGTCACGTGGCCCGCGAGCACGGGCACGACACCCACCAGCGCCTTCAGCAGAGTCGACTTGCCCGAGCCGTTGGGGCCGACGATCGAGACCACCTTGCCGGGGGTGGCCTCGACGTCGATCTCGTGGACGAACGGTCGCCCGTCGTAGCCGGCGCTGAGACCGGTGGCCCGCAACACCTGACCCGCCTGGGAAAGTTCAACCGACAAGGTACGCCTCCACCACTTCGGACTTGGCCCTCAACTCGGCCATCGTTCCCTCGGCCAGGACGCGTCCCTCGGCCAGGACGATCACCGGATCGCAGTAGGCGTCCATCATGGCGAGCTCGTGCTCGACCATCACGATCGTCACGCCCGCGTGCGCCATGCGCGTGAGCTGATCGCCGATGCGGTGCGCCAGGTTGGGATGGATGCCGGCCATGGGTTCGTCGAGCAGGAGCACCTTGGGCTCGGCCAGCAAGGCACGCATGATCTCGACGAGGCGGCGCTGGCCACCGGAGAGCCCACCGGCGTAGGCGTCGGCGTACTGGCTCAGTCCGAAGCCCTCGAGAAGCTCCGAGGCCCGCGCGATGTTGGCCCGGTCCTCGACGCCCCAGTGGCGCCGACCCCTCACCGACCCCCAAAACGAGTCGCCCGACTGGCGCGGTATGGCGCTCACCAGGTTCTCGAGCACGGTCAACTTCTTGAACTCGCTGGCCAGCTGGAATGTGCGCACCAGTCCGGCCTGGGCGCGACGGTGCGATGGCATCTTCGTGATGTCGCGTCCTTCGTAGATGATGCGCCCGCTGGTCGACGACAGGGTCCCCGCCAGCATCGCTAGCACGGTGGACTTGCCGGCGCCGTTCGGTCCGATGAGCCCGGTGACCCGGCCGTGTCGGACCTCGAAACTGACGTCCGACACGACCTCCACCCCGTTGAACGACTTGGTCAAACCCTCCACGGAGAGCACGACGTGGTCGTCGCCTGGCTGTTCGCCAATGCGCAAGAGCTCGCGCATATCCAGCTCGTCGAGGTTGCCCAGTCGGATGGTGGCCCCACCATCCTCCGGCGCCTCCGCCGGGGCGCGCGACTTCACTCGGGGCTGACCACTGAGGATCCGGCGTCGCTCGGGCAAGATGCCGAGGGGCCGGAACCAGAGGAACACGATGATGAGCAGCCCGATCGCCACCCACTCGAGGGCCGGAACCAGCGTCGGGTTGCCTACCGGAGGCAGGAACCGGGTGATCTCCTCGAAACCCAGCGGTACGAGGATCGCGCCGAGGACGGCCCCCTTGTGGTTGCCGGCGCCGCCGACGATGATCGCGGCGAACAGCACGATGGTCTCGGCGTAGCCCCACGCCCCGGGCGCCCAGAGGCTGATGAAGCCGACCAGAATCGCTCCGCTTAACGCCGCCACCATGCCGCCCAGTACCAACGTCGTGGCCCGCTGCTGGCGCAGGTCCTTACCCAGCGAGTCCGCCACGATGTCGTTGTCGCGCATCGCCCGCAGAGAGCGGCCGTAGGGGGACTCGGTGATGCGCCGCAGGAGGAAGTAGACAAGGATGGTCAGGACAACGGCCACGGCGCCGTACGCGAACTGGTAGGCGAGCGCCTGCGGGTTCCAGAGGCTCTGAAAGGGCGCGGGCACAATGGAGATACCGGCGTCGCCGTTGAGGAAGGGCACGTAGTTCTTCACGAGCAGATTGAGCAGCACCGCTGAGACCAGCAGACCCACTGCGGCGAAGTCACCACGTAGTCGTTTACCGACCAGGAAAACGAAGGGGAGCGCGATGAGCCCTCCGGCGAGTGCCGCCCCGATCCACGGCAAGGGCCAGGGGAGGTTCCAGCCCAGTACGTACCGTTGGAAGCCGCCGTTCGAGGTCGCCGCCGGCGGCATGGAGAGCACCGCCGCCGTGTAGGCCCCGACCGATTGAAAGATGATGAAACCGAAGTTAGAAATGCCCGCGAAGCCGAATTCCACGTTGAGCGCCATGCAGGCCATGGCGTCGACCGCTCCGTAGACGATGATGGTGGCGAGATAGAAGGCGTACGCGGACATCAGATGGTCTTCTCGCTGCCGAAGATCCCGTAGGGACGGAACGTCAGCATCCCCAGCAGAACCAAGAACGCGACGACCTCCTTGTACTGCGGGCTCAAGTAGGCCGCGCTGACCTCGGTGGCGACGCCGATGGTGAGGGCGCCCAACATCGCACCGTAGGGTTCGCCAGGCCCGCCAAGAAACATCGCTGCCAGAAGCAACACTATGTACAGCTGCGCGCTAGTGGCCTCGAACACGCCCGTGTTCATCGCAAAGACCGTGCCGGCGAGACCGCAGAGCGCCCCGGAGATCAGCCAAGTGGCTGAGATGACCCACCGGGTCTTGACGCCGCTGTTGCGTGCGAGGCTGGCGTTGGCGGACGTGGCGCGCATGGCCTTGCCGAGCCGGGTGAACTTCAACATCCAGTGGACCAGTCCAAGGATCACCGCACAGATGCCAATAATGACGAGCTGCAAACCGCTGAGGAACATGCCGAGAAAGTGATACTCCTGACCTTGCGACTGGTGGAAGGAGACGTATCCGCCACCGACGATTGCCTGGAGACCGAAGGTACCGCAGAGATCGACGCCCAGCGCCACGATGACCAGGGTTATCGGGGCGAGGTTGCGGCGCTGGAACGGCGTGAAGATGAATCTGTTGAGCGCCCACGACGCCACCGCGCCAGTTCCGACGCCACCCACCAGTGAGACCCACGCGTTCAACCCGTGGATATTCAGGTAGTACGACACGAACGCGCTGTTGATCATGATCGACCCGTAGGCGAGGTTCAGCACGTTGGTGACGGCGAACTGCATTGTGAAGCCCACGGTGGCGATGGCGAGAACGGCTGCCGTGATCAGACCAAAGCCGAGCGACGACATGAACACACTCACGGCTGGTGCTCCCCCTCTTCACGGTTGCTCTAAGTGGCGTGTCTGTAGGTACTCCGATCCCCTCGGGCGCTCCGCCCCGGGGGAAGCACGGCCACGGCCGCGGATAGGTCCGCGGCCGTGGCCGTGTTCACTGGTTAGGGCGTGGCCTTGCAGATCGTCAGGTTGCAGAAGCCCAGCGACGCGCCGACCGCAGCCGTCGTCCCGTCCGCATTGAACCGGTCGTCCTCGAAGGGGCCGAACGCGGTCTGGAAGGTATCGAACCGGTACAGGCCGCCGACACCCTCGTAGTGGATCTTCTTTCCGGCCTTGAGCGCCGTGACGCCGGCCGCGAAGTTGGACACGATCACCGCACCCTTCACCCCCTGGGCGATCTTCAAGATGTCCGCCTTGTACTTCTGACCCGTTGTCGAGTGCGACATCACCATCGCGAGTGCCGCCAGGTTGATCCCGTCATAGAGGTGGACGGTTCCATTGGCCGTCAACAGACCCGGAAAGCTCGGCACGCCCTTCACCTTGCCCGCCTGGGCCAGGACCAGCTTCTTGTAGAGCGGGTAGGCCGGTCCTCCGAAGTTGACCGTCTGATTGTCCGCGTCGAAGGTGCTGATGAAGTTCTGGACGCCGATCGGGCCAGTGGTGACTCCGGAGAAGAACGTCGGGTCGATCATGGCCGACGTGCCGATCACCGGGATCATCTTGTTGCCATTGAGCTGGTAGATCTCCGACAGCAGTGCCACACCTGCCGCGCCCAACGCCTCCATCAAGATCGCGTCGGGGTGGGCCTGGACGATGGCCTGAGCTTCGGTCTGGAATGTCGTGGCGCTGATGTCGAGCGTCTGGTTCGACACCACGGTCATGCCGGCGCGCTTGAGCGCGGCGAGGGCCGGCGCAACGAACGTCTGCGACCCGGCATCATTGCCGAAGGCCAACGCGATGTTCTTATACCCGTGGAGCTGCGCGATCTTCACCATGGCCACAGAGTCTGCGGCGTCCGGGGGGACGAGACGGAAGAAGTACGGGAAGTGGATGCTGTCAAACTCTGACTCGCCGGTCATGCAGAACGACACCGTCTTGTGAGCGTCGAACACCGGCACAACCGTGGACGCCTCGTCCGAGGTGCAGCCGATGACCAGCGCCAGGTTCGGCGTGGTCGCGTACATTTGGCGCACCGCCGGCACGGCGTCAGCGGGGTCGCCGCGGGTGTCGACGGTCTTGCACGTGACCTTCTTTCCCAGCACTCCCCCGAACTTGTTGATCTCCTGCGAGGCCGCGTAGCACGCGACCTGGTACTTCGGCCCGAGGACCGCGTCGACTCCGGTGAATGGCGCCACGACACCAATCGTGATCGACCCCGACAACGCTCCCGCCGTGGAGGTCACGCTCGGTAGACCGATCATGGTCGTCGCCAGGGCCGTTACCGCCGCCATCAGCGTCAGTCGCCCGCCCTTACGCGCGGCCCACGCCCTCTCCGGCCGCTGCCTTGTTATTACTCTCATTCCTTCCCCCTTGTTGTTGGAACGTCTTGGTACTGCCTTGTTGGAGCAGAAATCTAGAAACTCGCGGTGTCTGACTGTAGGGGCATCCAGGGCCAATCAGTTGGCGCCCCCTGTTCTGCCACCACCCGGTTGGAAATTGTGCCGACCCCTTCAACCGTTACCTCAATCGTGTCCCCGGGCACCAACCAGACAGGGGGTGTCCGGGCGAACCCCACGCCCCCGGGGGTCCCCGTGGCGATCACGTCCCCGGGCCGCAATCGGGTGAATCCCGAGAAGTACTCAACGGCCCGGGCGACGCTCACGATCATCATCGACGTGCGAGCGTCCTGCATCACCGTGCCGTTCAGCGTGGTCCGGATGGCCACGTCACCGATGTCCACTTCATCAACTGTCACGACCTCGGGGCCGATCGGCATCGTCCCCTCGAAGTTCTTCCCCGGGGTCCACTGGGTGGCGACGCGTTGCCATTCCCTCGCCGAACCGTCATTCATGACGGCGTAGCCCAAGATGGCGTCGAAGGCATCCTCCGACCGGATGTAGCGCCCGCCTTGTCCGATCACGATGGCCAACTCGCCCTCGAAGTCGAAGCGCTCGCTCAGTTCGGGCTTCACCAGGTCGTCATAGGCTCCGATCACGCTGCCCGAGCCGCGCACGAACGACTCCGGCCATTTGGGAACGGCCCGTCCTCCTTCGATGGCATGCTCCGCGTAGTTGACTCCGAGGCACAAGATCCGGGGAGGGTTCGGCGTTGCCGGGCCGAAGTCACGACCCTCGACCGCAATACCGGCCTGGCTTGACGCCACGCGCGCCTGATCCAGGCCCGCGGCGCCAGCCTCAGCGAGACCGTTGATGGTTGACAGCGCATCGTCTCCCGACGCGTCGCCGAGGTCAACGTACCCGCCAGTTCCGCGAACGTGAAGTCGAAGGCCCCGCGGCGTTCGAACTGTCGCAAATCGCACAGTGACATCTCCTCAAATTGGCGGCTAATGGCCGAATTGGTTATCGACTAATTGCCCGAGTGTAGGACTGGGTGGAACCTGTGTCAACCAATCCTTACGTTTTCTTCGTTTGCAACCCGGACAGGCCCATCCCAATTGGTTGAATTGGGTTCCAAGACCAATATTACCGTGTCCTGGGCTCTTTTGACCCTCCACTTCAAGTGAGACTCGGCGTCCCGGGGTTGCGGCCGCGGCGGATTCGCTCATGAACTACCGAATCGGGAGGATTGGTCGTCAAATTGGTATGATTGGTGCGTTCACGACGTCGTGAAACACGGAGGGGGCCGGTGAGGACGCTGTCGACATTCGGGATACGAGACGTCGCGGAGCAGATTTTGCGCGAGGCCGCCCAGAGAGGCTTCAGCGCCGGCAGCCAGTTGCCCACTGAACGCGCGCTCGCCGACGAGTTGCAGGTCACCCGGTCCACGGTCCGCAGCGCCATGGCGCTGCTCGAATCTGACGGCCTGGTGTCGCGAGAGGTCGGGCGTGGCACCTACCTGAAGAGCGACCCCCTCTCCGCCCTTGTCGACCTTGACAGCGACGAGTTCTCGGCGCACGCGACTCTGAACGACATCGGTCCCGGCGACGTGATGACCGCCCGGAAGGCCTTCGAGCCGATGGCTATGTACGTCGCCGTCGTAGAGATGACCGAAGCTGATTTCGAGACGATTCAACACTGCGTCGCGGAGTGCGAGCGAGCGACAAACTACGAGGGGTTCGAGACTTGGGATCTGGCCTTTCATCGCAGCCTCATGGAAGCGACCCACAACCCATTGCTACTTCGCATGTACTCGCTCATCGAGGCAGCACGACAGGGCGACCTGTGGGGATCAATGAAGCGCCGTGGAGATTCGACCGAGCGGCGACACTGCTCCTACCTCCAGCACGCGGCCATTGCCGAGGCCCTGCGCAACCGCGATGGGCGCGGCGCTCACGAAGCCATGAACACTCACCTCGACTACGTCTCGAACTTCTTGCTGGAAAACGCGCGCGGCTAAGCAGCCTCGGGAGACTTGTCGCCCTCGGCCCGGCGGCGCGGATCATCGAAGTGAAGAATGGCAGCCCACCACACAAATTGAAGTTCGCGCGCCGTGCGCTTGGGCTTCGAGGAGCCGACGATCTGGCGGCTCGGGCGACCGCTTGGCTTCGCCATCACACGGTGTGGCCGTTCCTTTAGCGTGAAGCCCGAGGCGCAATCGGATTCACTCTTGGAACGATTTCGAGAGCCGAGACGCCATCTCGCCGGTCCGATCAACTCTCGCGCAGGTGGTGTGTCGACCGGCCGGTGTCAGCACAACTCGCGTAGCCTCGTTCCGGGCCGCTAGCTCATCGGGAAGAGCAGGGGACTTTTAATCCCAAGGTGCCGGGATCGAGACCCGGGCGGCCCACCAAGATCTGTGATGCTTCGGTTCCGACTGGACGAATCAACGTCGGGACCTGCTTCACACGCCTTCGACACCGGCTTGACAGACCTTCCGGACCTCCTTGACACTCGGTCGCCGTCGGCCTTGGCTCTTCGTAAGTGGGAGATGGCCAGTGTTGTGGGAGTCAAGCAAAGTGGAGCAGCGCTACGACGCCGTGCTGGGCGTCATCCGAGGTGGCTTCAGCGTCACCTAAGTGGCGGCTCGCCGTGTCAGGGCTCCGTCGGCGCTAGGCGACCTCGGTGCCGGGCCGTGGCTCTCCGCTGCGCCCGAGGAACATCACCTTCCCGCACCGAAATCTTCTGGGACCTCGATGACGACCGCGTCGGCTTCAACCGTCACTTCGCCGCCGACGACAATCCGCGACGCGACAGTCACCTTGCGCCGGTCGACCGCGATGATGCGCCCGCGGACCTCGAGCTCCGGGCCCAGCGCCGTGGGGCGCCGGTAGCGCACGGTGAGCGTCCCGGTCACGCACCGGTGCGCCCGGCCCGGGTCGGAGAACTCCCGGCCCTCGGCGCGGTAGAGCCCGGCCGCGCCCGACGCGGTGCTGTGGCAGTCGATGAGGCTAGCCAGCAATCCGCCGTAGACCGTTCCCGGCACCGCCGTGTGATACGGCGCCGGGGTGAACCGGGTCACGGTCTCGTCGCCGTCCCACCGGGTCTTGAACTGGTAGCCGCTCTCGTTGAGGCGGCCACATCCGTAGCACCATGCGAGGTGCTCGGGGTAGAAGTCTTGGACCGCGGGCCCCGTCTCTTCGGACATTGTCGGCTCCGGCGGATCAGTTCGCGGGGCTGACCGAGCTCATATTGAACCCGGCGACACGAAGCGCGGGCATCGCGGTGCGATTGAAGTACTGGCCGAATTCCCGTCCGACGGTGCGCGTCGTCGCGCTGGCCTCCAGCGAGCGCGCGAGCACGTCAACGGGGCTCTCGTTGAACCGGAAGTTGTTGACGGCGCCGGCGACTCGACCGTCCTCGACCAGGTAGACGCCGTCGCGCGTCAGCCCGGTGAGCAGGAGGTTGGCCGGGTCGACCACGCGGATGTACCACAGGCAGGTGAGCAGCAGCCCGCGCTCGGTTCGCGCGACCAGGTCCTCGGTCGTGCCGGTCGAGCCGGGTAGCTCGAGGACCAGGTTGTCCACCGGTGCGGCGAACTGGGCGCCCTCGCGCTGCGCGTCGGCGCGCGGTGTGAACAGGTGGGCCAGGACCCCGGCGTTGATCCAGTCAATTGGTCCGAGCGGCGCGCCGTTGTCGAAGACCGATGCGACCTCGCTCGACGCGCTCACCGCGACGAACGGTTCGCACTGAAGGCCCGGTGCGAACGGGTCGCTGCGCAACGTGAAGGGCAGGTCGCTGAGTCGGTCGCCCAGCCGGGTCCCACCACCCGGCGCCGAGAAGACCGTCCGCCCGTCGCGCGCGTCGCGCGCCGACATGGTCCAGTAGAGGTAGGTCATCAGATCCGTCACGGCGATGGGAGGCAGGATCGCTTCGTAGCGCCCGGCCTCCAACTCGTGCGTCGTGCGCGCCCACTCCAGGCGCTGGTGAACCTCCGCGGCGTGGGCGTCGACGTCCAGCCCGGCCAACATGGGGCCCGCCGACGACGTCCAGGCCGATCGCCGTCCGGCGTCGGCGCGCCCGTTGAGCTGGAACTCGCCCGTGCGCTGAACGAAGCGGCGGCGCGAACCGGTCGACGTGCCCAGGTAGGTCGTGGCGACCGTGTGCTCGGCGTACCCGGCCAGCGCCACGCCGAGCCGTTCCGCCTCGGGGAACGCGCGGGCGAGCCCGGCGACCACGGCGACGAGCTCGTCGTGCGACGTGTCCGGCGGCCCGTCAGCGAAGTCGGTGTCGGCGCCCCCGTCGACGAGCGCCGCGGCGTCGGGCGCCGGAGGCGCCGAGCGCGCGAGCGCCTCGGACTCTTCGACCAGCTCAACGACGTCGACCGACCCCGGGCGCACGACCGACGCGGCGGAAGGGCCGTGGGGACCGTCCACGACGCTCACGACCGTCACCTCGCGCGACCGCGATCGGCCATTGGACGTCGCCGAGTTCACGGCGAACCGCACGTTGACGTTCGAGGTCTCGCGCACGATGACGACGCATCCGTCGGCCCGGCTGGCGGCCAGCGCCCGCGCGACGACGTCCGGGGCCGTTGCGAAGCTCGGGTCCGGGCTCACCGGCCGGACTCCGCTCGCGCGTTGAGGACGTTCACCGACCGGAAGAGCGCCGACGGCGCGCCGTGGCTCACGGCGGCCACCTGGCCCGGCTGGGCCTTGCCGCAGTTGAACGCGCCGCACAAGAGGTAGGTCGCGTCACCGCCGACCGCCTCCATCGACCCCCAGAAGTCGGTCGTCGTCGCCTGATAGGCCGCGTCGCGCACCTGCCCCGTGAGTCGGCCGTCCTTGATCAGCCAGAACCGCTGCCCGGTGAACTGGAAGTTGTAACGCTGCATGTCGATGGACCAGCTGTTGTCGCCCTCGACGAAGAGCCCCCGCTTCACGCCACTGATGAGGTCGTCGGTCGACGGTCCGCCGGCGGCCGGCTGCAGTGACACGTTGGCCATTCGCTGGATCGGCACGTGCAGCGGCGAGTCGGCGAACGCGCAGCCGTTCGAACGGGTCGCTCCCGCGACGGCCGCGACGGAGCGGTCGAGCTGGAATCCGACGAGGACTCCGTCGCGGATGAGGTCGAATCGCTGGCCCTCGACCCCCTCGTCGTCGATGGCGATCGTGGCCAGGCCGTGCTCGGCGGTTCGGTCGCCGGCGACGTTCATCACCGCTGACCCGTACTGGAGGGACCCGAGCTGGTCGGGCGTCGCGAACGACGTGCCGGCGTACGCCGCCTCGTAGCCGAGCGCCCGGTCGAGTTCGGTGGCGTGGCCGATCGATTCGTGGATGGTCAGCCAGAGGTTGGTGGGATCGATCACCAGGTCGTACCGGCCCGGCTCGACCGTCGGGCTGGCCAACTTCTGGGCGAGGCGCTCGGGCAGGACCGCGAGGTCGCTCTCCCAGTCCCACCCGTCGCCCTCGAGGTACTCCCAGCCCCGCCCCACCGGCGGAGCGAGCGTGCGCATCGTCTCGAAGTCGCCATCATCGGCGACCGCGACGACCTCGAAGACCGGACGCATGCGCACCCGGCGCTGTCGCGCGACGGTGCCGGCGGAGTCGGCGTAGTGCTTGAACTCGCTCACCGCGAGCAACTGGGCGGTCACGTGAGCCACGCCCGGGGCGGACAGCAGACGCCGACTCCACTCCTCGAGGAGCGCGACCTTGTCGGCCTGGGCCACGGCGATCGGATCGGTCCGGTACGTCGAGGAGTACTCGACCTCGCCGTGCCCGGGCTCATCGACCATCTCGAAGCGGGCGTAGCGCGCCGGCGCGACCAGCCGAGCCCCTTCGACCGCCTGGCGCGCGACGAGCGCCGCCGCATCCGCGCCCAGCTCGACTGACGCCGCGAACCCCGTCGAGCCCTCAGCGATCACGCGGACGCCGATGCCCGACTCCACCTGGTCCAGCGTCGTCTCGACGACGCCGTCGCGCAGCACGAGCGTCTGGGCCCGGATCTCCTCGACCCGCGCGCTCGCCTCACTCGCGCCGGCCGCCGACGCGGCGGCTAGCGCCGCGTCGCTGAGCGATGCGACGAGGTCGGGCCGGTTCGCCAGGGCACCCTCCACGCGGCGACCCTAGTCTCCACCAGTCGTTTCGCGCGCTGCGGGCCCCGGCAGGGCTGGCTCGCGCGCCGCGGAACGGGAGGCGCCACACACGGACGTAAGGTGTCTAGGGGTCGCCGTCTCGCACAAGGGAGAGGTCCTTGCCACTTCGCAATGCGGTCTATCGGGTGTACGAGCGCCGACTGGCCAGCGCGCTGCCCGCCGACAAGCTGCCCCGCCACGTCGGCGTCATCTTGGACGGTCACCGCCGGTTCGCGCGCCAGGAGACCGACGGCGAGTACCGCGCCAGCTACGAAGCCGGCATGGCCAAGCTCGAGGAGCTGCTCGAGTGGTGCTCCGAGCTGAAGATCAGCGCCGTGACCGCGTGGGTCCTCTCGACGGAGAACCTACGCCGCCCCGCGGCGGAGTTGAACCCTTACTTCGAGGTCCTGACCGAGCTCTTCCAGCGGCTCCCCCAGCAGGCGGAACGACTCCACTATTCGTTGTCGGTGAGCGGGAGCCTCGACCTCGTGCCGCCAGAGCTGGCGTTGGCGGCCAAGCGGGCGGTCGACCTCGTCGAGAACGTGAGAGAGCCGCGCATGGACGTCAACATCGCGCTGTGTTACGGGGGACGCCAGGAGGTCGTCGACGCCTGCCGGTCCCTCGTCGCCGACCTCGTCGCGGAGGGCGTACCGGCGGACCAGCTGGCGGAGTCGATCGACGCGCAGGGCCTCGCCCGCAACCTCTACGCCGCCGACCTACCCGACATTGACCTCGTGATCCGCACCAGCGGCGAGAGTCGGTTGTCGGGCTTCCTGCTGTGGCAGTCGGCGTACGCCGAATACGTCTTCGTCGATCCGTTCTGGCCCGCGTTTCGCCGAGTCGACCTGTTGCGCGCGCTGCGTGACTTCGCCCGCCGGGACCGCCGTCTCGGGGCGTAGGAAGCTTCATCCCAACAGATCGAACTCGCGCACGTCCGGCGACGGGCCGACGTCGCGCTGGCCGGATCGTGCGCCAGGCACGACGATCGCGGCTCAGGCACGCACGTAGAGATCCAAGCGCCATCTACCCGTGAGCTCGTAGTCGCACAGCGACTCGGTCATCGTGCACATCACATCGACCACCTGTGCCGCCGCAGCCTCGACCGGAACTTCCAGAAGGAGGCCGCGTTGGCTGTGGTCCTGTCGGATGGTGAAGAGCGCGCCGCCGAGCAGTTCGACGACGCGTTCGCGACCGAGGCGCCCCCGGGAATGCAACACACCCAGCGAGGATGGTGGAACCACGCCCTGACGCGGCGGGAATGTCACGAAAGACGCCACCACGGCCCCCCGGTTCACCCACAGGCCGAAGATGTTGACCTTGAGATCCGGCACGTCATCCACGGTGACCGGGATGATGTTGCACCAGCCCTTGCCTGCCGCGATCGACTCGACGCAGGAAATCGCCTCCGTTCGGTCGGTGGAGAACCGGAGCCGACGGGGCGTCGTCACCGCTACGCCCAGCCCAGTTCCTCGAGGCGGGGATCGCTGATGCCGAAGTGATGGGCGACCTCGTGGAGCACCGTCTTGCGGATCTGGGCCCTGACCTCGTCCTCGTTCGAGCAGTAGCGACAGATCGTCGACTGGTACAGGGTGATCCGATCGGGCATGACCCCGCTGTAGCTGATCGGGCTGCGCTTGGTCAGCGGTATCCCCTCGTAGAGGCCGAAGAGGTTGCGGCCGGGGGCCGAGTCGGCGACGATGATCGCCAGGTTCTCGATCTGGGACGCCAGTTCCGGGGGCAGCGTGGCGAGGGCCTCTTCGGCCAACTCCTCGAACCGCTCATTGGACACCGCGAACACCACCGCAGCGTAACGACCGGCCCGGGTGCCTTGGCGCTCCGCGACTACGAACCCGCGGCGGAGGTCTCCGCCAGGGCCTTCGCGATGATGGTCGTCTCGTCGTCCAGCGACAGCGGCTCGTGGAAGTTCTCGACGTCCCACCGGTCGATGGCCGACAGGTGGGCGGCGATCGCTTCAGGGGTGTTGTCGTCGAGGACGACGCCGGCGGTCTCCCCGACGAAGATCCGGGCGATGCGACCACCCGCGACCGAGTAGAGGTGCCCGTTGACCGTGCACTCCTCGCTCGTGAGGTACGCCACGAGCGGGCTGACGGACTCCGCCGAGACCTTGGGCGCGAGTTCGCCGAGGATCCCCTCGGTCATGCGCGTCTGAGCGATGGGCGCGATGGCGTTGACCTTGATGCCGTGCTCGGCACCCTCGATGGCCAGAACGCGCGTCAGGCCGGCCAGGCCGGCCTTCGCGGCGCCGTAGTTGGCCTGCCCGAAGTTGCCGAAGAGGCCCGAGGCAGAACTGGTGTTGACGATGCGGCCGTAGCCATGCTGTCGCATGTAGCGGAACGCCGGCTGGCTGACGAACAAGGCGCCCTTCAGGTGCACGTCGATCACCTGGTCGATCGACGCCGCGTCCATCTTGTGGAACGCGTGGTCGCGCAGGATCCCCGCGTTGTTGATCAGGACGTCGATCCGGCCGAAGGCGTCGAGCGAGGCCTGGATGATGGCCTCGCCTCCCTGCGCGGTGGCGACGCTGTCGTGGTTCGCCACGGCGACGCCGCCCCGCGCGATGATCTCGTCGACCACCCTCTGGGCCGCCGAGGTCGACGAGCCACTGCCGTCGAGGCCACCGCCCAGGTCGTTGACCAGGATGCGCGCTCCGCGCCGGGCGAGCTCGAGCGCGTGCGAGCGCCCAAGACCCCCGCCGGCCCCTGTGATGACGGCAACTCGATCGTCAAATCGCAGCTGCGTGCTCATGTCTCTCCTCTCTGTTCGCTGGAAGTTGATCCAAGAATCGTGTGACGATTCGCGCCAGTCGCCTCGCTGGCTCGGGGCGTTGCAGGTCGTGGCCCCCGGGCATGATCACCAGCTGCGCGCCGGGGATGCGCCCGGCGATGAGACGGCTGTTGGCCGGCGGGGTGATGTCGTCGTTGGACCCGCACACGACGAGCGACGGAGCCGTGATGGCGCCGAGGAAGGGGATGCTCGACCAACTCGCCATGGCCATCGAGTGCCACATCGCCCCGACGACGTCGGGCACCGTCGGCGCGATGGGCGCGGCGTCGAGGCTGCGCAACGCGTCCCAGGTCCCGAGGGTGGCTCCGACGCCGCACCACGTGGAGACGAGAACGAGGCCGCGGAGCCGATCAGGGAAGCGCGCGGCGAACTCCTGGGCGACGGCTCCCCCGTGAGAGATCCCCAGCACGTCCGCGCGCCGCAGCTCCGCGTCATCCAGCACCGCCGCGACGAGCTCGGCCAGCATGACGATGCTCAGCGGCAGGGTCGGCGCGGGGCTGTCGCCAACGCCGGGGCCGTCGAAGGCGATCACCGTGCGGCCCTCCAACTCCGCGCTGAACGGCTCCCAGCTGTCGAGGGGCCGGGTCAGGCCGTTGACCAGGATCAGCGGCTCGCCGGCCCCGCGCACGCGCACCCGCAGGTCGAAGCCCTTCGCCAGAACGTGGCGATCCTCGACCTCGCGACCCGTGGACGTCGTCATGAGCGGACCCGCACGTAGCTGCCGGGCGCCGGCTCGATCGGTGGATGCTCCGTCGACCCCGGACGCTCGGGCGGAGCCACGAGGGCGCCGCCGCGCGCTGCGATCCAGGTCGACCAGTCCTCCCACCAGGTGGTGTCGACGAGGTGCGCGCCGTCCAACCACTCCTGGGGGTCGGTGGGCCGCGCGTCGTTCGTCCAGAACTTCGCCTTGGGGCTGGGCGGGTTCACGACCCCGGCGATGTGCCCGGACGTGCTGAGCACGAAGCGGTTGGGTCCGGAGAACAGCTGCGCGGTCTTGTAGCCCGACACCCACGGCACGATGTGGTCGTTGACCGCGGACACGACGTAGGTGTCGACGTCGACCTGGCGCGGGTCGAGCTTGCGCCCGTCGATCTCGAGCTCGCCGCGGGCGAACTCGTTGTTGAGGTAGCACGAGCGCAGGTACTGCGAATGCATCTTGGCCGGCATGCGCGTGCTGTCGGCGTTCCACACCAGCAGGTCGAACCCGGGCGGCTGCTTGCCGAGTAGCCAGTTGTTCGAGACGTATTGGAAGATCAGGTCGTTGGCCCGCAGCGAGTCGAAGACCAGCGCCATCGAGTCGGCCTCCAAGAACCCGTCCTTGGCCATGATCTGTTCCAGGTCGGCGATCGTGGCCTCGTCGGTGTAGACGCCCAGCGCGCCCGGGACGCTGAAGTCCGTGGCCGTGTTGAGCAGCGTGGCCGACTTAATCGTGCGATCGCCCAGCGCCGCGTTGTACGCCAACCCGACGGCGCTCATTGTCCCGCCCAGGCACAGCGACACGGTGTTCACCTCCGGCGCACCGGTGATCTCGCGCACGACGCGCAGGGCGTCCAGGACTCCTTGGTGCAGGTAGTTCTCGAAGCTCAGATCGCGCATGCTCGAGTCCGGGTTGCGGTAACTCATGGCGAAGCACGTGTGCCCGTGGCGCACCGCCCACTCGATCAGGCTCTTGCCCGGCGCGAGGTCCAAGATGTAGTACTTGTTGATCCACGGCGGGCAGAAGAGCAGCGGGACCTCGTAGACTTGCTCGGTCTGCGAGTCGTACTGGATCAACTCGATCAGGTCGCTTCGGTAGATGACGGTCCCGGGGGTGGCGGCCATGTTGACGCCGACCTCGAAACCCTCCGTGTCGACCTGCGACGGCCAGCCTCCGTTGTCGCGCAGGTCCTTGAGCATGTTCTGCGCGCCGCGCACCAGGCTCTCGCCGCCCGTGTCGACCGCCTCGCGCAGCGCGGCCGGGTTGCCGAGCAGCGTGTTGGTGGGCGCCATGGCGTCGAGGAGGAACTTAGCGGCGAACCGAGCTTTGGCGTCGCGAACCTCGTCGAGTTGCGCCGCGTCGAGCAGCTCGTTCACGAACTGGCATCCCAGGAGATACTGCTGCTCGAGCAGGAAGAACAACGGGTTCTCGGCGTAGGCGCGGTCGTCGAAGCGCTTGTCGCCCACCGGCGGCGCCATGGGCGCGGTCGCCGCCACGCCCGCGGCCAACTCCGCGGTGGCGCGAACCGCCGCGCTGAGGCCGATCGCGAGCCGGGCGTTGGCCGCCGCGACCTCGTTGGGCTTGGCGAGGAGCGCGGTCTCAGCCGCCTTGAGCGATCCGAGGAACGAGGCGGGATCGGCCCCGGCGGTCGCGTCCTTGATGAACTCCTGCTGGGCGGCGATGAACGTGCCCGCCTGGCCCAGGAGGCTGTCCGGCGCGGGAACCTCGGCGGGGGTCAGGAGCTTGGAGATCTCGGCGACGTTGGACGCCAGCGTCGTCGCGCCCTCGAACCAGGCGCTGACGAACTTGAGGGTCGTCTCCTGGGTGAGCTGGAGGGCGCTGAGCACCTGGTCTTGCAGGCTGGGGCTCGTGGGCTGTTCGCCCGATCCCTCGGCGCTCTCGTCAGTCATCGTGCTCGTCCTTCAGTGGCGGGGACCCCGTGGGGTCGGCAGCACACTGTATGAACCAAACGCTTGGCATGTCAAGCACCTCCCATTTCTAACACGGCCGATCGCACCAACTGGTGCATCGGCCCTTCGCAGGCTACTGAGACGTTGCGGCACGGCCAGCCCGGCCGACCTCGCCGCGCCCGGCGGCCTCGCGCCCCGTCGCCCTCATCGGGCGAGCGCGTTCAGGGCTCGCGACTGTTGGTCTCGAGATAACTGCGGTAGACGCCAAGCAACGCGTGGCGCTGGGCGTCGGTGAGACGCTTGTCGGCCCGGATGACGCTCTCGGTGGCTTCGTCGCCAAACCTCTCCGGCCCGCTGATGAGTCCGGCCTGCTCGAAGAGGATCTCCGCCGACACGTTCAACGCGTCGGCAATCGACTTGAGCACCCGGATCGACGGCTCGTGCAGCCCACGCTCGATCTGGCTCAGGTACGGGTTGGAGATCTCCGTCAGCGCCGACAACTGACGCAACGACAGATTTGCCATCTGTCGTTGCATCCGGATGAAGCCGCCCAGCACCTGCCGGGGGTCATCCGCCGCCGACGCCTTAGGAGTTTCCGTGTCCCGCATCGTAGTGGACTGCGAAAAGTTGACTAGGCCAACTTCTCGGGGACGAGCACGCTCGTCAGCTGCAACGCGAACTCACGCTGCGCGTTCAACAGGTCGGTGACGACGTCGAACGTGTACTTGGTCGCGGCTTCCACGCTGGGCAGGGCGGGAACTCCGGGAACCGACGCGATGTCGGTGAAGGCGCTCAGGTCCGCGGTCGGGAACACCGACACGGCCTTCACCCAACTCTGCGCGGCCTCGGTCGTCAACTGCTGGAACTGCTTGACCGACGCCAGCAACTGCTCGCGCGCCTGCTCGGCGAACTCGGTGATGTCCGTGGGGGACTTTGTCTTCGTGGCTACCATGGTGAACTCCTCTAGGTATGTCTCGTGCTCGGACTTTCCGGCTTAAGCACATTATACACACCAAATGCTAGATTTGTCAAGCACCTCGAGAGAGTCCGCCCCTGACCAGGCAACAACGGGTCCGCCGCCCCGTCGTCGAACGGGCCGTCTCGCCTGGCGGGCCGGCCCCTCGAGCAACGCTCCCAGGCCGCTGCCGCCCGCTCGCGGGCGCCTACGCGCCGGTCTTGTCGCTGCCCGGCAAGGTGTCGATCAGCTTCTTGACGAACTCTTGCTGTGAGTCCATCAGCTTCTGGGCGAAGTCGAAGAACTGGTCCGACAGCTCACCGGGCTTGGGCAGCGCGTCGGCGAGGGGCAGTTTGGGCATCTCGGGCAGATGGGGGGCGAGCTTGGCGACGCTCTCGGACCAGGCACTGACGATCCGGAGGGTGGCGTCCTGGGAGCGCTTGATGGCCTCCAGCACCTGCTCTTGCACGTGAGCGCTCTCGTCGCTCGCGGCGGCACCCTTGGTGCCCTCTGTCTTCTTGGCGCTCTGTTCAGCCATGGAAAACTCCTCAGACTCGTGAGACGTGTGCGGTGACTCCGCCACATGTTCACTATACATACCAATTGCTTGGGATATTTCGCACTTGCGAACCGGGACCCCGCGGTCCGGAGACGGTGGCGAACGACACCCCGGCGCCCTCGGGCCCGCCGGGGTGGTCCAACAAGAACTGGTGCCCGCGCCGAGCCGCGCGGCACCAGCTCGTTACCCCGACATCTCGAGGCCGCCGTTGACCGAGATGACCGAGCCCGTGATGTAACCAGCGCGGTCGCTGAGCAGGAACAGGACCGCGTGGGCCACCTCTTCGGGCGAGCCCAGCCGGCCCAGCGGGATGGTGGCGATCAACTTCTCGAGCACCGGGGCGGGCACCGAGGCGAGCATGTCGGTGTCGATGAATCCCGGCGCGACGCAGTTCGCCGTGATCCCCTTGCCCGCCAGCTCCAGCCCCAGCGTGCGGGTCAGTCCGAACAGCCCGGACTTCGCGGTCGCGTAGTTCGCCTGTCCGATGTTGCCCATCTGGCCGATCACCGAGCTGATGTTGACGATGCGTCCGGACCCGCGCGCGATGAGATGCTCGATGCACGCCTTGACCATGTAGAAGCACCCGGAGATGTTCACGCGCATCACCTCGTGCCACTCGTCGACGGACATGCGCCGCACCGTGCGGTCGACGTTGATGCCCGCGTTGTTGATCAGGTAGTCGAGGTGGCCGTACCGCTCGATCACCTCCTCGACGAAGCGCACGCAGTCGTCCGGCGTCCCGACGTCGCTGCGGTGCACGCTGATCGAGCCGCCACCGGCCTCCACCTCCGCCCGCAACTGCTCGGCGGCCTCGGCGTTCCTCGCGTACCCGGCGGCGACGTGGATGCCGTCCGCGCACAGTTCACGGGTGATCGCCCGTCCGATGCCGCGGGTGCCCCCGGTGACCACGGCAACCTTCAGGTCATCCATCTTCATCCACCTCCGCCGTCATCCAAGTTCCCGCGCCGGCCCCGAGCCACCGCTGGTGAGGTCCTAGGAAACCCCCACGGGTGCGAATCCTCCCACGAAACGGCTCTTCTCGCCCCAAGAATCTGACGTCCGTCGCCGGCCCGGCCCGGCGTCGTCGCGCCCGGCGGGCCCGTGACGGCCAGACGCCCGTCAACGCGCCCGGCGTCGTGAGGTACAGACTGTCCTCGGCGGACAAACTGGGAGGTCGACCGTGTGGCCCTACGGATTCTGGAACGGCGCGCAGGCGATCGCGGGCTCGCTGGTCGCGCTCGTGATCTTCGTGACCTTCTGGGCGGTGATCATATGGCTCATCCTCTCGTTGGTGCGTCCGCGTCACGACCACCCGCACTCCCACGCCTCGGCAGGCCCCGGTGACGAGCCTCGTCGAATCCTGGACGTGCGATTCGCCCGCGGTGAGATCGACGAAGAGGAGTACCGACGGCGGCGCGACCTGCTGGGTCCCGGCGGCTAGGTTGCAGCACGACACGGCCGCGGGCCGCGTCGTGAACGGGGGCGGTGATGTGGGTTCGAGGTGGCCTCGGCGTCGTGTCGTGCCTGGTCGGGCTGGTGTGGATCCTCCAGGGGACCAATGTGCTGCACGGATCGGGCATGAGCGGTCAGGGCGAGTGGACGGGCTGGGGTGTCGTGGCCGTCGTGATCGGCCTCGTGCTCGTGTGGTGGGCGAGGCAGGTCCGTAACCGCGACGCCGCCTGACGAGGGCGGTGGACGGCGCGGGACCGGTCAGCTCCCGCGGCGATTCGACGGACCCACCAGGGGCTGGTCCGCCGCGAGCCGCCATTCGACTCGCGGGCAGGTGAAACGCACGTACAGGTCCTCGATGATGGCGTCGTAATTGACTCGCCATCCGACGAAGTCCGCCCAGGCGACGTCCCGGTCAGCGATCAGGGGGACACCGCTCTGCTGGAGGCGGGTCAGCACGACGTCGAACTCCGGTCGACTGATCGCAATGGGGATCGATCGGTGGACGTTGGTCGGATAGTCGATCTTGAAGTAGTCGGCCAATCGCCGCAGCGTGAGCCAGCCCGAGCGGATGCACAGGCCGGCGCTCGCCGAGGGAGGCAGGTCGACCGCCGCATTGAAGAGCGCGGCGGCGTCGAGCACGGACGCGGCGCAGCCGATCCACGTCTGGTCCGGCGTGGGCGATCGGTAGTAGTTGAGGATGGTGAGGGTCGTGTGCGTCTCGCCCACCTCGGTGAACCAGAGCTCCCACTCGCGCCACAGTTCCTCCAGGCGATCGTGGGACGCGACGCTCTGGGCGATCTCGAGGATCCCCCACGGCGTCGCCGGGATCCCCGCGCGCACCGAGAGGCGCGAGACGGCGACCTCGCGCCGCTGGAACACGGAGTAGATGATCGGAATGAACGCGATCAGCAGCGCCAGCAACGTCAGCCCGACGCCCGCCTCGAGGAAGCTGAGCAGGACCTGGCCCGTGCCATGGCCGGTCGAGAAGCCCAGCGTGAACAGCGACGATCCCGACGTGTCGAATGCTCGGGCGAACGTGGGCACCCCGGCCGCCACGAAGGCGAAGGCGAAGGCGACCGTGCTCAACGCGAGCCACATCGCCTGAAAGGTCAGCAGGACGATGGACGCGTACAACGACAGGATCCGGTCGCGAACCGAGTACGCCCGCCGGTCGCTCGCGAGGAAGCGGAAGAACCTCCCGACCACGCGAGCGGTGATCCGGCTCAGCCCGACGCTGGCCACCCGTGGCAGGAGGAAGGTTCGAATGGCGGCGTCGAGCACGAGCAGTTCGAGCGACAGCGCCACGAGACCGGACACGACGCGTATCCAGATCGCCATCTCGTGCCCCCTTCCTCGTCATTCCCGCGCCCGCCCGCCGCGGTCGCGATACCCGACCCGGCGAGCCCCGCGTCCGCGGATCGCCCTCACCACTCGGCGCCGTCGGGCGCCCGATCGACCCGCGCCTCCCCGCGCGAGACCTCGAATCGTATTACGTTCGCCGCGCGCCTCGAGGCGGCGGGCTCGCCGGCGACCACGTCGACCTGGCCGGCGCGGGTCAGCCGGGCGGCGCTACCTGGCGTCCCCACTCGCCTGACTTGCCCCCGCTCTTGCGCTCCAGCACCAGTTCGTCGATCCGCGCGGCGGGATCCTCGTCGAGCAGCGAGGTCACCAGGCTCAGCGCGGCGAAGGCGCACGCCGTGAGAGCCTCCATCTCGACGCCCGTCCGGTTCACCGTCACCACCGACGACGACACCACGAAGCCCCGCTCCGTCGCGGCGACGTCGACGAGGACCTGGTTGAGGTCCAACGGGTGGCAGAGCGGGATGAGGTTCGAGGTCTGCTTGGCCGCCTGGATGCCGGCCAGGCGCGCGGCGTGCAGGGGGTCCACCTCGTTCGCGCGCGGTTCGAGCGCCGTCGCCCCGGCCACCGTGGTGACGACGCAGCTGGCCTGGGCGTTGCGCAACGTCGCCCGCTTTCGACTGACGTCGACCATGCGCATTTTGCCGCGGCCGTCGACGTGCGAGAACCGCTCCTGCTCCATCGAGGCTCCCTGCTCCGCCGCGGATCTAGTAATCGACGCTGCGTCGTCGAATCGCCACGAATCCTACTGGCGCCGACTTCCCGCGCAGTTGCGAGTCCCCTCGAGACACGCCTGCGCGGTCCCCGGCAGCGGTGACGAGTGACCCAACTAGATTTGCCATCGTGCAACCGGCTGGCGACCTCACGTGGGTGGCGATTTCTGACTCTCCCCTCTCGGCGCCCGACGTGACGACCTGGGCGACGCGCCCCGGCTGCGGCGGGGTGGTCGTGTTCAGCGGGACGGTGCGAGATCACTCTTCCGCCCACGACGGCGTCGAGGCCCTGGAGTACGAGACGGACGAGACGATGGCCGTGCGACGCATCAACGAGATCGTCGACGTGGCCCGGGCCCGTTGGCCGGACGTCGGCGCGGTGGCCGTGCACCATCGAATCGGGAGGGTCGACCTCGGTGGCACCGCGGTCGTCGTCGCGGTGTCCGCGCCGCATCGTCAGGAAGCCTTCGCCGCCGCCCTCTTCATCATCGACACCCTCAAGGAGTGCGTCCCGATGTGGAAGCGCGAGTTGTGGGATGGCGGTTCGGCCTGGAGCGAGGAAACCCAGCCACTGCGAGAGATTCCTCGATGAACGAGATGAGGGTCCGCGATGATGGTCGCCGTGACCCTCGGGGTGCACCGTGATCTCCCTGGAGGACGCCCAGCACTACGTGCGACAGTGGCTGGCGCCGTTGGCGCCGGTCGAACTGGCGCCGGCGGAGTCCCTGGGGTGCGTGGTCGCCGACGACCTCGTCGCGCTCGAGGCCGTTCCCGGGTTCGTCAACTCGGCGATGGACGGATACGCGCTGCGATCCTCGGACACGCGGAACGGTCCGGTGCAACTGACCGTGGTCGGATCGATCTTGGCGGGTGAGGTCGCCGCCACGACCGTGGACGCCGGCGAGGCGATGCGCATCATGACGGGCGCTCCCCTCCCGGACGGCGCGGACTGCGTGTGCATGATCGAGGAGGTCGAGGTCGACCCCGGCGGCACCCAGGTGAGCATCGGTCGGGTCGTCGAGCCCGGGGAGTGCATCCGCCGTCCGGGTGACGACGTTCAGGTGGGCCAGCTCCTCGCCCGGCGCGGCGTCGAACTGGGTCCAGCTCAGGTGGGCGTCCTGTCGGGTCAGGGCTACGCGACCGTGTCGGTGCATCCGCGCCCGCGCGTGGGCGTGCTCTCGACCGGGCACGAGCTCGCTGATGCCAGCGCGCCGATGCGCCCGGGCCAGATCCGCGACTCCAATCGACCCATGCTGCTGGCTCTGCTGCGCCGCTCCGGATTCGTGCCGGTCGACCTCGGCACGGCCGAGGACCAGCCCGACGCGATCACCGAGCGATTCGGCGCAGGCCTCGAGTCCTGCGACGCGATCATCTCGACCGGCGGCGTCAGCGTCGGCGACGCGGACCACGTCAAGGGCGTCATCGGTGCCCTCTGCGGCGATCGGGCCCGGTCGATGCAGGTGGCCATCAAGCCCGGCAAGCCCTTCGCCTTCGGCGTGGCCGGAGAGGCCAGTACTCCACTCTTCGGACTCGCGGGCAACCCGGTGTCGACCTACGTCGGCTTTGAGATGCTGGTGCGTCCCGCGCTCCGGCTACTCGCCGGCCAATCGACGCTGGACCGGCTCACGGTGAACATGGTGCTGGACACTCCCCTGGCCCGTCAGCCCGACGGCAAGCTCCATCTGGTGTTCGTGGTCGCCAGGTTCCTCGAGGACGGTCGCCTCCACGCCCAGAGCAGCGCACGACGCGGGTCCCACCTGCTCAACGCCGTGGCCGACGCGAACGCCATCGCCCTGGTCCCCGAGGGAACGGGATACGGCGTGGGTGAGATCGTGCGAGCCCTGGTCCTGGATCCGGAGCCCTCGAGCGCGACGCTCGACGCGGGCACCTAAAGCGCGATGGCGCGGATCGTGCTGCTCGGGCCCGCGCGCGAGGCGGCGGGGACCCGCGAGGACGTCTTCGAGGCGCGCTCGGTGGGCGATCTCTTGGCCCAGGCCGTCGCGCGCTTCGGGCCGGAGTTCGAGAAGGTCCTCGCGGTGAGCGGCGTCTGGGTGAACGGTGAGAGCGCGAGCCCTCAGGACGTCATCGGTGCGGACGACGAGGTCGCCGTGCTCCCTCCCGTGTCGGGCGGGTGAGGACTCCGATCGCCACGCAGCAGTTCCACCGCGTGCGCGAGGACGTCAACGACGGCGTCAAGGCTCTCCAGGGCCCCGCGCGGCGACCCGGGGGTGTTGAGGACGAGGCTCGTCCCGGCAGTCCCGGCACGGGCGCGCGAGAGACGGCCGAGGGGATTGACCGCCCTCATCGCCTCGCTCAGTCCCGGCGCCTCGCGATCGATCACCCGCAACGTCCCTTCCGGCGTCTGATCACGCGGCGAGAAGCCCGTCCCGCCCGTGGTCACGATCACGCCGCAGAAGTCGCGCGCCATCTCACCCAGGGCGGCGGCCACCGAGTCGGACCCGTCGATCACGGCCCGCTGTTCGACGACCTCGAAGCCGGCCTGGGCCAGGCGAGACGCCAGCAGCGGCGCCGCCGTGTCCTCGCGCTCGCCGGACATCACCGAATCGGACACCGTGAGGATCTTCGCGAGGAGGGTGGGGCTCGGAGCCGACGCGGGCGGCGCGGCCGCAGGACCCGCATCCGCCACCACTAGCCGCCGATCATCGACATCGACCGCACCGGGCGCAGGAAGTCGGGGTCATTGATCCCGTGGCCCGGCAGCTTGCCCCACACCGCGCGCCGCAGCAGCAGGGCGATCTCCTCGTCGGTGCCGCCGGCGCGCATCAGCTCCTTCGCCGAGAGCTCGTCGTCGGAGAAGAGGCAGTTGCGTATGGCGCCGTCGGCGGTGAGTCGAAGACGGTTGCAGGTGCCACAGAAGGGTCGGGTCACGCTCGCGACCATGCCGATCTCGCCGCGTCCGTCGGCGAAGCGGTACCGCTCGGCGGGCGCCGAGTCGCCGCCCTCCGGATCGAATACCACCAGGGGCCACCGAGCGTTGATCTTCGCCAGGAGGTCCTCGGCGGACACCACCTGGGACCTGTCCCAATGCCCGTCCCCATCCAGTGGCATGAACTCGATGAAGCGAACGAGCCGCCCGCTGTCGCGCGCGAACGAGCAGAAGTCGAGAACCTCGTCGTCGTTCACGCCCGCCATGACGACCACGTTCACCTTGAGCGGCGTCAGGCCGGCCGCCTCGGCCGCGTCCATCGCGGCGAGGACGACGCTGAGGTCTCCCCGGCGACGGATGCTGGCGAAGCGCTCCGGTTGCAACGAGTCGCAGCTGATGTTCACGCGGCGCAGTCCCGCCCGGGCGAGGTCGGGCGCCAGGCGCGTGAACCCGGTGCCGTTGGTCGTCATCGCGAGGTCCGCGAAGCCGATCTGCGCCAACTGGCGCACCAACTCGACCACGTCCTTGCGCACGAGCGGCTCGCCCCCGGTGATGCGAAGCGCCGTCACGCCCAGATCGTGGGCTATGCGCGCGACGCGGGTCAGCTCCTCGAAGGTCAGGATCTCGGTGCGCGGGAGGAACACCATGCCCTCTTCGGGCATGCAGTACACGCACCGCAGGTTGCACCGGTCGGTGACCGATATCCGAAGGTCGTCATGGACGCGCCCGAAGGTGTCGACCAGAGGACCTTCAGTGGGCATTGCGCCCGGCACAACGTTGGACCCCGCGCGCGCCAGCGGCGACCCGGGGCGCGCGCGCAGGACCACGGGAACGTCGGGGGGCGTGGGCGTCACGAGCCGACTCTCCACGTCCGCGACGAGGGCGTCGACCATGGCCGCATCCACGCCGACCGGGGCACCAGCCCCTTCGTGCTCATACGCACAAGATTAGGGGCGCGTCGCGGCGCCCGGGCGAGGCGCAGCCAAGGACGTGAGACCCGAGGTCACGCGGGCCCGGATCGGGTGGCCGCCGGCTCCCGGTCAACCCCCCGCCATCGCCCCGATGACGAAGAACGGCTCCGTCCCCGTCACCACCGCCTCGGGTAGAGGCGAGTCCGGCGACTCGTGCGAGAGATCGTCCTCGCAGGCGAAGAAGCGCACAAAGGGACGGCGCACCTGGGTCACCGGGTCGCGGATCGTGCCCCGCAGCATGGGGTAGCGCCCCTCGAGCGCGTCGATGACGGTGCGCTGCGTGGCTGCTCCGGGGACGTCGAGCTCGACCTCCCGTCCGACGCCGGCGAGCGCCTTGAGATGCGCCGGGAGCACGACCCGGATCATGCCAAGGTTTGCACTTCGACCGACAGGACCGCCGGCAGGTCACGGACGATCGGCTCCCAGCTGTCGCCGGAGTCCGCCGAGGCGTACACCTGGCCCCCGGTGGTCCCGAAGTAGACGCCACACGAGTCGAGCGAGTCCACGGCCATCGCGTCGCGCAGGACGTCGACGTAGCAGTTGGACTGTGGGAGCCCCTTGGTCAGTGGCTCCCACTCGTCGCCACCGGTGCGACTGCGGTAGACGCGCAGCTTGCCCTCGGGCGGAAAGTGCTCCGAGTCGCTGGTGATCGGCACCACGTAGATCGTCTCGGGCTCGTGGGCGTGGACGTCGATCGCGAAGCCGAAGTCGGACGGGAGGTTGCCGCTGACCTCGACCCAGTTGTCCCCGGCGTCGGTGCTGCGCATCACGTCCCAGTGCTTCTGCATGTACAGGACGTCGGGGTTCGACGGGTGCAGGGCGATGCGGTGCACGCAGTGTCCGACGAACGCGTCGGGGTCAGGGATCTCGCCCGAGACGAGCCCCTCGTTCTTCGGGTTCCACGTCACACCCCCGTCATCGGTGCGAAACACGCCGGCGGCCGAGATCGCGACGGTGATCCGATTCGGGTCGTTGGGGCTGACGACGATCGTGTGCAGGCACATCCCCCCGGCCCCGGGCTGCCAGAACGGGCCGGTCCCGTTCTCGCGCAGTCCCGCCAGCTCGGCCCAGCTCTGGCCGCCGTCGGTCGTGCGAAACAGCGCGGCGTCCTCCACCCCGGCCAGGACCGTGTCCGGATCGGTCAGCGAAGGCTCCAGATGCCACACGCGGGCGAACTCCCACGGGTGGGGCGTCCCGTCGTACCACTGGTGGGTCCCCGGCACGCCCTCGTACTGGAACTGGTTGCCGACCGGGTTCCACGTGGCGCCGCCGTCGTCGGATCGCTGGATGAGCTGCCCGAACCAGCCGGTGGACTGCGACGCGTAGATGCGATCGGTGTCGACCTTCGAGCCCTTGACGTGGTACATCTCCCATCCGCCGAAGAACGGACCGCTGACATCCCACGACTTGCGCAGGCCGTCGGACTTCAGAATGAACGCACCCTTTCGAGTGCCCACAAGAACGCGTACGCCGCTCATCACCGCCCCCTCACCTGTGAAGACCGTTGCCTCCGCGCCCCACAGTAATGGCGGGCCCGCCGTGCGTCGAGAACCTTTTCATGGCCAGCGCCTGGCCCCCGGGGGCCTTCGTGCGGGTGATGGTTGGTCCTAACCCCCGGGCGTCGCACGAAAGGCGATCACTCGGTTCGACGACGTCACGAGCAGCAGGTTGTCGCCGATCCCCGGGGTCGGAAAGTGGTTGGCGGCAACCCCGACGCTGGCGCGCTGCCGGATCGATCCCGTGGCGGGGTCCAGACCGTACAACACCCCGTCCGATCCAAGGGTCCACACCTCCCCCGCGGCCACGATCGGCGGTCCGCCCCCGGCCGACGCGCTCCAGAGCATCGACACCGACGCGGGCGACGCAGATACCCGCACGGCGACCGGTCCGTTGAGGCACGGGAGGAACACCGTGGTCCCGAGCACCGCCGCGCCGCCGTCGATGTCGTTGCCGCACGCCGACTCGAGGCTCGCCGATTGGCCGCCGATCCCCCCCAGGCGCGCCGCGTTCACGAGATAGACGATGCGCGACTTGCCCGAGGCGACGACGTACCCGTTCGACAACAGCGCCGGCGCCATCGACAGGTCCGCGTCGCTGGCGTTGTCCTGATACCACGACGTCGGCGCGAAGTACTGCTCGAGTCGCAGGGTGGATGAGAGCTCCAGGACCGCGTCACTGTCGTCGTACGTGGACTGGGCCGACGTCGCGGAGCCGTTGCCGACACTGACCCAGATGTTCCCGCGTGCGTCCACCACCGGTGCGGCCCCGCCCATCCAGATCGCCCCCTCACGCTGGTCACCGCGAGCGTCCACGGTGAAGTAGATCGCCCTGCCGCCCCCCTCGCCCACCGCCGCGACGCGGCCGCGGTACGCTCCGCAGTCGCCGTAGTTGCCCCCGAAGCCAAAGACGACTCGTCCCGCGTCGAGGGTCAATCCGGTGCGCTGGAGCAGTGCGGAAGGGTCCGACCGTGGTGGATCGACTCCCTGATTGAGCTCGAGCGCTCCGGTCAACGCGTTCAGTCCGACCAGTCGGTGCTGGGGACGACCACGCACGAGTTCGTCGGCCACGACGAAGACCTCGTTTCGCCGCGGATCGACCACCGGGGTGCCGGTGACTCCCACGAAGGGCGAGATGTTGCCGCAGGGCAGGCGCGACGACGGCACCGGCGGTGCGAGGTGCCGGCGCCAGCGGACGGAGCCGTTGCGGCTCGACAGCGCGTACACGGTGTCGTGTTCGGTGGCCACGAGTATCTCGTCGGCGTAGACGAGCGGCTCTCCATAGAGTTGTCCGTCGAGCTCGGGTGAGGTCCACTCGCGCCGCGACGTGTCGATCGTTCGCAGCGACGACGCCACGCCGGTCCCCGCGGCGCTCCCGTGATAGACGGTCCACGAAAGGGGTGCCGCCGCCGCGGGACTAGATGGACTCCGCACGGTCGCGGTGAGCACGACGGCGAGGAGGAACACGAACGTTACCGCGGCGAACCGCTTCAACGCGTCCGTGCGTGATGTCATCGCCGCCTCACTCCATCCAGTCTGTTGGAGTCGTGCCGCTCATCGTGGCTCGCCAACAGCGCGAGGACACAATCTCTGGACAATTCGTCGCAGACGGTTTACCGGCAGGTAACCATCTCTGGCCTTGCGGGAGACGCCCCATCGACTGAGTCTCGACCTTCGACGCACCCTGATTCGCGGACTGCGACGAGCAATCCTTAGGCGAATTGCATAACCTGGTGCCAACTTCGCACGCGACCTCGTCGGCATCGATCGGCGAGGTCGCGTTGACGCAGAGTCAATGGACACACGAAAGTGGGGCGTTTCTGATGATCACCAATCGGTCGGCCAACTCACGCCGGGTCGTACGTCATCGATTCTCGACATCGGCCGTGGCGGTGTCCGCGCTGCTTCTGGCGATCGCCGGCATGACCACACTCGCCGGCTCCGCCGCCAACGCTCTCGAGCGCCCACACGTGGTCGCGGCGCCGTGCAACGCCACTGTGACGTCGGGCACCGGCATGGTCGTGGGAAACTTCATCGTCGGGGCCACCGCGGGCTCCACGCAGGTCACCTTCGACTGCGACACCGCGTCGGGCGCCGCCATCGCGGCCGAGGCGTCCCTGCTCGCCGGAGTCGGTTCGACGTCGGTCATGCTCGCCTCGGAGGCCGACACGAGCGCCCTCGCAACTTTCACCGCGAACGCCACCGACACCGGGTGTCCGGGTGGCGTGGCCGGAACGTGCTCGACCGCCGCCTTTGCGGTTCCGGCCACGTTCGCGGCCGCCGACCCCAACGGCACCTGTCCGCCCACGGCGGCGGAGTCCAACGCCGGCCTCTTCGGCTGCGTGGTCGCGGTGGCCACCGCGGCGGAGTCACCGGTCGCGGAGTACCTCATGACGTACGCGAGCCAGACCGGCGCGCCCAACGCGCCCACGATCGCGGCCACCGTCGCGGCCGGCCCGCCCAGCAGCACGATCACGGTGAGCGACGCGGCGGCGAACACCGGATACTGGTGGGCGAACTCAATTCAGCAGAGCCAGGCCGTCGCGACGGGCACGGCGCCCGCGGCGCCTCCGGCTAGTTGCGTATCCGGCGGATACGGCAGCGTTCCCGCCGCGTTCCTCGCCGTCAACTGGGTTCCCTCGGGTGGCGCCGCCGACATCGTTGGCAGCGCGGCCGGGGTGACCATCTCCGACACCTGTTACGACGGCAAGACGCTGTACGCGCCGGTCCTGGGCGGCTCGATTCCGGTCCCGTCGTCCGTAGTGATCGGGACCTCGTACTCGGTCTACCTGTGCGAACTCAACATCACGGCGTTCCCGGGCAATGACGCCAGTGCCTCGACCAACTGCGGTCCGGCCCCGACCGGACTGAGCTGGATCGACGCGTCGTTCAAGTTCACCGCCACGGCGGGCACCGCGCAGGCGGCCCTCTCGGTAACCAGCGTCAGCGGAACCCTGGGGACCCCCCTGACCCTGGCCACCAGCGGCGGCTCGGGGACGGGCGCGGTGTCCTTCAGCGTCGTTGACGGCACCGCGTCCGGCTGCGCGGTCACCGGGAGTGCCCTCAGCGCCACGTCCGGGGGGACCTGCTTCGTGACGGCGTCGAAGGCCTTCGACAGCACGTACCTGGCCGTGTCGTCGACCCCGACCACCGTGACGTTGACGGCGCCGCCCGTCGTGAAGCTCGTCAGCACTCACGTCACGCTGAAGAAGACGGCCAAGACGCTGGCCCTCAAGATCTCGTGCACGAACGCTCCGTGCAGCGGCTCGCTCGACGTGTCAGCGCGCATCGCGGTCAAGAAGCCCGGTGCCAAGAGGTCGGTCACCCAGACGGTGGACTTCGGGACGCTGTCGTTCAACGTCAGCCGCCAACAGGTGGCGAGCGTGACGCTCCACCTCTCGAAGGCCAGCCAGAGGTACCTCATGGCCAATCCCAACCGGCCGACCATCCAGGCCAGCGTCTACATCACCGACAACCTCGGCAAGAAGCACAGCCTCCTCGGTCGGGTGTCCCTGCTCAAGTAAGTCGAATCGTCCAGGCGTCCGGGCGCATCTCGGGCGCCGGGACGACCTCGCGAGCTACGGTCCACTGTCCGAAAACGCCCTCGTCGCGTCCGCGAACCACTGGGCGGACGGCTTCGGTGTCCGCGTGAACGTCGAGCGGTCGACGGCGACGATCCCGAACTTGGGGCGGTAGCCGAACGTCCATTCGAAGTTGTCCAGGAGCGACCACTGGAAGTATCCCCGCAGGTCGATGCCGTCGTCGAGCGCGTTGCGCACGCCGCGCATGGCACCGTCCAAGTACCGGATCCGCTGCGCGTCGTCGTCGGTGCCGATGCCGTTCTCGGTCATGATGACGGGAAGTCCGGTCAGTCGCGCGGCGCGTCGGATCGTGTACTCGACGCTCTCGGGCCAGAAGAGATATCCCATGTCCGTGAGCTCGCCGGCCGGGTGCTCCACGAGCCCGTCCGGGCCGAACTGGAGTTTGGTGTAGCACTGCACGCCGACGTAGTCGTCGTCGGCGACCGCGGCCAGATACAGGTCCTCCATCTCGTGGAGGACCATGGCCACGAGGTCCTCACCGCCGGGCAACGCTTCGTACTCCTGCATCGAGAGCGCCAGTCCGATCGGGAAGGTGCCGGGACCTTGACGCAGGGCGTCGCGCATGGCGACGTGACAGTTCCGCAGCGTGGCGTTCACGTCGACGAACCGTTCCCAGTCGGTCGCCGCGGGCGGGAACAGCCCGATCAGGTAGCCCATCACCGCGACGATGTTGGGCTCGTTGATCGTGCACGCGACGCCGATCAGGTCACCCAGGGCGGCGGCGGCGGCGCGCGCGTACCCAGCCAGCCACTCGACGATCTCCGGGTTCTCAAAGCCCCCGGCGTCGGCCACCCAGAGGGGCAGGGTGAAGTGGTGGAAGGTGACGACGGGCACGATGCCGCGCGAGTGGCAGCCCCTCAGGACATCGCGATAGTGGGCGATCGCCTCACGGGAGATCACACCCTGATGGGGCTCGATGCGCGCCCACTCCAGGGAGAATCGATACGACTTCAGGCCGAGCGAGGCCAGAAGATCGAGATCCTCCTCGTAGCGGTGCCACGAGTCGCACGCCGCACCACAGGTCTCCGCGACCCCGCTGCCCTCGGTGCGCTCAAAGCGCCACCAGTCGGTGTTCTCGCTCCCGCCCTCGATCTGGTAGGCCGACGTGGAGGTCCCCCACATGAACCCTTCGGGCCATTCGACATGTCGCTGCGCCATGGCACGACGATAGGCCGCGGCGTCACGCTCGATCCCACCAGATCGTCGTCAGCTCTCTCTGTCGCGCTACGGGCTGGGTGGACAGATAGTCGCGCACCTCCTGTTCGCGTGCCGCGGGCAAGCACAGGCGCACGCGCAGTCGGCGCGCCACCTGTTCGGGGTCCCCGGGGGGCCTCGCCGCGCCGAGCCACGACGCCGAGTGAGCCCTGATGCCCATCTCCGCCACGACGTCGAGCAGGTCACCGGACGTGGGGGTCTCCGGCCGCTCCAGTCCCCAGAAGTGGCGCCAGGCGGGTGAGAGGGAGGTGAGGGGATGGCGGACAGACAGTTCGAGGACCACGCGCCGCCGGGCGTGGCTGTCCAGGGCGGTGAGGAACGGCACGATGTCGCCGACGTTGTAGGCCACGTGATGTGCCGTCACCACGTCCGCGGCGGGAGTCGCCGTTTCGACCTCGGGCCAGGTGCCTTCGATCACCTGGCAACGCACGGCGCGACGTTGCGCGTTGGCGCGGAACATCGCGAGCATCTCGCGTGAGGGGTCGACGCCGACGACCAGAGCCGCGGGTGGGGTCAGGGCGTACGCGGCGGTGCCGCCGCCGCAGCCGACGTCGAGCACCGAGCCTCCCTCGGACAGGACCTCGCGCGCGCGATCGTGAGAAGGAGTCGCCGCGATCACCTCGGGTACGTCAAACAGCTCCGGTGGAAACGACCAGGGGCTCTCCGGCGCCGACGCCACGATCTCCTCGGGCAGGGCCCACGCGGCGAGCGCGCGCCGCCACTCATCGGCTGCGTGCGTGGTCACGACGACCAGTCTCGCCGCTGTCGCCGCCCCCGTGCGGGGTCGGCGTGGTGGCACAGCCCGCGGCGCGCTACAACCCTTCGTGGGGGCTGATTGGTCGAAGGGTCGCGGCGCCACCCTCGGCACCGCCGAGAAGTCCGGTGTGCTATCCCTACTGGCAAGGAGTGGGAGACCGGATGGACCAGATGGGACGCGACGACCTCGTCGCGTGGCGAGCCGAGAAGTTGGAAGGCTTCTTCGGGTCCGACCACTCGCTGGCGCCTCGGCTCGAGCAGTATCTGGGCCCCGAGGACGCCGCGCGCGTCGCCGCCACGACGGAGTCCTTCTCGCGCGCCGTGGTCGCGGCGATCGAGCCGGCGGTGGAGATCCTGGAGCGAACTCGAGAGCTCCCGCGGCTACGCGCCTTCAACGGGGTCGGTGAACTCGTCGAGGAGGTGGAGTTCCATCCGGCGCAGCGCACCGCCGCGGCGCAGGTGTGGGGTTCGGGCCTGCTGTCGACGCGCTTGGACCACGTCGGGGCCTTCGAGGTGGCGGCTCAGTTCTACCTCCTGTCGCACGTGGGCGAGGGTGGTCAGGCGTGCCCGGTCGTGTGCACGATCGGGCTGCGCAGGGCGCTCGAGCACCACGCCACCGCCGAGCTGCGCCGCCAGTACCTCCCGGGGCTCACCTCCAGCGACGTCGACGAGGCCCTGCGTGGATCGCAGTTCCTCACCGAGGTCCAGGGCGGCTCGGACGTCGGGGCCAACGTCGCGAGCGCGGCGCCCGATCCCCAGGTTCCCGGAGCGTGGAGAGTGAGCGGCGAGAAGTGGTTCTGCTCAGTGGCGGACGCCGATCTCTTTGCCGTCACCGCTCGACCGCAGGCCGCGGTCCCCGGGACGGCCGGTCTGGGGTGCTTCCTGATTCCGCGCCGGCTGGGGACCGGTGAGATCAACGGCTTTCGGATCCGACGGCTCAAGGACAAGCTCGGGACGCGGGCCCTCGCATCGGCGGAGATCGACTTCGACAACGCCCTAGCGTGGCCGATCGGCGACGTGGGTGACGGATTCAAGGTCGCCGTCTCCGACCTTCTCAACACATCGAGGTGGTTGAACGCGGTGGGTTCAGCCGGCATCATGAGTCGCGCCTACTTGGAAGCGTCAAGCTTTGCCCGCCATCGGCGGGCCTTTGGCTCGCCCATCGACTCCTTTGGGGGCGTGCGCGAACAGCTCGCCATCTTGAAGGTGGAGGCCGCCGCGGCACTCGCCTCCACCTTCGCCCTGACCGACCTCGTCGGCAAAGTCGACGGCGACTCCGCCTCCCCCGACGAGGTCAAGATCCATCGATTCCTCGTCAACGCCAACAAGTACCTAACGTCCACCACGGCGACCGACAGCGTTCATCGGGCCATCGAGGTGCTCGGCGGCAACGGCACGATCGAGGACTTCTCCGCCCTTCCCCGCCTCTACCGTGACGCGATCGTCTTCGAGAGTTGGGAGGGAACGCACAACGTGCTGTGCAATCAGGTGCGGCGCGACTGTGCGCGCCTCGGCCTGCTCGAGAGCGTGACCGGCTGGCTGTACCGCGACCTCGGCGCGTTGCCGGCCACTCTGGCACCGTTGGCCGTCGTCGTCACCAACGCGCTCGACCGGCTGCTCCCCGGAATCGAGAAGTCCCTCCACGATGCGCATCACGGCGACGTCCACTTCCGCCACCAGCTCACGGTTCTCATGCGGATCATCCAAGCCACTTGCCTGCTCAGGGAGGCGGCCTTCCGCGTCGACGCGAGCCCTTCCACGGCCGTGGCCGCGCTCTACGTCGAACGCCACCTCACGCCAGACGCCGGTGATGGTGAGCCGTCGTGGACGCGGCTGGTCGGCGCCGTGGTGTAGCGAACGACACACTCGCAATCGTCACCGACCACGAGCGCGACCCGCAGGCGCGCTCCGCCCGTGAGATCGATGTCCGACTGGTCGCGGCGTCTCAGAACGGTCAGCGAATCCTGTCGTGATGCGCGCCGATGAGAACGACCGCGATCACGGCCGGCACGTCGCCCTTGTTCGACCATCGGTGACGGGTGCCGTTCTGGACGTAGGTGTCGCCCGTGCTCAGCGTGACCTTGGCCCCGTCGTCCAGCTCCAGGATCGCTTCCCCGGCCAGCACGACGCCGACGTCGACCGTCGCCGTGGTGTGCATCCCGGGATGATCGGGCTCGAGGTGCTCGGCCAGGCCGGGCAGCCGCTCTTCGAACTCGGCGAGCGCCGCCGTGGCGTCGAGGTCGTCGGGTGCTCCTCGTCCGCCATCGGGAGGAACCGTGAAGAAGATGAACCGGTAGCCGTCGGGCGGCGGGAAGTAGCGCGATTCGTCGGGCCGGTGCCCGTCGTCGGGGAACGTCGGCTTGGCGTCATCACCCCACAGCCGATGAAACTCCCAGCCGGGCAGCAGGCCCAGCGTCACGGGGACGACCACCTCGTCGCCGGCGAAGACTGCGCGCCCCTCCTCATCGTGGCCCGTGGCCACCCTGCGAACGTCCATCAGTTACCCCCGTCCCTAGGCCGAGGTCTCGACTCGCCCGACGTCAAAACTAGAGGGCGAGGCGACCGGCGGCTACTTCAAGTCCGTCAGCGCTTCCGGATTGATGACGTTGCTCGGACGGCCCGCCGCGAAGTCATTGACCTGGCGAAAGACGTCCGCGAACTGAATCTCCCACTCCTCGCGGGTCACGTAGCCAATGTGGGGTGTGCAGATCACCTGGGGCATCGACACCAGCGCATCGTCAACGTCGGTGAGGGGCTCCACGTCATAGACGTCGAGGGCCGCACCCCCGGGACGTCCGGCTCTCAGGGCCGCCGCCAGTGCTCCGGGCTCGATGAGGCCCGCGCGGCTCGTGTTCACCAGAAGGCCATCCGTCCTCATCGCGGCCAGGTCGCGAGCGGTCACCAGCGCGCGAGTGGCCTCGACGAGGCGCAGATGCAGCGAGACGACATCGCTCGACGCGAAGAGCTCTTCGCGCGAGGACGCCACCGCATGGCCATCGACCCGAGCGCGTTCGCGCGACTCCTCGCTGGACCACACCAGCACCCGCATCGAGAAGGCCCGCCCGTATCCCGCGACGATCGTTCCGATGCGCCCGTAGCCGAAGATCCCCAGGGTCTTGCCCTCCAGAGACCGCCCCACGCCGCTCTGCCATCGGCCCGCCTTCATCGAGGCCACCTGGGTCGGTATGTCGCGGTGCCACGCGAGTATCAGAGCCCAGGTGAGCTCGGCGGCCGCGTACGACGGGGTCCCGGCGTGCAGGTCGGAACACAGGACGACCCCGTGACGAGTGCACGCCGCGACGTCGACGTGCGGGTACACGCTGCGCTGACTGATGAGCCGCAACGAGGGAAGTCGGGCCAGGAGGTCCGCGCCGATGGGCGTGCGCTCGCGGATGAGGACCAGCGCTTCGACACCCGAAAGCCGACGAGCCAATTCGTCGATGTCATCGGTGTGATCCGTGTAGACGGTGACGTCGTGCGGGGCGAGGAGTTCGAAGCACTCGAGCCCACGCAGCGTGTCGAAGTAGTCGTCGAGGATTGCGACCTTCACCGGAGCCTCCCGCTTCGATCACCCACGTCCAACACCCGCCCATCGCGTCCAGCTCGCTGCACGGCCCGGACGAAGGACCGACGACACCACTCGAGCCGCTGGGCCCACCTACCCAGGTGTTACCTGCGTGGAGCCCGACCCCGTGTCGAGGTCGCGACGCGAGGCAACGACCCGGAAGGCACCGTAGCCCGAGAGAGCGACGCCAGCCGCCATCACCGCCACCGTGACCGTCAGCTGGGCGGAGAACACGTACGCGTTCGAACCCATCGGACTCCAGTGCACGTACCACGGCGCCCTCGTGGCCATGGTCCACCACCAGAGGAAGGTGGCCACGGTGAGACCCGCCATGACACCCGCCAACGTCACGGCGAGAGATGACTCAACCTTCAACACCCTTGAGCTGAATTGCGTGCGTCGCGTCGCGGCCACCGCGACGGCGGTCCACGCGACCAAGGTTGACACCACCAACGAAACCCACGCGAGGAAGGCGACCGTGTAGGCAGCCAATCCCCCATTCCGCTGCACGACGTTGAGCCCGTGGGCCCACGCCGCCAGCGGCACGATGGCAGCGATGGTCGCGACGGTGAGCGACGACGCCGCGACCAGCCGGCCTCGCAATGTCAACCATCCGCCGTCATGCAGGTACCGCCCGAACGACGGCATCGCGACGAGGGCACCAATCAGGACCAGCCCGGTGCCCAGACATCCCAACGCGACGACGATGTCGTACGCCGCCTGTGGAAGCACCCGCGCATTCGGGTGAAGGGCGTTCGCGAAGTGCTCCGACTCCTTGGCGAAACCCGCTCCGGCCAGGACAAAGACACTCCACGAGACCAAGACGATGAGCGAACCCGCTCGGGTCCGCTCGGACGCCGTCGCCCCCGCACCGGCGATACCCGCCTGTCGTGCCCTCTCGCGAACACCCGCACCCAGGACTCGAGTTCGATACCCGAAGTTGGGAGTACGTCCTTCTAGGTCGTCGCTCATGAGTGCCACCAGCTCGTCGCCGTACCGATCACGCCACGCCGCCGGGTACCAGCGCAGGAGCCGGTTGAGGTCATTAGAGCGCGCGCTCACGACCACGCCCTGAGATCCAACCCGAGCCGCGCGGCACCGACGTCCGCGACCCGTCGCATCTCGACCACGTGACGGGCCAGAGTCGCCGTCCCCGCCGCCGTGATCTGGTACGGGCGGCGCCGATCGCTCACGTCAAGCGGCTCGATGAGTCCGCGCTCCTCAAGCCGGGTGATGGCTCCGTACAGTGAACCCGGGCCGAGACGGATACCGGCGAACGACTCGATGTCCTTGCTCAGTGCGTGGCCGTGCTTGGCTCCCGACGCCAAGCTCGTCAGAATGAGGGAGGCTGGGTCGTTGGACCGCTTGCGGGTGTCGTGCTCGCGTTGTGCCATCGTCACACACTACTACGTGACACGTAGTAGTCAAGCCGAGCCTAGGAGTCAGTGGCCGAAGTGACGGATTCGTGCCTTGGAATGGCGGGCCGATGAGACGTCATTCTCGCGGGGACGAGACGGGACTCGCCGTCTCACTGCATCCGTACTCGAGGAGTTCAGTCGATTCGCATCGGAGTGCTCGTCGAGCCGACTCGATGGCCGTCGCATCCAGTGCACGCGGGCGAGGACGCATTGGCTGGTGATCGAGTCACATCACCGTGCCGAAGGGGTGGCGTGCGCAACACCCCCACGTCGCTAGTCGCTAGTCGCAACGTTCGTCGTGTTCGCGGCCCTGGTCACGCCCCGCGAACTCTTGATCATCAAAGGAAGTGCGTTCTAGCGCTCAAGGCCTTCTCGTCACTGCGGCGGACCCGCGAGGCTGCAGCGCCCACGGCATAGAGCGACATTTGCAATCATCGGCGGCGGTGCGTCACACTCCTTCACCCCGCGCGGAGGGTCCACCCTCTCGACGCGTCCGAGGCGTACCTTCTTGTTCAGTGAGAAGAGCCTCGCTGGTCTCGGGCATCGCGTCAATCACGGTGGGCGTTTGGACGTTGTTCTTCACGACGTCGTCCAGCGCGGTCTGCACGCCGGGTTCAGGGGCCCCTGGAGGGCTCGGACTTGGCGCCGGCTGTCTCAGCCCGTTCTTGCTTGAGTACACTGCGTTTTCCCTGATACTCGGCGGATTCCTCCTCGCGACCCTTTCGCTGGTGTTGGTGCGGCGAGGTCGAGTGTCCGCGCGCGATATTGCTGACCGCGAACTTCGCCTCCTGGGAACTCCAAGAGAGGACCCCATGTTGCGTCACCTTCTCGCCCGTCGGAGTGCTTCGTTCGCCGGATCCAACACCTCTCGCCAGGAATCGGAGATTGAGCGGTTGCCCCTGGTCGACGCGTCCGCCGATCCATCCCGGACCCGCCGTGCGTCGTAGGTCAATTCCTTCGCCGTAGGCACTCGGTCATCGGACCTGCCCGTGACGTGCCTCGTCGCCACGCACCCCGGCCACCAGCCGCTTCTGGGACTCCGCGTCACGTGCACGGCACCGCGACACCGTACGCCACCGGGAACGCCCGGGTACTGTAACGAGTGATGCGACGCATCTTCATGGTCCTCGGTTTCGTGACCGCTGTCGCGGGCGCGTGGACGCTTCATCACCTCCGCCAGGAAGTGGCCACCTGCGTACCGCGCAGCGCTGGCTACGGTGTGACGCCGAGCTGTCTCAATCAGGTCGGTAAGGAGTACGTCTCCTTTGGTGTCCTGATGGGGGGTCTGTTCGTCTTCGCGTTCGCCCTACTCCTCTTGAGACGAGAGAGACTCTCCAAGCACGCGCCCGTCCATGCGGAACGCGACCTGATAGGAACTCCCGGTGGTGTCGGGCTGGTCCGCCGCCAGGCCGAGATCCTGCATCGGAGCGAGGGCGAGGGGACGGGCCGGCGCTCGTTGCCCCCCCGTGAGCCTCATGACCGCACCACGACCGAGCCGCCGTTGCCCGACGGCCCGGAAGACGAGCTGGGACCCGACCGCCGGCGCTGACCCCACCCGCCAACGACGGTCCATCCGAGACCCGCTCAGCGCTTCGAGCGCGCGACCTCTTCGACCGCCGCGGCGACCGCTTTGACCACGCTCGGATTGAACACCGTGGGCACGATGTAGTCGGCGGACAGCTCCGACTCCTTCACGACACTGGCAATCGCACGTCCGGCGGCGATCTCAATCTCCTCGGTGATTCTCGTGGCGCCGACGTCGAGCAGACCGCGAAAGATGCCGGGGAAGGCCAGGACGTTGTTGATCTGATTTGGCTCGTCGCTGCGCCCAGTGGCCACGACGGCGGCGTGGCGGCGCGCAACCGCGGGGTCAACCTCAGGATCTGGGTTGGCCAATGCGAACACGATGGACTTGGGAGCCATGGACGCCAACTGATCCTCCGACACCAGGTTCGACCCGGACACGCCGATGAAGACATCGGCACCGCGCATGGCGTCGGACAGCGACCCCTTGAGTTGGCTCTTGTTCGAATGACCGGCCAACCATCGCCTGGCAGTGTCGAGACGCTCGTCGCCGGGGTCGATAATGCCGTTGCGATTGCAGCCAACGACGTCCCTGACCCCTTCGGCCAGCAGGAGCTTGCAAATCGCGACACCGGCCGCTCCGACTCCCAGAACGACAACCCGTATGTCCTCCATGTTCTTGCCCACGACGCGCAGCGCGTTGAGGAGTGCCGCGTAGACGACCGTGGCCGTGCCGTGTTGGTCATCGTGGAAGACCGGGATGTCCAAGAGATTGCGAAGCCTCTCTTCTATCTCGAAGCACCGCGGAGCCGAGATGTCCTCGAGGTTGATGCCGCCGTACACGGGCGCCAAGCACTGAACGATTCGAACGATCTCGTCAACGTCTTGCGTAGCCAGGCAGACGGGCCAGGCATCAATGCCGGCGAAGCGCTTGAAGAGAAGCGCCTTTCCTTCCATGACGGGAAGCGCCGCTTCGGGACCAATGTTCCCGAGGCCGAGCACGGCCGATCCATCGGTCACGACCGCCACCGTATTGCGCTTGATCGTCAGCTTGCGTGCCGCCGAGACATCCTTAGCGATGGCCATCGAGATCCGGGCAACGCCCGGCGTGTACGCCATCGACAGATCGTCTCGTGTCTTCAGGGCGACCTTGGGCTCGACCCTGATGGTTCCGCCCAGGTGCAGCAGAAACGTCCGGTCGCTCATCGCCTGAACCTTTGCGCCCGAAAGTTCGTCAACGGCCCTTCGCAACGCCTCGGCGTGACCGTCGTCGATCGCGTTGCAAGTGAGGTCAACGACCATCCGACCCTCCGACGGCTCGCCGATATCGAGCGCCGTCACGAGACCTCCCGCGGCGGCCACCGTGGAGGCGGCGATCGCTATGTCTGAGGCGCCGTCGAGGACGACGCGCATGGTCACCGAGTACGAAGCGCTGGGCATGCTCATGATCTGATTGGACTCCTGGGACAGTGAACGAGTTTCGCTACGAGAACAGCTCACCGGATGATTCGAGCCGACGGGCGCCTGCCACGACGTCAATGCTAGCCAGGCGACCCCGGGGCCCCCCGGGGCACAAAGTCCTACGGCGACACTCTCACACTGCGATCGTGATTCGATTCGCTCGGGAGACGTCAGGCTCGATGAATGGTCCGCATTCGCGGCGAGGGGACACGTCGGGCGTCCCGCGGCAGCGCGGAGCCGACGCACCCGGGTCCACCTTCTCGCTCCCGCGGTCGCTATCGAGCGGACACAGACTCTGGCGGAAACTCCGTGGCCGCGGGGCCGTTGGTTCCCGTCTTGGCCAAGAGTGGCGGGAGGGCGAGGACGACTCCCGTCGACACAAGAACAATCTGCCAAGCCCAGTCGGGCAAGGTCACGTGACTGGAGTTATCGCTGAATATCTGGGCCCAGAACACGGTCCCCGTAAACAAGAGCGTCAGCAGCATGTCAAGGCGAAGGCAGTGGCGGAGCACGTCCCGGCTCACCAGGAGCAATAGGAAGATCGCCGTGAAGATCACGATGGCGTTGAAGGCGTGGCCGCCCCACGGTTCCCATCGAGAGGCGAAGCTCGACGGCACTGCGTTGAAGGCAATCGTGTTGAGGAGTATCCACACCACGACCCTCGACCGAAGACGCCCGCGCACCACATCCAGCAGCACGAGAGCCACCACGACGGCCATGAAGTAGTAACCAAACATGTTCTGCTCAAAGACCAGCCGAGTCAGAAAGGCCAGGGCGACCAGCGACGCCATTGCGGCGGGTTCCATGACGCCCGCGCCCATCCGATTGCGGACCCTTCGCACTATCTCCATGACGGCGGCCAGTGGAAGAAGTCTCGCCACTATGAACAGGGGTGCACCATGCAAGTGCAGCTCCGCGAGAAGGCTGCCGCCCTTTGAATGCACGAAGCCGGGCGCCAGCAGGGTAACCCGACTGCTCCCGAACAGAACATCGCGAAAGGCCCGTCCCGACGTCGCGACCGCCAGGGGAATGGTGACCAGCGCGACAGTGGCCAAGGCAGCGACCGAGTAGCGCCACCTCGGGCGGCCACACGCCACGACGAACAGAACGACTCCGACCAGCAGTGCGAACTGCTGTGACAAGAACCCGATTCCCATCAGGACGCCGGACCACTCCCAATGACCCCGTCGGGCCGCCGCGACCGCCATCAGGGCGAAGCCGGTCGCCAGCAGGTACTCCGGGTGAAAGACGTAGGAGATACATGAGGTGACTTGAGGAAGGACGGCGACGATGATGAGCGTCGCCGGTTCGGCGAGCCGGCGGCCCCGAGTGCTGGTGCGCATCGTGGCGATCACGCCCGCCGCCAGGGGTATCCAGCTCATGAAGCTGACGAGTCGTGTCGGCGTCACCGCCCCGGAACGGGCGGCCCATCGATACGCCGCGTCGTAGACGAGCGAGCAGTGAGTTGATGCGCTCGCCGCGACCGGATACGGCACCGAGTGACCGATCCGAAGTCCCGTCTCGACGAGCCCGGCGGCGAGCGGATAGATCGGTGCCAAGGTCGGGGGGTTCGATATCACCCAGGGGGTATGCGTATACACGGCGGAGAACAGGCATCCGAAGTGCCCGTGCGAGATCGCCAACACCGGGTAGAGCGACTCGCCCAGGTCGATGTAGGAGGGTCCCCCGAGGAAGATCAGCCACCCCACAAAGAGCCCGGTGGCGATGAGCCAGCCAACGACGGCCTGGAGGTTCGTGATCGGGTAGTTCCACAGCGACGACGGGCTGATCGTGAGCCCTTCGTCGGCGTCAGTCCACGCCCACTTCATCGCATGCGCGACGATGGCTCTATCGACATTGGGGGACGACAGGCAGTCGCGTCGAACCAAACCCCGTCCATGCTATGAAGTCTATTTTCCGAGCGACGAGAAACTGGGAGTGGTCACTCAAGAACGACCTCGCCCGACCTAGGGGACCTACTGGCGTCCCTCGAGCGTGGAGAGAAACCGGTTGAGCGAGTCCAAGGTCGCCTTCACCGCGGAGACCATGTCGTCGTCCGAGCGCGCGATGCCGAAACGATCGGCGTCATTCGAGAGCGACCGCAAGGTGACGACAACCGGCCAGTCCTTGCCATTCGTCACGCTCGTCACGGTCATGAGAGAGAAGGGGATGTCATAACCTAGATCACGCAGCGCGGCGAGCGTCGCTTCCGCGCCGCCGATCAACGGTCCGCTGCCGGCGCGCCCGACGCCCATGCGGCCGTTGTACGCCAACTGGACCTCGCACGCTCCTTCAGATGTGTCGTAGTCCGCACGCACCAGTGCGACGCGGTTGTTCTCGCGAAACGAGGACGACGACTCGCCGACCGCCCTTTCAACCGACACGGTCGCATCGGGGTAGTAGAGACTGGCGATCTGGGTTGCCACGGACTGCGTGGCGGCCGAGTCGGCGCCGCTCACGAGCAGGCACACATTCTCGATGTCACCGTCGTCGCGGCGCATCAGACCTACATTCACCACGCCCGGCAGTGTTCGCAACTCCAGCTCGAAATCCTCATCAGTCCTCGACATGATCATCGGCGGGAACCCTTCCTGCTGAGAAGCCGAGTGTCAGCCAGGTGCAGGATCTCGTCAGCGTCGGTGGAGTCGCGCGGCGATGAGGCCGACCCCGTCGAGAACTCTATGAAGTTCCCCGATGCCATCAGGTTCGAGCGAAGCCGTTCGGCAAACCCAGCCGATTCTTGTCCCTCCGCGTTGTTCAAGATCACCGCGAACTCGTCCCCGCCAAAACGGGCCGCGGTGTCGCCCTTGCGTACCGACTGGCGAAGCGCGAATCCGAACTGACGAAGCAGGTTGTCGCCAAAGGGATGGCCCGAACGGTCATTAACCGCCTTGAAGTCATCCAGGTCCACCAGCACCAGCGTGAAGGCCCATCCGTACCGGGCACTGTTGGCGGCCGCGAGTGACAGCGCGGCGTCGAAACTGCGCCGATTGTTGATCTTGGTGAGCGAGTCCTGGCCGGCGCTGTAGCGCGCAAGATGAAGGGCCAGGGAGAGCTGGCAGGCCGTGCGCACGGCATCCGATTCGATGGCCGGCACAACGTCGGGCTCGCAGTACACCCCCGGCGTTGAACTGAGGCGACCCACCTGATCCGCGGAGAGGGGTCGACCACCCAATCGGAACATCTGAGTGCCGAATGACTCGTGGGCCAGCACGACGACGACGTCGTCCAAGTGGTGACGCTCGGCCAGAAGGTCGAGCAACGAGTAGACGAAACCGACTCCCAGCTCGTTGGCCGAGAGATGGCTCAACATCGTTTGGAACAGCCACGGCTCGTAGAACTGACCCGTCAGGCTCGACGGCGAGATTGAACCATCGTCGTCGGGCAACGGTGCCGTCGCCGGGCCGGGGCTCATCACGGATTCGCTTTCGCGTTCCTTGGATACAGTCCTTACCCCGTCCGTCACATTCACAGTTGCAGATTCGCCAAGTCCCACAGTTCCGTATCCTCCGGATGGAGCAGCGTGACCGGGACTGATCCCGAGCGCAGCATCGCAGCCAACTCTATCGGCGCCACGGGACGCGAGATGAGGTAACCCTGGCCACGGTCGCATCCGAGCTCGAGCAGCTTCTCGATGATCGGAGTGGACTCGATACCTTCGGCGATTACGCCCAGATTGAGCGCCCTTCCGAGCCGGATAATGGACTCCACGATCGCCCGGTCGAGCGGGTCGCTGGTGATGCCCTGAACGAAGCTCATGTCAAGTTTGAGAAGGTTGACCGGGAGATGCTTGAGCTCAGTCATTGAGCCGAATCCGGTACCGAAGTCGTCCAGAGCGATTTCGACCCCCAGGGCCTGGAAACGCTTGAGCAGCTTGGCCGTCTTCTCCGGCTCGCCCATCATCGCGTACTCGGTGATCTCAATGCACAGGCGACTTCCCGGGACGCCGTTCGCCAGCAGGCACTCCTTCACGAAATCGACGAGATCGCCCATCTTGAAGTCAGCCGGCGACATATTGACTCGCACCACGAACTCCAAGTTGGGATGCTCCGCCTGCCACACGCCGAGCTGTCGGCACGCCTCCGCAAATACCCAGCGGCCGATGTCGGTGACGAGTCCGGTCTCCTCAGCGACCTTGATGAACTCGGACGCGGCGAGGATCCCCCGAGTCGGGTGATCCCAGCGCACGAGCGCCTCAACGGCCAACAGTCGCCCGGTCCGGAGGTCGACCTCCGGTTGATAGTGGAGGCGCAGCCCATCGCCGTCGATCGCCTCGCGCAACATCAACTCGGTGCGGGACCGCTCATTGACTGCCTCGCGGAGCTCATTGTCAAAGACCACGGCTTGATTGCGACCACGATCCTTAGCCGCGTACATGGCGACGTCCGCCCAACCAAGCAGCTCCAACTCGTTGACCGCGTCCGAGTCCGAGATCGCGATCCCGATGCTCGCGGTGTGGCTCACCTCTTGGCCCGAGATGTCAACCGGCTGAGCGATGATGTCGAGAATGCGATAGGCGGTGGCCAGCACCTCCATCTCGCTCTTGACCTTGTCGACGATGAAGACGAACTCGTCGCCGCCGAGACGGGCGGCGAAGTCATTCGCTCGGATGCTCGTGCGAATGCGATCCGCAATCGTCACGAGGAGACGGTCACCGCTGCCGTGGCCCAGGTAGTCGTTCATCACCTTGAAGCGATCCAGGTCGATCACCATCACGGCGGTCTTGCGGTTGGCGTCAAGCCGGCCCTTCATTTCGTGCACGAGCGCGCGTCGATTGGGAAGTCCCGTCAGCTCATCGTGGTTGGCGTTGTACCGGGTCCGCTCTTCCGCGTCAATGCGTGCCTGGAGCTGCACCAGCATCGATGCTACGGCTTGCAACGCATTGATCTCCTCCTGCACCCATGCGTGCAGGTTGAAGTGCAGGAATCCGAGGTTTCCCCACGTCGTGTCGCCCAGGAGAAGCGGGACGGCCGCCCCGGCCGCCGGCGTCACTCCCGCAGCCTCGCGGGCACGGTCTCGATAGTCCTCGGTGATGTCGGCGATGCCAGTGAGATAGGGCACCTTCATGTCGCGAAGGGCCATGAACACCGGGTCGGCGTCAAAGGAAACCTCGCCGAGAGGATCCGGATCGAGCTTGTCCTCGCGAATGGGCCACTCGGCTTCGAGAATTGTGAGTCCGCGAGAAAGGTCATTGCGGCGGATGAACGCCACGTCGGCCCCCAGGAACTCGGCGAGCACCTTCGTCACCCAGTCGAGCGCTTCCTGCCGATTGGTCGCGGACGCCGACATCAAGCGCTCGGCGACTTGGGCCACCAATTCGTCAAGACGTCGCTGGTGCAGCAAGCGACCCTCGCGCGTCGCCAAGGTGGCGACGTGACTGAGGAGGCTGCTGAAGGCCTTGACGAGTTGGCGCTCACGCGCTGACCAGGTTCGTCCGTGGCGGGCCACCACCAGCGCACCGACGACGTCGCCGCCTTCGACGATCAGCGGCTCGACCAGCACTCCCCACTCGATGCCGTGGACGACGCTGGAGAATGGTCCCGGCGCCGTGTCACCGCGCAACTGGCCCCGGACTCTCTCGCTTAGGCGCTCAAAGGCGACTTCAGCACCTTCGCCCACCATCGGTTCGAGCTCGAAGCCGGGAACGGACTTGTCCAAGTTCGTCACCACCGCCACGATCTGCGTGCCCGGCACGACGTGAAGCAACGTCTCGACGACGAGACGCGTCTCTTCGCCCGCGTGCTCAAGACTTGAGTGAGTGAGGCTCGTCATTATCTATCTACCCTTATCCGACAACAAGGGACTCCATCTGGGGCCCGAACCACGAATCGTTTCCCTACTGGACTGAGTCTCCAGTTACTAAGTATTGCACAGCGTATGACAGGTGTAAACCCCTGATTTCTCAGTTATTCTGCGCAGAAATCGGTGAAGTTGCTGGGGTCGAACGCGTCTCTCGGCTGAGCACCTCGGCCATCGGAAGTCGCACGCTATGGACCGTGGGCGGCGGAGCGTGGAACACGCGCAGGAGCATGACCGCGGTCTCGCCATCCCCGAGGCTCCAGAAGTCATTGAACCGCTGCAAAAGAGCGTGCGACTCATCCAGATAGCGGTCTCCGGTCAGGTTTCGAAGGTCGGACTCATCCACGGCGTAGATGAACACCGGCGCGGCAGGCTGAACGGCCAGGCCGTGTGATTCGGCGCTCAGCCAGAATCGCTCCATCGCGGCACCACCCCTGACGTACCACGTGGGATCGGGGCGCGGGACCGTTATCACGGCCAGTGCCGAGCTCGTCATCACCGCGGCCTTAGTCCGCAGGCCCAGGACGCCGCCCGCACGCCAATCGGCCAGGTGACCAATCACGTCGGAGCGCCCGAGCAGTTCCATTGCGGCGTAGCCCGTCGCGTCCATCTCCAGCGTTCGAACGTCAAGTCCCTCTTCCAGCGAGTCACGTCCGGGCCACTTGAGTTCCGACAGCATCTGATCGTGTACCTCAGGTATCAAGAAACGCAGGCGGTCGGATGCCGCCAGCATCTCTGAACACTCATCGATCCGCCCCCGCTCGGTAATGACGCGGAGTCGGGCGCCCTCACGCTCTACGTCGCGCGCGAGCGACTGCAGAATGCTCGTTTCAATTGTCGCCGGCGAGCCCATTCGTCGGTTTGCGGACCGCGTATGCAGATACCTCGCCAACGAGGTGACGGTGGCATCCGTCGTCGTCCCCAACTGCATCGTGGCCACGTGATGCGACGGGTGCCCTTCCGGGAACAGCTTCACGGGACCAAGTCGGTGTAGCGACGACGCCATAACGCGCGCGTTGAAGAGTGCGGCTCCAAGCCCAACGAACGTGCCACGGTGGGCTACGTCCATCGCCGATGTTCGGTCGGGCAGCATGAAGAAGCGCACCTCTTCGTCATTGGCCTCGAACCTCCAGGGCTGCACGTTGCCACCGGAGGGAGCGCGTCGAGCGGCGTCCACGATCAACTCGACGGGATCATCGCTGATGAGAGGAGGATCGATGGGCGGTGGCGTGAAGAGGTCAACCTCAGCCTCGAGGTCGACTTCGACCGGTCCCAGTCCCGAAAGAATCTCCTCAACGTCGAATCGAACGCGACCCGACGGCAGTTCCGCCGACAGTCCGATCCGTCGGACAGCCGCGGCCACGGTGGCGGCGCCGAGCGTGATCTCACTTCCCAGTTGCGGCCAGCCGGTGATGGTCTGTCCCACTTCCAGAAGTGACGCTGCGCCGCGAGACGAGGCCTCTCGAGGACCGATCAGTCGGATCACGAACGGGGCCTTTTCAGCCAGGCTGAGTCCCGCCAGCTTCTCGGAGTCCATGTCGCCGAGGAGCCCGTGGAAGATCGGGCGGTCCGGCTCCAGGTCGAATCTCTCCACGTCCATGACGCCACGGTCGCTCGTTTCCATGAGGACCGGAATCCTTCGAGTTCGGGCTTCTTCACGAACGAGGAACTTCATGTCCAACGAATCGCACTCTTCGATGACCACGTCCAGGCCATCGAGGAAGTTGTGAAGGTTGTCTCGATTGACGCCCTCGGGGACGACGACGACACGCAGGTACGGGTCGATCTCCGCTATCCGCCGCGCCGCAACCACCGCCTTGTTGACGCCGAGATCAAGTACGCTCGCCGGGACTCGATTCAGATTCGACAGTTCCAGCGTGTCAAAATCCGCGAGGCGGATCTCACCGACGAGGCCCTCCATGGCGAGCACGTGAGCAATCGTGTGGCCGGCACTCAGCCCGACCACGCCGACTCGAAGAGTGCGCAGCCGCGACTGCTCCGAAGTGGTCAATTTGTTTCGGTTTCGGTCAAGGCGGAGCGAGGTGAAGGGCCTCGACGCCAGCAATCGCACGACGGCCCTTCGCCATGGGTAGTAGATCCATCGAGATCCCTCCTCCATCACGGAGGGGCGAGGTGCGGGAACCGTGTGAAGAAGCTGCTCGCGCTGCTCATCAAGACGGTCAACGATCTGCAGCGATGAGTCCTCTCGCAATACCCGCAATACCTCTCGCTGGGCCCGCATGCCGACGTCCAAGACGAGGGGACGAAACGACCGTGTCCGAGTAGATCCAGGTTCCAGCGGGCTGACCCCAAGCCGCAGCGGCCCGCGCGAGAGCTGCTCTGCTTCGAGGCGCAGGGCCTGTTGATGGGGCGGCGATGACAACTCCGCCGAGCGTGCTCTCCGCCACGTCACGGCGATCGTTCGATATCGATCGTCAGGGAAGGGAACCCAGTGCGAACCGAACTGCCGGGCGCCGGTCTTGATGCCGATCGGCATGAGGATGTCCGAAATCGCCGCAATCGCAAATTCGGCCCCAAGCCAGCTCATGGCGTGCGTCGCGGACCGTGAGAGCGCCGCGACGAGACGCACACCGGGCGTCGCCGCGCCCTTCGACCACGCGCCCTTTACCTCGATGGCGCCCAACCGAACCTCTTGATCAATGAGCTCGGCGATTTCACCGATGTCGGGTGACGCGGACATCTCCTCGATCAGCGCGGCTTGATAGCTGCCCTCAAGGGGTCCGTGAAATCTCACGCCCGCTACCGCCCGGCCCTCAGGATTGAAGCCGAGGAAGAACAGTGACACACCGTGGCCGTCCTCAAGTTCTTGGCGACGCAGCGTCCCTTCATATCCGTGGCTCCGATAGGTCCCTTCGGCCTCGTTGAGATAGATCTCCCAAAGGTCGGGTCGCTCCAGCGGATGATGTCCCTCGAAGCGGACGCCAGAGTTCTGGTCGATGAAACTTGCGCCATAGCGATAGCGGCGTCCGATAGGGCTACCCATTAGTTCGTCTTCTCCACTCCACAATCAGGTCCGACAATCACCAGGAACCCCAACATTTCACACAAAACTATAATGTTGGGCCGGTGCGAATTCGGGGAGCCTCGGCGGCTAATGCGACGCTCGACCCCATCAGAATCGCTCCTCCACGACACCCTCGGCTCATCAAGACGAACCTCGATCAACCCGGATGCGTGGATCGAGACGGCGGGGCCGGCGTCCTAAGGTTGAACGAAGGTGCGACCACGCCTCGACGAGTGATGAATGAAGGACCCAGTTGGTACGTCGTGACACCGATCGATTCCCGGCATCCGCGGGGAATGTGTCGCGCCGCTCGTCCGGCCCAGTTGGTCTACCGCTGACGATGGAGGAATGATCGCGTGCTGGCTGCGTTGATCTTGGTGTGCTCCATGTTCGGTTTGGCTATTGGATCATTCCTTAATGTCGTGATCTATAGGGTTCCACGACACGTATCGATCGTCTCTCCGCGGTCTGCGTGCCCGGCGTGCTCAACGCCAATCCAGGGTCGCGACAATGTTCCTTTGATCTCCTGGATGGTGCTTCGGGCGCGCTGTAGGACTTGCGGCGCTCACATCTCCGCCCGCTACCCCTTGGTCGAGTTGACGTCCGCGTGTCTCTTTGGTGGTGCGGCCGCCCGCGTTGGCCACAGCTGGGACCTGCCGGTGATCTTGGTGCTCTTGACGGGCTTGCTCGCTCTGGCGCTCATCGACCTCGACTTCTTGATCCTGCCTAAGCAGGTCGTCTACCCTTCTCTCGCCCTTCTCATGATGTCGGTGGGAGTCGCCGCCGCCTCCACGGGTCAGTGGCGCCGTCTGGTGGTCGCTGCCACCTGCGCCGTTGTTTGGTTCGTGGTGTTCTTTGTCATCAACGCCGTGTGGCCCAAAGCCCTGGGCTTCGGTGACGTGCGTCTCGCGCTCATCTTGGGGCTAGGACTTGGTTGGCTCGGCATCCCTTACGTGGTCATGGGCTTCTTCGCGGGGAACCTGATCGGGGCCGTGATCGGACTCGCGCTCATCGCCACCCAGCGGATGTCACGGGACCAACCGGTTCCCTACGGCGTGTTCCTGGCACTAGGGGCGGCGTTCGCGGTCTTTGTCGGTCCGGAGATCCTCTCGACTTTCCCCCAATTTCGATAGGGACCCGTCGCCGGCATCATGTGGCGAGGGGCCACCAGCCACCCTCTAGGCCACCGACCACCGAGCGCCGATGACGTCACCCTCGTGCTCCGAGCCGCGCGTCATTGACCTTGCCCTCGACCTTAGGCCCGGTGATCGCCACTCGCATCTGGCAATGACTAGTAGACAATCTCCATGCGCAATCCCTCGCTGTCCCACTCGGGGTCAATGGGGATTCTCTTGGCGGCGTGTCCCCATACGCGCCTCGCGGACCAGAGAAGCGCCGCAACGTCGAATAGGTGCTTGGGCGGAAGTCGTGCAATCTCGGCGTCGAGAATCGTCTCGATTCCCGGCAGCTTGGACTCCAACACCAGCCGCCTCTCTTCGCGACCTGGTTCGATCCTCTTCGACTTGTCCAAGGGTGTGTCCTTATTGAGTTGGAAGAAACTCAGTTCTGGGTGGCCTTCGTAAACGACACGTTGGCGAAACGGTGACATCTCCTCGGCCACCTCTCGATACCGCGGGAGCAGGCTCGCCGTCACGGCGTCGAGGCCAGCGTCGTTCCATTTGATCTCACCCGACAGCGCCGCGCGCGACGGCGCGTTGTGCAGGGATCCTCCGCGGTGGCCCAGTATGGCGCGAACCTCTCGATCACACGTTCGAGATCCCTGCTGGGGTAGGTCGGGATACCCGACTGGCGCGTTGATCACGATGACCGCGAACGCGGGCCGCTCACTCAACACGTCGATGAAGGTTTCATAAGACCGCGGCGGCTCGAGTCCCATCGTGGAGCCGTGTATCTTGGCCGTCGCCGCGAGCCATCCGCCGCTCCACGGGGTAACTCCAGCGACCAACGAGTATGGCAGGTCCGGACCACGACGCGAAGTCACAGAGTCAGTTATAGCCTCGCGAAGGTCGGACTTATCTGCTCCAGGGTCCGGACCAATTCCTTGGGCCGGGCGGTGATGGACATGGCGTCCTCGTAACTGATGACTCCGTCCACGATCAGCTTCGCCAGGCTGTTCTCCATCGTCTGCATGCCCTCTTTGGTGTTGGTGAACATCACGTTGAGCAATTGGTTGGAGCGACCCTCGCGAATCAGGTTGCGCACTGGATTCGTGGCGATGAGGACTTCGAAGGCCGCCACCATGCCGCCGCCGATCCGCGGCACCAGCCGCTGGGCGATGACCGCGCTCAGCGAGGCCGCCAACTGGACTCGGGTCTGCTCCTGGCGCCAGGCCGGGAACACGTCGATGATGCGGTCGATGGCCTGCGGAGCGTCGTTGGTGTGCAAGGTCGCAAAGACGAGGTGCCCCGTCTCGGCCATGGTGAGAGCGATCTGGATCGAGTCGATGTCGCGCATCTCACCGATCAGCAGCACGTCAGGGTCTTCGCGCAGGGCCGAGCGCAGCGCCCGGTCGAAGGACGGACTGTCGAGGCCAACCTCGCGCTGACTCACCGCGGCGGTCTTGTGATGGTGGATGTACTCGACCGGGTCTTCGATCGTGAGGATGTGACAGGCCCGGTCCGTGTTGATCTTGTCGATGATGGACGCCAAGCTCGTGGACTTGCCCGACCCGGTGGGGCCGGTCACGAGGACAAACCCGCGGGGCTGCTCGGCGACCCAGTTGGCGGCGTACGGAAGTCCGAGCTCCTCATACGAGGGAATACGTGTGGGAATCACTCGGAGAGCCAGTGAGGTTTCACTGCGCTGCGTGAACACGCTGCCCCGGATACGCGCCTTGTCGCCCCACGAGAAGGCGAAGTCGCAGTCCAGCTGCTCCTCGAACGTCTGCTTTTGGTTCTCAGTGAGAAGCGGTTGGGCGATCTCGCTGATCTGCTGGCCGGTGAGCGTCGCTACACCCTCAATGGGGCGCAGCTTGCCGTCCACTCGGATGCGCGGGGCCGATCCGCCGGACAGCAGGAGGTCGGTCCCCCCCTGGTCCCACAGCGTCTGGAGCCACGGGTCAATCGATCTCGCCTGATCTGACATCTTCACCCCACTCCTGTCGAATCTCGTCGGAAGAAGTGGAGTGCCCGGCACGTTGGCCGGGCACTCCACCCCTCTAGTTACAGAATGCCTACTGGACCGATGCGCAAGCCGTCGGGCCGCCGTACGCCGCGAAGGTGCTGGTGGCCGACACCTTGTCAGCCGGCGCCACAGCGACGTCGAGCACGCCAGCCACGATCTTGAAGATGTAGTGGGTCCCGTTGCTGGGCCAGGACTGGATGTACGGTCCACCCTCAGTCGAGGCCGTCAAGGCCCCCTGAGTGACCGTGATACCCGGGTTCTGGGCGTTGAACGCCGAAATGGCGGTCGAGACCGTCGCCCCGTCAGCCTGGCACGCCGCAACCGCGCTCTTGCCGGTGATGCCACCGAGTGCGAAGATCACGACAGCTGCCAAGATACCCAGCACAACGATGACGATGAGAAGCTCGATCAAGGTGAAACCACTGATCTCGCCCTCCGCCCGTTGGCGCTGTAGCCGCTGGTAGGTAGAAAACATTTTTGACTCCCCTTGTTCATAATGGGTGGACCGACACACGGAGCGACCCTTTTTGATGTTCCGCCGCTACCTTTTAGAACGGCTACGCGAATTGTACACGAAGACCCCTCACGAGTTGATAAACAATCCAACAATACATGGACTCAATTGTGCTGATGGGAGCGATGGTTTCTTCAGTGAAGTCCGGGTTTCGACCGTCTCCTGATCATTCAAGTTTATGACAGATCGTGAGCCAATACTTGAACAACCAAGTGTCCAATACTGAGCCTCTGACTACCCTTTCTCGGTGCTGACGTCGTCGTTACGGCCGCCATTCGAGGCGTCAAGTGCGTGCCGCGGTCGTGTGCTTCGGACGTCCATGTGCCATCCCGCGCGGATCACCCCGTGCCGTCAAGCGCCTTCGTAGGTCAGCGATCAGATGGCGCACTAATTGGCGCACGTCACCTCGCGACGCTCTCCGCTCTCGTCGACCCACCTGCCTCACGGTGCTGTCGGATCGCCGTCAGTCGGGCTCATGAATGCAGTGACCCGGTGGTCACGGCTGGGTATATGTCGTGGTCCAGGATCCCGAGTGCGACGCGTTTCCGATGGCGAGAACATTGATCGAGTCCCCTACGGGCACGGACACGGAGGCCGAGATCGTGCAGGTCGTGTTTCCCGACCCACCCACAATCGTGCACGTCAGGGCCGTCGCGGACCAGACCCCTCCCGCAATGAATCCGACGGTGGCGCTGTGACTCGTCGGGCTGGCAGAGTTGATCGTGAATGTGAAGGCGGTGAGGTGCTCGGCCACGCCCGGAGTCAAGGTGTTCGCAGTGCTAGTTCCCGAACCTACCGAAGCCATCGTATTGATGCCGTAGTAGTCCCCAGGACTGCTCGGAATGTTGGCCGAGCTGCTTCCGGAGTAGGAACCGTTCGTGACCGAAGTGACGGTGAAAGACTGTTGAACCTGGGTTGCGGCGTTGTACGTCGCATTCCCAGGGTCGTTGAAATTCAACGTGCACGTGCCCGCCCCGCCGAAGCTCACGATTCCCGACGAGATCGTGCACACGCCAGAGGTCGCTGACGTAATCGTCACCGCGTCTCCAGATGTGGACGTCGCGCTGGGCACGTAGGTGGGTCCGCCCACCGTCGCACTCGTGGGAGCGGGCGACGTGACGGTGATCACTGCGGAGCCCTTCGCCACGCTGAACGACTGATTCACTTGAGCGGCCGCGGCGTAGGTTGAGTTCCCGGGGTCGTTGAACGCGAGTGTGCACGTTCCGATGCCGACGAAGCTCACCGCTCCCGAGATGTAGGTGCACACGGCGCTCGTCGCCGACGTGATGATGACGATGTCCCCCGAAGTCGCCGACGCGGTGGGCGAGTACGCCGTCCCCCCGACCGCCGCGCTGGATGGCGCGGTCGACGTGATGTTGATGGAGTTCGCAGTCGTGCCGCCCGCGGAGGACGCCGAAGCTCCCCAAGTCCAGTTGACCAGATTGGCACCTTCCCCACACGTCTGCGCGCAGGTGTTGGTCAGGGTGACGCCACCTCCGGGGGGATAGTCGTTGAAGCTGACTTCAGCCTGGAGGACCGGCCGGTTGATGCACACGCTCTCGGTCGTGGAGCTTCGGCAGGCATAAAACGTAACGAGCCGCGTCGACGACGACGCCAGATTCTCGACGGTGCTGCACCATACGGTGATGGTGATGCCGTTGATGGCTGGCGCGGTCGACGTCGGACCGCTTCCCCAGCACCACGACGGCCCCAGCGGAACGATCGTGCCGCTGGGGTTCTGTACGGACCCCACGAGCGGCGTGTACCTGATGCTCTGGATCGCGATCTCGGTGGCCCCGCTGGCGGCGTAGTCCAGCGACCGTGCGGTGTTGAAGTTGGTCGTGTTGTTCAGGCTGTTGATGGCCCAGGTGGAGAGGGCCGCCACGATGACGCTGACGACGATGATGAACGAGAGCGCCAGGATCAGGATCGCCCCTCGTTCGGACTCCACGTCTGGCTCTCGACGTGGGGACGCCAGCCATCTCGACCAACTGGTGCAGTGACGCTCCGACACAGTGCGACCCATCGACTCTCTACTTACGGCGTGGCTTCTACGACGACGTCGCATCCAAGGTCCTGAGCGCGGCGAGCCAGGCGAAAGTCGGCGATCATGGCTGGGTCCACGTCGTCGACCAGGAGCCCGTGTGAGCGTATGTGCCGCCGACCCCGAGGACATTGATGGAACTGCCCACCGGAACATTGACCGAACCACTGACCGTGCAGCTCGTCAGGCCCGAACCTCCCGCAATCGTGCACGAGAGAGACGTGGCTGACCACACGCCGCCCGTGATGATGCCCACGGTCGCCGTGTGACTCTGCGAGCTCGTGGAGTCAATGGTGAACGTGAAACCCGTCAGGTGCTCAGCCACGCCGGGTGTCAGTGCATTGGCCGTGCTGGTCGTGGAGCCCACCGAGTTCAAGGTGTTGATCGCGTAGTAGGCGCCCGGGCTGACGGGCAGGCTGCCCGAGCTGCTCCCCGAGTACGTGCCGCTGTTGGAGTTCACCGTGAACGACTGCTGGACCTGGGCGGCGGCGTTCCAGTTGGCGTTGCCCGCCTGGTTGGCGTCGAGCTTGCAGGTCCCCGGGGCCTGGAAGGAGACCACGCC